>JACZCY010087002.1_pt1 | contig 42720 bp, 51 predicted proteins | sample 8641821 | NCBI WGS metagenome assembly JACZCY01 (sample SAMN15324609, study PRJNA640507) | soil metagenome | isolation source: intercropping sugarcane | place: China: Luxin town, Laibin City, Guangxi Province | collected 2019-07-25 | depth 10cm m | reverse complement strand
TTCGTCCGACCGACGACGAGGGGGCAGCCGGATCGGGCGGCAATCAACGTTCCTGGTTCCCGCTCGGAAATCACCGCCAGCGCATAACTGCCCCGCACGTCTTTTGTCGCGAGCCGCACGGCATCGGCCAGCTTGTTTTCCTTCTGAAGATACTTGTCGATCAAATGGGCGACAACCTCAGTATCGGTTTCCGATTCGAATTTGTAGCCGTCTTTTTGCAACTGCTGCTTCAACTCCTGATAGTTTTCGATGATCCCGTTGTGCACCAATACGCACCCTTTCGACCGATGCGGATGGGCATTCTGCTCCGAGGGCTTCCCATGGGTCGCCCATCGAGTATGGCCGATTCCGACCGTTCCCTTGAGCTCAGTGGTTTTGAGCGAATTTTGAAGGTTGACCAGTTTGCCCACGCTCCGTCTGACAGCAATCTTCTCTCCCTGCATAACGGCTACACCCGAGGAGTCGTACCCACGATATTCCAACTTCGCCAGTCCCCCGATGAGAATCGGAACCGCATCTTGATTGCCGACGTATCCGATGATTCCACACATAACGGTTGCTCCAGATTTGACTAGGCTGACCGGCAGACGATTCTCCCGTCGTAATCAGCGTTTCGCTGACGTTGCTCGTCTCTTCTTCACTTTGCTTGAAGCAGTGTCGGTTTTCAGCTTCGTCTGCTCACCCGCAGCTCGTGCTGAGTCCCTGCTCGGCGCACTACCGGCCAGCAACATTCGGCGTTTAGCCACCCACCCGACTTGATTGATTTGTGGCACACGGGCGATCGCCAACGAATCAGCCGGCACGTCCTGCGTCACAGTCGTCCCTGCCGCCACAATCGATCCTTCTCCAATCGTGACCGGCGCAATCAGCTGCGTATCGCTTCCAAGAAACACATTCTTGCCGATCACCGTACGATGTTTTCGCGCCCCGTCGTAATTACAGGTGATGGTACCGGCACCGATGTTGACGCCTTCCGCAATCGTGGCATCACCCAAATAACTGAGATGATTGGCCTTGGAGCCTTCCCCCAATTCGGTTTTTTTCATCTCGACAAAATTCCCGACTTTCGCTTTCCGCCTGACCACCACACCTGGACGAAGATGCACGAACGGTCCCAAATGTGCGTCATCATCAACTTCTGACTGAGAGAGCACAGAGAAGTCCAAAATCTCGACGCGATTGCCGATCATGCAATCCGAAATGCGGACCCCGGAACGGATTGTCGTCCCTTCACCGACTATTGTTTTGCCTTCGAGACTCACATGTGGGTAGAGCACCGTGTCTCTTCCGATTGTGACTCCGGCATCAATCCACACGGAGTCAGGATCCCGCATCGTGACTCCAGCTTCAAGCCAATGTTCGCGAATCTGCTGACGAACGACCTGTTCCGCAGCCGCCAGCTGTTGTCTGGTATTGACTCCTAAACCCTCTTCTGGATCTTGAAGGGTCACAGCCGCAACCGGCCGCCCCCGCCCAACGGCCATCCCAACAATATCAGTCAGATAGTATTCGTTCTGTGCGTTGCGTGGCTCCAACTTATCGAGGGCATCGAAGAGAAATTCTCCGGACACAACATATGTTCCAACATTGATTTCCTTCGTGGCCCGTTCTGCCGGAGTAGCATCACGATCTTCGACAATCTTCAGCACGTCGGATGAAGTTCTTTCACTCTGGCAATCGCCGTCGGGCTGCCGGCGGATGACTCGGCCATAGCCGCCGGGATCATCGAGCATCGCCGTCAGAATCGTCACGGTTGCGCCCTGCGTTTGATGGACTCTCAAAAGTTCGCGCGCCGTCTCTCCTTTCAGCAACGGCGTATCACCGTTCAAGATAAGATAATTCGTCGGACGCGCCTCGCCGTCATGACAAAACGCGGGGCGGCTTTGCATCACGGCATGGCCGGTCCCCAGTTGCTCGGCTTGTTCGACGATGCACACGGACTTTGATCCAGGCCTGTCCACGATACCCGACTCAATCACTTGCCGAACCCTGTCGGATTGATGGCCGACCACGACCGCAATGCGATGGCCCGCAAGTTGGAGTGCCATATCAACGGCATAGAGAACCATCGGCTGCCCCGCGACATGATGCAACACTTTTACTTGGTTGGATTTCATCCGCTTGCCCAATCCGGCCGCCATCACGATTATCCCTAGGCCGGGAATACGCGAGACCGTCGGGTGTTGCTCCACCGATTGTTTCATCGAGGACTCCGGATATGAGGATCGCAATCGAGTATAAGACATGTATTTATCCGATCGGCACACCGGCATCCGGCTGTTTGATCTGGCCCCACTTCGATTCCCCGCTCAGAGCCGAAGCCATTGTGCCGGACGGCGTATAGAGGCCGCCGGACACGATCAGTTTCATCGCTTCCTCAATACTGATATCAACAGATGTCACTTCCCGTTCCGGCACCAATAGAAAATAGCCCGATGTCGGATTGGGCGAGGTGGGCACGTAGACGTGAACCAGCGCCTCCTGGCCCAATGCCGTCGTCTCCCCTTTTGTCATGCCGGTTACGAACGCAAAACAATAATGGCCGTTCTTCGGGAATTGGATCAAGACAACACGCCGATACGACCCTCGCTCCGAAAAGGACAGAATATCCATCATGGATTTCAACGTGGAATAAATCCCCCGTACGAGGGGCAGTCGGTTCAGCCAATCCTCCCAGTGACCCACAATCTGACGCCCGATGAAATTCGCCGCGAACAACCCGACCAAAAAGATGAGCAGCACCAGAGTGACGATCCCTAGGCCGGGGATATAATGGTCCGGCACCAATTCTGCCACAGCGTCGCCTAAGATGCCGTCGACCGCCACGAACAGGGTCTTCAGGACGAGAATCGTGCCCCAGATAGGAGTGACAAGAAGGAGTCCTGTCAGAAAATACCGTCTTAGCGCGGTCTTGAGCATAATCACCACCACCCAGCCATAGGCAGAGCATTCAGGTGTTCATCTTACAAAGTTCACGACAGACCCCGCAAGCGTTTTATTGTAAATTTCAATGGGTTATGTGCTTAAACCGGCTGAAATTCCGGAGAGGTACCGGTCTTGCTATTCACCGCAACCTGACATAGGATCGCTGCTCGATCACGGCTGAAACGAATCGCCAATGGGTAGAACATCTAGAAAACCGACAGGCATCTTCATCACGCTGGAAGGTGGTGAAGGGAGCGGGAAAACCACGCATGCCCTCCTGCTCTACCAATGGCTGACTGCACAAGGCCTGAACGTGCTTCAGACAAGAGAACCAGGAGGCACCTCTCTTGCTGAGCAGCTCCGCACTATTCTTCTTGATAATCCTGTTGAATCCATTGCTTCAGAAACGGAAGCCTTACTCATTCTTGCAGCCAGACGCCAACACGTGGATCACGTCATCAAGCCTGCACTCGCACAAGGGAAGACGGTCGTCTGCGATCGGTTCTCAGACTCGACGATGGCCTATCAGGGGTATGGACGGGGATTGGATCTACGAGCGTTGCGCACGATGAACGACTGGGCGACCGGAAAGCTTGCCCCCCAGCTTACGTTGCTCTTTGATGTCCCTGTCAGTGTCGGACTCAGTCGACGCCGTGGTCGCGGCGCCACACAAAATCGACTCGATCGAGAAACCGAACAGTTCCACAGGAAAGTCCGTGCGGGTTTTCACGCGTTGGCACGACGAGAACCTCGACGCATCATGATGATCGATTCCACACAACCTCTGGAATCAGTGGCACAAACCGTAGAAGAACTGGTCATGAACCGGGTCAAAACGTATTCCGCACGAACATCGAGACACCAATAGCCCATGCCCTTCGCCGATATCACCGGCCACGAGCAACCCATCTCCCTGCTTCAGGCGTCCTTGCGCAATGGTCGCTTGGCCCATGCGTATCTGTTCTATGGCGAAACCAGGGTCGGAAAGTTGATGACCGCCGTGCGCCTGGCTCAGGCTCTCAACTGTGAGCAGCTTGCTCAGACAGAGACCTACGACAGCTGTGGGCATTGCCGATCTTGTCTGCAGATAGCCGCGCGGACACACCCGGATTACTTCGTCATCGAGCCCGACTCGAAAGCAGCAACGCCGCAAATTAAAATCGAGCAAGTGCGTGAGATCGAACAACAGTTCATCTATCGACCACTCGTCGGGGAACGAAAGATTTGCCTGATTGACGACGCGGATCGACTGACAATCGGGGCGGCCAACGCCCTCCTCAAGACCCTGGAAGAACCTCCGGGTGATAGTCTCTTTATCCTCGTCACCAGCCGGCTCCATGCGCTTCCGATCACCATTCGATCACGCTGCCAAGCGCTCCGTTTCACGACGCCCGCCCGCACACAAGTTGAAGCGGCGCTGATTCTCAAACGGGAGCTTCCTCCGGCCGATGCCCGTTTTCTAGCGGTCTTCGCCGATGGCCGTATTGGAGAGGCACTCACAGTGAATGTCGCAGAAGTTCGCGCAAGACAACAAGAATGCCTGACGTTGGTGAAGGTGGAAAGCTTGACATCGAGCGCGGCCATCCTCTCTGCATCGGAAAGCTTGGCCAAGACAGACCGTGGAGGAGAAACGCTCGCATGGCTTGCGCGATGGATCCGTGATCTTGTCATCGTCATGGTAGGCGGAGAGCAGGATCAGATCCTTCACCTCGACCAACTCGCCGACTTACGACGATACGCCCAACGAGCGGACGTCGACACTCTTCTGACTCTCTTAAATGACATCGAGCGGACCGAACAGCAGGCCACGCGGCACTTGAACGTGCAGATGGCGCTGGAAACGACGTTCCTTCGCCTGCGCGAGGCAGTCGGGCTGGTCCCCGTCGGAGCCGCAACCTAGCCAAGAGCGCCGCCGACCTGATATCTTGCTTCCTGTATGGTGAACGAGAAGACGTTTTACATCACCACCCCTATTTATTACGTCAACGATGTCCCGCATATCGGCCATGCCTACACGACGGTAGCGGCCGACGTACTGGCCCGCTATTGGCGCCTGCGCGGACGCGAGGTGTTCTTCCTGACCGGTCTCGATGAACATGGTCAGAAAGTGCAACAGGCGGCCATCAAGGCCGGTATCGACCCACAGGCACACTGCGACAAGCTCGCGCCGCAATTTGAGACTCTCTGGAAGAAACTGAACGTCTCGAATAACGCCTTCCTCAGGACGACGGATCCCGAGCATAAATCCATCGTCCGACGATACCTGCAGCAACTCTACGACGAGAAGCTGATTTACAAGGATTCGTACACCGGATGGTATTGCACATTCGATGAACGGTTCTGGACCGAGAAAGACGTGGAGTCCGGACTCTGTCCGGACTGTAAGCGCCCCGTCGAACAGCTCAGCGAGCACAACTACTTCTTCAAGATGGGGAAGTATCAGGACCGCTTGATTGAGCACATCAAATCTCATCAAGACTTCATTCGCCCGGAATCGCGACGCAACGAAGTCCTCGGCTTTTTGCAAACCCAGAAACTCGGCGACCTCTCTATCTCGAGACCAAAATCGCGACTCTCCTGGGGAATCGATCTGCCTTTCGATAAAGATTATGTGACTTATGTCTGGTTCGATGCGCTGGTGAATTACATCTCCGCCTTGGAATACCTCCCCCGGGAAAGCCCAGCGGGCAACCGGTTCTGGCCGGCAAACGTCCATCTTGTCGGCAAAGATATTTTGACGACGCACGCCGTCTATTGGTCCACGATGCTGATGGCGTTGAATCTCCCATTGCCGGAAACCATCTTTGCCCATGGCTGGTGGACGGTCGACGGCGAGAAAATGTCCAAGAGCCGGGGCAACGTCGTCGATCCTAACAAGATGGTCGACGAATTCGGCGCGGACGCATTTCGCTATTTTTTACTGCGCGAGGTACCCTTCGGACAGGATGGCGATTTTGCTCAGTCGGCCATGGTTACACGGGTCAACAGTGATCTTGCCAATGGCCTAGGCAATCTTTTGAGTCGTACACTGACTCTTATTGAACGGACGCAAGCAGGGGCGCTCCCGGCTCCGGGGCCGGTTGGACCAGCAGAGCAAGAACTGGAACAAGCCATGGTGTCTCTTTTGAACGAAGTGTTGCCACGCCACTTCGAACGGTTGGAATTTAATCGGGCGCTCGAAGCCATTTGGCACGTCGTTCAACTTGCCAATCAGTATGTCGATAAGACCGCGCCATGGACATTGACCAAGCGTGCGAGCGACGCCGAAACACTCCGGACTGTCCTCTATACCATGGCAGAGACGCTCCGATGTCTCAGCGTGGCCGTGTATCCGGTTATCCCGAATAGCGCACAGTCGATCTGCTCGCAGCTTGGCCTCTCAGCTGAATTCACCGGCCCTTTGCTGAGAAGTAAGATCGAATGGGGCCTGAAGCCCGGTACTCTTACCCATAAGGGACCATCGCTTTTCCCACGCATCGAATCAAAACCAGGAGCAAGACCAGTGACGGAATCATCCCTACCCTCACAGCAACCCCTTGCCGAACCAACACCCCCGGCCACTCCCGCACCTCCGCCTCCGCCGCAAATCACCATCGACGAATTCATGAAGATCCAGCTCAAGACGGCGAAGGTACTCTCCGCCGAGCGGGTGCCGAAATCGGAGAAGTTGATCAAGCTCCAAGTGTCCCTCGGCACCGAACAACGCCAAATCGTTGCCGGCATCGGCAAGAAGTACGAGCCGGACGCGCTGGTCGGCAAAACCATCGTGATCGTGGCCAACTTGAAACCGGCCAAGCTCATGGGCATTGAATCGCAGGGTATGGTGCTCGCCGCAGGTGATACCGACGTACAGGGGCTGCTCACTATTCAAGAAGAAGTCGATCCCGGCACCAAGGTGAAATGACGCGATCTTCCTTCGTCCCGGTTGGACTGATTTTCTCGCTCCCCTTGCTCCTCTGCTTTCTGACTCCCGCCAACAACCACGCTTTCGCTGATTCATCGCTCAACGGTCCTCAGCTGACCACAGTGCTCGTGCGGGTCGTTGCGCATGGGGCGATGGTGTTGGGCCGTGAAGTCGGTGGAGCGCGCGTGACCATTACCGATGTCGCGAACGGCCACATTCTGGCGACCGGCCTGCAGCAGGGCGAATCAGGAGACCAGAATCAAATCATGCGTACCCCCCATATGATGGAAGAGCCGATCTACAGCTCTCGTCCTTCTGCCGCCTTCACCACCACGTTGGAGCTGCAGAAACCGACGTTAGTGGAGATCTCCGCAGAAGGGCCACTCGCCTATCCCGTCGCATTACAGAGGACCAGCAAAACCTTGTTGTTGATCCCGGGACAAGATCTGACGAACGACGGCATTGTCCTGCATCTCTCTGGCTACCTGGTTCAGATCGAACGGCCCAAGCCACGTGAGGCGTTGATCGCGAAAGACGACGTGAAACTCCGAGCCTCAGTCCGAACCTTGTCCGGCTCCTTGGTCCGCCCCCATGGAGATTGGGACTCGCGGAAGATCCGCATTTATGGAGAGGTGTTGATCGGAGACCGAATCATCGAGCGACTACAATTGTTTTATGACGAAGGAAGCCGCGCCTTTGAAGCGCCGTTCTTTGTGCCGCCGTCGAAGGAAGTTCCCGACGGGATCACGCTCCGAGTGATTGCAACGGATCTGTCCACAGGCAATTCAGGAATGGATCAAGCCAATTATCCGGTGTTCAGCGAGCGCCTCCCGCCCAAATCCGTTCGGTAGCCGGCTGCTCCTTCTTTGATAGAAACCTTCAGCAAGGCTTGCTGCGTCGCGTCCCCCGTGCGAAACTGTCATGCATGACGACACTGGCTTCTTATGCACATCTCCGATCCCGGCTCCAGCTGGCCTTGGCCATCAATGCCGTGATCATCGCGGCTGAGTTCGTCGGAGGCTGGCTCCTCAACAGCATCGGGCTCATGAGCGACGCCGGCCATAATCTCGTCGATCAAGGGTCGCTCTTTCTGGCGCTCTATGCCCATCTCCTCACCGCACGCCCAGCTTCGGAGAGCCGAACCTTCGGCTACCATCGTGCCGGCATCATCGCGGCTTTTCTCAACAGTTTTATTCTGCTATTGACTGCACTTGGCATCGCTCTCATCGGCCTAAAGCGACTCCTGCAACCGGTTCCCATCGACGGCGGATGGGTAATGGCGGTCGCGGCCGTCAGTTTCGTGGCCAATCTCGGGATTGCTCTGTTGCTTCAGCACGGAGCGAAAGACGATCTGAACATTCGGAGCGCATTCTGGCACATGGTAGGAGACGCGTGGGTCTCGCTCGGCGTCATTGTCAGCGGTGCGGCCATTTTCCTGACGGGCTGGACGGTTCTGGATCCGCTCGTGAGCTTGCTGGTGGTCGGCGCGATCGTGCGAGGAGCCTGGCCGATCTTCAAAGAAGCGATGGAAGTCTTACTGGAGTCGACACCGCCGGGCATCAGTGCATCCCATGTCGCGGCCACGATGGAAGCCATCCCCGGCGTCAAGAACGTCCATGATCTGCACATTTGGGCGGTCGAACCGCGCTTGATCATGCTCACCAGCCACGTCATGATCGAGCGTCACCGCATCCCGCTGGAGTTGCTGCAGTTGATCCAGAACCGGATCACGACGGATTTCGGCATCAAGCACATGACCATTCAATTGGAAACCGAGTGCTGCGACCCCGACGACATCCACTGCGACCTTCGCAAGTTGACCGAGCATCACGAAGCAGACGCGCTTGCACACCATCACTGATCTCAAATTCAGTTTCGATTCGACTGATACAAATCGTGATGACAAGAGTTCTCATCACAATCGGCCTCCTCATCCTGGCCACGAGCACCGTTGGCGCATCGGCGGCGGACCGCTTGTCTTCCGATACCGTGCTTACAGTCATGTCCGGCGGCGTTGAGCGTGAGATCGTCTTACGTGCACAGCCCATGAACACACCGCAACCGCTGGTTCTGATCTTTCATGGTGGTGGCGGCAGCGCCCAGTTCATGGCCCGACGGTCCGGTTCCTTTGCTGGCCTGCTCCTACGTCAGGGCTATGCCGTCGCGTTCATGAACGGTTCCTCTCGCCGCGATGGTCAAAACCTGCGCACCTGGAACGGTGGACATTGCTGCGCCTACGCCATGACCACTAAAATCGACGAAGCCGACTACATCGACCAAGCCGTCACCGTCATCGCCGCACAAGCGCCTATAGATCGTTCACGAATCTTCCTGATTGGCCATTCCAATGGCGGTATGATCGCCTATCGTTGGCCGACCGCTCTGCACACGTAGGTACGTGGTATCGTGGTGATCTCGTCGGCCATGTTCGCCGACCAACCGGTCATGCCCCACGGCACCTCAGCTTTTCTGACCCACACCCTGGACGACGACACTATCGCCTTCGATGCCTCCTTCGCACCAAAACAGAACCGAGCCTGGAATGCGCCGCCCCTTCCGTTTCCCGAGGCAGAAGCTCGTATGGCTGAAATGTTAGGCTGCGGCAGCCCGAAAGAGCAGAAGGTGACTGATGGCGTGACTCGGCGGGATCATGCTTGCGCTAAGGGTACAGAATTGACTGTCATCGTATCAATGAGGGGCGGTCATGCATGGCCCAAATCCATACCGGGCTTCAGCTTGGAAGAGGCCATCCTGACGTTTCTTGATCGCCAACGGTAGCGGTACGTGAACGACTGGGGCCAGGACACAGAAAAGACTCCCAGCACCTTTAATTCTCTCGTTCGTACCTCATCGCGGTCCCTGCCACTCATCCAAAAGTTCTACATGCCCCTTATGCCTCGCGCGCTTCAGATAGGTCGCATCTGCCGTCAGGTATATCCCCTTCGTCCGCAAGACCAGGACATGGTACGCAGAATCATAGAATGTGACACCCTGCACGCCGTGCATATGCGCTAAAACATCGAGTGCATACTCGCTTCTGAGTGGCACCTCATCAAACTCATAGGCAAGTAAGGCGCTCATGAGTTCCACAGCCATCCGTGGCTTCTTCACCCCCAGCACGTTACCGACCTCGTACCGCCAGAGCGTCGGCATGCGGACTTCCACTTCTTCCGCTAACAGCGCTTCCTGAAGCTTTATCGCTTGCGAATAGCCTGTTCGGCTTCTTTCTCTAACACCCACTTGAGAAAGACCGAAGCGTCAGGAACGATAATCATCGGCTAGTCCTTGCACGATCCCGCCGTACCGCCTCCACAATCTCTTTTCCACTCAGCGTGGCACTGCGTTTTCGCAAATGCCGCACAGCGTCTGTGGCATGCCAGCGTTTTCGCCGAAGCAGCTCGTGCCGCAACGCCTCGTTCACCACTTGGCTTCGACGGCGAGACGGAACCATCCCCCCCGGATTGACGAACCATTCTCCGCAGGTATATTTTCTATACCATGATGGATTTCGAATTCGATGCTGCGAAGAGCAAGACCAACCGTGAAAAACATGGGATCGATTTTGTTGAAGCACAACAACTGTGGGAGGACGAGGACCGGCTAGAAATACCAGATCGAACAGAAGACGAGCCTCGGCATGTGCTCATTGCAACCCTCAAGCAAAAGCTCTGGTCGGCCTTTTTCACCTATCGGAAGGGGCGTGTTCGGTTGATTTCGGTCCGAAGAGCCAGAAAGGAAGAAGGGAACGCTACCATGAAAGCCAAGAATCTCGAGAAGATGTTTGATGAGGGGAAAGACGTGACGCCTCATCTTGACCTCTCTAAGGCACGTCGTCCTGGGCATGAACAGAGACGAGTGAACGTCGATTTTCCCAGTTGGATCATCGAATCACTGGACGCTCAGGCAAGCCGACTTGGAGTCACGAGACAATCGGTGATCAAGTTGTGGATTGCCGAGCGATTGAAGGAAGAACGGAAGAAAGCTAGTTGAGCAACTGCAGTGGGCGTGGATGACGCGGTATCGGCGGTATCGTAGGAAGCTCACTGATAGTCGTGTGCCAGGCATCCGCAAGGTCACTGTCGGCCTTTCGAAACCACCCTTGAGCCAGAGCCGACCTATCTTTCATAAAGCAGCTTGCCTTCGGCCAGTACACCAGTACAGTGGAGATGAAGGCATTGGGCACGGCTTTCCATTCTTCAATCTCTTGGGGAGTCCAGACGACAATGTCCTTGGCGGGAAACAGCCCACAGAGCATTCGTCGATACCGTCCCGAGCGCCGATAGCGAGGCAAGTCGGATTCTTCGATGATCAGCAGGTCCAAATCACTGTCCGGACGGGCGGTACCCTTGGCATGAGAGCCGAACAACAGAATCTTGAGGGGAGAACCAATGGTCAGAATGCGGCGGACTACTTCGGCAAGGAGCTGGTCTGTCACCGGTGGAAATGTGAGAATCTCCGCCATCCCTCAAGATCTCCAGAGAAGCAGTCGCCGTCATGATAGCGAATGCTGCCCGGCTTTTCACAAATGGAGGGATCGGCTGGTCCTTACGCCGAGTTCAGACCAGATAACATCAGAGCGATTCAGCGCCGCAGGGCCTCCATTGCCGGCCAGACTTCCTGATCCCACCGATGAACCCTTCCTGGAAACTGGCAAGACCCGCCCACCCATATGTTCAGCCGTGCTCAGCAATGATGCAGAGGCGACGGCCATAAGCGGACTACAGAATGTGGGAGGAGCTATGGACAAAACAAGACGTGACCCCGTACGGCTGCTGGACATGAGCATCGCGTGGCGCAGCATTCAGGACTCACCGTCGGGGGCCGCGCCCACCTGTTGAGCGATGTCCTGCATTTCCTCAATGGCGCGCAGGATGTCTTCCAACGGCAGCCGGCTCCATCGACGGAGTTGTTCGCGGCGCGCGCCTTCAAAACTGGTCAACCGCCAGTCGAACTCCGATCTCTGCGGATCATGGCTTTGCATCATCCTCCAACATCATGCGCAGATGTTCTATATCGATCCTGTCCTGTTCCCTACCTGCCAGCTCCTTCATCGTAATCAGCGTGGGGATACTGACAAACCGAACCTCGATGGTTCCATACAACGGTTTGATCAACGCCTTGCGGTACTCATCATCGAACGGGAAGGGCTCATGCACGAATATATCAATGGATGTCTCACGATGGCGATCGCTCCAGAATTGTAACACCTGCATGTGCTTATCGCGGATCCAACCGTCACGAGTTGGGCGATCTGCAAATTGTTCTGCCGTCACCGGCGCCAGCGGTCGATACCCGAGCGGCTCGAGAGCGGCAAAGACTCGTTTAATATTGTCGGGTATTAATTCGATGACAAAATCGGCGTCCTTGGTAAAGCGCAGATACCCATGAGCGTTTACCGCAAGACCACCGGCAACCAAATACCGTACGCCAGCCTCGCTAAGCGCTCGGACAATAGCCTCGAAACTTGCCAATTTCACGGTGCCGTCATCTTAATGGAGACGTGGCCCGATTGGAAGCAGAGAGACGAGCACAGCCTGCCCCTTCAATAGCGATTTCCGGCCATCCGTTCAGTGAAGGTTCAGCCACGAAAGCGCGTCACAAGAAGGCGCAGACCATCCTTTCACGGCTCTATGGGTGAATACACGACTTGGCTTTGATCACAAGATCCTCCTGCATCAGACAGTTGGAGCCAACGCATGATGTAACACGGCTTCGAGAAGATGGCGGCTTTCGGATTGGGTGGTGGTGAGCTGAGCTTCGAGCTTGTCGCAGAGGGCCATGAGTTCGTCCACTTTGGCGACGATGCGTTGTTGTTCGGCGAGGGGTGGGAGCGGATGGGCTTCGTCATCGAGTAGGCCTTCTGGCCGTCGGGGATGCGATGTTCGTAGAACCAGACCTCCTTTGTCGGCTCACCTTTCTCAAAGAACAGCAAATTCGTCCCGATGCTGGCGTAGGGTTTGAACACGCTGTTGGGCAGACGGACGATTGTATGGAGGTTGCACTCCTCCAGGAGATGTTCCTTAAGCCTGGTCTTCACCCCTTCGCCGAACAACGAGCCGTCCGGCAACACCACAGCGGCACGGCCGCCCGGCTTGAGCAAGCGCACGATCAACGCGAGAAAGAGATCTGCCGTCTCGCGTGTCTGAAAGTGCTTGGGAAAGTTGCTTTCGATCCCGTCTTCTTCCTTGCCGCCGAAGGGCGGATTGGTGAGGACGATGTCCACGCGATCGGCCTGGCCATAGCTGATGTAGGGCCGAGCCAGCGTGTTGTCGTGGCGGACGAAGGAGGGGTCGTCGATGCCATGCAGCAGCATGTTCGTCACGCAGAGCATGTGCGGAAGCTGCTTCTTCTCGCAGGCCCATAAGCCCTGTTGCATTTTCTGCTCATCCGCCGGTTTCTTCACGTAGCGCTCACGCATATGCCGGATGGCACAGGTGAGGAAGCCACCGGTGCCGCAGGCCGGGTCGAAGAGCATCTCGCCGGGGTGCGGGTCGATCCGGTCCGCCATGAAGGCGGTGACGGCGCGAGGCGTGTAGTATTCGCCCGCATTGCCGGCGCTTTGGAGGTCGTTCAAGATCTGTTCATAGATGTCGCCGAAGTGTTGGCGCTCGGTCAGGTTGTTGAAGTCGATACTGTTGATCTTGTTGATAACTGGCGCATGAGCTGGCCGGACTTCATGTAGTTGTAGGCATCTTCGAAGACATCCCGCACGACGCGGCGGCGTCCGTCCTTGGCAGCGCCGGTCAGCTCCTTGAGCGAGGGAAAGAGCTTGTCATTTACAAATGACATCAGGGGTTCGCCGGTCATGCCTTCGGGGTCCGCGGCCCAGCTCCGCCATTGGAACTGTTTCGGGATGGGCGAACGGTAACTATTCTGCATCGCCTCGAGTTCCAGATCCTGGTCGTCGATGATCTTCAGAAAGAACATCCAGCAGAGCTGAGAGATCCGCTGGGCATCGCCATCGACCCCACTATCCTGACGCATGATGTCTTGAATGGATTTGACGGTGTTTCTAACGGACATCCTATCGGCTCCTGTAATGCTTGAGTTCCAAAATCTTCCCGAGACGAATCGCGAATTTGGTTTTGCCATTGCTGCGGACTTTCCGGATACCTTTGCATTGCACGCGCATAAACGGAGCCTTCGTCGCATAGCCGTTCCGAAAGTGCACTTCTCGATAGGTGCGCCCTACCAAGCGACATTGCCAATAGGGTTTGTTCTCACGATACTCGGTCTTCTTTGTGCCGGCGACGATGGCATCGAAGTACTTGCGATGCAGCGTTAGGCAAAGATGGACGCTACGCCCCTTCTGAGTTTGGCGGGATTTCGTAGAGCGGGGTGAGCCTGAATTGGAGGCCATAATTCGATGCTAGGCAGCTCCCTGATACAGCGCAGACTGGAGTTCATGTATGGCTTTTTCGAAGCCGGACCGTCCGCCAAATGATGTCAGCAGTTCGACCGGTGTTCCCATCGCGTCGAACGGCGATACTTTTAAGATGCGCGGATCGTCAAGACTGGTGAGGCCTTCGTCCTGGTATTTCTGAAGCAGGGCTTCCAACACCGCCCGAGCTTGCGTGCCATACTTGGTGAAGACATCGCGCTTGCGGACATTCTCCACACGCTCCCGTCTGGTAAGCGGCGGCTGGTCAAATGCCACGTGGCAGATGAGGTCGAAAGGATCGAGTTCTCTCCCCACTTCATCGGCTAAGAGTTCGAGCAACAGGCCTTCACTTTCCAGCTCCTCGATGATGGCCTGTTTGCGCTCGGTGCTGTTCCATTTCTTGAGAAATGCGTCGAGACTGGCATATCGTTTCCGGAGCGTCTTCTTGGAATAATCGCGCAGACTTTCGGTCACAAGCTTGCCGTCGTCATCCAGATACTCGATGCGCTCGGCAATCACACTGACTTCGTGGCCATGAATGTAGTACTTGCGCGGTTGAGTCCCGCCAGGTGGGATGGTGATGTCCGGCTGGACGGGATTTACGATGACTCGTTCATCCTCACTGGGATTCGGCATAATAGGGTCTTCCGCATCAATCTGAGGCGGTACGTTGTCCGGCGGCGTAACCGGATCGTTCTCACCAGGCTCGTAGATCTGCACTGGTTCGCCGTCGAAGTCGGGATCGGCAAAATGGTTGGTGGCCCTGCGGAAATCGATGAGCGTGAAATAGTACTTCTTGCTGTCTTCATGGACGCGAGTGCCACGTCCCACAATCTGCTTAAACTCGGTCATCGACCCGACTTCGCGATCGAGCACGATCAGGCGGCAGGTCTGGGCATCGACGCCGGTGGACAGCAGCCTTGATGTAGTGACGATCACAGGGTATGGAACCTCCGGATCGATGAAGTTGCCGAGCTGAGCGATGCCTTCATCGTCGTCTCCGGTGATCCGCATGACATAGCGCTGGCTCTGCTGGACGAGATCCGGGTTCTCGTTAATGAGCGACTGCCGCATGCGGGCGGCATGTTCGACATCCACACAGAAGACAATGGTTTTTTGGAACCGGTCGCCGCTCTCCTTCAAGAACTCGCTGACTTTGTGCGCGACCCGCTTCGTGCGTTCGTCAATGACCAGGTTCCGGTCGAAATCCTTTTGGTTGTAGATCCGGTCTTCGATCTCCTGGCCGTATTTGTCGGTCTCTCCCTTGGCCGGACGATACCCTTCCACGTCCACATCCAGATGGACCTTGACCACTTTGTAGGGAGCGAGGAAACCGTCACGGATGCCTTCCTTCAACGAGTAGGTGTAGACGGGGTTGCCGAAGTAATGGATGTTTGAGACGTACTCGGTTTCCTTCGGCGTGGCGGTCAGACCGATCTGAGTGGCGCCGGCAAAGTAGTCGAGAATCTCCCGCCACGCGGAATCCTCCGCTGCGCTCCCTCGATGGCACTCGTCGATCACGATGAGGTCGAAGAAATCCTGGGAGAGTTCCCGAAACAGCTTCTGACGCTCTTCCGGCCCTGTGATGGCCTGATAGAGGGCAAGGTAGATCTCATAGGACGTATCGATTCGCCGATGTTTCTTGTCCACGGCAGTCGGCAGGTCAACCAGGCTTCCGTCTTCACGCTCGATGGTCTTCGAACTCGTGCTGAGTTTGGCCATCGTCTTCCCGAAGGGACGGAAGTCGTTGACCATATTCACGAGTTAGTACCCTTATTCTTCCGATAATGCCAGCGAACAGCGCGACCCGTCGCCTATTACTCTCGATCATTCGGCATAAGTGGAGCAACTGCGACGGGAGAATACTGCTTCGGCCTGCCCTAGACAAGCGCCCGGCAACGGTTTTTAAAGCCGGCGGCAAGGTCCAATTGATCGAAGAAGGAGGCCGTTTGGTGATCACGCCGGCGACGGACGGTCCTATCGAGGCAGCCACGGAGTTTCTCGCGGGCAAGTTTTCCCTAACAGACGACCTCCGTCGCAACCGCCCGCCGTTTAAAAATGTGTCGGAATGTTTTGCGGCAGCCGGCATGAGATCCGATGAAACCCCTTCTCCTTCAATCTCAGTCATCTCCCTCCATTGACTGCTTAAAAGTCCTGTCGTACAACTTGAACGATTCGTACATTCAGTACATATGCAATGTTTCGAAGGAAGAATCTATGGCACATCTCCCCGCTAGTAAGGCCCGACAAGGTTTTGCGGATACGATCAATCGTGCAGCGTATGGAAAGGAACGGGTCGTCGTGCGGCGGCGCGGGAAAGAAATTGCCGCGGTGGTGCCGATCGACGACCTGCGCCTCTTAGAAGAGTTAGAGGATCGGATCGATCTGGCCGATGCGCGTGCGGCCCTAGCCGAGACCAGAAAAAAAGGGGCGAAGTCGCTTGATGCGATTCTGAAGGAGATGGGCCTCTAAATTTGCATGGCCTACACGGTCCTTCTCGCCCCACCTGCCGAGCGTCAACTTAAAGCGCTCACCGAATCAACTCAGAAACGAATCGTTAAGCGCCTGAAAAGCTTGCAACACAATCCTCGTCCTCAGGGCATCAAGAAACTCGCCGGAGAAGATGCTCTTTACCGTATTCGGGAAGGCAACCATCGGGTCCTCTACACAATCAAAGACAAGGAACTTGTCGTGCTCGTTGTAAAGAGTTGTAAAGATCGGCGATCGAAAAGAAATGTATCGCTGACGTTCCTTCCGGCAAACACATTCTTTCCTATTCCCGTCCCCTCTCGGTACAATGATTCGTGAATGAAGCTGCACCCGTGATAGTTGAACAGGGGGTCAACCTCGCAACTTGGTTTCTTCAATGTCCTATCGCACCCACCAGAAATTCACAGTCCCTCTCGACCGTGATCAGGTGACTCAGGATTGGTGCAGGCGGGGCTACTCCTGCGATGTGTTTACTGATCCCCCCGGACGTGAATGGAATGATTTCGTCCATACGACGAATGAGCTGGTGGTCGTTGTGGAGGGGAAGCTTAAACTCGCCATCGGCGGAGAAGAGGTCATCGCAGAGCCGGGCGACGAAGTGTTTATTCCAAAAGGCGTTCGCCATTCCGTCAAGAATATTTCTTCCTCTACGACGCGCTGGCTGTATGGATACGATTGAAGAAAGGTTTACGAATCACTTCAGAACACATGGTTTCGAGGTCCCGCCTGACTTCGACCTGCCCGTCAGCGGACCTAACGTGATACGAAATCCGTCCGCTCACCCCTATTTTTAGGCCTGACAAACAATAGGGTGTTTCTGATACACTAACCGCCGCTTCTTCACCGCAAGGCTCCACAAGCTTGAGGCTGTTTAAGGCCACGCACCTCACTATCAGTGGCTCTCTAAAGGGGGAAAGCAAATGTTTCCCAGATTCATAGGCAACTCTCTCGTAGTCTTGTCTTTGTTGCTGTCGTTAACGGGTTGTCTCGCACGCGAGTATGTCGTTCGTCCACCGTCGCCGACACTACTTCCGTCAACACCGACACGCCTTTCACCGGTGACCGAATCCAGCATCAGCTTCCCTGTCCAGGTGGACCTGACGCCATTTCTCCATACCGCGAACGATGACAGCATAATTCCCAAGAAATTCGATCACTGGACGAACTCCGTCAAACATCCTAAAAATGCCGAGTATAGGTATTATGCCGAGCGGGATGATTTTGCGGTGGCACCTTCAGGTTCCCATCAAGCCATCGGCACGAATTCTGGGATTGTCGGCAATTTGTCTAAACTGGATTGGTGGAAGGGCATTGAACCACTAAGCTCCAGCTTATCTATCAGCACAGCCCTTCGCTATAAGATTGGAGCCCATCCACTTCAATGTGGCGATGGCACTGAATGGCCAAAAAGAGCAACGCTCAATGGAAATCTCACCGTCGGCATGACGCCGGATTACGGCGTGTCAGCATCGGTCGCCGGAGTATCGGTGAATGCCATTGATCCCTGTAAAATCGGCAACGCCGATACCGATGTGCTTCAGGACATGAAAAACCAGCTGGCAGAGAGAGTGGGGGGAGGGCTCAGCAAAGCGATCGCGCGCATTAACTCGGTGACGGTCAGATCCCAGGTGGAAGGTGTTTGGAGTACGCTGCGTAACCCCATACAGTTAGAACCGGACGCATGGCTTCTGCTCAATATCGATAAAGTCTGGCATAGTGGCTTCTTTGCAGAAGGGGGACAGCACATCAATGACACCATTCATATCACCGCGAAACCAGTTCTCGTCTTCGGTGCCGAACCATCATCCATCGTCGGGGCACTTCCTCAACTCGAAGCTCAACCTGCTTCCACCGGATTCCATGGCGCCGCTGATGCCCAGTTATATGGCACACTACCCCGCACACTAGCGAACCAGCTGGCTTTCACCGGATTCCGCGCCGTTGCCGACATCCCAATGGACTATGCGTTGCTTTCGCAAGCGCTTGCGGGACGACTGAAGGGAAAGCAGGTCGCTGTGAAAGGAGATTTTATAAACATTACAGACGCCTGGGTCTTCGGCCTTGGCGCCAATCAAGTCCTTCTGAAAGTTGCGTTCACGGGGGATGCGATTGGACACCTGTATTTCATCGGGAAGCCTGAGATGAATGCACTGACACAGACGCTCCAAATTAGCGGTCTTCGCTTGGACTCCGCCTCCGAACAACTCCTACAGAAGGAAGGTCCTGATTGGCTCTACCATTCGCCCCTCCGTGAACTCATTATGGGCGAGGCTGTCATCGGCGTGACTCCAGCCATTGAGCGTATGCGAGACCTGCTGACCAAGGCCATGAATCGGCCATTGAGTCCGACCATCAGTACACAAGGGATCGTCACGGCGGCTCAAGGTATTGGGGTGTTTGCCGATGTCAACACGCTGCTCGTTCGAGTGATGAGTGACGGCTCATTCAACCTGAAAGTCGATGGCAAGCAGTAATGCGCCTTAGCGCAGAAACATCAACCAGAGATAGATCGCGCTGAGTGTCACCGACCCGATCATGACGGGAAATCCGAACTGCAGGAACTGCCAAAAGGTAATCCGGTAGCCGGCCTTGCGCGCGATGTCTACGATCACGACGTTGGCGCTCGCGCCGATGATCGTGCCGTTCCCGCCTAAACAAGCGCCCAAGGCCAATGCCCACCAGAGCGGGATGATGTCCGGTTGATGAACCAAAGCGACGTAGTCGGTGACCTCCGGATGAAGCGACCGGGCAAGATCGACGATCAATGGATTCATGGCGGCGACATAAGGAATATTGTCCACAACGGCAGAAAGCATCGCCGATCCCCACAGTACCGCCATCACAGAGCCGGTGAGATTGCCCCTTGTCACCGCCACCAGTTGATCGGCCAGATAGCGGATCACACCGACTTTGACCAATCCCCCTACCAGGATAAATAATCCGATGAAAAAGAAAATGGTCTTCCACTCCACTTCCGCCAGATACGTCAATTCCTCAGTGTCCTCCGGCTTTCGTCGGGCATGGCCGATCACCATGAATAGGCTTGCTCCCAGCAACGCAATCGTGGCCGGTTCCAAATGGACGAGAGAATGGACGCCAAATCCCACGTTGACCATCGCCAACAAGATCAGACAACGCCGCAAAAAGGCCTCATCCGGAACAGACTCCCGTGAACTCAGAGCCAGCACCGCCTCCCGAAGATGAGGGGCCACCGTCATCGTTCGCCCAAAAATCACCCACAGCGCCGTCAAGAATACCGCCATGATCACGATGACGATCGGCCCCATGACGACCAGGAAATCGAGATAGCTGAGCTCGGCCTTACTTGCAATCATGATATTGGGTGGATCCCCAACGAGCGTGGCGGTTCCACCGATATTGGAGGCCAGCGCCTCAGCCATCAGAAACGTGACAGGGTTCAACTCTAACCGCTTGGTGAGTGCAAGCGTGACCGGGGCCATGAGCAGAACGGTGGTGACATTATCGAGCATGGCGGACAATACCGCGGTCAAGACGGCCAACAGCACGAGTAATCGGAATGGTCTTGCATCGGCTCGCTGTGCCGCCCAAACGGCCAACACCTCAAACAGTCCGGTCTCCCGCACGATGTTGATGATCACCATCATACCGATCAGCAAGAAGACGACGTTGTAGTCCACCCCGAACTCATGGGAATAAAACGCCTCCTCTTGCGAGACCACGCCGAGCCCGATCATCATGGCCGCTCCGAACAAGGCCACAATGGTCTTGTGGAGCCGCTCGGTCATGATGAGCACATAGCACAGGCAGAAGATAAGAAGAGCCAGCATCAGAGATGACATGAAAGTCCTCGGAACCGAACGGAGACGGATCGTCCTGAGAGCCACCGCATTATCCGGGGCCGGTCTGCACAATGCAATCAGAGTCGTCTTTCCGGTAGATCATCCGAAGCCGCTTGGAGAACACTTTCTCCTTCCTAATCAAGACTGTAGCCATTAGGATAATGCTATGTCTTTTGCGCCGACCATTCAGGATGACCTCGATCGCCTCATTGCCGGCACACACTGGGCCCCTCACTCGATTCTGGGTCCCCACGTCACCACGATCGACGGCCGTCCTTTCCTCACGATCCGGGCCTGGCTGCCTCAGGTCAAGGATGTAGCTGTTGTATCCAACCCCAGCCTCTGGCGTATGACTTGCGTTCGTGAAGAGGGGCTGTTTGAGGCGCTTCTTCCAGGTGAAACCCAAGCGCTGTCATATCGGTTGCGAATCACGCGTCACAACGGCACGGTCACTGAAATTCATGATCCTTATGCTTTCCCCCCACTATTGACGGATTTTGAATTGCACCTCTTTGCCGAAGGAACCCTGTACAAGGCCTACGACAATTTCGGCGCCCATATCCGCACCGTCGAGGGCATCTGCGGAGTTCATTTTGTGGTGTGGGCTCCCAATGCTGCCCGCGTGAGCATCGTCGGGGATTTCAATGGATGGAATGGGCTGTGCCATCCCATGACGAGTCGCGGATCGAGCGGGCTCTGGGAACTCTTTATTCCCGATCTACCGGAAGGTTCCCTCTATAAATATGAAATCCGACCACGAGAACATACCGCGCCGCTGCTGAAAGCGGATCCCTACGCCGTCGCGAGCGAACTTCGCCCACGGACGGCGTCGGTCGTGCGTGATTTATCCACCTACACCTGGCACGACGGCGCATGGATGGCGGCTCGAACAGCATGGGATCCGCTGACCACTCCCCTCTCCATCTATGAAGTTCATCTTGGATCATGGATGCGGATACCGGAGGAGAACAATCGTTGGCTCACATATGAAGAACTCGCGGCGAAGCTGATCCCCTACGCAACGGATCTGGGCTACACGCACCTCGAACTCATGCCGGTGACCGAACATCCGTTCGATGGATCATGGGGGTATCAAGCGACGGGCTACTTTGCAGCCACCAGCCGATATGGAGATCCCAAGGGGTTCATGGCGTTCGTGGACGCCGCTCACCAAGCCGGTCTCGGTGTGATCATGGACTGGGCTCCCGCACATTTTCCGGACGATTCCCATGGATTGGCGCTGTTCGACGGCACACACCTCTATGACCATGCCGATCCTCGCCTCGGCCATCACCCCGATTGGCACAGCCGGATTTTCAATTATGACCGAGTCGAGGTCCGCACCTTCCTATTGAACAGTGCGCTCTTCTGGTTGGACAAGTATCACATCGACGGATTGCGGGTAGACGCCGTAGCGTCAATGCTCTACCTCGACTACGGCCGAAAGTCCGGAGAATGGATCCCGAATGAATTCGGCGGCAAGGAAAATCTCGGGGCCGTTTCACTCCTGAAAGAACTCAACGTGCTCATCCACCGAGAATTTCCCGGGGCCGTCACGATCGCGGAAGAGTCCACGGCCTGGCCCGGTGTGTCTCGTCCGACCTATACGGGCGGGCTCGGCTTTACATTCAAGTGGAACATGGGGTGGATGCACGACATGCTGGCCTTTTTCCAACACGATCCGATCTACCGTCGGTTCCATCAAAACCAAATTACGTTCGGTCTGCTCTATGCCTTCAGCGAGAATTTCATCCTCGCGCTCTCTCATGATGAAGTGGTCCACGGTAAACGAACCTTGCTGGACAAAATGCCCGGCGATGTGTGGCAGCGGTTTTCAAACCTTCGGCTACTCTATGGACATATGTACAGCCACCCCGGCAAGAAAATGCTCTTCATGGGCGGAGAGTTCGGCCAGTGGCTGGAATGGAATCATGACACCAGCTTGGATTGGCATCTCTGCGAGGAGGAGCCGCATCGTGGCTTGCAACGGCTGATCCGCGACTTGAACCGCATCTATCGCGAAGAGCCGGCACTGCACGAGGTCGACTTCGATTGGAGCGGATTTCAGTGGATCGACTTCAGCGACGCCGACAACTCCGTCATCGCCTACCTCCGAAAGGCAAAAAGCACGCAAGCAACCATCGTCTGCCTGTGTAACTTCACGCCCGTCCCCCGCCACGGTTACCGCATCGGCGTTCCGGAACCGGGCTGGTATCGGGAGTTGATCAACACCGATGGGATTGCCTACGGCGGGAGCAACATGGGCAACGGCGGTGGCGTTCATACTGCGGACATGCCCAGCCACGGCTTCCCATACTCAGTGACGGTCACCCTCCCGCCCCTATCCGTCCTCTGGCTGAAGCAACCGCCGACTAACGAGCAATAGCATCCGACTTCGACGTTACGCTGTCCCAATCCTCGGCAGGAGCCGATGTGTTTGTAAGGAGAAAAGATTCACCTGCACCCAGGTGGAGAGCTACCAATGCCGGAAGGGCCCGGAATCCAAATGCACGTAGCTTGAGCGTTTGTAGAAGCCGACCCCGCCGTACTGCAGTTCGAGAGCGGCTTGGCGAAGCTTCGTAGGAGAAATACCAGGGATGAGAAGATCGATCGCCTGTCCCTGCATGTGCAAGCTGTTTCTGGCGACACGCCGGTCCGTCCGAACCAACATGGCATTGTACTCGGGAGACCGAAAGCCGGAAATCACATGGATTTCTTCCCGGCTGCCAAGCCTCTCCTGCACCAAATTCACGTGTTCCAGCACACGTACATCGATCGCCCCAACCTCACCCGTATAATGGCAGCGCAGAAGGTAATTCACATCATCGAGTGCCGCAAGATCATAGTTCCCGGCTTCATCTCGGTAGGTGACATCCAATCGCTCATTTGTCCACACGTTCAACAACGTCAGCCTGCCTTCTGGAAGTTCACGAGCCTGCACGGGTTGTGGACCAACTAATCGTCCACTCAGCAAGAGAGTCCCCACTAAGGAAACCTGAATAAACGCTCGCCGGGTCCAGGTCCATCTGGACTGATCTGTAGTATTCACTGAAACAACTCCCTGAAAAAAAGTGAACGGTGATCATTGAAAGAACCTCTTGCCTTGTAACAAAAAATCCAAAATTGAGTCAAATAATTTGCCCCTAGGACACCCGACAGGCTCGTCATCTCTTTAAGATGTATGCTTATTCATCCACACAAACATTAAACGATGTATGTATTTCACTTCACATTCTATAAAAACGCGCTGGTCCAACCCCGTCAGTTGGCTCGCGGTTGTCGCAACACATGAGTCCAATCGGACTCATCTTCATTTCACCTCTTGCACCTATTCCAGAATCATTTTCTTTCTAGACTGTATCGCGGGTGCCAGGTAAGATCAGAAAAAATCCGTAGAGCATGTATGGCCACTATTCTCGTCATTGACGACGAACAATCCATCCGAGGGCTGCTGAAGGAGGTCCTTGTCAAGGCAGGGCACCGCGTGCTCGAGGCGGAGGATGGGCGCAAGGGGCTCACGCTGTACCAGAAAGAAACGATCGACCTTGTGATCATGGACTTGTTGATGCCGGAAACGGACGGCCTTGAGGCAACGCTTCAACTCACCCGCGAATATCTCGACGCCAAAGTGATCGCCATCACGGGAGCACAAGGCGATCATAACTTCCTAGACGTCGCCAAACTCTTCGGTGCGCGTCGCACCTTTGAAAAACCGTTCGACATCAACAAGCTCCTTGAAGCGGTGAATGAAGAACTCGCCGTCGCCTGAAGGTAACCCCGGTCACACATTACTCCGGTTGGTACGTCGAGGCCTTGAGCGATGCGAGAACGACGCCGAAGGGCTTTTGCAGCATCCTCAAACTATCGTTTGCCTGCCAATTGTTTCCGTGCCAGGCCGCGCATCATAGCCGGATCGTTGTATCCCACTTCACTGAGGGCATCCATCAAGTGCAGCCCCTTCGACGCTACCAAGTCCTTCGCCTTAGCGTAGTTCGTTTCACTAAACCGCGCCACGGCCGGCTGTCCGTTCACGATCTGACAGGCTAACACCTCGCCATTCACTTCGAGCGTACCACCATGCTCGATCAGCACTTGAGCCTGAGCCACCGTGATGCCGTGAAGCTCGGCAAAATCTCGTATTCCCCCGGTTTCGACAAGCCGGCCATCCGGCATGATGCAGAGCCGCTTGAAATGCGGCGACCAGTCCTTTCGGAAATCGATGTACTTGACGTCGCCGCCTTGGGCGACGGCGCGATCCAACATTCGATAATCCAATCCTAAATTTTTTTGCTGAAGCTTGGTTTTCAATTCATCAGGCAGCGTCCTGCGAAAGACCTCCAGTGCTCCATCAAGAAGAGGCACCCCGCTGGTCCGAGCCAACTGCTCCGCCTCTGTAAATTGCATCAAGTCCAACGTCCAGGTTTGTTTGGGCATGTGTCCGGAATGATCAATCCAGCAGGCAAACAACCCTCGCGTGAGAATGCCGCCGATTGCTGGATATACGTAAGTTCCTCCCTCAGCCAGCAAGGTCGTCATCAACTCAAGCGGCACATCGTAACTTTCCGAAAGGACCTTGGCATGAGCCGGAAGATCCTCCGGCTCAGTCATTGCACATACGGTTACATTTCCCGGAGCGTCGAACTCCGAATAGTCCTCGACGATGTTGTAGAGCACCGTCCGTTTCGGCTTGTCGGCCTTCTTCTTGATCTTAAACATGAGCTACCTCACGGCCATCGAGCTTTACGAACGAGGCCTCAGATGATGGTACGGCGGCAAGGTCTGCAAACGTCGATCCTCCACCGGCCCACCAATCGTGAAATGATAGAGAGACTGAACGGCTAAGTTCTGAATGCCGACGATCTGGTGGACCGGATCATCGAAGAAGCAGCCGATTCCCGTCGCCCGCACTCCCGCCGCTTCCGCTTCCAGATACAGGACCTGGCCGAGCAATCCCGCTTCCCAAAACATGCGTGGATACCACCAGGGGCCTCGTTCTCGCAAGATCCCCTCGAACTCGGCCAACATGCCGAACGAGAAGGCACTGTCGCCGGCAATGTCCTGATGGCAACTGACTTGCGCCGCCAGCTTTTTTGCATCGCCTTCAAGCAACCAATACAGAGGCAACCCATCCGGACAGTCCGGAGCGATGGTCCAGGTCAGTTCGGGATTCATGGCTCGCTGAAGGAACGACCACTTTCTCCTATCCCTGACGAGGAAATACAACCCTGGCGTCAGCCCTTCCACACGATGAACAAATATCAGAAGATGAATCCCCGGATCATAGGGCCACACATCCCACGGCATCGGCCGTTCCAGCTGCGGACGTTCAGCCCACGGCATGACCCGCTGTATCATATGGAAGAACGCTGCAGAAGAAATCGACGTCCTGCCGTCAAACGCAACAGCGCTTCGACGCCGACGAATGATGTGGCCGGCCGAAGGTGCGTGAGGCGTGAGAGGTAAGGAGTGAGGAGTGACTTGCGGAGACGGAAGCGAAACTGAACGTTCATCGGCTTCAAGCTTCCAAGATGCTTTTGCCGCCTCATCGATGATGTCCCAATGGACGCCATGTTCGCGGCTCAACCGATTGGCCTTCCCATGCCATGTTTCACGGGCCAACTCCTTCACAATCGTCGCATCGAGAGACAACGGTATCTTCCTCTTCCCGTCCGTTATCTCTTCACGACCCCTGACCCCTGACCCCTGACTCCTTACTTCTTCATTAGGCCAAACCACCGCCGGACAGTCAGGATGTTCCGGTTCTGCATCGGCAAAGTCCTCCTGGCGATCTGTCCCGAGTAGCATCGCCGCCGTGTCTTGATCCACACCATCCAGCAGGGTCATGTTCCAGCCAAGCGTGGCCGCAGCAATTCGTGCCGTTCCGAACGCATGGCCGACATCATGATTGCAATAGCGGAACGCTCGCTCACCGTACTTCCACGCCTCGCGCCAATGAATTGACGCGAGTCCAAAGAGGAAGGCATTTTGAGGGAAAGATCCCAGCAGACGTTCAACTAAGTCGGCACGAAACTCTGCTCGCCGCTCGAGTCCATGTTCTTTCGGTGCGTAGTGATAGAGCCCCGGCTTAAGATCGAGGCCCTTCATCTGAGGCAAGACCACGTAGCCTTCCGTGGGATGTAAGTTGCCGGACGATGGATTGCTTCTCAGCGCCCATTCAGATTCCCCCGCCTTCTTCCAGGCCGACAGGGCGAGGGCGAATTCGAAAAATCGAGAAAGAGTCCGCTGGTTCACAGGCTGAGAAGAAACGGCTCCCCGCTCGTAAATCGCTTCGTAGGCAGGCGACAGCGGCTCTTCATCCGGCTTGAGTAATGGAAGAGAGATGAGCTGAGCTCCTTCAAATCGTCGAAACGGATTAGGCTGATTTACCCAATCAAGATATCCCAGCGACCGGGCATAGCGGTTGAAATGGTGTTTCGTTTTCACGTGATAGTGAATGATCCGAGGAAGGAGATCGGCTCGTGCAGCTTGAGAAGAAGACTTGGTACTCATTGCGGATCAGGCAGTCTAACGAGATAGATAAAGGAAAGTAAAATAGTGTACGGTAGCCGACATACCTGGCAGCGTGACCTACGCACTATCTCATGGAAGAGGGAATGGAACAGGATATGACGCACAAAGGTGAAATATCTCTGAGTCGCCGAACGATTGTTCGTGTTCTGGCTGCGATCACCTTATTCCTCCTTAGTGCCAGCATGGCCGGACAGTTAGCCAAGTATGCACTTGGAGAACAAGCCCATAGATTCAACCGTCTGTTCTATGTGGACTTCGAAGGCAACATCCCTACTTTCTTCTCGTCAATGCTCTTAATCCTCGCGTCTATTCTGCTTTGGTTCATCACCGCACTCAAGAAATCTTCTCAGGATCCTTATCGCCGTCACTGGGGTATACTCGCATTCATTGTGCTCTTCATGGCGGTCGACGAATCGGTCGGCCTCCACGAAATGTTGGATAAAGTGCGGTGGGTGCCGGGTCATCGTAAAGGGGGCATCTTTCACTATGGGTGGGTCCTGTTTGGTATGGCCATGGTCATGGCGGTTGCAATTTCATACCTCAAGTTCTTTTTTGCTCTCCCCGCGCGTACTCGAATGCAATTCTTCACAGCCGCAGCTGTTTTTGTCGGCGGGGCGATCGGTGTAGAGATTTTGGGAGGCAACTACTCCGCATCACACGGCGGAGAGGCAAGTCTTCAATTTTCCATGTTCGCGACGGTCGAGGAAGGTCTTGAAATGGCAGGCGTTATTCTTCTCATTAACGCCCTGCTCAATTATGTGATCGACTACCATGAAGTACGATTACGTTTCGATCATTTTAAGTGAAGTCGGTAGCGTATGGCTTCTATTGAATTGACCTCAGTCTCGGTTACCGAGTCCTGTCACCCTCATTGATCTCTTTTTCCAACCCGGTTTATGCTGCAAGAACAGACTCCGAGGTAGTTCATGCGTTTCGATCCAGCCCTCGCTGCGCAAGCAGCTTTTCGCCAAGCGGAAGCCGAACTTGCCTCCGACTGGGAAGCGGCTGTTGAGCTGGAGGAAACGTTTTCTTCCAATGCCGGTGCGACCGCGCGAGAAGCCTATGAGGGCCTATTGGCCCTTGCACGGTACTATCCCCACGCCTATTCATTCCATGCCTTCTGCATCTACATCACCTGGCAACAGGTGACAGAGGAGACGATCGTGCGTCACTTCGAAACAGGCATGAAGCTTTGTGAAGCGTATCTCGCATCTCGTGAAGCTCGAACAGAACGAGATGTTGAACAGATCGAAGAACTGTACGGTTCGTTCAAGGCCGGGTTGGGCCTGGAGGAACAGGACGAACTGCAGGTCGAATATAGGCGAGACACACCCAAAGGCGGGGATTGAATAACTATCTCGTGAAACGTATCAAGCGGAAGAGTTGCGGGTTTCAAGTTTCTCGTCTCGAAAGTAACACGAAACCTTACACTCAAAACTCATAACCCGAAACCGTTTAATCCACGAGATACGATTCATATGGCCGACAACCACAAACATCGTGCGCGGATTTTTCTCCATCGCGGCGACCTGGTCCAGGCTCACGCTGCCTGGGAAGCGGCTGTGACCGATGATCGAAGTGCCGGCAGCCAACAAGCGCTATCGGATTCTCTGGGAAACCTCGGCAACACCTGCGCTCTCATGAACGATATCGCCCGTGCGGAACAGTGCTATCGAGAGGTGCTCCAAATTCAACGGACCGAGCGCAATCTCACCGCCGTGGCACATACCTTGGTCAACCTCGGCAACCTGTACATCGCATCTGATCATCCGGAGAAAGCGCGTCCCTACTACCTCGAGGCCATGGATCTTCTGCGCCAGTTACAAGACAACCGCGGACTGGGCATTCTCTACAACAACCTGGCGCTGCAAGAGGCCCGTGACGGCCAGTGGGATCAGGCCGTTGCGTCGTTCAAACAAGCGCTCGATCATCATCGAACGGTCGGCAACGAAGAAGGGCTGGCCGTCACCTACAGCCAGCTCGGCAAATGCTATCTCGATCAAGACGATCTCACCAGAGCCGAGCGCTGCTTGAACAATGCTTCGGAGCACTATATCAAACTTGGGAATGAACCGGCTGAGGCTGCGGTGCTTCGTCTTCTCGCAAAGGTTTACGAGACCCGGCAGGATACTGTCTCCGCGCGGCGATGCCTCGCGCGGGTAGTGGCGCTCGATAAACGCTATGCGCTGCCTGAGCTTCAAGCCGACTCCGACCACCTCTCCAGGCTTGGTCTATCCGGCTAACCTCACCGTCCTGGAACTCCATCACCGTTTTCAACCGTCGCTCTATAATTCGCTCATTTTCGGCCAACCGAATTCTGGACAGAATGCAATCCTCTGCTACCTTTGAAGCAACACACCTGGACGCCTGTTGATCAAGTTTCATCTCACACAAGCCGACAGGATATTGACGTGGAGAGAGTATGGCTTCGCTCGCTCGGCGATTCACTATCCTGACAGTCGGAACGATGCTGATGACGTCCTTCGCCCAAGCTGGAGAAGTCTCGCCAACGATCACGGTCGGCACCCAAGAAGTCGGACTGACCGCCGGCTATCTGTTTTCTAATCGCCTGACTCACCTCCACACGACCAAACAGCACGGGCCCGCGTTGATGCCGTCGTGGATGATGACGATCACCGACCCTATCGGCGACGGCTGGTACCGAGGACAAGTCTCGCTCGGCGCGGAGATGGTCTACATCGAGTTCGAGGAGCCTTTTCTGACACATGGCGTAGGTTTTACACCGAAAATCAAGTACATGTTCGTCGCCTTGGATCGTATCAGACCTTACGTTGAATTCGCCGGTGGGCCGTTTTGGACGGATCTCGGTGGACGTATTCATGAAGAAGCCATTCAGTTCAACTTCGTGCTCACCGGGGGTATCGGCGTGTCGTGGTTTCTCACACCACAACTTGCCTTCAATGCAGGCTATCGGTTCCATCATATTTCCAACGCCGGCATAGCCTTCCCGAATCTTGGACTGAATGCGAGCTTGCCTTTCGCTGGGTTTTCATTCTTTTTCTGAGGAGACGGCGATCATGATGATGAACATGTTCCGATGGTCGGTCCTGAGTCTTGCCGGGTTCGTGCTGTGGGGCATAACGGGATGCACGAGATGGATCGACGTCAAATCACGCTCAGCCGATCCCAAAGAGACCATTACGCACTCGCTCCCCAATGACGAGCGGGTCCCGCTCGTGACGAATTCGTTTCACCTCTCAAGAAACGGGTCGTTGCAATATCCTTCCGCCGACCTTGAGCGGCGGATCTTAAGCAGCATCCAAGAAACCAGCCTGTTTTCGACATTACTGCCGCTGGGGCAAAAGTCCGATTCGCTCGGAGACAAGGTCGTCTCGGCGCGCATCGTCGTCGACGAAACCATCGAGCCTCATTCCTGGCTCTCGGCGTTCAAAGGCATCATCATCGGAGGATCCATGTTTCTCCTTTCGCCCTTCATCGACCTGGAATATGGATATGCCGCAACGGTCGCCCTTGAACTCGAACGTTGGGACGGCCAAGTCACCCGTTACGAAGCCCATTCCTCCGGTACAGTGTATTACAAGTTGTTCGGAGCCACGCCGGTCATGATCGATGAGCTCAAGGGACACGTGACGGAAGCCTGTCTCATCGACCTGACTGAACAACTTGTTCGTGACACCAAGCTCTACCTGGCCAGCAGCGCACCGCTCCCAGACACCGGCATTCGCACGGTGACTGTAAAAGCCAAAAGGCCCGCGACCACACAACCCACCCGTTCTCTTGTTCCGTTCGCGACGGCCACGACACCTTAGGAAGACCGAAATCCCCATCCGGTATTCTGATCTGGCTGATCCTGCCGTTCCAGTGGTATAGTACCTCGTGGGCACCGGAACCACGATCAATGGACATTGATGCGTTTCGTCAGATGGTCGCCAAGAATCCCAAGGGGTTCCTCGGCCGCTATGGACTCGGCAATAAGATCCTTGAGGAAAACGGCAGCATCGAAGAAGCGGTCGAGCATCTTACTGTCGCCACACAATTAGACCCGACGCATGCCGCGTCACATCTGGCGTTAGGACGCGCGTTGATCCGACTGGGCAGGAACGCCGATGCCAAGCCCATTCTTACCGCTGGTATCGAGGCGGTACTTTCCGGACGATCCAACGGCGGCAAAGATCTGGTGCCTGAGATGCAGGAGCTGCTACGCTCACTATAATGAGCCTCTACCATAAAGGAGTCTCTCCGTGAACCTCGACGATGCCAGGAAACGAATTGAATCGGCCGTCACGCAATACGGCCAACACGCCGCCCCTGCCATTGACCTCGTCATGGCGGAAGTTCGTTCCGACATGGGAGCGGGAGCATTCAATGAATTGATTGAAGAATTCGATCTTGAGCTGATGTACAACATCACGCCGATGGAATCGGACCATTCGAATAGTTGAACGCGATCTTCCTATTCCACCGTTCACCCGTGACTCTCACGCTTTCCTACCTATGCCGCTGATCTGGGCTGCCATCTCGGGCCATGGATTCGGTCACGCCGCGCAAGTCGTGCCGGTGCTCAATGCGTTACACCGTCTCGTTCCTGATCTTCGCGTCCTCCTGCCCACGGCTGTCCCTCCTTCCTTCTTCAAAGACCGCCTCGTTCCTCCGTGGGACATACGTCCCGTGCAACAAGACGTCGGGTGCGTTCAGAATGGTCCGCTGAAGATCGATGTAGAAGCCACATGGCGCGAGCACCACCGGTTTCACAGTTCTTGGGAGGAACGGCTTCAGACGGAAATCGAAGCGATGAAGACCACCCGCCCGAATGTCGTCCTGGCCGATACTCCCTACTTGGCTTTGGCGGCGGGAAAAGCGGCTGCTCTTCCTGCCGTTGCGCTCGTGAGTCTTACCTGGGACCTCGTACTCTCCGAGTATGTCGCACCCCCATCGATCGATAGCCGAGCGACCCTCCAGTTGATTCGACAGGCCTATGGCGATGCAGATCTCGCGCTACGGATCAACCCGGCTCCTAAAATGGAGGTCTTCCGACGTGTCATCGACATTGGACCGATCGCCGAACCTGCACCCTCCGCTCGCGAACAATTGAACGAATTCCTAGGTCTGGCTCCAGGAGAACAAACCGTGCTCGTCGGATTCGGCGGGGTTCCCCTGAGCTCACTTCCATTCAATCGGCTGGAATCACTCACCGGATACCGTTTCATCTTCGACGGCTCGATTCCTTCAGGAAGTCGGCGATTCGTCGCCGCCTCCTCCCTGCCGTTTTCATTCAAGACCTTAATGGCTTCTGTCGATCTCATCATGACGAAACCGGGCTACGGCACCTTGGTGGAAGCGGTCGCACTAAAAATACCCATGGTATATGTGCGCCGATACAATTTCGCCGATGAACAACCGCTGGTGGATTATCTGCATCGGTATGGAAGAGGCGTAGAACTTTCTATGAACGACTTCGTACGGGGCGAGTGGCAGGCAACGCTCCAAAAAGTCTCGGATCTCCCACCAACAATTGCCTCTCCATCAACGACTGGAGCGAGTGAAGCAGCCGAAGTATTGGCGAAGTTATTATAGGTTCGCCCTTGTCCCCCCCTCAATGCCTCTTCTCTAGAGCACCAGTATTGCATCTTGACAGGTTCTCAATCAGCGACTATCGTGTGGCACTGTAAGCCTTCAAAACAGGGAGAGACCTTGTGCGTCTCCATATTGCGGACAATGTGGTATATCGTGAGTTGGCGGACGAGTCCGTCCTGTTGAATCTCGATACCGGGACTTATTTCGGGCTCGATGCCATAGGAACTCGCCTATGGAACCTCGTTGCCGAGCAGAACTCCACCCCCTCGATCATCGAAACCCTTCTCGCCGAATACGACGTGGATGAGCCACGGCTCCAAAAAGACGTAGTACGCTTGATCGATCAGCTTTTGGCCAAAGGGTTATTGGTAACCGATGCTGAGAAAACTCCGTCGGCTCGCTGATCTCACGCTCGTCGAACAGGCCCTTCTTCTCCAATTCACCGCCTTGTCTCTTATCCTGAAAGCCGTGCTCCCGACCATAACACTCCCTCGTCTCACTTCTTTCTTATCGCGCACGGCCTCCTCCTCCCTTCTCGGCCTGATGGCTTTATTCCATGCTCACCGTCCAACAAATCGACTATTCCTGTTGATCGATCTGGCAACGGCGGTGACCTATGGAGAGAATCGATGCCTCCCCCGCTCCCTTCTCTTCTTCTGGCTGTTACGCATGAGACGATACCCGGTCTCGCTTTGCGTCGGAGTCAACAAGAACGCGGCCAGGTTAGAAGGGCATGCATGGGTTGAACAAGATGGCGTCGTGTTGGGAGACAAGAATTCCTTCACGAACCGCTATGCGCTTCTTCTTCGGTTGCTGGCATGAGCGGTCTTGCCGGAATCTATCACCTCGACGGCAGACCGGTAGATCCTCTTCTCCTGCAACGTATGATCCGCCGATTGGCCCACCGAGGACCCGACGGCTCAGATTATTGGGTCAACGGTGCGGTGGGGATCGGCCAGGTGATGCTCCGGACCACGCCGGAATCACTCTCGGAACTGCAGCCGTGGTCGGATGAGTCTGAAACTATTTGCCTCACATTGGATGGGCGGATAGACAATCGCGAAGACCTGATTCTCTCCCTTCGCACTGCCGGCTTTCACCTTCGTGTCGATACGGATGCCGAGCTGATGCTCCGTGCGTATCAGTACTGGGGCGAGCGTTGTCCAGAACATGTCGTTGGGGACTTTGCACTGGTGGTCTGGGATGGACAACGTCGACAGCTGTTTTGCGCGCGAGATATCCTTGGCCTTAAACCTCTCTACTACTGCCTTCACGGCGGGAGCTTTTATTGGGCATCCGAGATTCCTCCGCTCTTCGAGCAAGAAGCGATTCCTCGCCACCCCAATGAAGCGATGATCGCCGAATTCTTAAGCGGAACCGTCGTCACCAATGCCGAGACGGTCTATGATGGGATCTCCCGGCTTGAACCGGCTCACACTCTCGTCGTTCGTCCTGGCCGGAATGAGACACGCCGCTACTGGACCATTGATCCGCAGTATCGAATTCACTATTCGAATGATGAAGACTATGCCCAGCATTTTCGAGAGCTTTTTGAGAAGGCCGTGCGATGCCGCCTACGCAGCCACAGGCTCATCGGCCTCGAATTGAGCGGTGGCCTTGACTCCTCATCCGTGGTGGGTTTTCTTCAGGCCGCGTATCAGAGCCGTCCACAGCACAACGATCGGTTCCTGACCTTCTCGCTTGTGTTCCCGGGCTTGTCCTGCGATGAAAGTTCCTTCATCGACGACGTGGTGACACAGGGCCATTTTTCTTCTCAACGCCTCTTACCCCAGGTACCCACACTGAATGGTTTTCTTGGCGATGTGCTCTGCTATCAAGATCTTCCCGACCATCCCAATGGTGCCATGAGCAACTCCCTTCGTCTGCGCGCTCAACAGCAAGGTTGTCGCGTGCTCCTGACCGGATCCGGGGGAGACGAATGGCTGACCGGCAGTTTTTTTCATTATGCCGATCTGCTCCGCACACTCAAGCTGGGAACGCTGATCCGACGACTCCGCACCGATCGCCCCTTGTATTGTGACCGTTCTTCGGACGACCTCTTCTCCACACCGCTGGTCCAGTTCGGGCTGCTCCCGCTCATACCGCAATCCTGTCGCAATCTAGGGAAATGGGTTCTCAGACGCACCAACATTCCCGACTGGATATCCACTGAGTTTTGGCAGCGGACGCACATGCAGGAGCGCATTCGCCGAGCCTCGTTTTTGCCTCCATGTGCGAGTTATGCTCAGCGGGACCTCTTCAGTTCGACCCTGCATGGACTCGGCATTCACGGCATTGAACTGGATGAACGCGCATCATCATCCTTTGCATTGGAGAAACGCCACCCGTTGAACGACCGACGCGTCATTGAATTCGCGCTTGCACTCCCGGAAGACCAACGATGGCGTGACAACCCTAAGTTCATCCTCCGGAAAGCCATGGCGAAGCTCCTCCCATCATCGGTGCGCGAGCGACTCCTCAAAGCCGACTTCTCCTGTGTCTTCGCCCAAGCACTCCTTGCCGAATCAATGACCACCATTTTCCAGTCGTTATCCGTCGCTTCGATGGGATGGGTCGATGGCACGAAAATCTGGTCCGACTATCAGACAATGGCACGCCATTACACCCATGGAGACGATGCCTATCGCTTCCATGTGGCTCCTCTCTGGATGGTTTTCGGAGTCGAGCTGTGGTTCCGCACCTTCTTCGGAGGAGGTCGTAGCTTTTCTTATCCGGTTACGCAACCGACGCAGCATCCACATATTCAGCCTAACCGTGGCAAGAGAAGTTTTGTACACTCACCGCCGTAATAGGAGGCCAGTCCTATGAATGACGAACGTGATAGGGAATCGAACCAGATTCAGCCGAAGAAGCCATATACCGCACCGAGCCTCACGGAATACGGCGATATCGCCAAATTGACCCAGGGGAACCCCAGTGGAATGTTCGGAGACGGCTCATCGGGAATGTTCATGTCTACGGCTTGTCTCTAGTGATAGTCAGTGTTTACCACCGAATATCGATGGAAGGCTACCGACGTGTCGCTTGTTGTCGATGAACATCGTCATTACCTCGAAGACCAGGTCCGTCTCTCGGCGTTGCATCAAGCGATTCAAGAGTCGGTCAGGCCGGGGTCGGTCGTGGCCGATCTCGGCAGCGGAACAGGCATACTAGGACTCTTGGCCTGCCGGGTAGGCGCGAGACGTGTCTACTCGATTGAAGAAAGCAGTCTGATCGAGGTGGCTCGCGATATTTGTCACACCAACGGATTTGCAGACCGAATTCGTTTCATCAAAGGGCTTTCGACCCGCGTGGACCTACCGGAACCGGTTGATGTGATCCTCGCCGACCAGGTCGGACATTTCGGGTTCGAGGCGGGCCTCTTCGACTATTTCAGCGACGCCCGCCGACGCTTCCTAAAGCCCAATGGCCTAACCATCCCGCAGCGTATTACGTTCTGCATTGCCCCGGTCGAGCACGAACCGCTGTGGCAGCAGATTGAATTCTGGAACGGATCTCCGATGGGGGTGGATGTTCGCCCAGCTCGAGCACTCGCGTCCAATACAGGCTATCCAATCAAATTGATGCCCGAGCAGTTATTGGGCCCATCGGTGGAACCATTATCAGTGGATCCCAGTGTCTCTGGTTCACAGCCGCTTCACTTTGAATGTACGCTACCCATTGAGCGAACCGGGACGCTGCACGGCTTGGGCTGTTGGTTCGTGGCTCAGTTGTCTCCATCGGTCACGATGTCGAATTCACCGTTGAGCAATCAGCGAATCGATCGACGGAACGTCTTTTTTCCATTCGATCAACCGGTGTTCGTCCAAGCTGATGACTCCGTTACTGTGACCATGCAAATCCTCCCCGTTCAAATTGCGGTCACCTGGAAGGCTGAAATTCAAAAGAACGATCGCCCTGAAACCGAACGGCGTCAGTTCACCCATACCACGCTGAAAGGCATGCTCATCTCCCGGGAGGATTTGCAGCGTACTCATCCGGCTTTCGTTCCGACTCTCTCTCCATGGGGTACGGCACGCCTCACCGTGCTGACTCTCTGCGATGGAGAGCGACCGTTAATGCAAATTGAGCAAGAATTACTCCGTCGTCATCCGGACCTGTTTCCCTCTCTCTCCAAGGCAGCCACATTCGTCGCCGAAGTTGTCACCAGGTATTCTGCATGACCGTACCGGCTCATCGACGGAACGAGGCCGTACGTTATCGCGTGTATGGTCATGTTCTGAGTTGCAGCGCGCCGCTGCCGGAGCTGGAGCACGCTCCGGTCCCCGACGTTTCAGAACGTCCACATTTGCAGATCCAATTTGCCACGCCCGGTGAGAAACTTCCTTCAGCTTCAACATGGTACCTAACCGTTTCGCTCGCCGACGGTACACCGTGGTTGCGCTGCGCCAAGATCTCTCAGGGTTATTTCTTGTGCTTTCAGAATCTGGCCAGTTTTATTTTTTCCCCATCGGACAACACGATTCGCTGCATCCCGCAGCGACACACACCTTCCCACACCTTGCACCATCTCCTCTTGGACCAGGTGCTCCCCCTCGTGCTGAACTACCGAGGGAAGGAGGTGTTGCATGGGGCCGCCATCGTGACTCCCTATGGGTCCTGTGCGTTCGTCGGCCCGACCGGTAGCGGGAAATCCACCTTGGCGGCCAGTTTTCTTTCAGCGGGCTATTCGGTATTAACCGATGACTGCGTTGTCCTCGATACATGCGGCAATGACATCGTCACAGTCCCTGCCTATCCTGGGCTTAGGCTCTGGGACGATGCAATCGCCGCACTCTTCGGCACAACTGGAACCCGTGCGCCGATCGCACACTATACTCCCAAACAGCGTCTCACGGCGGCTGTCTCCTCCACGTGTGTCAGCTCTTCCGCCATTTGGCTGGCCGGGATTTACGCGATCGGAGCAAACACCACAGCACATTCGGCCTCGGCCACCGCCTGTGAGAGGCCCCTCATGACAAAGCGAGAAGCCCTCATGATGCTTCTGTCATTGGCGTTCAAATTGGATATTGAAGACCGACGTATGCTGCGGCGAGAATTCGACTTTCTTCAACGTCTCGTAACTCAGGTCCCTGTTCGCCGCTTGATTATTCCTGATTCATTTCAAGCCCTGCCCGCATTACGTGCGGGCATCCTCCAGGATTTGGCGAGGTCATGCTGAACTTCCCATCGGTGCATCCCTCCCTGTTGGCCATCTTGATGGAGAGCTTGTCTGAGAAGGACCAGCCTACGATCATCCTGCATGATTCTTGGGCGACCATTGTTGAAGAAGCCATCGCACAACGAACGGCTCCCCTCCTCCTTCGCTGGACCAACCGACCCACCACCCATCATCGAATTCCTATCCATTTGCTGGCCATCCTCCAACAGCATGTGATCCAGCATGCAGCCTGGAATTTACTACTGTCAAACGAGCTCAGGGCAATTCTCGCAGCGTGTGAACGGCAAGGCATGGCATGTATTCCGCTCCGTGGGCCGGTGTTTGCCGAGCGGTTGTACGGTGATGACTCGATACGCCAGATGGACGACCTTGACGTCCTCGTCCATCGCGAGGATCTTCCATCTGTCAAGGACCTTTTCCGGCAACTTGGCTATGGACACCACGAGCAAAGGCCTGGTTTTTTAGAGACCTTTTCCTACTCGCTTGAATTTATTCATCCACAACACGGCCTCGTTGTGGAGCCTCATTGGACGCTTGCCTATCCGCCGTTTACCGCCACCGTTGCCATGCAACCGGTGTGGGCTCGCGCCAAGAGAGGTCACTGGATGGAAATGGACACCTGGGACCTGAGCTATGAAGATCTTCTTCTTCATCTCTGCCTTCATCTGCATCATAAAGGGCAACAGGCTCCGCTCTTGTGGTTTCATGAGTTGGCTACGGTGATCCAACGGCATGGACCAAGTCTCGACTGGAACCTCTTCATGGATCAGGCTCAACTCATGGAACAGGCCGGTGCGGTCGCTGATGTACTAAAGATCTTGATAGGAGAATTTCGTTCGACCATACCAGACCCAGTGGTCAGACAACTCATGGAGCAGCCGAGGGCCGTTTCTTCGCCTTCGGCAATACGTCGTCAGATCCTCGCTCGATCGTCCCTGCGCGGGCGGGAAGAATTTGCGCTGCTATGTTCGCTACAAAGCCTTCAGCAACAACTCCTGTACCTCTCGGTTCTTCTCTTCCCATCCCCCGAATACATGACTCGGCGATATGGAACATCGAATCCCATAAGCCTGGTCGGCTTCTATATCTTCCGGTTCCTCCGAATAGTGACGGAAGGGGTTCGATGTGCCGTCACATGGATCGCCGCCTCAGTCACTGCACGGCACAGCTGATCCAGCACCGCACCCGTTTCATGAGATGATCTTACCGCCAATGTCTTGCATCCTTTTTCTTCATTTCTTCGTCAAGTGCAGTGAGGGTGCTATAGTGTCGACCGATTGGCGGATCATCACCTCGATCGCCACGATCAACATCCTTATGGATACATCTTCTCAGCTCGCCGCCTCGGCCATTGACCCGAAACTCGTCGCTCGCGTGGCTAAAGGCGAGCATCATGCTCTCAGCCAGCTCTACGATCAATCCAGTACCGTGTTATTCAGTCTGGCATTGCGCATCCTCGGCAACCGTGAAGAAGCGGCGGACGTGCTCCAGGAGATCTATCTCGATGTCTGGAGAAAGGTCGTTCGCTACGATGTCGGTCGAGGCACCCCCATCGCCTGGCTCATTACACTGATCCGCAGCCGGGCTATCGACCGATTGCGAGCACGTGGCCCTCGTATCCCTCGCCAGATAAGCCCGTCCATCGATGACGCCCAGACCAGCCAAGTCGACGGTGACGGTTCAGGTTTTTTCGATTCACAAGCCGATCAAGAGCTGCAAAACCTGATCAAAGAGGCGTGGGGAAACTTGCCGGAGATGCAACAGCGGGCGGTTGAGTTAGCCTACTATGAAGGCTTATCCAAGACAGAGATTGCGGCGCAACTCAATCAGCCGGTGGAAGCGGTGAAGACCTGCATCGCGCGCGCCATGTCGCAACTGCGCGAATCGTTGCAATCATATTGGGAAGAGGATGAAGCGGTATGACACATGACGAGTTAACAGCCGCTGTTCCTTTATACACCGTCGGAACACTCGAACGGGCTGAGCGACAGGCCCTGGAGGCCCATCTGCTTTCAGGATGTGTCCCCTGTCACATGACGCTGAAAGAGTATCAGGCGGTAGCGGTGACGCTGCCGTTCGGGCTCGACATCACGCCTCCTCCCCGAACCTTGAAAGGGAGGATTATGTCGGCCCGTGTGTCACCCCCTGGCGCTGAGTTAGAAACCCAATCTCCTTCCAAACCGAGTCTTGAGCCGGGTGAATGGATGAATCATCTCTTCCCGCCGTCCCCACCTTCCACGTCATTCGAGTGGGCGTTGGGAATAGTGACCTTGGTGGTCCTGATCATCCTGGTGTTGTTTGGATGGAACGCCTCCACCCAAGTAACCGAAGACATGGAAAGGTTGGCTCAACTGCAGTCTCAAGCGGAAGAAACGGGCTCCAAGCTGGCGGCTCTCCAACAGCAGCTCAGTGAACGCGAAGAAACACTGGCTCAAATCCGAGAAGAACTGCAGCGCCGTACGGCTGAACTGGCGGAAGTAAAGGATCAGTTGATCCAGCGAGAAGCCGAGTTGGAAGAACTAAAAGTACAGCTGGTTCAGCGAACCGGACGACCAGCGCGAACCCCGTAGTCGAACCATCGGCTCATCCTCCTCTTTCCTGCCTCGGAGAGTCAGTCCACGCTCACGCTGTTTGGCTTCTCCTGTCCCTCTCCTCAGCTCCTATGCTAGCATGCACCATGGCCATCAAGGATTCCGCGAGATCTCCCTCGATGCGGCAAGAATCGCACGATTCCCATTACATGGAGCTGGCTCTCCAGCAGGCTGCTCTGGCTCCTCACGTAGGAGAAGTCCCGATCGGGGCTGTCCTCGTGCACAACCATGAAGTGATCGCGGCCGGTCACAACTACCGGGAGGTTTGGCAGGACCCGACAGCTCACGCGGAAATGATCGTGATTCGGAAAGCTGCTGAACAGTTGGCGACATGGAGGCTCACTGGGACAACGCTCTATGTTACGCTGGAACCTTGCCCTATGTGTGCCGGAGCAATCGTGCAATCTCGCGTTGCGCGGCTTGTATTCGGAGCATGGGATCCCAAAGCCGGTGCATGCGGATCGATCTTTGATATTCCGGCCGAACGCAGGCTCAATCACCGTGTCGAAGTCATAGGTGGATTACTCCAGCAGCAGAGCCAAGCGTTGATGCAGAACTTCTTCAGACTGCTCAGACACAAGACATAGGGGAGGAGAAAAAACCAAAAATCCTATAAATTAGCCTTCACGGCTCCCAATTGTCCTTTGGAGCAATTTCCAATGAAGAGTTACAGTTACTATGGCTGTGAGGATAAATCACCACGGCTGTGGTTTATAAACCATTGAGGGGCTTGGCTTGGGACCGAGCCAAGCCCCCAACCTCTGGCTATCGATGCTGTGTGTGCATGTCAACGCTAGATCCATGGTGACGCAGCTCGGAGAATCCCCACATAAGCGCGCCTAACACCATGACCACGCCAACGCCAATATCATTGTTTTTCGCAACTTCAGTACCGGCATAGCCAAGTAAGAATGGCGCCGCAATGAGCCAGCTCCCCACGGCAGCTAAGATCCACGGCAGATATTTCATACCTGCTCACCTCCTTCCCTATGCATTCCTTTAACACTCTCGGATTGCTGAAGAGCGCACCGGACTCGCTCCTAGAGTAAAGTCGTCACACGATTCGCATAGCGACCATGAAGGGTGCCACGATGAGCCACGTCGCGATAAGCGCTAGAATCCATGACAAATATTTCATGGTCAGCCACCTCCTTTCATAGCCCTGCATCTACAGTATTCAATCGTTCATCATCTTTAGTCATGTTCTGCCCATTACATCCACGCCGTCTTACCCACGTGTATGACCGTTACGCGCATGCTCTGAACCTGATATCGCCGCCTGCCTCTTCTGTACCGAATGATCAGGCAATGGGATAGGGATACTCAGTTCTCGTTGGCGACGGCGGTGCTCCTGATCTTGCTCGAAGGCCTGTTGCAGGTTGACGTCCGTGATGATCAACGTCAGTGCACGCCTGTCCTCAAGAACATTGTGCTCATCTACTAAACTCGACATCGTCGCACCATCTTTCCAGATGGTCTTGTTCACCGAGATGACATCAAGCCCCCGTTCATAGTCTTCTTTCTGATCTTCCACAAAGGGCTTCCCGTAAGATTCCTTTAATCTTTCGCGCAATCCTTGGTATCCGCCTGTTACCTTGTCAAAGTTGTACTGAATAGCCAATTCTCGGAGACGGTCATTGTAGAAGCGATATTCCACGCGTTGGATGAAGCGATCTTTTGATGGAATCACCACGGTACGTTGAGCCTGGTCACGTCGGTGCAGTGAAACTCTCTTCGCCGCTTCAGGAACAATGGTTATGAGTTCAGACAGCGTCATCCCCAACCGAGCGTCTTGAAATGAGCGAGGCAGCGTAGTTTCCTTTGCATTTTCTTGGGCGGCAATGCCTGGCGCAGTCAAGCTTCCCACCAACAGACCAACTGTCAACATCATGCCTAGCGCTGCGGACTTCACTTGCATGGCACTATCCTCCTTTCCTTTCGATTCAGTTCGCAGGGACATTCGAGAAATGTCCTGCACCTCATTGCGACCACACGCATGTGGCCACAAGCCTTCCTTAAGCCACTTCAGAATTTTTGCATTCCATATTTCCAATGGAACATCGACACTGACTCATTAGTCCACCGCACCCGACCTTACTAGGCCGCCGCTTTGAGAGTCGGATAGTGAGTGCCATCGGATTGACGCTCTGTCTTCTCAAAAGACGTGGACACGGTGGTGGATTCCGAAGACAACATCGAAATCCCGATCAAGACCACCGCAATGGCCCCACCGAACGCCAAGCTCGCATCAATCAATGAGCTCATATCCATCATCGTGCTCACCCCCTATACTGCTCCCCTCTAAGACAACGGTCATGTGAACTGAGTAGACTGTGGCT
>JACZCY010044229.1_pt1 | contig 42925 bp, 43 predicted proteins | sample 8641821 | NCBI WGS metagenome assembly JACZCY01 (sample SAMN15324609, study PRJNA640507) | soil metagenome | isolation source: intercropping sugarcane | place: China: Luxin town, Laibin City, Guangxi Province | collected 2019-07-25 | depth 10cm m | reverse complement strand
GTCGGGTGATATTGAACGAACTCCATGTCTTTCAGCGGAGCCCCGGCGCGATAGGCCAACGCCATCCCATCGCCTGTCTTGATGGCCGCATTGGTGGTGTAGCGGAAGATCCGGCCGCAGCCGCCGGTACACAGGATGACGGCCTTCGCTGTGACGGCCTGCACCTTTCCGGTGGTCAGTTCTATCGCGACCACTCCCTGCACGCGGCCGTCATCGGCCAGCAATGTGGTGACGAAGTATTCGTCGTAGCGCGTGACAGAGTCGTATTTGAGCGATGTTTGAAACAACGTATGGAGCAAGTGGAAGCCTGTCTCGTCGGCGGCAAACCACGTGCGGGTCTTCTTCATGCCTCCAAAGGGCCGCACCGCAATACGGCCGTCGGGCTCCCGGCTCCAGGGGCAACCCCAATGCTCCAGACGCATCAACTCCCGCGGTGCTTCCTTCACGAAGGCTTCGACGGCGTCCTGATCGCACAGCCAGTCTCCGCCGGAAACGGTGTCGTACGCGTGATCATCGAGGCTGTCGTCGTCGAGGCGCACCCCGGCCGCTCCGCCCTCGGCCGCCACGGTGTGACTCCGCATCGGGTACACCTTGGAGACGACCGCCACGCTAAGCTGCGGGTCCGTTTCGGCAATGGCGATGGCGGCGCGAAGCCCAGCGCCTCCTCCGCCGACGATGACAACGTCGTGCGCGGAGATGTCCAACATGATGAGGTGACAGTGGATGATAACGTCCTCTAGACAGGAGTTCAAGCGGCGAACCGAGTGAAACTCGAGGACCATGACACGCCGCCCTACGCACCATCGGCGAGATCGAGTATGCCGGTACTCAGGAAACCCCAGTGATCGTTGATTAGATAGGCGTCAATCGCCCGAGTGCCCTGAGTTGCATGACGCCTTCGATCGTGATGGCATGCCACTCGGTTACTTTGACGGCATGAGAAGGAAAAGGACGGGGATATGGTCAGGTCCCATGATCGTTAGGGTTGGTTTGACACCAGGCTTGTGGACGATAAGCCGTGTCTACTGGAGTCCCACACGAGATTTAAAGCCTCGCACTTTCTCGCGCACGTGCGCCATATAGCTTCTCGCCTGACCTACCGTTCTAATATGGATCACATCGCGGCGTAACTGATCTAATGGTAAGGTGCCGGCCTGGTCATATTGTCGGATCGCTAAATCGCGTAAAAAGACAACATGGAGCCAATCGTAGTGATGTCGCTTCAAAGGTTGGTTTTCTGAATCCCCCGGTGGGCTCCCTCGTGGGGAGGTTTCGCGTTCTCGCTCCTTAACTGTGAGCTTCGCCGGCGCAAAATCCTCTGGACCTCCGGCGGAGGCGGAGCCTTTGATTCCTCTTGCCTCTCTAGGCCCAGGGTCCACCGAAGATGCCAGACGTCGCGGCTCTTGCACGGACCGAAGAAGATGGACAAAGTCCGCAGCATTGGCGTCTCGCGCTGTGAGGGAGGGAAGGTCGAACAACAGTTCGAGCGTCCTAAGAAAGGACGTATGATCATACGGTGTGCTATCGATCAGATTCCGAGCCGTATAGGGCGAGATAACGATCGTGGGCACTCGGACACCATACTGTTTGAAGTTGAAGACGGGCTGATGCGGCACAGTGGTGACGTCCCCTGGCGGGACCGCATTGTCAGGTGGAGGAGCATGATCATAGAAACCGCCATGCTCATCATAGGTCACCACTAACATACTTCGTTCCCAGTGGGGAGAGTTTCTGACTGCTTCATAGACGGCCTGTATCAACTGTTCCCCCGAGAAGACATTATCCAGTGGATGCTGCGAGTTTCCACCGACGAAGTCCTCTGGCGGCAGAATGTCACGCCCATAATTCGGTTCAATAAAGACATAACGCGGTCCAAAGTTCGGCTGTGAGATATCGTGAGCAAACGTGGAAAAATCCTTAAAACGCTTATTTTTAATCCATTGCCAGTTCATCCCCTTTATGGCAAAGGACTGGGGGAACTCGTCACCTTCATAGATGCACCAGTCTATGTTCGCGGCATCGAGCAGATCGAAGATCGTGCCATGTTGAAAACTGTAGCCGTGAAACAATGTGCTAGTGAACATTGCCCAATCCGAAGGGCTTTCGATCATTCCCCCAGAAGAGGCAGCATGAACGAAGAATCTGTTCGGCCAGGTCGGACCAGGCAGAGACGAATACCAGGAGTCGCATACGGCAAACTCTCTGGCCAGAGTTTCGAGCACGGACAACTGACCCGATCCGAAGCATTTCATCACGGCCTGGTCCGTGCCCGTATAGTTTAAGAGAAAGCCTCCATTCGTCACTTTTGGATATGCACCGGTCTTCGGGTCTATCATTCCGCCCTTCCCGCATAGCTGCTCGAGGACATCCTCGAACTCATGGCCGGGATCAGTGATTAAGGTAGCGGGCGCCCCTGTCGCGGCATACACGAGATGTCCTCCTGAGTCTCTGTTGAAATATTCGTCGTTCTCGAGGCCATGAATGGATCTGGTCTTGCCGGTAATCACATCAATGCCGCTAATGGCCGAAAATCCCAGCATATGATCAAAAGACCTGTTTTCTAACATGAGGACAACGACCTTCTCGATGGAGGGGATATTTGTATTCATAGGTGCACGCCTACGATCGCCTTGCTCATCATCCCCTTAACGAATCGCTTGACTTGAGCCCTGCAGGCGATACGGCCTGTAACGTATTCATAAGCTGGGCTCTCGCTTCGCATCACGTACCAAACACGTACCAAATCAGTAATTGTAGCGAGCGCCACGCGACCTCCTACTAGGAAGAACCTTAGGGGCTGTCTGTCAGATGAAGTCGCGAGTTATATACCAGGCGATGGCTCTCACCTAAACCGGACATTTCTAAATTGAGTTGACGGAGCGATTGCGCTGGCTTGACATCGTAAGAATGACCTCTTACCATCGCCGTATGCGGTTGTGTTTTTGGCCCGAGTCGATATGACCACCGTATTTCGCCGCAGACTGTCCATCGGCCTCTCGATCGTCCTGCTGTACGTAAGCGGGGTAGTCGCTGCACAGAGTGCCGAGCATGCGGCCCATCATACACATCATCAGGCGGCCATGCATGCCAGCCTGTTTTGTTCGTGGCTCTGCGCCGCGGGGCAGGCGATCGAGGCTGCTGGTGTTGGTTTGCAGGCCCATCAGAAGCTCTTCATCCCGGCAGATCTTCACACTGCTCAAAGCCCCATTGAGCATACCGTCCCGATTTTTCTCAGCCGCGGTCCTCCTCCCTCCCTCCGTACCTAATTACGAAAGCTTCGGTGTGACTAAGCTGGGTTGACTCTGCCTGCGAGCGCGGATGCGCTGTACGGTGCCAATCGCGCTCGACCGCTCTTGTAACTGCCGGACAGAGACTCAGACGATCACGCAAGGAGAAGAGATGTACCGTCATGCAGCGATCGTGCTGATATTTGTCTGTGCCTGGGTTTGGCCCGTGGAGGTACGAGGACACGGCTTCGCAGGCAAACGCTTGTTTCCTCAGACTATGTTGTTCGATGACCCGGCGCCGCTTGACGAGTTCAATCTTTTTTTCGGGCAAGCCAAAACGCCTGACGGGCTCACGACCAGTTACGTCCTCGACACGGCCAAGCGGATTACACCATGGTGGAGTGTGGGGTTCAGCCAGGAATTCGACCAGCTCTCTTTTGGTTCCGGCTCCACGAGCGGCTTTCAGAACTTGGCTCCTCACACCAAAGGCACGTTTTTGGTCAGTGAGCGCCATGAGACCTTGATTTCGTGGGGGTTGGATTGGGACATCGGCGGGATCGGCAGTCACGCGGTCGGAGCCTCCACGCAATCGACGCTGACGCCGCAATTGTTTTTTGGTAAAGGCTTTGGTGATCTGCCTCGATCGCTGCAGTGGCTTCAGCCCTTCGCCGTCACGGGGTATGCGGCCCCCAGCTTTCCGCTCCAGCAGAACCCCGTCCAAACCTGGCAAGCCGGCTTCTCCGTGCAATACAGCCTCCAGTACCTGAACAACTTTGTGCAGGACTTGGGGTTCCAGGGGGTCTCGAGGACTCTGATCAGGGGCCTGGTGCCGATTGTGGAAGGCGTGTTCACCAGTTGTCTGAACCAGGGCGGAGCAGTCGGAGCTGCCGGCTGTGAAGTGGTCGGCTTCATCAACCCGGGATTCTTCTGGTTTCTTCCCCACCCTTTCGAGGGCAAGGGGTACGCAATGGGGCAAGTCGGAGTGGAGGCGTCAATCCCGATCAACGCGCTGAGTGGTCAGAGCGTGGGGCTCACCGCCATGTGGGGCACCTATCTGGATGATCTCTTTCCCACGAGCCTTGGTGCCCCGTTATTTGCTGAATTATTTACCACGAAGACGAAGTCTACCTACGGTAACCCTATATTTGGTCAGTAGAAAAGGAGGATGTACAATGCTGCGACCGCTCATCATGCTTGCAATTCTGTTCATCTGGTTGACCCCTCGTCCTGTAGGTGCCCATACATTTGTGGAGCATGCGGAGCCCCGAGTCGGCCAACGGGTCAACACCTCGCCGTCAGTTGTACGGGTCTGGTTTGATCAGGCGTTGGTCGGAGGCCGAATCCGAATTGAGAATGCTGCGGGGCAAGAAATTGTCAGCCACACCAACTGCCTCTCACCCCATGACAAGTATTTACTGGAGATTGCGATCCCCCAACCCCTCCCAACCGGAGACTATCATGTCTACTATGAGGCTGACGACGTCCATACGCATACCACCCCAGGCGATCACTTTTTTTCCGTGGAATCCGGGGGGGCTGTTGCAAAACCCGTGACCTTGACCGAGTAGCGGATCAAGGAACAGGGCGGGAGGGCCTCGCGATGACGTTGCATTGCCAGAGTCCTTCGGGCTGCCGTGCTGGTCTGGGAAATTCGAACAATGGGATCGGATCTTGTTCTGTGACACTGCACACAACCATCTACCTACAGCACCGACAAAACTTCAATGCTTCGATAGGGCTCAACACAAACAGCACCACGACCAATTTTGTTTATGTCTGATGGATTGAATCGGTACCAGAGAGAACGGTGGGACGGTGACCGCCAATCTACTCGCCGGTTTTGGCATCGAGAGTTTTTCGCTCTCGAAATTGTGATCCCATCTTGACGCTGGCATAATCCTCTGCCACAAAGGACACCTGTCTATGGGATAAGAAGGAATAGAGTGATGCGAACGGTCAGTCGGCGGATGGCGGATCTCGCTCAATCGGAAATTCGGGCGATGACACAGGCTTGCGCGAGCGTGAAGGGCCTCAACATGGCACAGGGTGTCTGTGACACGCCGGTGCCGCCGATCGTTCTTGAAGGGGCAGAGAAGGCCATCAGGGACGGGCACAATGTTTATACCCGTTTCGACGGTGTGCCTGAATTGCGGCAGGCCATCGCCGACAAACTGGCCCACTATAATGGCATTCAGGCCGATCCTGAAACGGAAGTGACCGTCAGCGCCGGGGCCACAGGCGCCTTTCACTGTGCCTGTGCCGCACTACTCAATCCCGGCGATGAAGTCATTCTCTTTGAGCCGTACTACCAATACCATATCAGTGCGCTCGTGGCTGTCGAGGCTGTTCCTGTCGCTGTACAGATGCAGCCGCCGGCCTGGACGTATTCTCTAACCCAGCTTGAGCAGGTTGTGACCTCGAAAACGAAGGCCATCATCGTCAATTCGCCCGGCAACCCATCGGGAAAGATATTCAGCCGAACGGAACTTGAGGCGCTGGCGGATTTTGCATGCCGGCACGATTTGTTCATCATGACGGATGAAATCTACGAATACTTCCTCTATGACGGGCGTCGGCATGTGAGCATGGCCTCTTTGCCGAATATGGCCGAACGAACGGTGACCATCGGAGGGTATTCCAAGACGTTCAGCGTGACGGGGTGGCGGATTGGGTACAGTGCGGCTGCGCAACCATGGACAAGAGCCATCGGCGCGATGAACGATCTGCTCTATGTGTGCGCTCCGGCGCCACTCCAAATGGGCGTGGCTCGCGGTATCAGAGAATTGCGCGACGATTTCTATGAGAGCCTGGCTCGAGACTATCAGCAGAAGCGCGACAAATTTTGCGGCACGCTGGCCAAGGTGGGGCTCGTTCCGTCGATCCCAGAAGGAGCCTATTACGTGTTGGCGGATGTGTCTCGGCTTTCGGGTAACACGGGGAAAGCTCGCGCCATGTATCTGTTAGAGAAAACCGGTGTGGCTGGTGTACCGGGAGAGGCGTTTTTCCACGGTATGGAAGGAGCCAACTTCATCCGTTTCAGTTATGCCAAGACGGACCGTGAGCTCGATGAGGCCTGTCGGCGGTTGACCCAAGCCGACTTCTAGCATTCGAGATAGGCGGTCATTCAACGCCGTCATCGCCTGTGCGAGTCAGGAGCGTGAGCTGTCGCGTAAGAGCTTCGGGGCAGGACGGGCCGGTGGCGATGATACCGCTATAACGAGGCACACGTCGGTTAAAAGTCAGGTCATGTCCTCGGCCGTCAGAGATGGTTCCACCTGCTTCTGCGATGAGGAGAGCCCCTGCCGCAACATCCCATTCATTCTCCGGTTCGAGTGTCGCAGACGCATGGATGCGCCCGCTCGCGGTGAGGGCGAGTGCCCAGGCGATGGAGCGAATCGGATGGCTCTGGGTGGACATCTCAAGCGACGTGAAGCGGCCGATTTTGCGTTCCCATGGGCTCAGTGCGACTACTGGTTTCTGGTCTCTGCCCGTATCTTGTGGGATAACCGACTTGCCATTGAGGTGACAGCCTCCCCCTCTGGTCGCGGTGAATAATTCATCCGTGGAAGGGTTGAAAACACATGCCACGACAGGCTGACCCTGTTCAATGAGGGCGACAGAAATACAAAACTCCGGTTCACCTTTGATGAATGCCTTCGTTCCGTCTATCGGATCAACCACCCAGACTCGTCTTTTCTGAAGTCGGTCCAGACCATCAGGCGATTCCTCTGAGAGCCATCCATCTTGAGGGAACGCCGACTCCAGGCGAGATTGGAGAACCTGATTCACTGCCAGGTCCGCCGAGGTCACCGGCGACCGGTCCGGCTTCTGGATCGTCTCAAATCCGTCGGCTACAAACCGTAAGGCTTCCTTGCCGGCCTCACGGATCACACTGATGAGAACATCAAGTTCGTAGTTCCATGCCATGACGGAAGAGTAGCAGGCTTGAAGGCAGATGAAAAGAAATGAACTTGTGCCCGCTTGACCTGGTGTCAGAATCTGCGTACAAGCACGCTACGATGAAACTGGTTCAGAAACGCTCGAAGAAGACCGGACTCTCGCCCGGAACGCTCATTCACATCGGCGAACAGCGAACCGAGGCCGTGACTATTACCCTGTTCAAGTATGCCGGTGCCCGATGCGAGGAGCATGTCGTTACAGATATGAATCAACTTCGGCTTCCTTCCGACGAAACCGTCACGTGGGTGAATGTTGGTGGAGTCCATAAGGTCGATGTTCTGGAGGTCTTCGGAAAACATTTCGGTCTCCACCCGCTTCTTCTGGAAGACATCGCCAATACGGACCAGCGCCCGAAGCTCGACGACTATGAGACCTATTTCTTTCTCGTCATGAAGATGCTCATGCTCTCTAAGCAAGGAGACATTGTGGTCGAACAGGTGAGTTTCGTCCTTGGACGCCATTATGTCCTTTCGTTCCAAGAAAACGGGGCGGATGTCTTTCACTCGGTGCGGGATCGTCTTCGAGGCGGCAAAGGGCGTCTTCGGCAAAATGGGTCGGACTATCTGCTGTATGCCCTCATTGATGCCGTGGTCGACCAATATTTCGCTGTTCTCGAAATGCTCGGAGAACGGATCGAATCGCTGCAAGAACGGGTGATAGCCGATCCGAGACCGGATACACTCAAAGACATTCACGCGCTCAAACGGCAGCTGTTGTTCGTACGGCGCGCCGTCTGGCCTCTGCGGGAAGCGATGAACAACCTGTCTCGTTCGGAATGCCCTTTTTTACATGAACCCACCAAGCTATTTTTTCGAGATGTCTACGACCATGTGGTACAGATCGTCGATACGATCGAGATATTGCGCGAAATGGTCTCGGCAAGTCTCGACATCTATCTTTCAAGCGTCAGTTATCGACTCAACACCGTCATGCGGGTGTTGACGGTGATCACGACGATTTTCATGCCGCTCACCTTTATTGCGGGTATCTACGGTATGAATTTCGAGTATATGCCGGAGTTGAAATGGCCCTGGGGTTACCCAATTGCATTGGGTATCATGGGAGTCGTAGCGGCCGTTATGCTGGTTGGGTTCCGCCGAAAGAAATGGCTATAATATGGAGCTATAGTAAGCTTATTCTTGAACTTCCACCTTATCCACGAAATAGGTGGTTTCACCGAAGCAGGTGGTTGGAATATAACGATACTCTTTGTAATGCAAGATCACTCGTTTCCCCATTACCTCTGTTAGTTGAGCGGCGACCTTATCGTCCCAAATCGTAAAATCCCAGAGAACAGGTGCCGTTCCCGGCACGGTCGTCATTGCCAACTCTCCTTCATGCGTCTTACACAACCAACCCTTCGTGGAAAATTTTTGGATGTACCCGGCTCGGTTTCCATCGGAGTAGGACCAGTTGAACACGACAGTGAGGTAGGCAGCACCGGCAAAGATGAGAAACATCACAAACAGCTTCACTACGATCTCCTCAGTTATGGATGGACGTCGCTGAACAGCCAAGGAGCCTCGGCCTTCCGCCGAGATTCATAGGCCGTGATCGCATCCTCATGCTGCAGGGTGAGGCCGATGGCATCAAGTCCTCGATAGAGGCAATCTTTGCGGAACGGGTCGATCTCGAACCGATAGGTGGTTCCCTTCGGAGCGGTCACTGTCTGGTGATGCAAGTCCACGGTGAGACGGTAACCCTCGGTGTCGATCACGTCCTTCATGAGCGGCAGTACCTCTTCAGCTCTCAATACCACAGGGAGGATGCCGTTCTGCAAACAATTGTTATAGAAAATGTCCGCAAAGCTGGGAGCAATGATGCACCGAAACCCTTGGTCTAATAATGCCCAGGGTGCATGTTCTCGGGATGAACCGCAGCCGAAATTATCTCGGGTCAAGAGAATCGTGGCTCCCTGATATCGAGGCTGATTCAAAAAGAAGGCTGGGTCAGGCGAGCCGTCCTTTAGCTTTCGCCAATCAAAGAACAGGCCTTCGCGCAACCCTGTTCGTTTGATGGTCTTGAGAAATTGCTTCGGAATCACTTGGTCGGTGTCAACGTTTACGCGATCCAGGGGAGCAACGAGACCGGTCAGTGTAGTAAAAGGTTGCATAGGAGTTTGTTTAATGGCGATAGGTGGATTTAGCGTAGAGAGGCATTGAATGCTCATCCCCAGTGACGGATATCGACAAAGTGACCTTCAATGGCCGCCGCGACTGCCATGGCCGGCGATACCAGGTGTGTCCGACCGCCGGCTCCCTGACGGCCCTCAAAATTCCGATTACTCGTGGAGGCACAGCGCTCTCCGGGCTTCAGCACATCGGCATTCATCGCCAGACACATGCTGCACCCGGCCTCCCGCCACTCGAACCCTGCCTCCTGGAACACCCGGTCCAATCCTTCGGCCTCCGCCTGTTGCTTGACGAGGCCGGAACCAGGAACCACCATCGCATGCACGGTCTTCGCGACCTTCTTGCCCTTCGCGAAACTGGCAGCGAGCCGAAGGTCTTCGATCCGCGAGTTGGTGCAGGAGCCGATGAACACCTTGTCGATTTTGATCTCGGTAATCGGCATATTGGGCGAAAGCCCCATGTAGGCCAATGCCCGTTCGGTGGCATTCTTCGTTTTCTCGTCCGACATCGTTTGAGGATCCGGAATATTCTGGTCCACACCAAGTACCATACCGGGACTGGTGCCCCAGCTGACTTGCGGTGCGATATGTTCTGCCTGCAATGTTACGGTTGCATCATACTTGGCGTCAGGATCAGTTTTGAGCTGCCGCCATGCCTGAACAGCCTTTTCGAAAAGATCGCCTTTGGGTGCGAGTGGTCGTCCTTTAACATAGGTAATCGTCTTCTCATCGGGGGCGACCATGCCTGCGCGAGCTCCGCCCTCGATTGACATGTTACAGAGAGTCATACGACCCTCCATGCTGAGGGCATTGATTGCCGAACCGGTATATTCGACGACATAACCGGTCCCCCCGGCAGTCCCGATCATCCCGATAATCGCAAGAATAATATCCTTGGCCGAGCAGTGCTCGGAGAGCGTTCCATCGACGCGTATTTCCATGGTCCTGGGACGCTTCTGCACCAAACATTGAGTAGCCAACACGTGTTCTACTTCACTGGTCCCGACGCCGAATGCCAAGGCACCAAACGCCCCATGGGTGGACGTGTGGGAGTCGCCACAGACGATCGTTGTGCCAGGGAGGGTGAATCCCTGTTCCGGGCCGATGACATGGACGATACCCTGACGGATGTCGCTCATGTTGAAAAGGGTGATGCCGAAATCCTTACAGTTGTCTTCCAGTGTTTGAATCTGAAGCGCGCTCACTTGATCGGCGATCCCCAGTCGCCGGTCCGTGGTGGGGACGTTATGGTCGGGCACAGCAAGTGTTGCGGCCGGTCTTCGCGGGCGGCGCCCTGCGAGCTTTAACCCTTCGAAGGCCTGAGGGGATGTCACTTCATGAACCAATTGTCGATCTATGTACAGCAATGTCGTTCCGTCCGGTTCCGATCGGACGACATGCGAATCCCAAATTTTATCGAACAAAGTCTTGCCCGCCATCTGCGTTCCTGCCTCGTTAAGTGAAGGCCCCATTATAGTGAAGGCCCCATTATACAGAGGAGTCCCATAGTCTTGACAAGGTGTCCGTGAGGCTTGCCCTGCCTCGCAAGACGTGGTACCACACGTTCGTGAAAATTTCGCCGTGGAACGAACCGCGTATTGTGGAGTGGAGTCATCTGTTGCTGGACAGCTATCGCCATTGGATGGAAAAAGATCTGATCGAGCGGATACCCAACGCAAAACAGCAGGCGCGTATGTTGTTCGAAACATCCATTGTCGTCGTGTCGCACGGTGTGGAGCCGGACCCGATCTTGAACTACGGCAATCAAGCCGCCTTGGACCTGTGGGAATTGTCCTGGAATCAATTCATCAACACGCCGTCGCGACTCACGACTGAGGCGGATGACCGTGCTGAGCGGGGAAAGATGTTGGAGCGAACAAAGCTCAACGGCTACTTCGACGGATATCGGGGGGTGCGAATCTCTTCAACAGGGAGGCGATTTCTAATCAAGCAAGCCGTGATCTGGAACGTGATCGATTCCGTCGGAAGCCCTATCGGTCAAGCAGCGACGTTCTCACAATGGTCCAACGTGTCTTGATCCAGAAGGAGCATAGATTTCAACACTTCCGGATTGATCAAGGCAATGACCACTCAAGGGAGCCGGACAGTCTCCGGCTGTGAAGAGGGAGTCAAGTCCAGAGTTCGAGGGGGCCGTGGTTCGCGATACCCTGCAGCAGATCTTGGATAGCAAGGATGCCGACGAGACGGCGATTGTGATCCAAGATCGGAACAGCATGAATCCGTTCATCCAGCATGACGCGGGCAATTTCCCGGATCTCTGTCGTGGGTGTTGCGGAAATAACTCGGGAAGTCATGATTTCAGCCAACCGCCGCCCGGAGGCCTGTCGCTTATCGGACACCGTAATCAGTTCCGGAACATGGTGGAGGAGGTCACGATACGACACCATCCCGACGAGGGTGTCGTGCATCGACGTGACGGGGATATGGTGGAACCCTTTGTGTGACATGCTCGCCCAGGCATCGAGCAAGGTGCTGTCGGATGCAAGAGAGAAAACGGGAGCACTCATCAGATCGCGAGCCAGGATCGCAGGCTTCAGGTGTGGCCGTTCGCTGCTCTGTTGTTGATAAGCCGTTTGTGCTGCCAAAGCGGAGCGATCCAATGCAGGTGAGTGCCGGCCACGCTGCTCTCGCTCTCCAACGGATTCGGCACGGCCATTTCGTGGACCAACCGGCTTGATCGGATACGTCTCCACGATTCCATTAACCGTCAAAATGATGGGCATGCTGCAGTTCCTCAACTGCCGTATCGGAATCTTCGGGAAATACTTAAGCGGTGTGATAGGCCTTGTGGCCGGGACGTGGTGCCGATGATCGATTCGTGCTCTGCGCCTCGGGCCAGGCCGTTTCGAATGATGCCGGAGAGGAATGATGCCGGAGAGGATGGGCTGTGCTGGAGAAAATTGGATCTCCTCGCCAGCAATGCCAGCAATACCGTAACACTTCTCCTTCCACTTCCGGCTGTGCCGTTGTGACATGCCATGTCAGGCTGGTCGCGCAGTCATGCGCAATATCCCACCGAATCGGTCCCGCCATAGACGAAATCACAAGGAAACGCTCATCGTAAGAAACCGTAATTCCTTCTCTCCAATGGCATCGCACTTGCAACCATATCGCGAGCGGCCTTAGCAGGTGAACGCTGACTGAAAGCCCGTCGGTAGGTGGCGAGTCTGAATCAAGAGGGCATCGTGCGACAAGTGTGCAGCAGCGATTTTACGGGGGAACGGGAGAGTGAAAACCATTCATTTAAGTGTCGAGCCCAGTCTGAGGAGTTTGATTTTGTTGTGCACGATGTATGACGGTTCTTGCAATCTCGGCGTTTCCAAATCGGTTGCTTCAGTTTTGAACCATATGCTATAAGGATCGTCGTGCGGCGTAATGAACGTTGACAACCGGCGTTTAGACAATAGACGAAAGGCACGCATTACCAAAAGCCTGCACGTCCTCCAAGTTTGACAGCAGATAGATCACAAGCCTCTATTTATCTCTTCTTTATCTTGCAAAGGGGGGTAGTCATGGGCAAGACATTGTTGGCGGTATTCCTCGGCCTTGGAATGGTATTGGCTGGGGCTTCGGGTTCGTATGCGCTTCAAGCCGGTGGTGTTGAGACCGGTGATCTGGAAACCGGTTCCGTCGTCGGGCAGCCGTTTAAGGAACTGGTAGTGGATGCTTCGTTCTTCTCTATCGACATCGGCAACATGAAGACATGGTATCCTCCCACGACGGTCATCGATTTTAAGACGCGTCCTGGTGCTCCAGTTCTGATAAAAGTGACGAATAATTCCACAACTGAACACGGCTTTCATCTGAGTTCTGCGGTCAATCAATCGGGACCATTTTCCTTGGAAGCCAAGTTAGTGCTTAAGCCCGGGGAATCGCGTTACATTGGTGTTCCCACCAGCGATTTATTTTATGCAGCGGGGAACGTCCTCGAATATCGTTGCCACTTGCATCCGGCCCACGTCGGAGGCAAGTTGGTTATGCTGAAGTAGAGTATTTCGATTCGGACAATAAAAAGCCTCGGTGGCGTTTCACCGAGGCTTTTTTATTGTCCGCCACAACAGTCCAAAACAAAGGGCCCTGGTTCCACCCGGAACCAGGGCCCTCACAATAATCCAGGTGAAGAGGGTCAGTTTCTGACCCCGCTCCATACCTTGGCGGGATCTATCGTTTTATCGGGATTCAAAGTCTTCGCCCTTTCCAGAAGGACGTCCGTCGCTTCAGGATAGAGAGGGTCTGAAATGCAACAATTATCAACTGGGCAAACCGCAGCACACTGAGGCTCATCAAAATGCCCAACACACTCAGTGCACCGGTCATGTGCAATTACATAAATATTATCGCCGACGCCTTGCCCATCGCCAACGTGATTGCCTTTGGCTTCCGCGTCGCTCCTGGTTTCGAAGATCGCTTCATTTGGACATTCCGGCAGACATGCTCCACAAGAGATGCATTCGTCGGTAATCAATAATGCCATGAGCCAAGCCTCCTTCTCACTTCAAAAGACTATAGAACATTGACAAGATCATGCGGCTCACACCATAGTGCTTCCGTCGACTTATGGCGAGCAAGCACGCGGAAAGCCATTCTATTCCGTGATTCTTTTCTAAGTCAACTAAACGGAATCCGGTCAGAAGACCTAGGTCATTATTGTGTATGGGCCATTGGGCCCAACAGAGAAAAAGGCATCGGTCGTCATCGCATGGCTTCTGATCAAGCCCAGATGAACAATCGAGAACAGCGGAAAAAGCGGATCATCATGATGATCCTGCTTGCTGTTCTCCTGATGAGTGCGTCGGTTTTCCTCGTCGAACGCAAGGAATCGAGCGTCATCGTCGTCACGTTCCCGAGCGGTGCCGAGCTGGAAGCCGAAGTGGCGGACACGCCGGAAAAGTTACTCTTTGGACTTGCCTTTCGCGACGCATTGCCTCCGAACGGCGGCATGCTTTATATCTTTGAGCAAAACGGGATGCATCGCGTGACGACCAAGGAATATCGATTCGCCATCGACATTCTGTGGGTGGACGAGAGTCATCGTGTGGTACATATGCTGGAACATGCAGAGCCATGTGCGAAAGATCCTTGCCCCTTTTTCGGGCCACCACCCGAAGCCGTTCGGTATGTGATACAGGCAGAATCAGGGTTCATTAAAAAAGCCGGAGTTGCAAAAAACGACGAGCTCAAGTATGCCCTTCGCATGTAGAGTCTAGGAGACAAGCAAGAGGAAGTATGTACGATGGATGCCTTTCAAAAGGTCGCACAGATCGATGAGTTGCCTCCGGGACAATCAAAGATCGTCAAGATCAATGACCGCCCGATTGCGTTGTTCAACGTCGAGGGAAAGTTGTACGCCATTCATAATAGCTGCCCCCATGAGGGTGGTCCGCTCATTGAGGGAAGGCTCAAAGGGTATGTCATTGCTTGTCCTTGGCATGATCTGGCGTTCGATATCAGAAATGGGCAAGGCATCGACGGCGGCGGGTACTGTGTGGGAAGCTACGAAGTCCGGGTGGACGGGAGCGATATTCTGATCGGCCCTCGGCGGAAAATATAAAAAGGGAAATCCGGCTGAACGGTTGTCTTCACGACACGGATCAGGATATCGACGTGAGCATCTCCGGTGCCGATCACAACTCTGCTTTGGACGGCAGCGACTGCCGCAAGGTCATGGTCGACCAGTCATTCTTCATCCATCTATGGGAAGATCGCACCAGAGGCGAACAGTGGGTGCCGTCTTACGACACCAAAGGACTTGCGCTTCTCAGCGATGAGTTCCTCCGCATCGCGAGCAATAACGCTGTGGAAAACGGGCAGCGCATCTTCGAGTTTAAAGCCGTGCGGTCAGGGACTTATGAGCTGATTTTCGAAAAGCGCATGGGATGGAAATTTACCGCGGAAGATCGGCGCTTGTTCAGAATCGAAGCGGAGCCACCACCCAGGAATTGAGCCAATGCCTGACATCGCATTCATCAACGGCCGCTTTCTTCCTTGGGAAGAGGCGACCGTTTCCATCGATGATCGAGGATTCCAATTCGGAGACGCCGTCTACGAAGTCATTCGGACCTATCGAGGAAGCCCGTTCGAGCTTACTGCACATCTTGCCCGGTTGGATCGGAGTGCAAGAGAACTCTCGCTTCGCCAACCGTATACCGGTGTCCAATGGACGCGGTGGATTCAACAAGGACTCAGCCTGGCCGGATATCAAGATGCCAAGATCTATATTCAGCTTACCAGAGGGGTGGCTCCTCGTGAGCATAGTTTTCCCTCCGATATTCTCCCGACGGTCGTCATGACCATCAGGAAGTTTCATTCCTTGGCACCAGAACTCCGCCGCGCCGGCGTAAGTGCCTGCACCCGGGAGGATCTTCGATGGGGGCGCTGCGATATCAAAAGCGTCAATCTCTTGGCCAACGTCCTTGCCCGTGAAGAAGCGAAGAAGGCCGGTGTCTTCGAAACAATCTTGGTCAGAGACGGCTTCGTTATGGAAGGTGCGCTGAGCAATGTCATGGCCGTTCAAGATGAGGTTGTCATCACGGCTCCCGAAGGTCCTCGAATCCTGTCCGGCGTCACACGGACCGTGGTGTTAGAGTTGGCGAAGAAGGACGACATCGCAATAGAAGAACGATTCATACCAGTCGACCTCCTGTACCGCGCAGATGAGGTGTTTCTGACCGGAACCACGCTCGAAGTACTCGGGGTTGTCCAGATCGATGGAAAAATCATCGGCTCCGGCCAACCGGGTCCTATCACAAAAGCGCTGGCCGCTCGCTGGGCCTTGTTGACCGGCTAGATGGATGTTGGCAAACTATTTTGCAAATGATAAAGGGCCTGCAGGCTGGTCAAAAAGGCTGTTGTTCTCACCCGCCCACCCCTGCGCGCCAAGACGCGCATGGCACCGAACAAGGCCGCAGGGAGGTCCGCGACGCGAAGAATAATGAGCGTCACGTTTGCGGACGGGCGCGAGTTGGTGAGCGCCCAGTGCCTTCGAGGTGAATCGTAACCTATTTTTACCGCCCACCCATTGCCTGTCGGAACAGCGTTTACCCAGGCTGTACGTTGAGCCTCTAAACGCCGCTGGCGGACTTTTTCAACAGCCTGCTAGCACCCTTGCTTTGCACTGAGGTGCATGCTATGGTGCTCCCTCTGTAAGTGGGCTCATGCCCACTTTTTTGTTTGGACACATGTCAAAGGGAAATGGGTTGAGCATACCGGGCAATGGTCCGCAGCCGGTTGCCGACCGGTTGCGCGAAGTCATTTCGCCGATCCTATGGACGCTCGGGCTTGAGTTGGTTGATGTGGTGTGCGTGGGGCAAGGTCCTCGCTCGATCGTTCGCGTTCTGATCGATAAATCGGGTGGAGTCAGCATCGCAGACTGTGAGCAGGCACATAAGATCCTAGGACCGGCGCTCGATGTGGCCGATCCGTTCCCCCATGCCTATACCCTTGAAGTCTCTTCTCCGGGTCTTGATCGACCCTTCAAGAGATCTCAAGACTACCAGCGGGCAATTGGAAAAGCGGTGAGCCTCAAACTTCGGCAACCGCTCGAAGGCCAGTGGAGGATCACCGGGCAACTGATGCACGTGGATGAGCAGGCGGTGGTCCTGACCGTGGCCGCAACTCAGACACCCCAGACGGTGAAACTGAATCGAGACATGATTGCCGAGGCAAAGCTGGTCGTGAAAATTTAGGTGCTGGAGAGTTGGAGATTGTAAGGGGTAACCGGATGCAGGAGCGTGACGTATGAACCGAGAACTGATCTCAGTGATCGACGAAATCGGGCGTCAGAAAGGAATCGACAAGGCCCGAGTCATCGGAGCCATTGAATCCGCCCTGCAGACAGCCGCGAAAAAACGCTTCGGCCAGGCTGAAAACATCCAAGTGGAGATCGATCCCAAGACGGGAGAAATTTCCGTTGTTTCAAAGAAGATCATCGTGGAAACAGTCAGTAATCCCAAAGCGGAGATCTCTCTTCAAGAAGCTCGCCAATATGATAGTGAGGCGGAGATCGGCGACGAAATCGGATCGCTGATCGAAATGAACGAATTGGGGCGGATTGCCGCACAAACGGCGAAACAAGTCATTTTCCAGAAGGTGCGCGAGGCGGAATGGGAAGCGGTTCAAAAAGAATATTCGACGCGTCAGGGGGATCTCGTGACGGGGATCATTCTCGGCATGGAACGTCGGAACTACCTTGTGGATCTCGGAAAGACGGAGGCCATCCTGCCGATCCAAGAGCAGATTCCGCGTGAAACATATCGACGCGGAGATCGTGTGAAAGCGATGTTGCTGGAGGTGCGTCGTACGCCGAAGGATGTGCAAGTCATTCTGTCCCGCAGCCACCCGCAGTTCGTGGCTAAACTCTTTGAGCTCGAAGTGCCAGAAGTGATGGAAAAAATCATCGAGATCAGATCGGTCGTTCGAGAACCGGGAGACCGGACGAAGATCGCGGTCACGTCACGTGAAAAAGCCGTGGATCCGGTAGGGGCCTGCGTCGGTATTAAAGGTTCCCGCGTACAGGCGGTCGTTCGCGAATTGCGGGGCGAGAAGATTGATATCATTACCTGGACCCAGGATCCGCGGGTCTTTATTGCCGAAGCTTTGAACCCTGCGACGATCGAAAAGGTAGGGATCGACGAAGAGAAGAAGTCGGCGCTTGTGGTCGCAGCCGACTCGCAATTGTCGTTGGCGATAGGCAAAAATGGTCAGAATGTCCGGCTTGCGGCGCGTTTGACGGGATGGAAGATTGATATTATCAGCGCAACGGAATACGAAAAAGAAAAAGTAGAACGCGATAAGGAGATTAAAGCAGCGCTCGCAGAGGAAGCCGAGGCTCAACGGCTGCAAGAAGAAGCTCGGCAGGCTGCCAGAGCTGAGGAAGCAACGAGCGGATAGAAAACGGAACCGTCTCATGGCTATGCGTGTATACGAACTCGCGAAGAAGTTAGGAATGGAAAATCGAGTGCTCATTCCCGAGCTCAAGAAGATGGGAGCATCGGTTTCCTCTCATAGCAGTACACTCGACGATGAAATCGTTCAGAAAGTATTGGATAAGCTGGGCTCAAAATCGAAAGGCCAGGGGACCGAAATCGAAGGAGAGCTCGGTGCAAAGCCAGGGGAGCATGCGAGTCACGGCAAAGCCATGGCGGCAAGGAGCCATGTCGCCGAGGAACCGCCCAAGCCTGACAAGCGCCGTATTCTGATCAAGCGAAAGAAGGAAGATGAATCGATCGAAGCCATTTCTTCACCTTCGATCGCTGAGGGTGAGCGTTCGGCGCAGCCGGCGGCCTCGATCACCGTGCAGACGCCGCCTCTATCCACTGAGCATCCCGGTAGCGATGGTCTAACCGATCGCAGTCTTCCAGCGGAAGAAAGTTCAAACGAGGTTGCTCAGCCCGCACCGGCGCCGCTAGTTGCGAAGCAGGAAGAGGTACCGGCAAAGCCGACCGTCGCTCCGCCGACGATCGGGGCGTCGACTCCGGAGCCAGTGACGGGCAAAAAGAAAAGCATGGCATTTGAGGCCATCGAAGCAGAGGGACAAAAAGACAAGCTGAAGAAAGTACGTAAGCCGGGTCGTCCCAGAGATGATCAGCAACAAGATGTGAAATTTCGAAAGGATGCCGCCCGCTGGCAAGACCTTCGTGCAATTCCGGTGCAGCGACGGGATGAACGATCCAAGCATGTACACCATAGCACTCCGGCAGAAATCACTAAACCACGCCGGAAGAGCGTGAAAGTCACCCCACGGACGACGGTCAAAGAATTCGCCGAGTTGATCGGTCAACGGCCGGCGGACATCGTTCGGAAACTAATGGACATGGGCCAAATGCTGACATTCCATCAACCGATGAATCTGGATGCCGCATCGATTTTCGCGGAGGAAAGCGGAGTCAAAGTGGAAATATCGGTCGAGAAAGTCGGGGACGAGTTGCTGCAAGATGTTCTTGAGACGGGCGGTGATGAACGGCCGGAACCTCGACCGCCGGTGGTGACCATTATGGGCCACGTCGATCACGGAAAGACGTCTCTTCTCGATGCGATTCGCCAAACAAACGTGGCGGAAGGAGAAGCCGGCGGCATTACTCAACATATCGGCGCCTATACCGTCTCAGTGCGTGGCAAACAAGTGACATTTCTGGACACTCCCGGCCATGAAGCCTTTACGGCTATGCGAGCTCGTGGAGCCAAGGTCACGGATATCGTTATCTTGGTTGTCGCAGCAGACGACGGTGTGATGCCGCAAACCATCGAAGCGATCCGCCATGCCAAGGCAGCCGGAGTGCCGCTGATCGTGGCAATGAATAAGATCGATAAGCCGACCGCCAATCCTGATCGGGTCAAAAACGCCCTCTCTGAACATGGACTGATTTCCGAAGCATGGGGCGGAGATACCATTATGGTCGAGGTATCCGCCAAACAAAAAACGGGGCTCGATACGCTCCTCGAGATGATTTTGCTTCAGGCGGAAGTGCTTGAACTCAAGGCGGATCCGCACCGACAAGCCAAAGGCACCGTCATCGAAGCCAAGATCGAACGGGGGAGGGGTCCTGTTGCGACAGTGTTGGTCCAGAGTGGGACTCTACGGGTGGGAGACGCCTATGTCGTGGGGACATTCAGCGGGCGTGTCCGGGCCCTCATTAATGATCGTGGCGAAAAAGCACAGCAGGCAGGGCCGTCCATTCCGATGGAAGTGATTGGATTGCCGGGCGTTCCGTCGGCGGGGGATGTCTTCCATGTCGTCTCCAATGAGAGAGTCGCCCGAGAGATCGCGGAAGAACGAGCTCAAAAGCGGCGGGCAGCAGAACTGACCGGTCCTGCGAAGGTGTCCTTGGATGATCTCTTTGCGAAGATTCAAGAAGGATCTGTGAAGGAATTGGCCATCGTCATCAAATCCGACGTACAAGGATCGTCTGAAGCATTGGCTGGCGCAGTCGAAAAGCTGTCGACAGAAGCCGTCAAGCTCCGGGTGATTCATAATGGAGTCGGTGGAGTCATGGAATCCGATGTGCTCCTTGCCGCAGCGTCCAGAGCCATCATTATCGGCTTCAATATCAGGCCGGAGCCGAAGGCAACTGCATTGGCCGAACAGCAGGGTGTCGATATCAGGCTCTATACGATCATTTATGACGCCATTGCCGACATCAAGGCTGCGATGGAAGGCTTACTCGAGCCTACTCTGAAAGAGCGCGTATTGGGACGAGCGGAAATCCGGCAGGTCTTTACAATTCCGAAGGTCGGAGCAGTGGCGGGGTCTTACGTTATTGACGGGACGATCTCTCGGTCAAGCGCGGGGGTGCGGGTGATTCGCGACAATGTCGTGGTCTATGAGGGCAAACTCGCTTCGTTGCGGCGTTTCAAGGATGATGTGCGTGAGGTGCAGCAGGGGTATGAATGTGGCTTGAGCATCGAGAACTTCAATGACATCAAGGCCGGCGATATCATCGAGGCCTATGCAATCGATAAGATTGCAGCGAAACTGTAGTAGAGATCTCGGATTTTTTTAGGCAACCGCTGTCCAAAGGCCGGGCAATGCTCATTAAACGAAATCGTAGAATCTCCATCAAGAGCCGACTTTAACCGAACCCTGGCCATGGTCGTGGGTCTCTGCACGGTAGAATTATTCATTCCAGGGAGCCAATCGCTTAAAGACAAGCGACAGGTCATTCACGGGCTCAAGGACAGGCTTCGAGGCAAGTTTAATCTCTCAGTCGCCGAGGTGGACAGGCAGGATCTCTGGCAGAAGGCCATCCTTGGAATGGCTTGTGTTTCGACTGAGAACAGCCACGCGAACCAGATGCTTGAACAAGCGCTGAATCTGATCAAAGGCATGCCGGCAGTCGAAGTGGTCAGAACTCAATTAGAATTGCTCTAGGTTTCCCTGCAATGCCAGCGATTGATCATGTCGGGATAGCAAGATGTCGAAGACGACCTATAAAAGAGCGGATCGAGTGGCCGACCAGATCCGGATGGAAGTGGCGGATATTCTCATGCGAAAAATCAAGGATCCCCGGGTTCGTGACGTGACCGTTACCGATGTCGAGCTGACAGGTGATTTGCGCATCGCTCACGTTTTTGTCACGACCATGGAAACGGGCGAGGCTGAACGGAATATCTTTGCCGGTCTCTCAAAAGCCAGTGGATTTGTGCGGTCGGAATTAGGACGGCGGCTCTCGCTCCGCTACCTTCCGGATGTGATTTTCAAGAAGGATATCAGCGGAGCCCGCGGAGATCGTATCATGCGGCTGTTGGAAGGATTGCACGGAGAATCTGAACAACATGAGACTCAGGACTCTACCAACAGCGGGGAGAGGATCGCGGAATCTTAAGGGTATGGATCGGACAGGCATCACCACCGACCAGGGAGGCGTTCCGGAAGGAGTCCTCATTGTCCACAAGGAAGCCGGCTGGACCTCACACGATGTTGTGGCCAAGGTCCGGAGCTTACTACGCGGCAGCAAAGTCGGTCATGCCGGCACGCTGGACCCGAGTGCCACGGGTGTCTTGCCCATCCTTATCGGACGGGCCACGAGGATTGCTGAATACCTGATCAATTGGGATAAGGAGTACCGTGCCGTCTTACGTCTGGGAGAAACAACCGACACCCAGGATGCAACCGGGCAGGTTTTGACCAAGGTCGATCCATGTGAGGTGACCGAGGACGTGCTTCAGTCGGTGATCACTCGATTCCGAGGAGTGCAACAGCAGTTGCCACCGATGTATTCAGCCGTGAAAGTGGGTGGACAACCGCTTTACAAAGCGGCCAGAGCAGGTAGAACGGTCGAGCGGGAAGAGCGGTCGATCGCGATTCATCAACTGGAGATCGCGGCCGTTCACGGCCGTGACGTGGTCCTGCGCATTGTGTGCTCAAAAGGCACGTATATACGCACGCTGTGCGCCGACATCGGACAGGCTTTAGGCGTCGGCGGACATCTTCGTGCTCTCGAACGTCGCCGTGTCGGCCCATTGTCGATCGAACAGGCGATGACGATCGATCAAGTCGCCGGCCAACTTACGACGGGAACGCTCCATGGGCAATTCATTTCGTTGGACCAACTCCTCTTCCAACTTCCGGCGGTGGTTGTGAACGCGGAACAGGCGCAGCGCGTCCTGCATGGCTCGCCCATTTTTCCGATGGGACTTGAACTTCCCTCTTCACCCGATGCTGTATCCGTACGTCTGAAAAATGAAGCAGGTCAGTTGTTGGCCATTGGAACTCACGATACCGGTCGTGTGGGATCAATTAGAATTCGTAAGGTACTGAGTCTCTTGAGTCATTAATGTGGAAGGAGTAGGTATGGGATTACTGAAAGAAGCAAAGGGCGAGCTTATCAAGCAATATCGGCAGCATGACAAGGATTCCGGATCGCCGGAAGTTCAGATTGCCGTGTTGACCAACCGGATCACGTATCTCACCGAACATTTCAAGAGTCATAAAAAGGATCACCACTCGCGGCGTGGGTTGTTGCAGCTGGTCGGACGCAGACGACGTTTGCTGGACTATCTCCGCGGGGTGGATGACGCGCGTTACCGGGCCGTGATCGATCGACTCGGCATTCGCAAGTAACCGGTCGTGCTAACAGCGGCGTTGACCGGCGCCATCGTTCGAATGTCCCACAGATGAACACCGACATAGGCTCCACAGGAGCAATGTTCAATGTTGAATCGAAGCCCTGCCCTCTCATCATTCAACATTGAGCGTTAAACATTCTGAGTGGAGCCCATCTCAGTGGGCATCTGTGGATCTAACCAGAGGAGACCATAGATGGTACACGTCATAGAAGTCGACATTGCAGGTCGGACCCTCCGCCTCGAAACCGGTCGCGTCGCAAAGCAAGCTGATGGATCAATTTGGGCCTCGTATGGTGACACCGTTGTCCTGGCGACGGCCGTGGCTGCGCAAACGGCCAAGCCTGGTACCGATTTCCTCCCCTTGACCGTCGATTACCAGGAAAAGGCCTACGCGGCCGGAAAAATCCCTGGGGGTTACTTCAAGCGAGAAGGCCGACCGGCTGAAAAGGAAGTTCTGACAAGCCGCTTGATTGACCGTCCGATCCGCCCGTTGTTTCCCGAAGGCTACTATTACGAAACGCAGGTCATTGCCTCGGTCCTCTCGGCGGATAAGACCGGTTCTTCCGACGTCATCGGAATCACTGCGGCATCAGCCGCTCTCGCCGTGTCGAACATTCCTTTCAACGGTCCCGTCGCCGGGGTGAAAATCGGTCGAGTCAACGGTCAGCTCGTTGTCAATCCTGACCTCGAAGCAATGGAACAGAGCGAACTGCATCTGGTGGTTGCGGGTACGGCGGACGCGGTGATGATGGTGGAGGCAGGGGCCAATGAATTATCCGAGCAGACGATGCTCGAAGCGCTGGAATTGGCTCATGCCGAGATTAAGAAAATCGTCCGGAAAATCGATGAATTGGTCAAGAAAGTCGGTCGAGTGAAGCGGGAGGTTATTGCGGAATCGATCGACTCCGCGCTGCAAGCCGAGATCAAGACGTTGGTCGCACAACCAATTCGTGACGCCATCATGATTGCCAACAAGACCGCCAGACAGGAGCGGTTGGACCAAATTCTGGCAGACGCTATTGAAAAGCTGAAGAAGCCGGATGATCCATCGAGTGAACGGCATATCAAGATCGTGTTCCATCAGTTGGAATACACGGAAGTCCGGAAAATGATTTTAGAGAACCGTTCGCGTGCCGACGGACGCGGTCCGTCCGATATTCGGCCGATCACTTGCGAGGTGGGTGCCTTGCCGCGCGCACATGGGTCCGCGATTTTTACCCGAGGCGAAACACAGAGCTTGGCGGTGGTGACGCTGGGGACGACCGACGATGAACAGCGTATTGACGCCTTGGAAGGCGAGTACACCCGGACATTTATGCTGCATTACAACTTCCCGCCCTTCAGCGTCGGTGAGGCGCGGCCGCTCCGCTCACCGGGAAGGCGGGAAGTTGGGCACGGAGCCTTGGCTGAACGGGCGTTGAAGCCCGTCATTCCGACCAAAGATGTCTTTCCATACACCTTGCGGATTGTTTCTGAAATTCTGGAATCAAATGGGTCTTCCTCGATGGCAACCGTATGCGGTGGGACGTTGGCCATGATGGACGCCGGAGTACCTATCAAAGAGCCGGTCGCCGGCATCGCAATGGGGCTGATCAAAGAAGGGGACGACGTCATTATTTTGTCGGATATCCTTGGCCTTGAAGATCATTTGGGCGATATGGACTTCAAAGTATGTGGGACCAAGAACGGCATTACGGCGCTTCAAATGGACATCAAGATCGGCGGCATTACCACGGCGTTGATGCAGCAGGCCTTGGAGCAGGCCCGGTTGGGACGCCTCCACATTCTCGACCGCATGTCCAAGGGGCTCGTGGCGCCCCGAGCCGACTTGTCGCCTTTTGCGCCTCGCATTTACACGATGAAAGTCAAACAAGATAAGATTCGCGATATTATCGGTCAGGGTGGCAAGACCATCCGCGGGATTCAGTCCGACTGCGGAGTGAAGATCAGTGTTGAAGATACCGGTATTGTGACGATCGCTTCTGCGGACGGCGCGTCGTTACAAAAAGCCAAGGAGATCATCAACCGCTTGACTGAGGAAGTCGAAGTCGGGAAGGTCTACATGGGTACGGTAAGAAAGATTATGGACTTTGGTGCGTTCGTGGAGGTATTGCCGGGCACGGATGGGTTGGTCCACATCTCGCAGCTTGCGCATCACCGAGTGAAAGCCGTATCCGATGAGGTGGCCGAAGGCGATCAAATTCTTGTGAAAGTGCTGGAGATCGACAAACAAGGCAAGATCAGGCTCAGTCGAAAAGAGACCATCCCTGCGCCGACAAGAAACGATTCAGCGGGTGGGTAACCCTTGTACCGCAAGCTCATTCTCGATAACGGAATTCGCTTAGTCACTGAGCAGATTCCGACTCTTAGATCTGTGACGGTTGGTATTTGGGTCAATGCGGGCTCTCGTGATGAGGGTCCCGCAGAGGCCGGGTATTCGCACTTCATTGAACACATGTTCTTCAAGGGGACTGTTGCTCGTTCGGCGACGGATATCTCCAGTGAAATCGACGCGTTGGGGGGTGAGATGAACGCCTTCACGACACGCGAAACGACGACGTTCTACGTCAAGGTCTTGGATCAACACTTACCCATGGCGTTGGATCTGCTTTCGGATTTGTTTCTTCGCTCTCGTCTTGGCCGAAAAGAAATTGAGAAAGAAAAACAGGTGGTGCTCGAAGAAATCCGCATGGTTCAAGATGACCCCGAAGATCTGGTCCAGGACCTTCATACCAAGTTGGTCATGGGGCGACATCCCTTGAGCCGTCCGATCTTGGGTCGAGAATCAACCATCGTCCGAATCAGGCGGCAGGATCTCCTTGAGTATATCGATACCCATTACCGGCCGGAAGAGATCGTGGTGGCGATCGCAGGAAATTTCGATCACCATCAGCTTGAAAAAACACTGGCTCGCACCTTTGGGGGGTATCGCAAATCTTCAAGCAGCATTCCTCGCAAGCGGTGGCCTCCTGAATTGCAGGGTGGCGCGACGTTGAAACAGAAGCCGTTGGAACAGGTTCACCTCTGTGTAGGGTTCGAGGGCGTTGCAGCCGGGCATAAGAACCGCTATGCGGTCTATGCGTTGAACAGTGTGTTAGGCGGCAGTGTCAGCTCGAGGCTCTTCCAGGAGATCCGAGAAAAACGCGGTTTATCCTACTCAGTCTATTCGTTTTTGTCAGGCTACTCAGACAGCGGCACCATTACGGTATATGCCGGGATTCGAGCACGAGAAGTTGAGCGGGTTCTTGATTTGGTCTGTCGTGAAATTCGAAAACTGGCCAGACATGGTATTGATGGTCACGAACTGAAACGCACAAAGGATCAAATGAAGGGTAGTCTCATGCTGAGTTTGGAGAGTTCACATAGTCGGATGAACAAACTTGCCAAGGATGAGCTGATTACCGGGACGCATACGACCCTGGAGGATTTGCTTGCGGAGATCGATGGCGTAACCGAGCAGCAAGTATTTCAGACCGCACAAGATTTGTTAGTCGACGAGAGAATCGCGTTGACCGGATTGGGGCCTCTCACTTCACGTCAAGTGGAGGAGTTGAGTGCAAAATTTTCCTAACCGCCCTTGAGCCATGAACGTCAATTTAACAAAATCTCACAACAGGTTGTTATGTATTGACATTTTGGCACAAGTTTCTCTAAATTCGAATCCATCAAACATTTCCTTGACAGGACCATCGCAGTTTCAGTACCGTTCCGATATCAGCCGGACGGTTCCCGTTTTTGATGCGTAAGCTATTGAAGAACGAAAATTTTCCAAAGGTTTTGATTCAACGATATCCAACTATTGGGAACGAATACATCTCATCGGACTATCGGGCTCAATTTGACGAAGGAGGGATACGTATGAAAAAGGCTGTCGTTCTAGCCGCCGTGGCAGTGTTTTCGGGATTCGGCTTGCTAACGGCCGAGTTCACATTAGCTGCCGGACTCGAATCGTTGGGTCTTGCCGATGCAGTGGTCGGTGGAAAACCGCTGAAATCCGAAGCCGCCGTCAAGACGTTGCAAGGCCGCGTCTGGTCGCAGTGGGCCGATAACCCGGATGGCGAGCTCTTGTTCGGCATTCAATACTGGAATTCGGGAGAGCCGGGATCCGGCACACCTATGGGCCGATCATCGACGACATTTGACGTGAAGCCGCCTGATCCGTTGTTCAGTTGTTGTGCCTGGGGGTTCACCGGTGGCAGTGAAAAAAATTCAACCTATTCAGGCTGGTACCATGCGGCCACGACGGTCCGTCTGGCAGTCAAAGATAAAGCGCTGATGGATCAAATCATCAAGGCCTCTCAAGAATTGGTCGCTATGGAGGTCACACTGGACGGCAGAACCATCACCGGCTTCAAGGTGATCAAGGACTAACCATTCTCAATGTCGAAGACGTTGTTGAAGGAGGATGCGATTATGATGTTGCAGAAGCGAGGTGCAGCCGTTCTCGCAGCAGTTGCGCTGGTAGTCGGGATGGCTTCGGCCGCCTCGGCCATTGAATCATTTCAAGAGCGATTCGAGTGGGGCGATATGAGTAAGCCGACCACTCTTCAGGGTCGGGTGATCGTCCTTGACCCCTACGATGAAGCGGTGTGGATTAACATCGCCGTCTTCGGCGGTAATGCCGAGAGCGGCTTGTACTGGCAAAAAATTCATCCAGGTAAAAATGTGAAGTTCTATGCCGATAAGTCCGCTTGGCAAGAGCTGAAGAAGATGGGGCGATCTCATGCCGGACCCGCAGCAGCGAAGGATGTACCACCCGGCAGCACGACGGACTTGATCGAATTCGTCGTCACAGAGGTCGAGCAGAACCATCGGGTCATTTCATCAGTGAAGAAGATTCCTGAGGTGGCTGGCGCCATGGGTAAGCCTCTGAGCATGTCCGCGCTTCGTCTCAAAGACTGTGCGGGGAAAAGTGAAATCGACAAGGCTTGCGCGACAGCCAAACAAAGCCTCAACACTTCGCCGGTCACTCCTGATGGGCACAATGTGGGCATGCAATATGATGTGATGCTTCCAGGCGGGAAAACTATCGGCGGTTTGATTCCTTGGAGCGCACAATATAATCAGGTGCACTGAAGTTTATTCCGGATGGAAACGGGCGACATTTCCCGATGGGAATGTCGCCCGTTTCATTTTCACCATCCGATCCATGAGGGTTATCGATCGGATGAATCGCTGCTATCCGATCTCACCATGCGTTGCAATTCGGCAAGGCGATTCAGTGCATCAAGCGGAGTCATTGAGAATAAGTCGATCTGCTTGACTTCCTCAATGAGGGGGTGGGGCTGGGGAAGGGGCTCAGCTGTCAGGGGGAGTTGTTCCTGGATCAACTCGGAACGAGCCGACTCCGGTTGTTCAAGTTGCGATAAGACCGCTTGCGCACGACAAATGATGTCGGCGGGGAGTCCTGCAAGCTTAGCGACGTGGATACCGTAACTCCGGTCTGCTTTGCCCGCCACGATTTTTCTGAGAAACACAACGTCCCCGCCGCGTTCCTGAACAGCCACGCGATAATTCTTGATTCCGGGCCGTTGTTGCTCCAGCTGGGTCATCTCATGGTAATGAGTGGCGAACAACGTGCGTGCTCCTAATCGTGTGCGGTCATGGATGTATTCTGCGATCGCCCAGGCAATGCTCAGACCATCGTAGGTGCTTGTGCCGCGACCGATTTCGTCCAATAGAATCAGGCTGCGGGGAGTTGCGCTCTGGAGAATATTGGCCGTCTCGACCATTTCCACCATGAACGTACTCTGGCCTCCCGCCAGATTGTCGGAGGCTCCCACTCTTGTGAAAATGCGATCGGTCAACCCGATATGCGCTTCTGCGGCGGGAACGAAGCTACCGATTTGAGCCATCAGCACGATGAGTGCGACCTGCCGAAGATAGGTGCTCTTTCCTGCCATGTTTGGCCCGGTAATGATCAGCAGTCGATTCGTTTCCTGATCGAGAACCGTGTCGTTCGGGACGAATCCCGAATCGGTACGGAGTCCTTCGACCACGGGGTGGCGACCCTCCCGTATGGTGATGGTGTCCCCTTCCGTGACCGTGGGTTTGGTGTACCGGTGCAAAGCGGCGGTATCGGCCAATGCGGCTACGACATCAATCAGCGAAAGGACGGTCGCCATGGCGTCCAATCGATGAGCTTCCTTGGCCAACCGGAAACGCAGCTGAATGAAGACCTCTTGCTCGCAGGCAAGCAGTTTGGCATCGGCTCCGGTGACACGTTCTTCCAATTCTTTCAACTCGGCCGTCATAAATCGTTCAGCATTAATCAGGGTTTGCTTGCGGATGTAGTCAACGGGGACACGGGCAAGATTGGCTTTGGTGATCTCGATATAGTAGCCAAAAACTTGATTATAACGGACTTTCAATGATTCAATGCCCGTACGCTCGCGCTCTTTCGTCTCAATGGCAGCGATCCAACTTTTTCCTTCCCTGCTGGTTTTGCGCAACTCGTCAATCGCCGGGTCATAGCCTTCCTTGATGATGTTCCCATCGCGAATGGAGAGCGGAGCATCGGGTTGGATTGCTCGTTCGATCAGATCGTATAGATCCTGGCCATTATCCCAGGATGCCCGTGCATTGCAAAGCAACTGACTTTGGAGTGGGGTCAGACGGACAACAATTTCCGGCAAAACGGAGAGAGATTGTTTTAACGCAAGAAGTTCCCGCGGGCCGGCCAAACCGAGTACGATGCGGCTGCCGAGTCGTGCAATATCCTGGATCTCCCGCAGACCCGTGCGTAATGCAGCCCGCACCTGCATGTGGTTCTTCAGTTCTTCCACCGCGTCCAGCCGCAGTCGAATCTGGTCGTAGCGGAGTAACGGCCTCACCAACCACTGGCGAAGGAGTCGACTTCCCATAGCCGTGGCGGTCCGATCCAGTACGCTCAGGAGAGTTGAAGGGTTCAAACCCGACGCCGTCTCGCTCGACGTTAATGGTTTGAGAAGCTCCAGATTACGGATGGTCGCTCCGTCCAGGTGCATGTACTCGTTATTATGTCGGACAGCGAATCGGCGAACGTGATCCAGAGGAACCGCCGGTTGGGTCTCGCGGAAGTACGACAAGACCGCTCCCGCAGCGCTACTGGCAGCTGGGAAGTCGGCACAGCCTAAGGCTTCCAGGGTTTGCACGCGGAAGTGCTCAGTCAAGGTCCGAACAGCCGATTGTTGGCTGAATGACGCCGGTGGTCGTTCACACAGGCGCGCTCCCGTGATTTGTTGGACCCAAGCGGAGGATTGACGGACAAGGTCTGCGGGGAAAAGAACTTCCCGAGGATCCAACCGAGCGACCTCGTTCAACAGGTGCGTAAACGCGTGAGGACCATGAAACTCCGTACCCCAAAATTCGCCCGTTGAAACTTCAAGGGCGGCCAGGCCTATCGATATTCCATGAACCGTGCCTGATCGAACGGCGAGGGCAACGAGATAGTTGAGTTCGGAAGGAGCGAGAAATTCCGTGTCGACGAGCGTGCCAGGAGTATAAAGCCTCACGACTTCTCGACGTACCAGGCCTTTTGCTGTCTTGGGATCCTCAACTTGCTCGCACAAGGCGACGATACGGCCGGCCTTCAATAACTTCGCGATATAGCCTGTCGCGGCATGATAGGGAACGCCACACAGTGGAACGGGATGGGCGCTGTTCTTGTCGCGAGAAGTGAGGGCGATCGATAAGAGTCGAGAAGCGTCCTGTGCGTCCTCGTAGAACATCTCATAAAAATCTCCGACCCGAAAAAACAGTATGGCCTCAGGGTAGCACTGTTTGATGTCACGATACTGCCGCATAAGCGGGCTCAGGGCCGAGTCACTCATCAACGAGATCCCTCGAAGACTCCATTTGAGCGGAACCCTGGGTCTGTCCGGACATCTTCTCAAGCGACTGCCGAAGGCGCTCTAAGTTCACCTCGGCTTCCTGCAAGGCCTTCGTCTTTCGCCGAAGATCGATACGTCCGCGTACCCAGGGAGGAAACAACAAGATAGCCGCGACCAAAAGGCCGATGACAAAGCCGGCCATGATGGGTTTGTAAATGGGAGTTGAGGCTTCAAGCAAGCCAAAGAAATAGCGGAGTGTGACTTCCTGTTCTTGGTTTTGAAGAAAGAAGGCCAGCGAAAGGAGCAAAAGAGTGCCGACCAGAATCAGCCGAGTCATCGCGGCGAAGTCCTTTTGCCGGTTCGGAGGCGTGGCCGGATCGATCGAGAGATTGAACGCACAATTTTCTTGATTTGAGCGAGCAGTAACCGAGAGCGTGGACCTCGGGCTTCCACACGGGCCCTTCTGGTCGTTCTGGTCCGATGGGCAACCTGCACTTCCAGCCGGTCATCCGGGAGCCATTGGGGAAACCGGTCTGCCCACTCAATGGCAACGACCACTTCGTCCGTGAGGTAATCCGATAGTCCAATCGACTCGGTTTCTTCAAGCTTCTGCAACCGGTACAAATCAATATGAACAACCGGAAGCCGCCCCTGATATTCATGGACAAGCAGGAACGTCGGACTCGTGACGGACGCAGCCGGTGCGCCGAGCCCGGCAACGATCCCGCGGACCAGCGCCGTCTTACCTGCACCCAATTCACCGATCAAGGCGAGCACCTCACCCCCCCGAAGCAGCCGGCCAATGGTGGATCCGAACGATTCTGTCTCGCCGGAAGAGGAGAGGATAAGCTCAAGAGAGCTGCTAGATGTAGCCATGGGAACGTCCTCACATGAGAGCGTTCCATATTTCATTGGGTCCGTTTTTTGACGAAGCCTGGTGGATCAGCCTGAGAGCTTGGGGAATCTCCTCGATCACGTCTCCCGAAATCATCCCGGCTTGTCCCTTTCTGGCTGCAGCCAAATCGCCGGCGGCTCCATGCAGGTACGTCGCGGCACAGGCAGCCTCCCAGGAAGGCATGCCTTGGGCTAAAAGTCCCACCATCATGCCGGTTAACACATCACCTGTTCCTGCCGTCGCCATCCCTGGATTGCCGGTAGGGCAAACAGCAACGGCTCCATCCGGTCGCGCGACGACGGTCCGAGCCCCTTTCAAAACGACGAACAGACCTCGTTCTCGCGCGAAGCGGGAGGCAGTACCGATCCGATCGCTGTTGACGGTTTGAGGTGTTGCCTCAGCCTCCAGTCGCGCCATCTCTCCGGGATGGGGCGTGATGATCGGCGGTGTTTTGCAAGACGACAGGAGGGAGGTCCGCCCGGTCAGCGCGTTCAGGGCGTCCGCATCCAGGACGGCCGGCCGATCAAGCTGTTTCGTTAAGGCTTGGACGAGTTCAACCGTTTCGGGATGGGTGGATAATCCCGGACCGATGGCGATTGCGGTTCTAGCCGCCATGAAGGCGACGAGCCGATCCAACGCGGTCCGCGCAAAGGTGCGCGCTTTAGTTTCAGGCATCGGAACCGTCATCGCCTCCAACAGCTTTGCTTCCAATACATCATTGACACTTGTAGGAACTGCGACAGTCACGAGGCCCGCGCCGACACGCAGGGCCGCTCGTGCGGCCATGGCGGCGGCCCCGGTTTTTCCGACTGATCCGGCAATAATGCCGGCATGGCCGAATGTTCCTTTGTGACTAGACGGTTGCCGTTCAGGCAGATAGGCTCGCACCACGTGCTGTGTCATCAATGTCGTTCGGCTCTGGACCGCATCAATGTAAACAGGCGGAATTCCGATGTCCACGGTGGCCACCTCTCCAGCCAAGTCGATCCCATCGTTTTGATAGAGGCCTAACTTTGGAAGCCCAAAGGTTACGGTGAGGAAGGCACGGACGGCTCGGCCCAAGATGGCTCCGGTATCAGCATGGAGGCCCGATGGAAGATCGACAGCCACCACGGGACAACCGGTCTCGTTGATACAGTCTATGGCCTCGGCATAGCGCCCGATTACAGCGGACGAGAGTCCCGTCCCGAGAAGCGCGTCGACGAGGATATCACTGTCCTGCAAAAGTGCTTGCGCCTGAGCCTTGGATCTATAGAGGTAGACGGAAGATTTCCCGCCGCCTCGAACGAATTGCTTATACATCGTTGCCGCATCGCGGCTCAGTTCGGAAGCGGGTGTCATGGCGACGATGCGCACGTTGGCATGGCGTCGACGGAGTAGGCGAGCGGCTACGAATCCATCTCCCCCATTGTTGCCTTTTCCGCAAACCACGGTGACCGTCTTGCCCTGCACAGGTCCCAACCGTTGCTCAAGGCAAGATACGACGCCGGACCCGGCACGTTCCATCAATGTGGTCGCCGGGATATGAGCCTCTGAGATCGTTCGGCGGTCGAGCTCTTGCATCTGTGCAGCGGTGATGATCTTGGTCATGGTAAATCAAGGCGGTGAACAGGCGGACCCGGTGGGGCGACCACTCAGATCAACCGAGCAAGGCCTTCATCTCTTTCACGGCCTGTATGAGACCGACGAGGACCGCCCGTGCGACGATACTGTGCCCGATATTGTACTCCACGATTTCGGGAATATGCGTCAGGCGTTTGATGTTGCGGTAATTCAGGCCATGCCCCGCATTGACTCCGATCCCAAGTTTGTAGGCCAACTTGGCGGCGTGGGTAATGGCTTCGAATTCCACATCGGCTTCCTTGGAGCGTGTGGCATTCGCGTAACGACCGGTATGCAGCTCTACGAAATCAGCTGCAATTTTGTGGGCGGCCCTGATCTGATTCAGATCCGGCTCGACAAAGACGCTGACGGGAATCCCTCCGTTATGCAACAGAGCCACAATGCCCTGAATTCGGTCGCGCTGTCCGACAATATCAAGGCCGCCTTCCGTGGTGAGTTCCTGCCGTTTTTCCGGTACCAATGTAACAAGGTCGGGTTTGATGTTCAGGGCAATCTTCGCCATTTCCCCGTCAGCGGCCATTTCAAGGTCGAGTTTTGTACGGACTATTTCGCGAAGAAAGTGAAGGTCTCGGTCCTGGATATGGCGTCGGTCTTCCCGAAGGTGAACGACCAAACCATCCGCTCCCGCCAGTTCGACAAGTACAGCGGCAGCCAACGGATCTGGATCGGATCCACCACGTGCCTGCCGCAGCGTCGCCACATGGTCGATATTCACACCAAGCCGGGCCATCCACTCTCCATTATTTCAGTCAGTCTGAGAATGAGCGACTGAGATAAGCTAGATCCGTAATCGAACAATATTAGTAGCAGAAAGGAATGAGAGGGGGCAAGAACGGGTTCGCCGATGGCGAAGAGCTGATGAAAAGCCATTCGTTTCTTGGTGACTTCAGGACTACATAAAGAAAATGGGCAAATTGACTCGACCAAAGCCCTCCACTAAAATATGCGCTTTCCACATCCCTTCGCTCATTTATCGTAATGAGTGAGTTTGGGAAATATTTAAAAACAGTCAAAGGACGTTCATGGGGTTGGGCGAAGGTTTTTATCGAATCAAGCGACTCCCGCCGTACGTCTTCGCGCAGGTTCAATCCCTTAAGCTTGCGGCTCGGCAACATGGGGAAGATATTATTGATTTCGGGATGGGAAATCCCGATCAACCGACACCGTCTCATATCGTCGAGAAGATGATCGAGGCGGCCCGCAAAGGAAAGAATCATCGTTACTCGGCATCGCGTGGCATCACGAAGCTGCGGCATGCGATTTGTGGATGGTACAAGCGAAGCTACGATGTCGACCTGGATCCGGAGACTGAAGCCATTGTCACCATCGGATCAAAAGAAGGTCTTGCTCACCTGGCCTTGGCCATGATCGGCCCCGGCGATGTGGTCCTGACCCCGACGCCGACCTATCCTATCCACATGTACAGCTTCGTCATTGCCGGTGGCGAGGTCCGTGGCATCGAACTCCGACAAGATAGCGATTTTTTCGAAGATCTGACCCGCGTTTATCGGCAGACTTTTCCGAGACCGAAGATTCTCGTGATCAATTTTCCCCACAATCCCACTACGGCGGTGGTAAATTTGGAATTCTTCAAGAAAATCGTGGCTTTTGCCAAAGAACACAACGTCATCGTCATCCACGACCTCGCTTATGCCGACCTTGTGTTTGACGGCTACAGGGCGCCGAGCTTTCTGCAGATCCCGGGAGCCAAAGACTGCGGGGTAGAGTTCTATACATTATCCAAGGCCTACAACATGCCGGGCTGGCGAGTAGGCTTTTGTGTGGGCAATCGAGAGGTCGTCGGAGCATTGGCAAAGATCAAGAGCTACCTTGACTATGGTATTTTCCAGCCTCTTCAAATCGCCAGCGTGATCGCATTGAACGGCCCTCAGGACTGTGTCAAGGAGACGATTCTCCGCTATCAGAAACGGAGAGACACCCTGGTAGGTGGGCTGAATCGAATCGGCTGGCAGGTCGCGAAGCCGTTGGCCACGATGTTTGTGTGGGCACGCATTCCTCTTCCCTATCGTCATATGGGATCGCTGGAGTTTTCAAAACTCCTGCTCAAAGAGGCAAAAGTCGCGGTCTCGCCAGGGATTGGATTCGGCGAAGGTGGCGATGAGTACGTGCGATTCGGACTGGTGGAAAATGAACATCGTACCAGGCAGGCCGTCAGAGGGATCCGCAAAGCCCTCAAGCTCGATGGGGAAGAAGAATGAAATCGCGCGTCGGAGTCGGGATTGTAGGGTTCGGCACGGTCGGTACCGGTGTGGCCAAGATTCTCCGCGATAATGCCGCCCTCATCACCCGCCGTGCCGGTGTGCCGATCGAGCTTGTTCGCGTGGCTGATCTGGACATTGTGCGGGATCGCGGGGTGCTGCTGAAACCCGGTCTGTTGACCACCGATGTCAAACAAGTTCTGGCTGATCCAGGCATCGATATCGTGATCGAACTGATCGGTGGATATGATACGGCTAAGCGAGTCATCCTGGAGGCGATCGCTGCCGGGAAACATGTGGTTACGGCGAACAAAGCGTTGTTGGCTCTCCATGGAGAGGAAATTTTTGAAGCCGCCACGCGCAAAGGCGTGGATGTGGGATTTGAGGCCAGTGTCGGAGGCGGTATTCCTGTCATTCGGGCGTTGACGGAGGGGCTTGCCGGTAATACGATCGAATCCATCTACGGTATCATTAACGGGACGTCCAACTATATTCTGTCGAGGATGACCCATGAGGGACACCGTTTTGAAGAAGTGCTGAAGGATGCCCAGCAAGCCGGGTATGCCGAGGCGGATCCGACGTTCGATGTGGCCGGGATCGATTCCGCGCACAAACTCGCCATTCTCGTCAGCCTCGCGTACGGAACGCCGGTCAACTTCAAGGAGATCTACACGGAAGGGATTACGAATATCACCCCCACCGATATCGCCTACGCCAAACAATTTGGCTGTACGATCAAGTTACTGGGGGTCGCAAAACTTGTGGATGGAGAAATCGAGGCGCGAGTCCATCCCACCATGCTCCCCTCCACCTCGCCTATTGCCCAAGTCGAGGACGTGTACAATGCCATTCAACTGGTCGGGGATGCCGTCGGTGACGTCGTGCTGTATGGCCGAGGAGCCGGATCCATGCCGACCGGGAGTGCTGTGGTGAGCGACGTGATTTCGATCGGGCGGAATCTGCTCAAAGGCGCCGTCGGTCGAGTACCGGTGGCGTCATTCCAACAGGATCAGCGACGACCGCTTCGCCTGAAACAGATGGAAGAGATCAGCTCACTTTATTATTTGCGATTTACGGTTGTGGATCGACCCGGTGTGTTGGCACAGATCGCAGGTGAGTTAGGCCGCTGTGGGATCAGCATTTCCTCTATGGTGCAACAAGGACGCCGTGAAGGGCAGACGGTGCCGGTGGTCATCAAGACGCATACCGCAAAAGAGCGGGATGTGCAAACTGCGCTTCGTGAAATCAACCGGCGGGCGTTCGTTTCCGAACCGACTACGCTCATTCGCGTCGAAGGCAAGGATGAGTGATCGATGACTCGTTGGCGTGGAGTTGTTGAGGAATACCAAAAATTCCTCCCGGTAACCGAGAAGACGCCGGTTATCAGCTTGGGAGAGGGCAATACCCCTCTGATCAGAGCCACGAGGTTGGCAAAGGCGATCGCGCCGGGAGTCGAACTCTACCTGAAGTTTGAGGGGGTCAACCCGACTGGTTCGTTTAAAGACCGTGGGATGACCTTGGCCATCTCGAAGGCAGTGGAGAGCGGCGCTCAGGCCGTGATGTGCGCCTCGACCGGCAATACCTCTGCGTCGGCTGCCGCCTATGGAGCCCGTGCCGGGCTGTCCGTCTTTGTGTTGATCCCGGCCGGCAAGATCGCCATGGGGAAGTTGTCCCAGGCCATGATGCACCAGGCAACCGTCATTCAACTCGAAGGCAACTTTGATCAAGCTCTGGCGCTCGTCAAGGAATTTTCGGCCACGCTGCCCATCGAGGTGGTGAATTCGGTGAATCCGTTCAGGATTGAGGGACAGAAGACCGCGGCTTTTGAGGTGTGCGATCAACTCGGCGACGCTCCGACTCTCCATGTCCTGCCGGTCGGAAATGCCGGAAATATCACAGCCTATTGGAAAGGATATAAGGAGTATCAGTCGGCGAATCAAATCACACGAGTACCACGAATGATGGGCTTTCAAGCCGCCGGTGCCGCTCCGATCGTGTTGGGGAGGGTTGTCGATCAACCGCAGACTATTGCGACGGCCATTCGAATCGGCAATCCCGCCAGCTGGTCCTCGGCATTGAGCGCGATAGAGGAATCGGCGGGTGCGATCGATATGGTGACAGATGAAGAAATTCTCCACGCCTACACGACGGTCGCCGCGACCGAAGGCGTCTTTTGTGAGCCGGCTTCCGCCGCGTCCGTCGCCGGCGTCGCCAAGCTGCATCGAACCAAGATTCTACGGGAGGGAGAAACAGTCGTATGCACGCTTACAGGGCATGGTTTGAAGGATGCCGATACGGCGATCAGCGTGTCCAAGCAACCGGTAACCGTCAAGGCAACGCGCCAGGACGTTGCTCGTCTATTGAACGTCTGAAAGACGTGTGGACCTCATGAAATATGTGATGGTGCATGCCGGCGGGATGGCGGATCGTCCGAGACCGGAACTGGGGGGACGCACACCGCTGCAAGCGTCATCGACCCCCAATCTCGATCGCCTCGCACAGATCGGAGAACTCGGTCAGCTGCTGACTCCCATGGACGGAACTCGTCACGGGAGCGGATTGATCGGGGCCGCGATTCTTGGGTACGACCCCAAAAAGTTCTATCAGGGTCCAGGGCCGCTGGAAGCGGCAAGTTTGGGTGTATCGGTGACGGAACATGATGTAGTGTATCGCTGTACGATGGTGACCGTGGGGGCGGAAGGCGGCAGAGGGAGTGAAATCAAGAAATTAGGGCCGCACGTGATCATGGAGGACGCAACGGCCGGGTTGATTGAAACCGAAGACGCGCGCGAATTGATCGAAGCTCTCAACGAGCAAGTCGGTTCCGAAACCATTCAATTCTACCCGGGAGCCGGTCATCGTCATCTGATGGTCTGGGTGAACGGGAAACCGCGAGCCCTGTGCACCGATCCACAGACGATCCTGGGGCAATCCATCGCCGATGCCTTACCCACGGGAGACGGGGCGGATATTCTCCGGAAGCTGATGGATGCCGCGTACCTGATTCTGCGCGACCATCCGGTGAACGATGACCGGCTTGCAGCGGGGAAGAAGCCGGCGAACTGTGTCTGGTTGTGGGGTGAAGGGCGAGCGGTCATGTGGCCGAGCTTGGCGGAAAAATATGACATCGTCGGGGCGATCGTGGCGACCAGTGACGTCTATCGTGGTGTCGGGATGAACGCGGGGCTCGAAGCGGTGGATCCCGAGAGGCTGGCCGACGGCGATCTCCGCACCAAGGCGGCGGTGGCACTGGAGGAGTTGGCCAAGAAAGATTTTGTGTATGTGCATGCTGAATTGACGGACGAGGTGATACACGGGATCGATATCAAGGCCAAAGTCCATGGCATTGAAGAGTTTGATCGCAACCTGGTCGGACCGTTGGTCGAGGGTTTAGCCAAACAAGGTCCCTATCGTTTCCTCATCATTTGCGATCATACGGAAGATCCGCAGAGTCCGGCGTTCTATACGTTTGGTGAAGGAGGGGTCACCGGATCGGACGCAGTCGGTCGCCGCTTCACCGAGGCCGATGCGCTCGCCGTGAACATGCCGGCCCGTGATGCAACCAAATTCGCGAACAAGTTCTTCTCCAAAAGCTGAGACCCATGGCGCTGATCGTTCAAAAATACGGAGGGACTTCCGTTGGAACGATTGAGCGGATCCACCGCGTTGCCGACCGGGTGGCTCACACGCAGCAGGAGGGCAATCAGGTCGTTGTCGTGCTCTCGGCAATGAGCGGGGAGACAGATCGACTGATCAAGCTCGCGCAGGAAGTGACCACTGTTCCTGACGAACGCGAATTGGACATGCTGCTCTCGACGGGAGAGCGGATTACCATCGCGCTTCTGTCGATGGAATTGCGGGGACGAGGAATCAATGCTCGGTCTTTTACGGGACGTCAGGTCGGCATCATCACCGATAGTGCCCATACCAAAGCCCGGATAGCACGAGTCACGGCGGATCGCATCAAGGAGGCCTTGAAGCAGGGCGTCATCCCGGTCGTGGCCGGATTCCAAGGGATCAATGAACAATCTGACGTGACCACCCTCGGCCGTGGAGGGTCCGATCTCTCCGCCGTTGCGCTGTCGGCAGCCTTGAAGGCGGACCGGTGTGTCATCTTTACCGACGTCGATGGGGTCTATACCGCCGATCCCAACATCGTCCCGTCGGCGAGACGCATCGAGAGGATCGCGTATGAAGAGATGCTCGAGATGGCCAGTCTTGGGGCGAAAGTGCTCCAGACCAGATCGGTGGAGTTTGCAGCCAAGTTCCATGTCCCAGTGGAGGTGAATTCAAGCTTCAAGGAAGGAAAGGGAACGCTCGTGACGAAGGAAGATGCGGACATGGAAGCGGCGGCGGTCTCCGGAGTGACTGGGGACCGTAATCAGGCGAAGATCACGATCGTCGGTGTACCGGACAAGCCGGGAATCGCCGCCAGAATTTTTGGGCCGGTTGCGGAGGCCCATATCAATGTGGACATGATCATTCAGAACATGAGCCAGGCCGCCCTGACGGATCTCTCCTTTACCGTGCCCCGCGCCGATCTCAAGAAGGCCGTGCCGATCATTCAAGCCGTGGCGAAAGACATCGAGGCTAAGACCGTCTCGGTGATCGAGGCCATCGCCAAAGTCTCGCTGATTGGGGTAGGCATGCGGTCGCATTCAGGCGTGGCGGCGAAAATGTTCGAGGTGCTGTCCCGCGAGGGCATCAACATCATGATGATCAGTACTTCAGAGATCAAAATCTCCTGCGTCATCGATGAGAAATATCTCGAACTGGCCATGCGCTCTCTCCATTCGGCGTTTGATCTCGATCAGGCGCAGCCCTGAACGGTTCAGCTAAGTCCATTCCCTCAACACCTCGTTCCGAGCCGAATGGCAGCACTTCGTTTTTATCTTTGAAAGCGTGGTTCCTTGTGGCGCAAGGGTAAGCGTCAGACGATTGCCAGACTGGCTCAACCGAAAACCATGTCATCCCACTTCACGAGCAATAGGGCACGTTAGCGATAGACCTCACGTCGATGCCCGATCTTCACGACTTCAACGACACGGGCGGCATCGTCGATGCTGTAAACAATGCGATAGTCACCCTGCCGAATCCGATAGCGTTCCAATTCGCCTGAGAGTTTTTCACATCCCAACGGACGAGGCTGTTTGGCCAAGCCTCGAATGCGATCGATGACTCGCTTGAGGTCACCCAAAGGTACGGCCTTCAGCTCCTTCTCGGCGGATCGTTTGATGACGATGCTATAAGGTTCCGTCACGTTTCAATTCCTCGAGAAGCTTTTCGAATGAGCGCGACGGCTCTTTCGCCCGTCGATCAAACGCTTCTAGGTCCAAGGCATCCTCTCGAAGGGATTCCAACACGGCGGCATTGACCAAGTCGGAGAGAGACCGGTCAGTGGTGGCGGCTTTGACCTTGAGAGCTCGATAGACTTTGGGTTTCAAGTAGATTGTCGTGCGAGTGTCCGATGACATGACGCTCCTCCATTGTGGCGTTGAGTCATTATAGCATCCTGACGTTTTAATGCTCCCAGCCTTCTTTCATACCTGCCTGCCATCTGCTCGCCTGTGACGAGCACTTGGCGTCCTATTGAGAACGGCACTTGTTCGTGCCCCTATTGTTCCACCCTCCGAAAGCCGGTATCCTTGCGCGCGCTGAGCATCAATTTATCCAACATATTCCTAGCCATTCATGTGAGCACGAAGGATGGCGATTAAGAAATCCGAACTTTACTCCTCTCTCTGGGCGTCCTGCGATGAACTGCGCGGCGGCATGGATGCCAGCCAATACAAGGACTACGTCCTGTTCATGCTGTTCATCAAATACGTCAGCGACAAATATGGCAACTCCGACGACTTTGCCCCGCCGGTGGTCATCCCCAAAGGCGCCAGCTTCAAAGACATGGTCGCCCTCAAGGGCAATAGCGATATCGGCAACCTGATCAACACCCAGGTCATCCAGCCGTTGATCGATGCCAACCAGCGCCTCGCCCGAAGCGACTTTCCCGACTTCAACGACTCGAACAAGCTCGGCGACGGTGCGCAAAAGGTCGAAAAGCTGGGCAACCTCATCGCCATCTTCGAGAACCCCGCCCTCGATTTCTCGAAGAACCGTGCCGAGAACGACGACATCCTGGGCGATGCGTACGAATATCTCATGCGGCACTTTGCCACCGAGAGTGGTAAGAGCAAGGGCCAGTTCTACACTCCGTCCGAAGTCAGCCGCGTCATCGCCAAGGTCATCGGCATCTCACCGGCCAACTCCAAAGCCGCTACCACTGCCTATGACCCGACCTGCGGCTCCGGCTCGCTGTTGCTGAAGGTCGCTGCCGAGGCCGGCAAGCACATCACTCTGGAAGGGCAGGAGAAGGACGTGACCACCGCCGGCCTCGCCCGCATGAATATGATCCTGCACGACTTCCCGACGGCCAACGTCCTCTCGGGCAACACGCTCTTCGATCCCAAGTTCAAGGACGGCGAGCAACTCCGTACCTACGACTACGTCGTGGCCAATCCGCCCTTCTCCGACAAGACCTGGTCCACCGGCCTCACGTTGGGCGAAGGCGGCAGCGGCGACCTCTTCCAGCGCTTTACATGGGGCATGCCGCCGAAGAAGCAGGGCGACTATGCTTATCTCCTGCACATCATCCGCTCGATGAAGAGCACGGGCAAAGCTGCCTGTATTCTCCCACACGGCGTCCTTTTCCGAGGCAATGCCGAGGCCGTCATCCGCCAACAGCTCGTCCGGTCCGGCTACCTCAAGGCTATCATCGGCCTGCCCGCCAATCTCTTTTACGGAACCGGCATCCCGGCCTGTATCGTCGTGCTCGACAAGGAAAACGCCGCCGCCCGCAAAGGGATCTTCATGATCGATGCCTCCAAGGGCTTCAAGAAGGACGGCCCGAAGAACCGCCTCCGCGAGCAGGACATCCATAAGATCGTGGACACTTTTGCCCGGCTCGATGAAAGCGACCCGCGCTATGCCCGCCTGGTGCCCGTTGCGGAAATCGCCGACCCGAAGAACGACTACAACCTCAACCTTCCGCGCTACATCGACAGTACAGAGCCGGAGGACTTGCAGGACATCGACGGCCACCTACGCGGCGGCATCCCGGAGCGCGACCTCGATGCGCTCAGCAATTACTGGAAGATCATGTCGGGCCTGCGAGCCGCCCTGTTCGAAAAGTTCAACCGCCCCGGCTACTCCACCCTCAAGCTCCCTATCACTGAGGTGAAACCCGCGATCTTCAGCCACCCCGAGTTCACCGCCTTCACGACCCAGGCCAGGAAGCTCTTCAAGAAGTGGCAGACGGACTCCGTCCCGCTGCTCAAAGGCTTCGCCCACAACGGCCATCCCAAGCCGCTCATCGACACCATCGCCGAGGACCTGCTCGCCACCTTCAAGACTGCTCCACTCCTCGACGCCTACCTCTGACAATGTCAACCTGGTTTTGAGTTGTGCGCCCGGCGCGGATG
>JACZCY010077549.1_pt1 | contig 43788 bp, 36 predicted proteins | sample 8641821 | NCBI WGS metagenome assembly JACZCY01 (sample SAMN15324609, study PRJNA640507) | soil metagenome | isolation source: intercropping sugarcane | place: China: Luxin town, Laibin City, Guangxi Province | collected 2019-07-25 | depth 10cm m | reverse complement strand
TTATACGAGAGCTATATCCATCCGCTGACGATCCTCTCCACGCTTCCGTCCGCCGGCGTTGGCGCCTTGCTCGCGCTGCTCCTCTTCAAGACGGAATTGAGCATGATTGCGCTCATCGGCATCATTCTGCTCATCGGCATCGTGAAAAAGAATGCGATCATGATGATCGATTTCGCTTTGGTTGCCGAACGCAGAGACGGCAAACGGCCGGAGGATGCAATCTATGAGGCCTGCTTGTTGCGCTTCCGTCCGATCATGATGACGACGATGGCGGCCCTGTTCGGCGCACTGCCGCTGGCTCTGGGATCGGGAGTGGGATCGGAATTGCGCCAACCGCTCGGCATCGCCATCGTAGGCGGCTTACTCGTGAGTCAGTTGTTGACCCTCTATACGACGCCCGTCGTCTACCTGTATCTCGACCGTATGCGCCTTCGCTTTCTGCGGATGCCGTATCGCACGGTCGACGCCAGACAGCTCTCTCAATAACACAGACTCTGTTGTGCTCGGCATTCGCAGCAAAGGACTTGCCGGTTCGCTGAGGTGTGGCCTCCAAATCCCGGACAGCGACAAGCTGAGACAACAGAAGAAAGACGCGAAGCCCGACGGATTATATTATATTGATCGCTTTGCGCTGCCCTAAGATGCCTCAAGGTCCTCTTCTTGAGTTGACCCTCTCCGTTCATGGATGATACCGTCAAAAAATCATGGGTACTTCTCAGACGGACCGCCGTCCCAATCGTCTTGTCCACGAGACCAGCCCTTACCTACTGCAACACGCCTACAACCCCGTAGACTGGTACCCCTGGGGGAAGGAAGCCTTGCAGCTTGCCAAAGAAAAAAATCGTCCCATCTTGCTCTCGATCGGCTATTCCGCCTGCCATTGGTGTCATGTGATGGAACGGGAGTCTTTTGAAAACGAAGCGATTGCGGAACTCATGAACCGGTGGTTTATCTGTATTAAGGTAGACCGGGAAGAACGACCTGATCTCGATGAGATCTACATGGCCGCCACGGTCACGATGAATCATGGTCAGGGTGGCTGGCCGATGACGGTGTTTCTGACACCCGCTCAAGAGCCGTTCTTTGCCGGCACGTATTTCCCTCCCGAAGACCGGTGGGGACGGCCGGGCTTCGGTAATGTCCTAAAAAAGATTGCCGACTATTGGGACACACGTCCATCAGAAGTCCGAGATCAGGCCAAAGAGCTGACGGCCCAGTTGCAAGGTTCGAGACAAAGTCCCTCCTCCATCTCCGTCGGCGAATCGGTGCTTGATGAAGCGGTCGTCCAGTTCAGGGACGATTTCGACGAAACCCATGGCGGGTTCGGAACAGCGCCCAAGTTTCCGCCGGCCATGGGATTGTCGTTCTTACTGCGCAGCCACCGACGCTCTGGAAATCCCCACACACTCACGATGGTGACCAAGACCCTCGACATGATGGCTGCCGGAGGAATCTACGACCACATCGGCGGCGGCTTTGCCCGCTATTCGACCGATGCACGATGGCTGGTGCCGCATTTTGAAAAAATGCTGTACGACAACGCGCTCTTGGCGCGCGTGTATATCGAGGCCTATCAAGTCACCAAGAAGCCTCTCTATCGACAGGTGGCCACCGAGGTGCTCGATTATGTGCGCCGGGAAATGACCGGCTCGGAAGGTGGATTCTACTCCTCGACGGATGCCGACTCTGAAGGTGTCGAAGGAAAGTTCTTTGTTTGGACCCCGACTGAGGTGCGAAACGTTCTCACGCACGATGAGGATGCGCGGCGTTTCTGCGCTCTCTATGACATCACGGAATCGGGCAATTGGGAACGGACGAATATCCCCAATCGGTTGCGCCCTCTCGAAGAGGTAGCCAAGCAACTGAGTCTGACCACGGACGAGTTGATGGAAATCGCATCCCGGGCGAAACCTCTGTTGTACGAAGCACGCCGACATCGTGTCCCTCCCGGACTGGATGACAAGGTGATCACGGCGTGGAACGGGATGATGCTGTCGGCCATGGCCGAGGCAGCCCGAGTCTTCGAAAACGCCGGCTACCTTGAAAGCGCTCAACGGACAGCCGACTTTCTGCTGCGCAGTCATGCCAAGCCGGACGGCCGATTACTGCGCACATCACGCGGTCAACGCGCCCATCTCGACGCCTATCTTGAAGATTATGCGTACCTGACAGAGGGATTGCTGGATCTCTATGAAGCCGGTTCGGCAGAATCTTATCTCCAGGCAGCCGGCCGACTGGCGGAGTATCTGATCAGTGACTTTATGGATCAAGAACAGGGCGGGTTTTTCACGACCGCCAAACATCATGAATCCCTCATTCTCCGACATCGAGACGGGATGGATGGAGCCATGCCAAGCGCCAATGCCGTCGCCGCTTCGGCACTGGCCCGACTGTCTTTTCACTTTGATCGCGAAGATTGGCGACGCGCCGCGGTTGCAGCCATACGAGCGTACGGTCGGCAAATAACCCGATACCCTCGCGCATTCGCCAAGAGTCTGGCCGTGATCGATTTCTTGACCGAAGGACCGGTGGAACTGGCCGTCGTGGGCGAAGAGTCCCAGGATAACGTTCGCGCCCTTCGTGCAGCGGTGGCGCGCCACTATCTTCCCAATCGCATCATAGCGACAGGTTCCCCGGGGCAACCATCTTCTCTTCCACTCTTACGAGACAGGCCCGCCGTTTCCGATAGGCCGACTCTGTACATCTGTCGGAATTACACCTGCCGGCAACCGATCACCGATCCTCGTTCCGTCAAAGAGGCGTTGCAGGCCGACCAGAGTGCATCGATGGATCGTGGCGACGAACCAAAACTGCTGCGAGGCACCAGCCTCTCAGGAAGCGCAACGGTCCAGGGTACGGCGGCCTATGCTTCTCGAGTGATGGCACGCGACGGTGAGGCAGGCTCGGCAAACGGCTTTACAGTACTCGGTGCGACCGGCTTGACCACGACCAGGTTAGGGTTCGGAACCTATCGTGTCGATATGCAGAATCCTGAGTACCGCGAAGCATTGAAAAAAGCGCTGCGCGAGTCTTGCAATCTCATCGACACCTCGACGAATTACGCCGACGGCGACAGTGAACGGTTGGTGGGATCCGTGCTGGCCGAGCTTGTTGCCTCGGGTGAGGTTCGACGCGATGAAATCATCGTCGTCTCCAAAATCGGGTACATCCAGGGGCAGAATCTCAAGCTTGCCGAAGCCAAGGAACAATCCGGCCGTCCCTACCCTGAACTGGTAAAGTACGGAGACGGTATTTGGCACTGCCTTCATCCGGAATTCTTGGCGGACCAGCTGACTCTGTCTTTAGATCGTCTGGGGCTTGCGACGCTCGATATCTGTCTTCTACATAATCCCGAATATTTCTTTTCAGACGCGGCACATCGTGGCAAAACGGATCTGGAGAAACTTCGCACCGACTTCCATGCTCGACTCGAACGAGCTTTTGTCTATTTTGAAACCCAGGTCTCGGCAGGGCGACTTCGATATTACGGCGTGTCGTCCAATACCGTCACCTCTGCTGCCGATGACCCGGAAGCGACTTCGCTCGCACGAATGGTCCAAGCCGCTGAAGCCGCAGCCCGATCCGCCGGTGCGTCCACCCATCATTTTCGGATACTCCAATGTCCGATGAATCTCTTCGAGGCCGGAGCCGCCAGAACCGCCAACACCGGCCGGTGTCAGACCGTTCTCGAGTATGCCAGCCAGAACAATATTGCGGTGTTGGTGAACCGGCCTTTGAATGCCATGGTAGCTCCTAACAGAATGTTGCGGCTGGCAGATCTCCCGCTCGAAGACCCCCCCATCGACATCGATCAATATCTGAGCAAGGTGGGCACCCTCGAACAGGAATACAGAACTTCCCTCGCGCCGAATATCCCACCGTCCGGAACAGAGAGGTCACCGGCCGAATACTTCAATTGGTCTGCGGAACTGGACCGTATACGTCAGCAGATTCAAGGGCTCGAACATTGGGAACACCTTGAGCACCAGATGATCGCTCCCCACATCAACCAAGTCTTACAGTTGCTCTCACACCAGCTTTCCGGAGATATGGCCGAACAGTGGGAACGCTGGCGTCAACGGTACATTCCGGAGCTGCTGACTCTGCTGCGGGGGTTCCGCCGCGAAGCGACCCTACGAAGCCAAGCCCAGACCGAACGGGTCGCGCGAACGATCGACCCTCTCTTGCCGACATCACACCGCACCGCTTCGCTTTCCCAAAAAATGTTATGGCTCCTCACGAGCACGCCGGGAGTCACCTGCGTGCTGAACGGCATGCGCGTGCCGAAATACGTCGAGGATTCGTTGGCAATCTTGAAATGGGAACCGATCACAGATACGCAACCGATCTATGAAGCGGCAATCATGACGCTTCCTCGGTAACGATCGGCTCGTCCTTCACCCGAAGGAGGATCTATGAGACTGGTTCGCGATGTCATGGCGTCGAGCATGTTCGTCATCGCCGTTCTCCTCATACAAGGTTGCGCAGTAAAATGGTGGTGGGCATCGGAATCAGGCCAGGAGGGGCCGGCACAGGTAGAACTGATCAAGGAACCAGCGATCAAGGAGATTCCTCCAAATGACGCTCTCCTCATAGACTCTCGAATGAGCCCATCCATGCGATCGGAGCTTTCGTCACGAAGCGCCACCGGACTGGCTTCCGAGATGCTGGTCGACGTCTTGTTCGATTTTGACCGGGATGTGATCCAGATGGAAGCAATACGCATTATAGAGGCCAATGCCAAGCAAGTGCAACATGAACAAGTGACTGGTCTTCTTTTGGAAGGGCGCGGTGATGAATTCGGCACATCAGCGTACAATCTCGTGCTGGGCGAACGACGAGCAAGGAATGTGCAATCCTATCTTCGGGAGCTGGGGCTCTCCATTGATGTCAAGACAACCAGTTACGGGAAAGATCGCCCGCTGTGCTTTGAGCATTCCGGCGATTGCAGGCAAAAAAACCGGAGCGTCCATTTCGTCGCCCAATAATACAGGAATCCTACTCCGCTCTACTCCTGGCTGTCAGGTGTATGTAACGTACAGTTTACATGCTGTACGTACTGATTGTTGACAGGCCGTTCGTTCTTTCATTAAGGTCCTTTGATCCTCCACTCGTAGGGAACTTTGTGTCCAAGCTCGCCGTTATCGATATCGGGACGAACTCCATTCATATGGTACTGGCTGAGATTCTCCCCGATGCCGGTTTCAAAATACTCGACCGTTTTAAGGACATGACGCGCTTGGGCAACGGCGTATTCGCAACCAGACGGCTCTCGGACGAGGCCATGACCCGTGCGCTGGAAGTCCTCAAGACGTTGGTCACGCTCGCCCGCAACAAAGGATTCGAACGTATCGTCGCCGTCGCGACCAGTGCCGTGCGTGAAGCCCAAAACGGCGGTGACTTCATGGCCTTCATCATGGAACAGACAGGATTACGGGTGCGGGTGATCAGCGGGACAGAGGAAGCTCGGCTGATTTTCCTGGGCGTCAAGCACAGTATCGCCCTCCCGGACGGACCGACGCTTGTCGTCGACATCGGGGGCGGCTCCGTGGAGTTGATCGTAGGGAACCGAGAAGGTCTGATCCACGGCAAGAGTCTCAAACTTGGAGCGATCCGTTTAGCGGAACAATTCCTTCTCAAAACTCCACCGTCTGAGTCGATGTTGCATGCCTTGGACGACGCCGTGCTCACCCATCTGCGCGATGCACTCGGATCATTCAAGATAAAGAAGTTCCATGCATTGGTCGCTACCTCCGGTATGGCAGGGAACCTGGGCGAAGTCGTCCATCTCCGTCAAACCGGACGACCGTTGCCGCAGCATAATCTTGCGACCGTCTTATTAAAGGACATCCGCAGCCTCGAAGCGGAGTTGGCTCGGTCATCGGTGAAGGCTCGTTTGGCAATTCCTGGTCTGGACCCAAAGCGCGTCGATACGTTGTTGCCTGCCGCCGTGGTGCTCAGACGTCTTCTGGAGCTGTCTGGTCTCAGCGAAATAACGCTCTGCGACAAGGCTATTCGCGAGGGTGTGATCTACGATTTTATCGTACGGCACCGAGAGGGTCTGAAAGCCGAAAATGATATTCCCGACGTTCGTCGTCGCAACGTGATCGGCCTTGCCCGACGCTGCCAGGCACCTGAGGTTCATTCACTGCATGTGGCCGACTTGGCACTACGTCTGTTCGATCAAACCAAGAGAGAACATCGATTGGGACAGCTGGAACGCACCTGGCTGGAATACGCAGCCATTCTGCACGATGTCGGGTATCTCATCAACCCACGACAACATCACAAACACGCGTACTATCTCATCAAACATAGTGACTTGGGTGGATTGACGGCTGAGGAAATCGATGTGGTCGCCAACATCGCCCGCTACCACCGGCGGGCTTTGCCGTCGCTGAAGCATGAAGCATTCGACCGTTTGACGCCCCGCTTGCAACGTGTGGTCAAGATCCTTGCTTCGTTGCTGCGGATAGCCGACGGGCTCGATCGGACTCATTTCTCGCTCGTTCGGGCCGTGAACGTCAAGTTCGGGAAACAGATGACCATTGAAGTTCATTTGACAGGGGACGCTGAGATGGAATTATGGGCCGCGAAGGGCAGAGCCGACCTGTTCGAACAAGTCTTCCGTCGGCGTATCCTATTCTCCGGAGTGTTGGAAACCGAGCCATCATGACCGAACCTCACATACTCAAGACAGCCCCTCACCCCCATCCCGGGAAGCTGATCATTGTCGAAGGCATCGATGGGTCAGGCAAGAGCACTCAATTGCAACTGCTGCATAAATGGCTTGAGTCCAAGGGACACAAGGTATTCTTCACCGAATGGAATTCCTCGGCACTCGTGAAAGAAACCACCAAACGAGGAAAAAAATCGAAGAGTCTCACTCCGACAACGTTCAGTTTGCTGCATGCCACGGATTTTGCCAGCCGGCTCTATCATCAAATTCTCCCGCCGCTGAAGGCGGGCATGCTTGTCCTCGCCGATCGATATATGTATACGGCGTTTGCGCGCGATGTGGTGCGAGGCGTGGCGAACGAGTGGGTGCGGAAACTCTATGCGTTTTCGATCAAGCCCGATATGGCGTTTTATTTCAAAGTCCCGATCGAAATTGCCATCTCCCGGCTCTCGCGGGGGACTCGCGGCCATTTCAAATACTATGAAGCGGGCATGGACATGGATCTGAGTCCGGACATCACCGAAAGTTTCCGGCTCTTTCAATCACGGATTCTCGCGGAATACGATAAGATCGTCGATGAATGCGGTCTCTTGACGATGGATGCGACCCAAGACATCGAGACGCAGCAGGAACACATGCGGGCGCTGGTGGAAGAAGCGCTCCATGGCTATAAACCAAAACGAGGCACCTATGGCCGACGCACGCTTTTTTGGCGACGGTTTGAAGTATCTAGATCCGAGTGATCTGAAAGGCAAGTTGATCGCCATTGAGGGAACCGACGGAGTCGGCCGATCGACCCACATCGAGATGCTGCAAGAGTGGCTGGAGGTCCAGGGGTACGGCGTGATGACGACCGGGTGGACCCGTTCCAATCTCATGTCCAAAACCATCGAAATGGCGAAGGCCGGCAATATCGTCGATCGTTGGTCGCTCAGTCTGCTCTATGCGACGGATTTCGCCGATCGCCTCGAGCATCAGATCATTCCGGCTCTTCGATCCGGATTCGTCGTGCTGACGGATCGTTACATCTACACGGCGTTCGCGCGCGACTTTGTGCGTAGCGCCGACCGAACATGGATCCGTGACGTGTTTGGGTTTGCGTTGATCCCCGACTTGGTCTGCTACTTACGAATCGATGTGGAAACCCTGGCGCTTCGAGTCATCGAGACTACCGGAATGAATTACTGGGAATCCGGCATGGATCTCCGTCTCGGAGGCGACCTCTACGATAGTTTCAAAAAATACCAATCGTTGTTGATCGAAGAATTCGATAAGATGGCGATGGAATTTCGCTTCAATGTCGTCGACGCGAGAAAGTCTCCCGAAGAGATCCAGGACGAGCTCCGAGGATATATTCTCCCGGTACTACAGAACCACAAGCCTACGATCGATACCGAAGCGACGCCTTCTTAAGATTGTTCAACTCGTTTCTTGCCGTATGCTCGCTTGCCTATGGCTCGCAGCTGCATCGGCTGCAACCACCAACACAATCGCCCCTCGCCCGGATTGATTCCGTCCTCTGATTCGACCAGCACAGCCCCGGCCTTCTTAAGTGGAAAGTTGGGAAGGGATTGTCCACAGAGCAGCAGGCTTACGACTTCGCCAAGCTGAGGTTCATGCCCCACACAGACCACCACTGCATCCGACGGGAGTGTACGGAACAATCCAATCAGCCGCTCGGGCTTCGCCCCGACAACCAGTTCCTCGCGCGTTTCGACCTTCAGAGTCGGACAGACGACCGCACGCAGTAGTCTTGCCGTATCGTAGGCCCGCACGAAGGGACTCGTGAAAAGATGGGTCGGCTTACAGTCAAGTGCGGCCAACCCTTCGGCCGCCTGCCGAACCCGCCTTTTTCCCTTCTCGGTGAGAGGACGATTCTCCTCCGTCCCATCCCAATCGTCAGGCGCCACAGCGATTCCGTGGCGAACCAGAATACAGTCCATAATCACTCCGCTGCATAGTAATCGTGGAGCACGAGCCTACCACAGTGGAAGGGGATAATTAACAGAAGTTTACATGGAGGAGACAATCCCGCAACCGAGGTTCGCTACCTTTTCGTGGCAGCCGTTGGGCGGCGAGAGCTCAATCGCTCAATACGTTCAGCGACATCCCGATAGGCCGCATTCTCCCGCCTGATCCAACGATAGGCTTCCAGCGTTTCCGCTACACGACCCAAGGATTCCAGCGTGCGCCCGAGGACGTAGAGAATCTGAACGGTTTCCTTCGAGGACGCCGGCGTGGCATTGAGGGCTTTCTGAAATGCCGTGACGGCGTCCTCATAGCGACCGGACAATTTATAACAAAGTCCAATCTGGGCATAGGCCTTGACAGCCAAGGGCAGCTCCACTGTGGCCATTTCAAACTGGTCGATTGCGGCCTTGTGCAGCCCGGCTTTTTTCAGCGCCAGCCCCCGCTCATAGCGTTCTAAAGGACTCACTTCGGGGTCGGACAAGTCCTTGATCGAATCCGACATGATTCTCTTGTGCTCCTCAACTGCCGATGACACCCGTAACTCAAAGCAGAAATTGTACTGTTTAATATTAGAAAGACTCTCTACTTCTGACTGCTGATGAGAAAACGTTGAACATTGTCCACCACGTTACTGAACCATGAGCGCCTTTCCGTGGCGGAGTTCCCTTTGTGACTCGACTGTTTCGCCGTCTGCTGCAATTCCCGTAACCGATTCGCGACATCTCTAAACGTCGGAGTGACATGATTGATGCGATGGTAGACGTCCAGCGCTTGGCCGATCCTCCCGACGGACTCAAGACTGCGCCCCAATACATAGAGCACGTCAAGGATATCTTGCTGCAGGGCCGGAGGATCCTCCAGGGCCGTGCGAAACGCCTGTATCGCAGCATGATGCTCTTTCATCTTGACGTAGCACAATCCGACTTGTGAATAGGCCTTGAACCACATGGACTTGTCCCTGGCCGCTAAATGAAACAGATTTACTGCTTCTTTCAATCGGCCTTCTTCCTTATACACCACGCCTTGCGCATAGTCCTCCTCTGGAGAGCTCTCCCGGTAGGACTCGGCTGATTCTGAAGACACTGTGGTCGGCGCTAAGCTCGGAATAGGATCATCCAGTTCCGCGGGATCTTCCGGTGCCGCCGCAAGTCCCACCAACTCCTCTTTTGCGGCCAGGGGAAGGATGCCTCCCTTGCTTCGATCAAGGGCTGCTTGGGCCACCAACTTGGAGGTAATGGTCCTTGCCTGTTCGGCATATCCATAGGTCAAGGCGATATCCGATACTTGATTGATCAGTCGCGGGTTCCCTCGACTCAATCGATGCACCAATGCACAAGCCTTATTCGTAAAGAGGGACGGCTGCCCGCCTGCGACTCGTATTCGATGGCGAATACAGTCGGCGGTATCGCCTTCAGAGAGCGGTTTCAGATGGTAGTCGACGACGATCCGCTGAGCGAACTGAGTCATGTCGATGCGCTGGAGCAGCGTATGAAGATCGGGTTGGCCGGAGAGAATGATTTGCAGCTTCAAGGCCTTGCCGTCGTTCATGTTGGACAACAGCCGCAATTCTTCGAGCAGCTCAGCTCCCAGGCTTTGGGCTTCATCAACGATGAGAATGACCCGTCGAAAACGTTTCGACTCCTGAGATAGAAACTCTGAAAAGATGTGGTAGGCTTCGATCGGGTCCAGTCGTTTGGTGCTTAACCCAAGAGACAGGAGAATCCACGGCAAGAGCTGCTCGATATCGTAACGGGCATTGGTGACCAACCCAATTTTATGTTTGCTTCCATGCTCGGCGATGAGCTTTTGCAATAGCGATGTCTTCCCCATGCCGGGATCGCCCGTGAGCACCATAAACGGCGCCTGACTCAGAATGCCATACTCCAGCAAGTTGTAAGCAGCCTGATGTTCCGAACCGGGGTAAAGAAAGCTGCTGTCCGGCAAGAGCGCGAACGGCTTAGCCTTGAACTGATAGAATGCCTCGTACATGGGCACACCGCTCGGTAGCCGGATTAGGTGGTCAGCATGGCCTTCATCTCTGCCAGAGACAGAGACGATCGGCCGGCTTTGTTTAACACCGTTCCCAGAACAGGACGTGAATTCTTGACCAGAGCCAGAGCCCGCTGCAGCTCTTCACCCGTCGTCTTCCCCTCCTCAACGACGAGAAGAAGAGCGTCCGTGTACGGGGAAAATGCCAAGACATCCGCCGTATGGAGCAACGGTGGGAGGTCAAATATGACGACTCGAGAGGGATATCGATGCTTCAACTCCTCCACGAGGGCTACCATTTTGGGGGAGGTCAAAATCTCGGCGGAGTTCGAGATCGCCCGCCCCCCCGGCAGCAAGACAAACCGCCCGATTCCGGGATGAAGAAGCAGATCCTCGACAGGCTGATCGTCCAGCAAATAATCGACGAGACCAAGACAGTCTTTCAAGCCGAATACCTGATGCACCGTGGGGTCTTGCAGATCCGAGTCGACGAGGAGCACCGTTTGGGTTGTTTCCATGGCAAGACTCACGGCCAAATTGACGGCAGTCAACGTCTTACCCTCGCCGTAACCTGGGCTCGTCACCCCCACCACATTCCACCCGTTCTCCCGCAGTCGCTGCGTGACCTGTGTTCGAAGAATCTTGTACGCATCGACGAACGGTCCTTTGCGATGAGCCGCCATGACGCGATGCCCATGTAGAACCGCATGCGCAATGCTCAGCGATCTGGTTCGTGTATAGGTGATCGGCGGCGGCACCGATTGGGCAGCCCGTTTCGGGCTCTCCCCATGAGAAGAGGAGCTCTTGAAATCCTTATACAGCTCAAGCGCGGTACGAATACGATCCATGACCACCTTTCTAGTTATCCATGCCAAACCGCCTTAATGCGCTGAACCACAGCACGTCCAAAGGGACGACAAATACATGCAGTAACACAATGACCGTTGCAAAGGCGCCGATTCCGGCAGTTTGAACGACTCGCCGGCGCAACCTGGCGCGGGACACATCTTCTTCATTCGGCATGAAGGGAATCACCGCCAAGGGGAAATGCTGCGTCAAGGCGAGGAGCTGATCGGGCGTCCGAATGGAATGGTCGAGCGACTCAGCTGCGGCTCCCAAGCCGGCTCCTCCGCCGACGGCGAGAATGAAACCCAGGAGTACGATGGCCAACCGATTCGGCTTGTAAGGCTTTTCAGGGAGACTGGGTGGATCGATCAGGGAAAAGCGCTCGCCTTTTCGTTGGACTTCCAAACCTTCCGCCACCTTCGCCTCCAACAGCCTCGACCGAATGTCCTGATATTTTTGCCCGGATGTATCTCGATCCCTGGTCAAAACCAGGTATTCCGGTTCAATCTCCGGCCCCTTTTCCAGGCGTGTCGCATACCCCTGTAGTCGACGCTTGATATCGAGCCTGGTTTTTCGTAATGCCTCCAACGAAGATGTTGCAGAATTCAATTGAGCCTGGAGATTGATATATGCAGGGTTTTCCGGACGCTGATTCATGACCCGGCTCGGAACGGCTTTGAGGCGATGGACCTCCTGCTCAAGAGCAGAGATTTTTCTCCGAGCCTGCACGACGTCGGGATGCTCATTCCCCAACCGTTCTAAGTCGGTCGCCAGCGCTGCACGCGCGTCGATGAGTCGCTTCGACGCTTCCTCTGCATCAGGGAGTTGCCCGGTCTCCTTTTCCAACGCCTCGACTTCCTGTTTCATCTTGATCATGTCGGGATGATCCGCGGACAGATTGGCCGCCGTGCCGGCATATTCGGCACGGAGTGCTCGTAACCGCTCGGTTGAATCCAAAATGCGTTCGCCCGTCACGGATAAGATCGGCGTGTTCGGTTTGATCGTCGCCAATTCCCCTTCGAGATAGGTCTTGCGCTCTTCAAGGCTTCTGACCTGCTGGTCAACGTCCATCAATTCACGCTCAGCTTGGTTCATTAACTGTTGATTCAGCGGCATCAACTCCGGAAGCGCCCCGTTGGCTCGTTGTTTAAACGCCGCGATCTTTTCATCGATTTCGCTGATGTGCCGGGCAAGATTTTCCGCTTCTTGCTGAAGGAAGGAGGTGGCTTCCTGCGCTTGGCGTTCGCGGCTCTTCAAATTTTCCCCCAAAAACAAGCTCGTCAGTTCGTTCGCCACTTTCTGAGACAATTCCGGAGAGCGATTTTGATACGCCACCGTAAAAGCAATGGTCGCCTTGGTCGCATGCTGCGTGCGTTTATCCACGACGTCGGCACTGATGACTTCCACCTCCACGTCTTTCACGAAGCGTTTGACGATTTCCTCGGCCGGGCTGTTCTTCCGCTGATCTTCGTAGAGATTGAACTGCTCGACCACTTTCCAAAGGGTGGTGCGGCTCATCACCTGCTGTTTGATGGTCTCTATTCGTTGATCGGCATAACTGGTGATGGTCGATCGTACGAGATCGGAGGGAATCTCCTGTTCCTCAATCAGGATCGTGGCCGTCGACTTATAGGTCGGCGGCCAGAGAAACGCCAACGTCAAGGACGCAGCCGAGAGACCAAGACCGGTCAGAAGAATAAGTTTGCGATGGCGATGAAAGGCCACGATGTAGTCCTTCAAACTCATAGTAGATCCTGATGTCTGTGATGAGATATGTGTCTGTGCCATAACCTCAGTAGGACAATGAAAGTTTTGGTGGATAATAGGTCACCATGAACGTCGTCGCATGAGAATTAGCTGAATCTATGGCAGTATCGGTGTCACGCCATCGGTACATGTACGACACCTCCGCTTGCCACCATTCGAGAAACTTCCACGACAGCTTCGGCGTCAAGCTGACATAGCTGCTGTCCGGAAAGACTCCACCGACGGCCGCTGTGGTCTTTCCCGACGTCAGGAGACCGACCACATTGAGAGAACAGGCCAGCGTTTCTGAGATTTCATACGAACCTGATAGCTCTCCTCGATTAGTCTGAATGAGCAATCCGAATCCACTTGGTACAAGATCGCGGGCAAAGGACACTTGCAACGTGGCCCTTTCAAAACTCTTTTTCATACTCGCGCCTGCCAACCAGACAGCATCACGAGCCGAGATGTCACCAATCGGAGTCTGTGAGATGGAAGATAAAAACCTGGGGCCACCGTAGATGGTCCCCGTCAGCGATTCGGCGAAGGCATGCGTCAGGCTCATGTTGATGCCAGGAAAATCGGCTCGGAACCCAAATGGTGAATCGGTCGTGCGAAAGCGGACATACGACCCCAACAATTGGATTTGATCCCGCTCACTCAGCTGATACAGCAGCCCACCAGACCCGCCCACGACTCGATAGTCAACCAACCTACTACTCTCATACGTGGTATCCGAAAACTGAACGCCCGACTGAACCGACAGTTTTTCGGTCAGTTGTCTTGTCCAAGTAGGATTCGCCGTCCATTGATTACGTTGGGTAAACTGCAGGACAACCCCGGTTTCCTGCAACTCGCCGAGCAACGTATTATCACGAGCGAAGCCACCAGTGAAGCCGAGGAGATCCTTCTCGGTCTTATACCGTACGGACAACGGGGTAAACGCATTCGTAAACTGTCTGTCCTCGCCACCGAAATATCCGACAACATCCGCGGCAATCCGGCTGCTGACCTCGAGGCGCTCGGTCTTGCCGGCAAGCTCTGCCGCGGGAGTCACCCAATAGCCGTAGGTTTCATCGTGAGGCAGAGGGGTCAAAAGCAAGTTGCTGTTATACACCCCTTTAACCCCGAAGGATGGCAAGAGTGACCACTCCGCTGCTTCGCTCCGTGATGCGACGTCAGGTGCAACAATCACCGCCACGAAAAGAGCGTAGACGGTATGCCAGCCCCAGTCCCTCCATTTGCCGCTCGGGTGCATAGGGGCGACGGTCAGGGCACCATGACGACGTCACCGCGTTGGAGAATAATATTCTGCTCCAAGTCCCTGCCTTTCCGGAGATCTCCATAGCGAAAGGGAATGGCATATTGTTCTCCCCTCACTCGCCGCATGACTTTGATATCGTTTTCCGCAGCAAACGGAGTCAGTCCACCGGCAAGACTGAGCGCCTGCAGCACGTCGGTGTAATGGCCGATCAAGTACTCACCCGGCTTATTCACCCGCCCGACGACGTAGACCTTGTAGCTGATCACTTTTGTGACCGCCACGGACACATTGGGATTCGGAATATACTTTGTCAGCCGCTTCACAAGATCGCCACGAATGTCCTCGACGGTTCGATCTTCGGCTTGGATATCGCCGACGAGAGGGAAAGAGAACATCCCGTCAGGACGGACCACGACTTCTCGCGTCAGCTGTTCATCCTTCCAGACTGATACCAGCATGATATCCTCGGCACCGAGACGGTACCCTGCATCGACCTGCGATACCGGCCCGGCAGTCATCGCATCGCCTGCGTGAACGGGCGAACCAGAGACGGCTGCCGCCGTCACCATGAGCACTGCACGTATCATCAATCGAAGAGAACGAAACATGAATATCCTTACCCCCTTATCTGCGCGAGGGCTTGTTCCGCCTCCCGCCGTCCTGCGAACGAATCGGAACTCTTGAGCGCTTTGGAAAGATAGGTACGGGCCTCAGCACGTTGACCGGACTGAAAAAATGCCATCCCAAGATGGTAATTCAGGACAGAAATGTCCGGCGATTTGGCGACGGCATCTTTCATCAAGCGAATCGCTTCTTCCTGTTGCCCCATTTTGAATCGCACCCAGCCGAGGGTATCGATAAAGAGCGGATGCGGAGCCTCCTTTTCAAAACCTTGACTGAGCGCGAACGCTCTTTGCAAGCTCGATGGATCACCCTTGTGGTCTACGAACAGGACGGCCAGATTATTCGCCGCCAGCAAGTTGCGAGGATTCAGACGCAAGGTCGTCTCATATGCGGCCATAGCGAGATCGATTTGCCCTTGCTCAAAGTGTGCGGAGGCCAAGAGCATGTATAACTCCTCACTATCGGGGTTGGCCTTGAGCCCCTCATGTAGAACCTGGACGGCCACATCCGGTTTCTTCCGCGATAATGACAATGTGGCCCAGTTGAGCCAAGGCGTGATCCACTTGGGATTCAATCGTGATGCTTCATCATAGTGAAGCATCGCCTCTTCATGCGCCCCAGAAACGGACAAGACTTCTCCCAGCAATCCATGGGCGAACGGGTGGTCTGGACGAGCCGCGAGGAGCGTTTCCAACCGTGCCTGTGATCGAACCTTGTGACCTTGAGCCACCTCAAGCTTCACGAGAGACAGGAGAGGCTCAGGTTCGTTCGGCGCCAAAGCAGCCGCACGTTCATAGGCATTCATCGCGTCGTTCAAACGACGTTGAGCTTCGTAGAGTCGCCCTTCCGCCATCAAGGCCACGTGACTCTCTGCCGTTACGTGACGGATCCGTCCCAACGTCTCTTCCGCTCCAGACCAGTTTTTCATCACCAAGTCCAGCGTCATCAGCATGTCTAGAGCAGCAACATCGTCGGGACGCTGTTTGAGTAGGTCATCCAGCCGAGCACGTGCCTGCTGGTAACGGCCGCTTCTACTTTCCAATACAGCGAGGGACCGTTTGGCATCGACCTGGTCAGGATACAAAGCCACGGCCCGCTCGAAACTCTCTTTCGCCAAGTTGATCTCTCCGGTGAGCTGATAGGCCTGGCCAAGGAGATAATGAACCGTTGCCAATTCCGGCTGATCATGTAAGACAGTGCGAAAGGCCTGCACCGCGTCTTTCCCATTCCGTCTGGCTAACTCCATGCGTCCTAACAGGGTCAAGCCGTCCGAGGAACGGGGGTTTTCTCTTAATACGTCCTGCACTTGACGCTCCGCTTCGATCTGCTTGCCGGCCTGAAAATCCATCTCCGCCAACTTTACTTTGGCTTCCAACCCGACCGGCTTATCCTTGTATTCTTGAATCAACGCGGCATAGCGCTCACGCGCTTTTGTGTCTTGTCCGATCTTCTTGTAAAGCGCGGCAAGCCCGAATTGAAGTTGGCTTGAGTACGGCAGCTGTGCCGTAGCGTCCAACAAGACTTGTTCGGCAGACGGAACATCTTTCCTGCTCATAAAAAACTCGGCCAAGGCAAGCCGGCGCTGGTCGCTGGTCGGATCGAGCGCCACCGCATTACGGAGAACTGCTTCCGCCTTATCGTAGGCAGCCTGTTGGACATAAAAACGAACGAGTCTTAATCGATGGTCAATGGACTCAGGCTCGGCGTCGATCATTCGACGAATGACCGCCTCTGCCCCATCGGCGTCGTTCGCCCGGGTCAGGACCGCATTCAAATTGTTCAGAAGGTCCAGATCTTTCGGATGAGCATCCAACGCGCGTCGTAACGTGACCTCGGCATCACGATATCGCCGGCGCTGGTCGTACAATGTGGCAAGCAGAATGGCGACATCCGGCTCTGTCGGAAACTCCTTCACCAATGCCTCCGCTTTGAGGATCGCCGAAGGAACAGCTTCTTCCGTCATCGCCTGCGAGGCAATCTTCAGCGCATTGGCCTGAGGATGCCTGGGCTCCTTCTTCAGGACGGCCTCCGCTGTTTCCGCCACACGCTCGGTCAACCTGGCTTCCAGATAGTACTTGCCCAAGGTAATCAACGCTGCGGTATGGCCGGGATCCAACCTGACGGCTTCCTGATAGAGCTGAACCGCGTTGCGCCAATTCTTTTCCTTCTCTTCAACGCGCGCAAAGAGGACATAGGCATCCGCATCCTTTGGATCTATTTTCAGTACATTCCTCAGGGCGACCCTCGCCTTGGGATAGTTGGCCACCTCAATGTACTCATTGGCGCGAGCAAAGTACTTTGCCTTTCTCTCCTCCGGACCGCCGCAAGCCGTCCATGCGAACGCCGACAGAAGAATGATGCCGATCCTCACGCGCATACTGAAAGTCCACCCACCTCCGTTGTATTGGAATAGCGTTGTCATCGGACCTAGGTTATTACGTAACTCGGTTTGCTACAACAAAATCCGAATTCCGAGTCCGAACAGGATCCAGAGTGAAACGAGTCCCAACTGTCGGACACGACTGGAAAATGCGTGGAGCAGCAATTCGAAGGAAAAGAAGAGCACCATCAATTTGGCGGCAAAGACACCCAAATGCGAGATATCGGCGCTGACCTCCGGAAGCAGCGGGAACGTGACGGCCAGGAAGACCATCAAATAGTCGAGCGGCGTCGTCTGGAATCGGTTCTCCTGATTGAATCGAAGACTCAACAACACCATGACGGCGACTACGACGAAGAATACGTTGTGGGCCATCGAGACAGCGGACATGGAACGATATCGTGACCCCTCACAGACATAGAGTAGGAATGTGGTCCCGACGTAGAGCCCACCGCGAACAAAGTAGGGCGCGACCCGAGAAGGGAACGAGAGGCCCAGTAACACAATCCCGAATATGATGATCGAAAGATATCCGACGTCGGTCGGCACATTCGATGGGACAAACACCAGCGCGATGAGAAAACATGGGACAGTCACAGCCAAAAATTGCATCGGCAGATCCGTCAACCACGGGCCATTCATGAATCGTGTAACGGCCACATTGGATAGGAAATGATCCCTTTGTGGCGTGAGATTGGGAAGAAGATTTCGCCCTGCGGCGATGAACAGCATCAAAACCGATCCTGCAATCATGAGATAGAGCGGCAGGATCAGCTGGTCGGACTGCCATCGCAGCATATAAGCCAAGCCCAACATGCCTGTCTGGATCACGTAAATGGCCGTCACGGCCTCATAATGCGTGAACCCAAAGCGAAGCAGTTTATGATGAATGTGTGCTCGATCGCCGATGAATGGAGAACGGCCTTCGGCCAACCGTTGTCCGGTCACGCCGAGCGTGTCCAGAAACGGCAAGCCTAACAGGAAGGGTGCCAGGCTCGGACTGAATGGTCCTCGTGAGGAATCCGTCAGTAGAACGGCGAGCACACCCATGATGAATCCCAGCAATTGGCTGCCGCCATCTCCCATAAAAATTCGGGCGGGATAGGTGTTGTAGCGCAGGAAGCCCAAGAGTCCTCCCATAAACGGCACCGTCAACAACAAGACGGTCGAATCATGAGAGAGATAGGCCAAATAGGCAATCCCGGATAGGGTAAGGAACGACAAACCACCGGCTAACCCGTCCAACCCATCCGTAAGATTGACCGCATTGGATACGCCGACAAGAAATACGACGGTCACAAACATCCCGGCCCATGCCGGCACCTCCACATCAGGTAGAAAAGGAAGAGTGGTAAACCAGATATCCCCCCCCAAAACGACGGCAAGGGCGGCCAGCAGTTGTCCTACGAGTTTGCTCCGATAGTTCAGATCGACACGATCGTCCCATACGCCGAACGCCACGATAATTACGCTGCCAACCAGAACCGATAACGCAATGGCATCTTTCGGAACCCACCAGGCAATCGAGGCGCAGGCGCCGACCGCAAAGGCGGTGCCACCGATTCGAGGCACCGGATGTTCATGAACTTTCCGGCCTCCAGGCTGATCCATGATGTGAAATCGCTCTGCCACCATCCGCAAGAGTGGAATCAGCGCCATACACACCAATAGCGCGGTCATGGAACTGAAAAAGAGCTCATTCATCATAAGTTGACTCTCAAAGCATGCTCATCGCCGGTCAATCCGGCACGTACCGACTCAGTTCTCGCCCGATCTCAGCCGCAAACTCCTCAAGACGTTGGTCGACCACTGCCTCCGATTCTCCTGGACCGACCGGCGATGCCAATCTCACCAGCGCGCCATCGGTCCGTTGTCGAGACAAGGCATCCCACAGCAAGTACATCTTGACCAGATATTCGTCCGCGAGATATCGATCACGCTGCTTGAACCAGTACAAGACGATCTGCTTCTGATCACCTTTATGAATGACTGCACGATTGACCATGACCGGTTGCCGCATCAGTCGTGACGAAGGCAGTTCCTTATGAGTCAGAGAGGCGATTTCCCACCCCCCACCAGGCAAACAACTTTGAGGCGAATGGGCCGACTGTCCCTTTCGTTGCGACCGGTAGTACGCCGCATAGAAGTTCACGCGATGCTGAGTGTTCGCACGATAGTCGGCAAGAACATAGTCATCGAACCGAATCGCATCGATGTATTGCCGCTCCAGCGGAAAGGGCTCACCTCGCCACCCATCGATTTGCATCGGGAAGTCGACGAATGCGGCTCGCGGAGGTGGCATTTCTTCACGGTCCATCAGCATCGTCGAAAAAAGCGTGAATGGCGCGAAAAGAGCCACGCTGCACAGATAGGCGGGGCCTGGAGAGAAGATGTTACCTGATGGATTCTTGAGCCCGACTTCACGGCCGGCATCCAACGCTTGATTTCTCCATGTCAATCGTTCTGACAAGGATTTCCGCGGCACAGTTGCTCCAAGCTTTCCTAGAAGCGCCATTTCCAGGATCAGCAACCCGAAACTCCCCATGAAAATGACCCATCCCTCAAACACATGATAGAAGCCTTCCGCCGCTCCCTTCCCGTAGAGCTCGACGAGCACTCCGATCATACCGATCCGAAAGCCGTTAATCAGAATGGAGATCGGGATGGATGACAGCACCAGGAACACTCGTTTCCACATCCGGTCCTTGAATAAGTAGGCACAAAGCAAGGCGAGAGAAGTGAGGGGAAGCAGATAGCGAATACCGCTGCACGCTTCGATGACTTGAAGTTGAACCGGTCCCAGATCGATGATGTTTCCCTCACGGAACGCCATGACGCCGACCAACTGCAAACAGCCGATTCCAAGTGATGAAGACCACAACTGCAACTGACTCGACAGGCTTGCGTAGAAAAACATAGGCAATGGAATAGCGGTAAGAAGATATCCGAGCGGGAACGCGATCGTCTTCGCTCCTCGAATTCCCAGCAGGGTGATGATCAGGCCGACGATCACCGTCCATAACGACACATGCATGACCACAAACAGCGCGGATAGTTCACCAACCACATAGAGCAAGAGCCCCACTGTGATAACGCCAAGTCCCCACCATGATTGTTCTCGCGGTACCTGCACTAAACGATATCGGGATTGCCATATCAAAAAGGCACTGATGAGGGGAACGAAGATGCCGTGGCTATAATCCTCACTCCCTAACCAATGATTGAATAAAAAACCAAGACTGCCCCAATACACATAGGCCAGCAATACCGTAACTGGAATCGCACTAAAGAGAAGATGGCGGGTACCGGTCATCATGAAAGACTCATGTAAGTGATGATCGGGAATTAGATGAGCGTGCTAAGACCGTGCTGATGAGCGGGGCAAACGCGTATACGGCGACCTTGTGCCTATCGATCGGCTGAGCGGGCTTGATACCTCGCGCTAAGTATCAAGCCCTCGGCCCTCTCGAACCAATCCATTCGACTAACTCTGGGTTCCTCGAAGATTTCTCAAACCTCCGGCGCCCAAACCAACTAACGAAATAAGACCAGCCCCGAAGAGCAGCACCGCAGCCGGCAATGGTACGGCTGTCAGACTCGTTACCGATCCGAGATAATAAACCGTCGTACCGTTCAGGCCCTCGAAAAAGAGCCGCCATCTCCCAGTCACACCATTCAAGCCGTTCAAACTTGGAGGGTCCTGCAGATTCGTATTTGTAAACAATCCTCCCCCTACACGGTTGAGCTGAAGGTCAAAACTGAACGGCGTATAGCTAACAGGTGGAGTACCAGCAGTCACAACGGGACCGGTAGCCGCAGATACCACTGACCAGCGATCACCCAACACCCCGCCACCCAGGTCAGTGTTGTGCGAAATCGTGATTGCATTGGCACCGGGAGCGAAGTGCGAAGAATAGCCTCCGATCGTCACCACAAAATTCTTTACCGCGGGATAAGCTCCTCCGCTACCCCCCGTTGCATTGTCAAATTGGAATGAGCCTGAAACCGGGAACATACTAAGGGGATCGACGTCGGGATTCAGGTTCCCCGTGAACGAATAGGTCACCAGAGCTGCTTGGGCACCTATGGGAACTGAGAGAATACACGCTGCAGCAGCCGGCAGGATGAACCCGCTCCTAAGCCATCGTTTCATCATCCGCATATCACCGCTCCTTCCAGAGGTTTGTACATTAGGAACACGTATGAACGGGGGATGTACAGCAAATCCTAGACCATCCAATGAAGTTTGTATGTCACTGAAAACAAATGGACACGATGGAAACCAACGTCGGCAACTGTGTGCATGTTCCTGCGATGGTGTTCAATTATGTAAAAGGGGACAGATAGAAAAAGACATGATGCCCCCACATCACACACGATCGCGCAAAAAGAGTAGAGTTAACCAAACCATCGACGGCACCATGCTGTCCCTCTCACATCTAAGCAGCTTTATTTTCACTGTGGTGGGCAATTTCTTCCTGTTTCGACAAATCTGTAGCTGTCAGGGTGGCATCATCACGACAGATGTATTGACGAAACACTAGCCATACAAATTTTGGTGCAGACACAAAGTTGCGCCGCCACATGCGGCGTGGCTCAAGGATAAATCGATAGGCCCATTCCAAACCGATATCGCAGACCCATTTGGGAGCCCGTGAGTAAGTTCCAGCGTAAAAGTCGAATACTGCACCAATCGAACCAATTACCGGCACAGTGAGCTGCCGACGATTGGCCTCCACCCATTTTTCCTGCTTCGGCGCCGTCATGCCAACCCAGAGAACATCCGGTTGGGCATCGTTGATCGCTTTCACCATCCGCTGGTTTTCCATTTCACTCCAGGTGCCAAACGGTGGAGACAAGACGCCGCAAAGTGTCAAGGACGGGAAATCCTGGGCGAAACGTTTGGCAATCAGATCCAGAACGTGCTGTGACGATCCAAAAAAGAAGACTCGCCCGCCCCCGCGCTGCCGCAGTGCACTGAGGATTTTCTGAAAGTAGTCTGTTCCTGTAATCCGAGGCCCGATTTGGATGCCAACGAAACACGCCATCACTGATGCGCCGATGCCATCCACCACTACAATGTCGGCATTCGTCAGAGCGTGATGAAAAGCAGGGTCTTGTTGTGCAACCACTAATGAATGAGGATTGGCACAGGCGAACACTCGTTGAGAATCCCTATGGTGGACGGCGTACATGGATTCTTGCACCATGTCCGTAAGCGACTTCCGGTCAATCGGTATTCCTAAAAGCATTCCGGTATCCCGCTTGCCTATATCGGCACCATCGCATACTGTCGTGTTCACGCAGCACCGTCTTTGCAGGACGAAGTAAAAACATCAATCATTCGCTTGATGTGCCGCTCTTTCGTGTACAGAGCTTCATACCTTCTGCGGGCACGCGCCCCCATCACTTTGACTTTCTCCGGATGATTCAACAACCAGAGTATGCGATCTGCCAATTGCTGGGGATCATTGATTGGAACCTCTAGACCCGCTTCTCCGTCCGGCACCGTGTCACGCAGGCAACCTCGATCGGTGAAGATCACAGGGAGGCCAGCTGCCATCGCCTCAATCACAACCAATGGTTGGCCTTCTTGCTGAACTCCAGCAAAGACGAAAATGTCCGAGGAGTCAAACAAAGTCCTTTTCTCTGCAGCATCAACCTGTCCACTGAATGAAATATAAGCCTCGATTTCTTCATCGCGAATGAATTCATCGGCCCACAATTTGTCTTCTGCATGTGACCAGGGCCCTGCCAATACAAACTCCACGTCCTTCCGGTGAGGAATTACCAAAGGAATTGCCTGGAGAAGGACCAGCGCGCCCTTAAGATGGCTCAACGTACTCAAATGCAATACCCGGAATCGGGATCCGCTGCGAGGAATTCCGGAATGGAGGCTGGCTCCGACCCAATTCACCCCGTTCGGTACAACTTCGATTCGATGTTCGGCAATAAGACCGTCGAATTGATGCTTCAAGGATTCGCCAAGGACAATGGCCCGCGTGGCACATCGAAGGACAACCTTCACATATATCTTCATGAACCAGGAGCGTCCAAGGAACCAATCTCTGAAATTGCCGCCGTGCAGGTGAACCACGATATGACTACCCCACAGGTAAGGCAGCCACATGAGCAAGCTGTCACGCATAAAACCGACCGTCGATTGGGATAACACCAGATAGCTCACCGTTGGACATCTAGCAATCAGCATCCTTACAAGCTTCAACCATTGACGAACAAAGAGCAGCACATCATGCAAATCAGGTTTATTGACATGCTGAATTCCTCGCCGGTCCGCGAGATCCAAGTGATATGTATGAAACCGTTTAACAAGCTCTGACTGAAGCAACGTCTGAATCGCAACGGCCACACCATGCAATGGTGGCGGTGTTGGGCCGATAATAAGGAGCTTGCTTTCGCCAACCACGCGGGCGGTTCCTACTGCAAAAGACTTCATATCCATTTCGATCTCATCGTAGTCATATTTCCTTGGTATATGCTCAGGAGGACTTCTTCAGTACATATGCGGCAACCGTTGGTATGAACTTCTGGATAAAAGTGGCAGGATGGTATCGATAATTCCTAACGAACATTCGCGCCAGAAACTGATCGATTCGAACCATCATATGCGAATTGTAGTGATGTGTTACTAGCATTCCTCCTATGCGGGAGGTCAATGGAAACCCACAGAGCGTTTCTTTTTCAATGCTGAAACCGGCCTTGGTGATCAACATCCGGAAAACTGGCAGCGGAATTCCGCGTTCACGCTTGGTTAACCCGCGCCGAGGCAATCGCCAGTCTCCCATGGAAATAATTGGCTCTCGAATTAGGGCAAATCCGCCTGCTTTTATGCACCGATAGAGTTCTCGCAATACAGCGCTAACATTCGGAATGTGATGGAGGCATCCAAAACACGTCGCTAAGTCGAACGTTTCATCCTTGAAGGGCATAATTCCGGACGGATGAGGCCTTGCATATTCGACTGGGACGCCTTCCAAGCTTTCCGTTGCAAATGCGCCGGACGGCTCCAAGATTGTAATAGCCTTAATATTACGTAGGAATGGTTTCAGTTCTTCACCATACGCTCCCCCTACAGACAGAGTGTGCCTATATGTTTTCGTCGGAAGGTAACGAAATCCGTGAAGCAGATTTAATCCGTGATACTCATAGCAATAAGACGCTTGATTCTTGGCCCCCAGGTCGGCGAATCCTTCCTTTTCATCTTCGAACCATGCTTGGATGGCATCCTCGGAGAAATCATCTCCATACAGTCTTTGACCTGACAAACAGTCACTAATGTGCGTAGTCCTCAGAACCTCTGTTTCGCTAGTCATATGCATAGTCATGGCCTTCCTTAACGACGCGCTGTCTCTTTCAAGTGGATCAAAATGTTTCGATCTTCCTCATGCAATCCCAATAGCGCGATAATGAATGCATAGACGCCTACCGATGTCGCAGCCAACATCCACCAGCTCACCGACAGGCCGGAGAACTTACAGGTATAGACGAGAGCAAACGTGATCACGGCAGCAGCAACGGGCTTCCAAACCTCTCGTTCAACCATTTTCACTTTGAGTAACAGAGAACATTCATAAAAACGGACAATGCTCACGAGAGTCAGGGCAGTGGCCGTCCCCACTGCTGCGCCGGTCATTCCGTAGAGGGGGACGAGCAGCGCATTGAATATAATCTGGCCCACCCCCAACCAAATACTGTTCCACATCACCATCTTTGAATATCCAGCCAATACCAATGCGGTGTTCGAGGAGCCACTTGCGGCGTTGATCACCTGGCTCATTGCCAGGACGACGAGACAATACGACGCATGATGAAACTGATTTCCAAATATCGAAAGTACTTCTGCAGGGAACAAAATAAAGACAAGAGACATCGGCAATGACATGGTGACGGACCATCGGAGAACGGATTGCAAGAGCGGCTGGAGGCCTGACTGATTATTGCTAGCAATGGCTCTGGAGATTAGTGGCGTTGCGACAGAATCCAGACTGCCGAGGATTAAGGCAATGATGGACGCAGTCTGAAAAGCAGCGCCGTAAAATCCTACCTGCTCCGGCGGCAACCAATAGCCGATCATGAACACATCTGAACGAACCGCGAGGCTGGCGACAATCAACGCTCCAAGCAGCGGAGCCGAAAACCGCACCACCTTTTCATGAAACGCTCGGTGTTGAAAAGACGGGCAGTCTGAGGAAATATAGCGGCGAAGCGGGATGTACGCCAACACGATCGTGAGGCAAAGCGCAATTCCAAAAGCGGCGAGCGCACCATATAGCCCCCACCCCAGCCAGACGAAAACCACCGTAAGCGAAAATTTGGCAATAGGCTCGCAGCCATACTTCACAATTGATCTCCATCGGTTGTCTTGAAGCGCCTGCAACGCGGAGAGCAGCACCGTGGAAAATGAAAACAATGGGATTGCAAAGGAAAAGAATATCAAAACATGTGTGAGTGGCGGTTTACCGAAGATCTTCGTAGAGAGGATTGACGACAGCCCCAAGAGTGTGAGTCCCGTCACACATCCAATGATGAGCGACATCCCGGCAATATGCTTGACCATAGGGCCAACCAAGATGGCCGTATCGCCGTCATTCACCGCCGGAATAAACCGCAAAATCGCACGATCTAAACCAGCCACTGAAACCACAGAAAGTACACTGAACGCAGCCAAACCAAGCGTATATAGACCAAATATCTCTGCATCGAACATGCGAGCAAGACAAATAGTGTAGAGATAGTTGAGTCCGAGCCCAAAAAACATGCTGATGAATATCAAGACGCCCCCACGGGCAACACGAGCCAACTGAGAGCCGTCGGTGACACGCAGAGAAGCTGCTTGTGGAATCGAAGAAGCGGATGACACTTCCATCAGGATTTCAGGGCTCCGTGAGATTCTGAAAAGCCATGACTAGGCATGGACCATCCCATGGATATCGAAAAGCCCTTTGAACGACATTCACTGGCCCCGATGGTCCCACGCGTTCGTCATCATCCAAAAATGATCGGTTTCCTGTACGGCTCAGAGACCAGCACTCCACCGTGAACGTGCACCAATGCCTGCATGGGTCTGTTTTCTTGAAGCGAACACTCAGTTCTGTCATCAGCCTGAACATCAAGCGGCGTATGGAGGGCCACGGCCAACACCACGATCCCGATCATTTGCCATGAGTAGTACGCCGCTCCGGCCGTCGTCATTTCCGACACGATTACGACGGTACCTATCAGGAGTGCATCGAGCGACTCGATGGGATAAGACGCCGCGTTCACGGGAACATTTTTAAATAATTTGACAAGCCGAACGCCGAGTAACGTGAACAAAATGATGACGGGAATGACCCCTAACAGCCCCGTTGTCACCACCAATTCAATAAACATGTTATGGAAATGGCCTCCGCCAGTGATCTGCATCGGATATGTCGCATAGCCTGATCCAAAGAGAGGAGACTGCTCGAACACTTCCAACGCCTCTGTCCAAATACTCATCCGCCCATCAAGCGATCTAATATTCGTCTCGTTGTGCCCACGCGTGAAGGTAGACGTGACGGTATCAACGAACTCGGGACTCACACAAAAAAGACCGATCAAGAGAACGCTCGACAGTATCCCAACGATCCCGGAAATCACACGCCTAGTTGGCATTCGCACGAGAACACTCGTCAATACACAGATCCCCAAAATTAAGACAATAAATCCTGTTCGAGACCTCGCTGCATAGCACAACGCGAGAGATACGCTGCCGACGATGAGATACCGTATTTTGACCAATACCATAAATCTGGAAAGAGCCGCCAAGCTCAACAGCCCGGCAATCACGCCGATCGTGTTAGCTCCCATCAAGAATGTCGATGTCACATCCAGCCGCTCAACGTCACTTCTCTCCCGCATCCACGCATGTTGAGGGTCACTGATCACCGCTACAATAACTCCCACAAGCATCAGCGCGCTCATGGCATAAAATGATGCAAACAGCATGTGAGGGTTCTGATATTCTCGCGTCTGCGCGAAAACAAGAAGACCCCAGAGAAGAACCCCGCACGTCTCCACACTTCTCCAAAGCGAGTACATCGGCGATCGTGAAACGGTCAGGACCGATGAAGCCGCAACCAGCACGAATAGTGTCAACGGCCAGAGCGGCGGTGCACATGCAAGCTTTAGATTGCCTGGGTGTTTAACCAGAAACCACATGCAGCATACCCAAAGGATGTATACACCTAGAATTTGAGGATCTGTGAACGAAGACTGAAATGTAATGGAATTTGTGTTTCTGACCACAGGGAAAAAGGACCGTCCCAAAATGGGAAGAAATATCACGGAATACAGAACGGCCATTTTCCAGTGTGTTCGAGCTAACATTCCCTCACGATCCTCCCTGCACAGCCAAGTTGAAAACGGCGTGTCAGAACACTCACTGCTTCTGATTAATGCATTGCTCTTGGAATGGGCTGTTTGATCGGAATGGGCTGTTTGATACGAGGCCACACATTTTGTAATGCCGCAATCTGTTCATCCGTGAGATACTTATAGAAATAGACGGCTATCCCCGTCTTTGGCCAACGCTTCTGAATGTCTGTAATCGTATCCGCGAGCCACTTGCCATCTCGAGCGAAGTATGCCTGCCCGGAAGCCATTTCGGCAGGATTCGACATATTCGAGATCAAAAGATTCTGTTTATCAGGATAGTTCAGCTCTTGCCGGGTGCGATCCATGGCAGCGATGTTGAGCTGCCTCCCATAATCCATCCGAAAAATCACGTCGATAAGACCGTCGTTAACCCATGAGACGCTGTTCTGTCCTTGATTCAATGGAGCATGACCGACAAACACATCGGCACTGAGCAAGAGATTCGGTTTTTTCGCTCTTACTGCCTCCGAGATCCCCCGCACCAATGTCGTGACGGCTGTCTCTTGGTAGTCGATGAGAGACGGAATCCGATTCGGTATCATCCTGAACAGCATTGTGTCCCCGTTTAGACTCCTCTTGTATGTCCTGCTGTACTCGTCTTCACATTTCATACTCGTGCATAGCTCAATAGCCCGTACGTAATCCAAGTTGATGCCATCGATGTCATAACCGACCGTAACCTCCTCAATCAGTTTTACTAAGAGCTCCCTAAACTCCGGGTTGTGCACATCAAAGGCTTTCTGCGGCATGCTTGACAACGCAAATTCAGGGAAAATATTGCTTTGTCTTAGCGTCAGGGTGAACCACGGATGTACTTCTATTCCCATCTCATGCGCTTTCTCAATGGCGTACCGCAATGGATCGAAGTTTGATTTGGGACGATCCTCCAGCTTGGTATCCCAAGGAGCGTGTTTGGATGGCCATGCCGTGCCACGTCCTTGCCAGACCGTCGGCATATAGACGTTAAAGCCTGCACGTTTGATCCGTGACAGCACTTCATCCACATGTTCCTTCTTCGTCCATGAAGGAATGTCGCCGTCTAGAATGGCCCGTTTGCCCTCGAATGATGATGGGGACTGTGACGGAACGCCCTCCCCTCGCACCATGTCACAAGGAAGACACCAGGCTACGATGATGGAGAAAAGGCCTCGGACAATGTTTATCGTCGTTCTCATTGTGTCTCACTCATCATGTCATTCCGTCTCCTATACACTTCCTGACTTTTTCGAAAGTTGTGTAATCCCATTCACAAATCGCCGAACAGAAGACTCGAGTTTCAGGGTATCACCCTGAGCCAGGGCCGAGCGTTTCATCGCCGCAAGCCGAGGAGGAGACGACAATAGCATCCGAATGGCTTCTGCATAACGCGATGGATCGTGTCTGGTCATGACTCCATTGTTCTCATTAAGATACTCAAGCTCAGGTCCATGTCCGGGAGAATCCGTCGTAAGTAGTGGCAGCCCGAAGGCGAATCCATGCACGATGACAAGTCCGACCAGGCTCGGAATTACTATGAGATCAGCAAGCGAAAAGTATGCCGCCGTATCCTTGGGAGTCACTATCTCGCCCAAGAAATGTACATCCTGAAGTTCGAGGCGTTTCGCCGTTTGCTGCAGCCGGTCGCGCTCATCCCCATCTCCGATGACCAACAACGCGACATCCGGGCGAGATGTCTTCAGCATCGCAAATGCTCGTAAGAGAAACTCGACATTCTTTGCAGCATACAGACGACCTGAAAACAGCAGCACCTGCTTACCTTCCACCATCAGCTTCCGCCTGAGTTCTACGCGTTGCAATTCACTGATTTTTTCCGCAGCCCGTTGCAATTCCTCGACGTCGATGGTGTTGTAATATGGAATTACTCGATGGTCAGGGATCCCGCGTTTTCGCCAATACTCTGCGCCCCGTTCCGTGTAGGTAATCAAACCGTCAGCCCGTCTTGTCATGAATTCTTTGACCGCTTCTTTCACGTTGGTCACAAGCGATGAGCGAACAGCCGCTTGAAAGTTGTAGCCATGCCCCCACCAGATCCAAGTTTTGCAAATCAGCCTTCGTCGAGCCCATAAATAGGGCACAGTCAAGCACTGCAATTCCTGAGGGGCAATGACGACGTCCGATCCTGCGATCACCTTTTCTAATCCCTGTAGCCAATACAAGCACTGCCTTCCCTTGCCGAAGTGGCGCGCCGGAAGTACTCGAAACGGGAATGTTATGGGCGATGGTGTCGGTGCCGGAAACGCTGCCGAATACACATGGATATCTAGGTCATGTAACCGTCCCTCCGCATACAATTCCTCGAAGAATCGTATGCGGTAGTGTGGAAGCTCCCGTTGAATGACTGAAACTCTTCGCATGTTAGGGCTTGGTTCCGAGCGTAGAACTTCATGTTCTGACATTGTGGAAATAGTAGGATGTTTCCACAAAAAGTGGGAGCCCGTTAGGAAAACCCTATCTCACTTTTTCTAGGCGGCAAACAGAAAAATGTTTTTGCAGACTCGCTCTCAGCTGGCCTGTCAATATGGGCCGACGCGTGCCTCCGCTCGCGCGTTGTTCCAAGGAGAAAATGGCGAGAGACTCAGCTACCGTTCGTTACCCTGATGTTCGCTGCAGAAAGGAGAAGATTCTTCGACCCGTAAAAATGCACTTCCCGGATCGACTGACGGTTAGAGGAAAAGAAAGGGGATATGATCAATATTCTTGTCCGCTCCATCGGACTCAACCTACGCCGCGTCAACCGAGATTCGCTCCGCTGCCTTGCCGTCCCATTTCGGCGGAATGACCCCCTTTATCCCCTGCCCCTATCAATCGCACAAGACGCGACAGGTTGGTCCGGCGTGACAAACTCGGATGATGCTCTGTAGAACTCACGATGCGAGCAGCAGTCGCTCCAAACACCCAACGATCCGCTCCGCCGCCTTCCCATCCCACAGTGGAGGGATCGCCCCTTTCTTCCACTGCCCTGCCATCAATCGCGCGAGTGCAGGTGGAAGCTTGCTTGGATCAGTCCCGATCAGTTCGTTGGTGCCGATGGTAATGGTTTCCGGTCGCTCGGTGTTATCACGGAGAGTCAAGCACGGCACTCCAAGAACGGTCGTCTCTTCGGTGATCCCTCCTGAATCGGTAATCACTCCTTTGGCATGTTTGACGAGATAGTTAAATTCCAGGTAGCCGAGCGGATCGACATAGTGAAGCTGCGGAGTCGCACTGTCGAGTTCTCTGAGATTTTTCGCGGTCCGGGGATGTACGGGAAAGACCACGGGTAGCTCTTGGGTGCCTTCGGCGATGGCACGGAGCAAAGACAAGAGCTGCTGCTCTCCATCGACGTTTGCCGGTCGATGGAGCGTCACGACAAAAAATCGTCTGGGTTCGAGCTTGAGGGAGTGCCAACAGGCCGGAGGTCGCAAGCGCGGCACGTTCTTGAGTAGCGTGTCGATCATCGTGTTACCGACAAAAAAGATCCGGTCGTCGGTCACACCGGCGCGGCGAAGATTTTCATTGGCCGTTTCGCTCGTCGTAAAAAACCAATTGGTGATGGAGTCGGTCACCACCCGATTGATTTCTTCCGGCATCGTCCAATCTCCGGACCGAATACCGCCCTCGACATGGGCCACTCGCACACCTCGTTTTCGCGCCGCAATGGAACAGGCCATCGTGGACGTAACGTCTCCGACGACAAGACAGAGGTCGCTTTTGTCCTTCAACAAGATTCTTTCATACCGGACCATAATGCCGGCGGTTTGTTCGGCCTGAGTACCCGACCCCACCTCGAGATTGATATCCGGATCGGGGATCTCCAATTCTTCAAAAAAGCTGCCGGACATCGCACGATCATAATGCTGGCCGGTATGAATCAATCTGTACCGTAGCCGCCCACCACGGCGTTCAGCCTCCGTCAGCGCCTCAATAATCGGCGCGATTTTCATGAAATTGGGCCGCGCTCCGGCGATGATATCGATACTCTTCACCTTTCACCTCAACTCAAACCTGATTCCCATAGAGCGACCTCATACGGATTCTGTGATGGTATTGATTCGAAGTATACGTGGCAACTGAATACCATTTTTTCAATAGCAAGACATAGTCCACAGAGATGTATCGAAATACTGCGGCAGCCCGAGGAGTATGAGAATAGCGTTACGAGTTGTCTAGTACGCGCGAGGGGCCCCTATGACTGTATTCCAATTGGAACGTGTGGAACGGCAGAAACCGCCTAAAAATGCACTTCCCGTATCGTCTGACGGTTGCCTTGAAACCACTGGACCGTCTTCTTCAACCCGTCGCGCAAGCCATGCCGGGCTTGAAAACCGAAGAGCTGCTTGGCTCGGCTGACGTCAAGACATCGGCGAGGCTGGCCGTTTGGTTTGGTGATATCCCACTGAATCTTCCCGGTGAATCCAACCTCAGCCGCGATCATTCCGGCCAGATCACGAATCGCGACCTCTTCCCCTGTTCCTAGATTGACGGGTAGATTCCCATCATACTGTTCGGCCGCAAGCAAAATGCCATCCGCCGCATCCTCGACATAGAGGAATTCTCGAGTCGGCGACCCGTCCCCCCACAGGCTGATCGATGCCTGTCCTGCTTCCTTTGCCGCCACGCATTTGCGTATGAGTGCCGGAATGACGTGAGAGGTTTCGAGATCGAAGTTGTCGCGCGGCCCATAGAGATTCACGGGAAACAAGACAATCGAATGAAAGCCATATTGTTGCCGATAGGCCTGCGACTGCGCCAACATCATTTTCTTTGCCAGCCCATACGGGGCATTGGTTTCCTCGGGATATCCGTTCCAGATGTCGTCTTCTTTGAATGGAATGGGCGCGAATTTGGGATAGGCGCAAATGGTTCCGGTCGCGACGAACTTCTTCAGACCCCGCTGGCGACCGACTTCGATGAGCTGTGTGCCCATCATCAGATTGTCATAGAAAAATCGACCGGGGTTGGCCTGATTGGCCCCGATGCCCCCGACACGTGCCGCGAGATGAATCACCAAGTCCGGCGTCGCATCGCTGTACAATTGCTTCACCGCATCCATCTGCACCAGATCATAGTCTTGGCTTCGTGGAACGACGATCTGCCGGCATCCTTTCGCGTGCAACTGGTCCACGACGAACGAACCGAGAAACCCAGCTCCTCCAGTCACAACAACTCGTAGATCCTTCCAGAATGAACTCATACCCGCCTGCTCCTCAGCTTCGCTTTCTAGTCCCATCCAATTTTTCTTTCTCGGCCGCCAAATCCGCATCCACCATCATGGCGATCAGCTCTTCAAACCGTACTTTAGGCTGCCAGCCGAGTTGTTTCTGGGCCTTGCTCGCATCTCCGATGAGCAGATCGACTTCTGTCGGACGGTAGTACTTGGCATCGATCTTCACGTGTTTCTTCCAGTCCAATTGCAGCCGGTCGAACGTCAGTTCCAGCATTTCCTTCACGGTGTGCGTTTCGCCCGTCGCGATGACATAATCGTCCGGCGTCGGAGCCTGCAACATCATCCACATGGCTTCGACATAATCGCCGGCATACCCCCAGTCGCGCTTGGCCTCCAGATTCCCCAGAAATAAATCCTGTTGGACGCCCAGCTTGATCCGGGCGGCGGCCTGGGTGATTTTCCGCGTCACGAAGGTTTCCCCTCGCCGCGGCGATTCATGATTGAACAGGATGCCGTTACAGGCAAAGAGGCCGTAGGCTTCGCGATAGTTGACCGTAATCCAATAGGAGTAGACCTTCGCCGCTCCGTACGGGCTCCTCGGATAGAAGGGGGTTGTTTCCTTCTGCGGCACCTCCAGCACTTTGCCGAACATTTCGCTGGACGACGCCTGATAAAATTTTGGTTTGAGCCCCGATTCTCGAATGGCCTCAAGCAGCCGAATGGTGCCTAATCCTGTGATCTCTCCGGTGTATTCAGGAATGTCGAAACTGACCCGGACGTGGCTCTGTGCGCCCAGATTATAGATTTCATCGGGCTGAACGGTGCGCAAAATCCGATTCAGGGAACTGGCATCGTTCAGATCGCCGTATATGAGGTGGAGTCGACGATGGGGCACATGCGGATCTTCATAGATCGGATCGATGCGACCTGTATTGAAGGAACTGGAACGGCGCACAATGCCATAGACTTCGTAGTCTCTGCCGAGCAGGAATTCCGACAGATAGGACCCATCTTGTCCGGTAATCCCGGTAATCAGTGCTTTCTTCACGCGGACCCTCCTTAACGAGGAACGGATTATTGCGCGCTTCAGTCCATTTGTCTACTCATCGATGCAACTCGATCGTTGATGAAAGATTCTTGCGACGAACGGTATCGACCGGGTACTATGCAGGCCGAGCAGAGTTCAAGACAATACAATGGCAGCCATCCCTCGTCAACACATGCGCCGTATCGGTATCCTCTTCTGCATGGTTATGTGCGGCCTCTTGATCGCTCACTCCATCAATGCCTTTGTCGCCGAGGCCTTGTACGTGATCCCGACGCCTCCGGTGGGTACCGGCGACGATCGATCGACGGGCTCGCCGTTGCTCGCTTCCTATTCACCGACCCAGGCAGCGGAGGATATACGTTCCAGCGGCCTCTTTCTCCTTCCTGCTGCACCTCAAGGTGGACTCATGAACTCCGATAGGCGAGGACCCTCCGGCGCCCCGGTTCGAGCTTCGCTCGGCTTGGCGGCAAGAATCCGCTTGATCGGTGTCGTGTTCGGCGATCAGCGCGGCATGTTTGCGATCGTCGAGGAATTGGCCTCTAAACAACAGATGTTGTATCGCGTCCATGACCAGGTTCTCGAGCTGGGAGAAGTGAGCGAGATTCGGCGAAACGGCATCCTCGTCCGCCAAGACAATCTGGAGGAATTATTGGAGCTGGCGCAACTGGACAACCCGGCGATTCCAGGCGGTTCCGCCGGTACCACGGCATCGGCTCCCCCGGCGCAGACCGCAGGCATTCCTCTACGAAAAGTCATCGACCGCCGTGAGGTGGAGCAGGCCATGAACGATCTGCCGAAACTCTTATCTCAGGCCAGAGCCGCGCCTCATATGGTGAATGGATCCATCAACGGGTTTCGCCTGGACTACATCGCCCCGACCAGTTTCTACGAAAAAATCGGGGTCCAGACAGGAGATGTATTGCAGCGCGTCAACGGAGTCGATATTCGCGATCCCAGTACCATGTTGAATTTACTGCAACAACTGAAAAATGAGCAGATCGTCAAGCTCGACGTGCTCCGAAACAATCAGCGCTCAACCATCACGTACGAGCTCCGCTGAATCAGTGGTCGGCGGGCCTTATCCGATTCTACGATCTCCTCGCCGTTCTGAGTTTTCACGACTGTCCAACCCACTCGTCTACCAAATGGTGGATGAATCGAACTTAGCCTGCTAGAGTCCCTCCGGGAGTGAGGACTCGTGTAGACCGGAACGCCTGCGGCGGGTTTCATATAAGGAATTCAAAGGGTCCTTGCCAGGCCGTCGGAAGGGAGAGTATCTTTACGGCGGCGAAAGCGTATTGGAGAGACACCCTATGATTGTGCTCGTCTCTATTCACAAGAGGTCAGGGCAAATTGTCCGAACGGCTCGATAACGACCAGTCCAATCCTACTGTTCGTCGTCCTTTATTGGGACGCATCCTCGGGGAAAAGTTCAATCTCTCGGACTCAAAACTCGAAGAGGCTCTGGCCTATCAGATGGAGAAAGGCGGCCTGCTGGGAGAGGTCCTGCTACATTTGCGCTTACTGCGGGAAGAGCAATTGCTGGAGGCCCTCGCCCAACAATTTGAGATGGCTTGGATGCCCCATCTCGACACGACGTATGTAGACCATGAGCTGATCAAGAAAGTCCCCATCGCGTTTTGTCGACGGTATCGTGTCTTACCGCTTCGATATGAGGAAGGGGCCATTCTGACCGCATCGACCGATCCTCTGGAAACCGTCGCGCTTGACGATCTTCGATTATTGTTGGGCAAACCGATCACACCGGTCTTGACCACCAGTGTCGTGCTGCTTTCCTGTTTAAACCGTGCCTACGACGAAATCGCCAATCCGGCCGGCGCGGAACAGGTAATGGAAGATATCGCGGCGAACCAGAGTCTCGACCAGCTCGCGCATGAACTCGATGAGCCACAAGACTTGCTGGATGCCACCGACGAGGCTCCGATCATTCGATTGGTCAACTCGGTGCTGTTTCAGGCGGTACGGCAACGGGCGAGCGATATCCATTTCGAATCGTTCGAGCGGGGGCTCGTGGTCCGATATCGTATCGACGGCGTGCTCTACCCGGTCCTCACGCCGCCCAAACACTTGCAAGCCAGTATTATCGCGCGCTTGAAGATCATGGCCGGTCTCAATATTGCCGAGAAGCGTTTGCCGCAAGATGGTCGGTTCGGCATTCGGACCGCCGGGAAAGACGTCGACCTTCGGGTCTCCGTTTTGCCCACTTCCCATGGCGAGCGGGTCGTGTTGCGGTTGCTGGAGAAAGAAAATCGCCTCCTGAATCTTTCGGAGATGGGCTTTTCGAAAGAACGGCTCGCCGTGATCCATCAACTGATCCAACTCGCTCACGGGATTATTCTCGTCACCGGTCCGACGGGAAGCGGCAAGACCACGACCCTCTACGCCGCCTTGAGCCACATCAATGCGCCGGATAAGAACATCATCACGGTCGAAGATCCGGTGGAATACCAACTGCTCGGCATCGGGCAAATGCAAGTGAATCCGAAGATCAATTTGTCGTTCGCCGCCGGACTGCGGTCGATTCTTCGGCAAGACCCCGATGTCATCATGATCGGCGAAATTCGCGACCGTGAAACGGCGGAGATCGCCATTCACGCTTCTCTCACCGGGCATTTGGTATTTTCCACCCTGCACACCAACGACGCCGCCAGCGCACCGACCCGCCTGATCGATATGGGAATCGAGCCTTTTCTGGTGGCCTCATCGGTCGTCGCCGTTCTCGCCCAACGATTGTTGAGACGGATCTGTCCGGACTGCAAGCGCCCCTATCGTCCGAGCGAAGAGGAACTCAGTCGCTTGGACCTCGCGCCCGGTTCCGACGTGACCCTCTATCGAGGAGCCGGCTGTGCGGCCTGTTCCCAAACCGGCTATCGAGGCCGTACTGGTATTTTCGAGCTCATGGTGCTGGACGATGAGATCCGGCGGCTCATCGGAAGCAAAGCCGACTCCACCGCCATCAAACAGGCAGCCATCGCCAAGGGCATGGTGACGTTAAAACAGGAAGGAGCCGAGCGAGTCATTCAAGGCCATACCACGCTGGAAGAAGTCATGCGGATCACTCAACAGGAAATCGAAGTCGAATAATGCGGCACCGACGCGCTGACCGCCTCTTCCGACCGATTCCCTCTTGGACGGTTCGGCACCGATCGGCCGAACCCGATGCGTCCGGAGCCTGCTGATCATGCCGGTCTATCAATACCAGGGCTACCGGAGCGACGGCGGAGCCGCGACCGGAATCATCGATGCGGAGAACGTCAAAGTCGCCCGACTCAAACTGAGGAAGGTAGGCGTCTATCCGACCGATGTCGTCGAGCAGGGCCAAGCGCCGAGTCGAACGCGGGACAAAACTCCCACCCGCACCGAGCGATCCATCAGCCGATCGGCCGCCCTCAGCTCAACCGACCTGGCCTTGATGACCAGACAGTTTGCGACACTGCTCGTGGCCGGGCTCCCGTTGGTCGAAGCTCTCGGCGTCTTGGTGGACCAAGCCGAGAAGAAACCCATCAAAGCCCTCCTCGCCGATATCCGTGAACAAATCCGTGGGGGCAAGGCGTTGAGTGCCGTCTTGGAGACATACGAGAAAGACTTTTCTCCGATCTATGTTCACATGGTCCGAGCCGGCGAGGCCAGCGGAGCGCTGGATCAAATCTTGTTCCGCCTCGCGGAGTTCTTGGAGAAACAACTCGCCCTGAGGAACAAAGTCACCAATGCGATGCTCTACCCCGTCATCATGCTCGTGATCGGGTCGGTCATCCTCTTTTTCCTCATTACCTTTGTCGTTCCCAAGATTACGCTCGTGTTCGCTCAACAGAAACAAGCACTACCCTGGCCGACGGTGGCTTTGATGTCGGTCAGCCAGTTCTTTGCCGACTACTGGATGGTGTTGGTCGGACTTATCCTCGGAGGCCTCTATGTGACGCGGCGCTTCATCCGGACCGAAGCCGGTCGCATGATGGCGGACCGATTAATCCTAAAGTCTCCATTGATCGGAGACGTCGCGCGAATGGTGTCGATTTCCAGGCTTACCAGCACCTTGTCCACGATGTTGGCCAGCGGAGTGCAATTGCTCGATGCGATGGATGTCTCGAAGCGCGTCATGAACAATAGAGTCCTTGAAGAAACGGTCGAAACGGCACGGCAGAACATCCGCGAGGGTGAGACGATCGCCGATCCGTTGAAGCGAAGCGGCGAATTTCCGGCCTTGGTCACCCATATGATCGCCGTCGGTGAAAAAAGCGGCGAAATGGAGGAGATGTTGCGCCGGGTGAGTCAAATATACGACGGCGAAGTGGAACGGGTCATCGCCCGCTTGACCTCGCTCATGGAGCCCATCATGATCCTTGTCATGGGCGCCATCGTTCTCTTCATCGTTGTCGCGATTCTCTTGCCCATCTTTGAAATGGGTCAGATGATTCGATAAGGCGGACGAGACACCGTGCGGGGTCCGACACACATTGAATGAGACAAGGGGGGATTGACGATGATTGATTCGGACAAGCGGAGCGAGCAGACGATCCCGGCTGGCGAACGGACCTTCTTCCACCGCGCCGTCGCTTGCTTTGTACGGCGAGCCTCAGGAAATTCCGCCGGCTTTACATTCATCGAAATCATGGTCGTCGTGGCCATCTTGGCCATTCTTGCCGCCCTGGTGGTCCCACGCATCATGGGCAGAACCGATGAGGCCAAGCGTACGGCGGCCAAAGTCCAGATTCGAAATATCGAGGGAGCGCTGCAACTCTACAAACTGGATAACGGCGTTTATCCCACCACGGAACAAGGTCTCAAGGCACTCGTTGAAAAACCCTCCGTCGGGGTGATCCCGAAGAAATGGAAAATCGGAGGGTACCTGCCGAAGCTTCCTGAAGATCCATGGGGCAATCCGTATAAGTATCTGAGCCCGGTCCAAAAAGGAGATTACAAAGTGGAATATGAAATCACCTCCCTCGGAACGGACGGCGAGGTCGGCGGCGAAGGCGTGAACGCCGATATCACGAATTGGAATCTCGACAAAGAATAAGGTGTCAATGGTCACCGGTCATAGGTCATTAGAGAAAGCAGGCTTCACCATCCTGGAAATGCTGATCGTCCTGTTCCTCCTGACCGTGGTCGTGGTGGTCGTCCTCCCGATAATCAGTCTCGACGAAGACCTGAGCTCCACCGGACGAAAGCTCGTCGGTGTCATTCGAACCTTTCAAGGACTGGCGTCCACAAGCCAACAACCCCTGAAGCTCTATCTCGATTTGGATCAGGGAACCTACTGGATGATGATGATGGAGGGTAAGGAAGAACGGCTTCCGCTCGATCCGGGGTGGAAGACACCTCGTTCGCTGCCCGAATCGATTCGATTTACGGAAGTATCCGTCGGACAAGACAAACACTTTTCCGGACGAGTCGACATATCCTTCTTCGCCAACGGGCGGATTGAGCCGGTCACGATGTACCTGATGGATACGAAAAATAATCTCTTGGGACTGGCGGTTGATTCGTTGACGGGAGGAATTCGGGTCAGCGACGAACGGCTCGATCCTCCCCCGAACCGGATCATCCCCGACCGCGTCCGGCTCCTATTGAAGCCGAACAAGCAAGCAGGAGCAGGATCGCTGCCGAGAGGATTGTTTCCAACTCAACAGTAGGTCGCGATGGGTCGAGATAGACGCCGAACCAAACCCGACGAAGGCGGATTCACGCTGCTCGAAGTGCTGCTGGCCATCGCCTTGCTGGCCATCGCACTTCCGATTCTCCTTGGCCTTAGGAATTTCGACCTGGAGCTCCAGGAGAGAGCGTCCGAACTGACCGCCGCCACACTGTTGGCCCAGGAGAAACTCTTGGAAACCGAGCTCTCAGGACAGTATGCCATCGGGGAAAGCACCGGAGAGTTTCCGAACATCCCGCTTGGAGCACAAATGACCATGCAGGCAGTCCCGAGAGCAGTCGGGTACAAATGGAAGCGCACGATCGCGCCCACCCCGCTGGAGCTGATTCGGGAAATTCGGATCAAGGTCTCATGGCTGCGGGGCGAACTGGAAGAAGCGATAGAGGTAAGCACTTATGTCTTCGCCGGGCGTCTCACCTTCTAAATCCCAAGCGGGCTTTACGCTCGTCGAGGTCTTGGTCGCCGTGGCCTTGTTGGGCATAGTCGGCGCCATGGTCCTTGGATCGCTCGTCATGACGACGAACGCCGTGGAATCCGGACGAGACCATGCGGCGAAGGAACAAGCGATCAGAAGAATTTTGCGCCTCATGACCGAGGAGATCTCCCTCAGCAAACGCAATACTATGTACCCCTGGGTGGGAACAAACGCGACACAAGACGGGCAACCGGCAGACATCCTGGCCTTCCTCGCGATGAGCCAGGAATTGAGCATGTCGGCCACCAAGGAAAGCGAGACCGTTCGCGTGGTCTACACGCGTGAACGTGATCGGCTGATTCGGTTCGTCCGCAGGAATATCTATACGCTGACCGATACCAATGAGTCGTTGGATCAGATGGAACTGGCCGATCGTGTCCAGGCCTTCAATATCCGATATTATGACGACCAGAACCGGATCTGGATCGACGAATGGCCGGCGGTCCCCAAAATCCCCAAAGCCTTGTTGATCGAAGTGACGTTTCAATACCCCGATGCCGACCCCTGGACGGTCCGGGAATGGGTGGCGATCGGCGCATCATGACCATCAAATGGCCTGAAGCATGGCGAGAGATCTTGGCTTGGACGGTAACCGGAGTCACCATCTTGGTGTTGTGCCTCATGGCCACCTTTCCGTACGGCATGTTGCAGGCGCGGATCGTTGCGGAACTCAAGCGGGCCACCGGCATGGAGATCCGAGTTGCCGATTGGACCATGGGGCTTCCCTTAGGCCTTGAATGGCGGAACGTCACCTTGTCGCAATCGAATTGGACCCCGCTTCAATTGGCTGTGCTGCAGGCCAAGCTCGGAGTCATGAAAGCGTTGGGCGGCACGCTCGGACTCGATGTCGTCGCAAAGTTGAATGATACCTCTTCCCCGACAGGTCTCGCCAAAGCTACTGTCACCGCCTCATCTCTTTCCTTGGCGGGACCCGTCACGATCAAGGGACAGATTCAACAAGTGGACCTTTCCAAAATCCTCCGCCGTTACGTCGCGCACGGGACGCTCAGCGGAGATTTCTCCCATCGGATCGACTCGGGTCAGGCGACCGTCGCCACGATGAAAGGGGAAGGCATGTGGTCGGCCGAGGCGACGGATCTGGTGGTCGATCAGATTCCCCTTGGAAACGGCCGAACCCTGTCGCTCACATTCAGCAAGGTCTCGGCAGGACTCGTATGCCGAGACCTCCGCTGCGACGTGACGCAGATGAAAGGCGACGGCATCGACGGCTCCTTTACGGGCGAAGGACACATCGCCATCCAGCAACCGCTGCAACAGAGCCAATTGAATCTCACGGTGACGGTCATTCCCGGCCCCGGATTTGCTTCGAAAGCCGGAGCACTGGGCTTCCCCTCGCCGCCTCCAGGAACGTCCATGACCGTCAAGATTGTAGGAACCTTGGCACAAGCGAGGATTGCATTGTAGAGTACGGGGCTGAAGTTTCAGCATTACCTAATGCTATTCACTCAGGATTAAAACTCGAAATGAGAACATGAAACGAAGGAAGAAACTGAATTCATGGCCATTGTAAATGAATGTGTCGGGCTGGACATCGGACAAACGGGCTTGAAGGCCGTACGTTTCCGCCGACGCCTGAGCGGGCACGAAACGATCGATTACTTCCAACATCCCATGCCGTTTTCCCGCCCCGAAGATCTCGAGCCGGCACGGCGTGTGAAATCGCTGCGTGGATTCCTCTGGAGGAACGGACTCTATGGCACAGACCGGCTGGTGACCGCGATTCCTTGCCAGGACCTTTTCGTCAGAACCCTATCCTTTCCTTTCAAAGATTCCACCAAGCTCGCCCAAGTCGTCCCCTTTGAGGTGGAGAATCTCGTCCCCATGCCGATCGAGGATCTCGCGATCGGAAGCCTGGTGTTGCCGCCAGGACACACGGCGGAAGGGTCGGCCCGCGAGAGCAAGGGTTCGGAAGTCCTGGTCACGGCTGCGCCGAGAGACAAGGTCGCGGAGCACCTCCGGTTTTTGGCCCAAGCCGATGTGGAGCCTTCGGCGATCAATGTCGACGCAATGGCGCTCTTCTCCGTCACTCAATACCTACAAGAAGAAGGAGCTGCCGTCCCGCAAGACCTTGCCATCATCGACGTCGGGGCGTCGAAGACGACGCTCTGCCTCGTGCAGGGAGGGCGTCCCCTGGTCCTCCGGACGATTCTGTGGGGCGGGAACCATCTGACGCATGCCTTGGCCGTCCGGCACGCCTGCAGTTTCGCCGATGCAGAACGTCGGAAACGGATGATGGCCGTGGATCAGGTGGACGGTTTGTTGGAGCCGATCCTGAAAGAGCTTCGCATCACCTTGCAGGCTCATCTGGGAAACGAGCGCAGCCGCTTGACGCACTGTTGGGTATGCGGAGGAGGGGCCAAACTGCAAGAGATCAGCGGCTATATCGCCCGACAATTGGGACTCTATCCGGTCGGACCGCGACAGGGATTCGGAGCTGAAAGCCCACGGGCATTTTCCATCGCGTTCGGCTTGGCGATTCACCCGAAAATCATCCGGCCGCGATGGCGATTCAAGTCGACTCCCATGGAGCTCGCGCTCGATCTCAAAGACGTTGCCGACGCCGCTTCGCCGGACCGCGCCACGACCAAACAGGACCGCCGCCTGGCGATCGCCTCCGGGTTGATCATTGCCGTTCTGGCGATCGTGGATTTCTCGATTCACTTCATGCTGCACGACCAGCGGGTCGCGCGGCTAAAAGCCGCGCTGCACAGCCGATATGAGCAATTCTTTGGAGCCGGCGCCGCTCCCGGAGAAGAGCTCGATCAAGCCCAATACCGCCTCGGAGCTCTGGACAAAGCCCTCGGTGTCGTCGATACTGCGGACGGCAACGTGTTGCGTACACTCTCGACGTTCGTGAAACAACTCCCGCCTGGAGCGATGGTCAAGGTGCGGGAGTTGACCGTTGACGGAGCGTCCATCCTCATGGAGGGTGAGACCACCTCCTTCGACGCCGTGGAACGACTCAAGCAAACCTTCGCATCGAACCCGCAATTGAAAGATGTCGTAGTAACGGAAACCCGGGTGGGCGCAGGTCCCAATCAAGTCGTGTTTCGAATCACCGTCACCGTGGAGAAATCATGACGCAGAGCTTTCGGGAACGCTGGCGCCAGATGTCGCAACGTGAACGCACCCTCGTGCTGGCAGGCGGGTTCGTGCTCGGTCTCAGCCTCCTCTTTGTGCTGATCGTCGACCCGCTGTTGGATGCCTTGGATCGGCTCGAGCGCCAGGAGGTGCGGAAGCAGAAAGACCTGACCGAGTTGGCGGTGCTCGGCCAAGCGTATCTCGCCAAACGGGACCGTTTGGCCTTGACCGAAAGCCGGATGCCAGGAGCCGACAGTCATTTCTCGCTGCTGACCTTCATGGAGGAAGCGGCCACCACCGCCCATGTGCGCGCACGCATCACCGGCATGCAACCTCAACAACAATCACTGGCGCTAGGCTACGCAGAAACAGCCGTCGATCTCCGATTGGGAGGCATCCACTTGCCCGACTTGTTGGCTTTACTC
>JACZCY010115059.1_pt1 | contig 44027 bp, 42 predicted proteins | sample 8641821 | NCBI WGS metagenome assembly JACZCY01 (sample SAMN15324609, study PRJNA640507) | soil metagenome | isolation source: intercropping sugarcane | place: China: Luxin town, Laibin City, Guangxi Province | collected 2019-07-25 | depth 10cm m | reverse complement strand
CGGGTGCCATGCCGGCCCCTGTATCCGCAACTTCGATGACGACCCCCGGGCGGTCGCCTTCATCACGGTCGAACGTCCGCACGGTGAGCCGTCCGCCGCCGGGCATCGCATGAACGGCATTGACCATGAGATTAACAAGGACCTGCTGTAACTCAGTCCTGTTCATTTGGATGAGTCGCGACGCGCGATAGTCTCTTTCGACGGTAATCGTCGTCTTATTGAACAGATGTCGGACCAGCGGCAACGTGTCGGTGACGATCTCCGCGACGTCGTACTGTTCGGAGTAACCTGCGTATTCTTGCGGCTTCGCAAATCGAAGCAGCCTGGTGACAATCTCGCTGATGCGGTGCAGCTGCTCGTCTATAAGCCGAAATTCCGTCTTTGCCGATTCCGCATTGCCGCCCATCAGGTCGCGGATCACCTCCAGGTTTCCCTGCATGACCGCGATCGGATTATTGATCTCATGCGCCACGCCGGCGGTGATTTCGCCTATCGCGGCAAGTTTTTCCGACATAATGAGTTGTTGGGTCGTCGTCTCCAATCGTCGATTGGCTTGTTGCAGCTCGAGCGTGCGCCCCTCGACACGCTGATTGAGCTCTTCATTCCACTGGCGCAGCTGCGCGTCGCGCTCCTGGATTTGATCGAGCAGATGATCGAGATGAAGCGCCACTCGGCCGATCTCGTCCTTACTCTCGACATGCCCGGTCCGTGCATCAAGATCGCCGCTCTCGACCTGGGTGATCGTTCCGATCATGCGCTCAAGAGGCCTGAAGATTTCGGCGGCCCATCTCAGAAATAGCGGAACGGTCGCGGCGACTGCGAGCAGAAACGCAAGCCCTATCTCCAGCAAAGTCCGACGCTTCGCTTCGGTGAAGGGCCTCTCGAGAAACCCCGCATAGAGCATGCCGACGCGGCGATCGTAGCTGTCGAGGATCGGCTCATACCCCGAGATGTACCGGTCATTGACGACGAAGGCGCTATCGAGCCACGTTCGCCCCTGTTCGAGAACGGCGCTCCGCACTTCCGACGAGACGCGCGTTCCAATGGCCCGTCGAGTGTCGAACAAGCGCACATTGGTGCTGATGCGAACATCATCGAGGAACAGCGTGACTGTCCCCTGGCTGCCCTCGGGCAGACCGGAGTCGTGATAGATGAGGTCATTGATCGTGTCGACAAAACCAAGGTTTTGATTCAAGAGGATGCCGCCGACCAAGGCGGCGCGCCGCCCGTCAGGCAACGTCAGCGTGCTCGCGGACTGGAGGACCAGACCGCGCGCCTCCTCTGTGCGAGTGGTGGGGACGCTGCCGACGGTCGGAACGATTTCAATTCGCGCCCGTTGAGCGAGTTCAGGCGATATCGCGGAAAGCTCCGCCTGCTCGAACATGTCGATGCCCGTCTTTGAGCGACCTTCAAGAGCCGAGTTGAGAATGGGCCAGTTCCAGCGCATGGAACTCGAAACCATCGGATATTCGCTCGCGATGATCCGTCGGTCGTCGCCGACAATGTAGAGGAAATCAAACCCGCGTCTCTGCGCGGTCTCCCTGAGAAGGCTTGTAAAGGCGCCGTTTACATAATCGTGTTCCCGGAGCGCCTCTTGAAATCGTGCGGAGTTCGTTACGGAAATCAGGTGCTCCTTCGAGTCTTCTAGAATGCGTGCGAGATACTGGTGAGCGATGGTCAAATCATCGTTCACCTTGGAGGCCAGCGCTGCATCAAACTTGGCGTTCCAACGATAAATGCTGATCACAAGCAGCAGAGGCGGAATAACGAGCATCGGCAGGAGTGCGATCGTGAGCAGACGGTGACGGACCGAATGCCGGCTTCTCCAAGGCCACAGTCCTATATCCGCCAACTTGCGCATTTGCGGTCGATCGTCTTGCGTGAGATGCCAAGTCGTCGCGCGGCTTCCTCGCGATCTCCCCCCGTCTTATGGAGCATGGACAGGATGTGACGTCGTTCTACCTCCGCCAGACTATCCCCTTCTTCTTTGTCGCCGTCATCGACGGATCGCTCGAAATCTTCCGGAAAGGCGCCAAGAATCACTGTTCGTTCGATCAGATTACGCAATTCCCGGATGTTCCCGGGCCAGTCATACCGCGTGAGGGAAGCGCGTACCCTCTCGTCGATCGTGACAGGAGGCATGCCCAGCTGTTGCGCAATCTCGCTCATGAACAGCGCGGCGAGTTGCTGGACGTCGTCCCCGCGATCCCTCAGCGGTGGCAGATGAACCTGCATGACATTGATGCGAAAATAGAGATCAGCCCGGAAGGTGCCCGCCTCGACGCGGCTTTGCAGACCGGCATTCGTCGCAAAGACGAAACGGGCATCAAAGGGAATCTCGCGCTCCGAGCCGACCGGTCGGACGCGGCGATCCTCCAGCACGCGCAGCAGCTTGCTTTGCAGCATGTAGGGCAACTCACCGATCTCATCCAGAAAGACGGTGCCGCCCTGCGCATACATAAACATACCCTCACGTGCCCTGCCGGCGCCGGTGAACGCCCCCTTCACATGGCCGAACAGTTCGCTTTCGATCATGTCCGGCGGGATCGCACCGCAGTTGACGGGCACGAAGAGCTCATCGGCCCGATTGGAGAGCGAATGGAGGGCGCGAGCGGCGACCTCCTTGCCCGTCCCCGACTGGCCGGTAAATAATACAGAGGTCGGCAATGGAGCCACGCGCGCGATGGTCTCGCGCACCTGTTGGATCGCCACGGAATCGCCGACCAATTTGCTTCGCATGAAGACCTGATGTGAGAGCGACTTCAGTTCGTGGCGCAGCACGTAATTCTCGCGCTGCAGCCGCGTCCGATCAAGACAACGCGCCACGGCGTTGAACAATTGATTGGATCGAAACGGCTTGAGGACGAAGTCGACCACGCCGGCACGCAAAGCCTCTATGGCGGTCTCCAGATCGGCATAGGCCGTCATCAAGATCACATCGACGAAGATGCCGCTCGCCCGCTGTTTGGCGAGCCAATCGAGACCGTTTTCCCCCGGCATCACGTTATCGAGGATCACGACATCGAAATGCTGAGCGTCGAGCTGGCGCGAGGCTTCCTTCGTGTCCGACGCCTCCTGGATCGCCTGACAGCGCGGCCCGAGCGTCTTGACCAGGAAGTTCCGCATCCCCGGCTCATCATCAACGACCAGAATTGACGCTTGGGCCAGCCATGGCCCGAACTCAGGGTCGGCCACAGGCTCAACGACTTCGTGGATTGAATCCATCGACATTCGAGTCTCTCCCGGCGATCAGCCTTTCGTTCGAGATATGTCGCGCGCTTCGACCTGCATGTCGCCCTGTACGGCGAGCACCTCGTGTCTGGTGACGGCTCCTTCCCGCCAAAAACGCACGTCGAGCGTCGCCCGACCGACCCGGAGTTGACGGACCGTGAGATCCGGGAGCCACGGTGGAAGCACGGGATCGATGTAGAGCGTTTTTTGGGGCGCATCAGCCTCAAGTCCTAAGATGGCGCGAAGAAGATGAAACACGCTGCCAGCCGCCCAGGCCTGCGGCACATTGGCGCCGAGATATTGCACCGGGAACGTCCCCGGTCTCCGTTCGATACCGGCATACAGTTCCGGCAGGCGATTGAGCAGAAAATAGCGGCCGGCCTCGCTGATATCGCGGGCAATATTGGCCGCCTCCTCCGCAAATCCATATCGCTTGAATCCCATGGCGATGATGCCGTTGTCGTGCGGCCACACCGACCCGTTCTGATAGGAGAAGGGGTTGTATGCCGGATGCCGCGCGGACAGGGTCCGAATGCCCCATCCGCTCCACATGTCCGGCTCACGCAATCGTCGCATCACTCGCTCGGCACGGTCCGGACGGACGATACCGCTCCAAAGAAGATGGCCGGCGTTGGAGGCGATCGTCGTCACCGGCTTCTTGTCACCGTCCAAAGCATAGGCGTAGTAACCGAGGTCCTCGCACCAGAATCGCTCTTCAAACCGTTGCTGCAGCTCCGTGGCTTCTCGCCGGAGCTTCGCCGCCAGATCGGAATCGCCGAAATACTCGGCGCCCTCGGCGGCGCGGCGCTTCGCGTCGAAGACATATCCTTGCAGCTCGCAGAGCGCCTTCGGTCCTTTCACAGGCGAACCGTCCGGATAAAGGACCGCGTCACCCGCATCCTTCCATCCCATGTTTTCATAACCCTTGCCGGAGCGTGTCTGGTACTCCTGCAATCCGTCCCCGTCGCGATCTCCATATTGATCGATCCACCGCAAACACTGCGTGACCGTCTGCTGATACTGAGTAAAGAGCGTTTCGTCTCCCAACCACTTCCAGGCTTCGTGCCATGCAATAATATAGAGGATGGTCGCATCGGCGGTTCCGTAATAGGGGGTGTGGGGGATCTGTTTGAAATGGGCCAGCTCACCTACCCGAAGCTCGTGGGGCATCTTTCCCGGCTCCGCATCCCGATAAGGGTCCATTTCAGTCGCTTGGAGTTCCGCCAGGCGCTTGAGAGTTCCTCGGGCAAAATCCGGATAGACCATCATGTTCTGTAGACTCACGATCAGGCTGTCACGACCGAAGACGCTGACGAACCAGGGGACCCCCGCGGCGGCCAACAGTTCGTCCGGGCGCTCATCGTCAGCCGCGAGACGCAGGGCGGCCATATCTTCGACTGCCTGCCGATAGAGTCGATACCACTCCTCATTTGAGGTGGTGATCTGGGTCGTTACTTGCTTCCACTGCATCAGTGTTCGACTAGGACGGGAACTCTCGTGCGCGTGGGCACATTCACCGGGAGCACGCCGGAGAACGCCGTCTTCCTTGATGTCATACCGACAGCAGACATGCCAGGCGGCGCCGGGCGCGAGATCGACCGCGAAGTTGATGCGTCCGTTGCCGTAGAGAGCCTTCGAGTCGCAGCGCTCAAGGGTCAGCATCAGAGATCTGCGAAAATCACCGTGAACATAGCGGCTGACCAACTGTTGAGCGTCGCTCGTCCATTCGGTCTCGATATGACCTCTGCGCGTCAACGTCTTGGCTCTGACTTCGAAGATATCGGCGAAGTCATTGCGAATCAGAAGTTCAAGATTGAAGCGTCGGCGTTGCGAACTATAGTTCCGGATGTCGATGTCTTCGTGAAGCGCTTCTCCGACCGCACGGCCCAGCACGAGCCCCAGAGTCGCGGCTTCGATCGTTCCATGCTCCGTCAATACCGGTGGATTCACGAGGTAGGCTCGCGAGGCATAATAGGCGATGGCGCCGGAATTGAGGAAGGTCCATGGCTCGCCGTCGATATAGAGCTGGTAGCGGCTGAGGTACCGCGTGTCCCGCGAATAGAGTCCCTGGTCGGAGGCATCCGTGATGGAGCCGTCGAATTCAGATACTAAAAAGGTGCTTCCGTGATTAATGGAGATGACGGGAGGACCGACCGTGACTGTTACCGCCATACGCCTCACCTCCGACCGCTTGCCGTACCGGCATTGTTCGCCCCCCCTTGGCCGGCTTCTACTGCGCTGCGTCGCGCACCAAGACACGCCCGCTCAATCACGAACCGCCGCTACCTCGTTTGCATCATTCGACCTCGATCGTCACGACCGCTTCGACACCCAGTGCGTCGTGATCGTGGCTCGCCGCCACAAGCTTGATCTCATGCGAACCGCGCGTGAGCCCCTTGACCACGCCTTTAAACCCTTTCTGATACTCTCCATCCACATAACAATGGATGTGTGTGGCTTCCGTACCTTTCGCCAATTTGTACCGCACTTGGACGGAATCCCCTTTGATCACGGCGCCCTGCATCGGACTTACGATCGTGAGTCCGCTGCCGTGGTCATCAGCGGTCCAACCGGCCACGCTGGTTCCCAACGACAACAGGCCCACCAGCACTAACATCAGACCTGTACGGATCATTTCGCACCTCATTGTTGGTTAATCGGTTCATTCCATGTCGTCATCCGGCTGCTGCCGGTTCTCACGGAGCCGATCGAGCCGCCGTCTGATGCGCATCCACACATCATAACCGATCGGCATCGCATATTTGTTGTACAGACACAATCAGTCCGACGACTCACCATAAATATTCAACTGCAGTTGATTGTAGGACAGGGCCGGCGCGGCAGCACCATGCGGGCTTCCATCGCCTGGTTCAGAGTGACATTGCCGCCAGGCGTTGCGTAGCTTTGTGTCTCCGACGAGTTCGAGGTCGGCCGAGCGATAGAGCTCGTCGGCCGGCATCCGAGTCAAAGCCGCTTTTCCTCCAGATCGTACACATCAAACCACACCACATAGACGGGGCGATGCTTCGGCACAAACTTCGGTATGTATTCTTCGAGACATTGTTGAGCCTGAACTGTCATGAATAATGCGGGCTACCCGAGCAGCGCTTTGACTTGAGCATGAGCCAACCCTACTTCAGGCACCCGTTGCAACGCATCGTAATACTGCCCGCCGAATCCTTCACTCCCTTCAGACGGCCTCAACAGGCTCCGTACCGCATCAAGCAGAGCGGTGATCTCGGGGCCGGACGCGGCCTGGTGCCCTTCGGTGAATTCATCAAGGCCGGCTACATAGTGGGACAACGGCCGCAACCATGCAAACCAGGAATCCTCCAGCACCAATTGAAGAAATTCTCCGTTGGACGCGATGCGGCCATGCACCCGCTCATAAGACAGCCGCTCCGCGTCCAGCAACGCTTTATGCAACCGGAGCAGCGCCTGAGAAAGATTGTTGAGGTATGCCCGTTCGCGATCCCGACCCAACATGGTCCAACCCCTTGCCGTTGCTACGGCTTGCCCGCTGATGTTGCGCCGCCGGTGCCGATCGGAATCATTGCCCCATTGATCTGGCCGGCTTCGTCCGAGGCGAGAAAGAGCAGTGTGTCGGCGATGGACTCCGGCTTCGTCCACGTCGACGGATCAGTTTTGGGCATGCTTGCGCGGTTGGCCGGTGTATCAATGGTAGCGGGCAGCACCCCGTTGACCGTCACACCCGAGCCTTTCAGCTCGAGCGCCGACACGCGGATCAGCGCAAGCAGACTCGACTTGGCGACGAGATAGGCGGCGGCGCCGGGAAACGGCTCGACCGCAGCCCAAGCCGCCACGTGCAGAATGCGACCGGTTCCGCGTTCCACCATATGGGGCAGGACGGCTTTCGACAGCAGAAACGCGGACGTCACGTTCATCGTCAACATCCGCTGCCAAAGCGACACATCGGTGTCCACGACACGTCCCGTCGCAAAGCCGCCGACCAAGTTGACCAACACATCGAGACGGCCCGCCTTTCGAATCACCTCATCCACCAGACGACGGACGGCGGCTTCATCGGTGACATCGACTTGCATCGCATTCCCCGCTGCCACCTGGTCAGGCGGCGGATTGCGCTCTACAGTGATGACGCGCGCGCCTGCTTCCGCAAAGGCCGGTGTGACCGTCCGGCCCAGCGCGCCGAATCCTCCGGCAATCAGCACGACTGTTCCCTTTAATGGCATAGGTCTGTTCCCTTTGGGTTGCCGTCTCTATTCCGTCGACTCGCTATCCGAGTTGATGAGCCTTGCGCCCGCCATGCACGACCGGATGGTCCGGCGATCGTCCTTCGACCATGAGCCTCATCCTCGCGGCAGGATTGATTCTCCCGTACGCGCTGCGATGCTCATGATGGATGTTCAGTCACTCTCTTTCTATCGGATACATCAGGGCAGGTGATCTATGCAACTCCATTCATTGCGCGCTTCGCATGAAACCATGTGCTCCACGGCTAAGATTGGGAAAAGCTATCGCCCTTTGCAATACATACATAGGCTGGCACATCTTGGATCTCTGTTTCATGGAGCTGCTTTTTCCACGCCGTCATGGCCGTTTGGGGCACGCCGTTTTCTATGATCGTTGCAACTCCTTGGAGCGGAATATACCCCGACTACCCTCATATCCCGGCCAATCATAAAGATAGATGCCTGCGCCACCAGCCGCGTCGATTTCGTGTCATCGTATGATTCAAGCGTACGGCAGCTCCGAAGGCATCTTCGCCGCTTATCCGTACATGGTTACCTGAGAAGGGTGAAGCCGATGCCGGTTCCCAGGCCCTGTCCATATCCAAGTGAGATATTCAGCATGGCGAGAGGTTCGATGTTTCGCGCGCTCTTGAGCGGACCGGCATCGACCACGTCAAACCCCATTTTGGTGATGAGTGTCTGCACCTTTTCCGTGGCCTCCTTGTTGTCGCCTGCAATAAATACCGAGATGGTCTTGCCTTGAATCTTGGGGTTCTGAGATGCATAGACCTGGGCAAAGACGGTATTGAATGCTTTCACGACATGAGCATCCGGTACGAGTTTGGCGATTTCTTCAGCGCCGGATGTGGTGAATCCGAGCGTCAATGAGCTGAAATCGGCTGATAAGGCATTAGTCGCGTCGATTACCGTCTTTCCACGAAGAAGGGGTCTGATTTCCGTCAGAACCTCCTTGACGGCTCCGTACGGAACCGCCAGCAGCACGAGATCCGCTGACTCCACCGCGCCTCGGACGCTCGACGCTTTTGCACCATGACCCGCTGCTTGGGCAGCTGCCTTGGCGCCGACCTCATTCTTTGCCGAAAAGGTCACCTCATAACCAAGTTTGGCGCCCCAACTTCCGATCCCCTTTCCAATGTTTCCCGAACCGATGACTCCTAGTTTCATGAACGTCCTCCAGAAGGTGTACTCGGTCATTCTTCGATCTTAAAGTCGTCGTCCCTCCACCAACGCCATCCCCCCTCTAATTCCATGACGGGATAGCCCTTGCCGGCAAACTCGACCGCCGCCGTCGCGGCGAGGTGACAGACCTGTGAATAACAGTACAGGACATTCGTCTTGTCCTTGCGCAAGCCGTTCAACGTGTGCCATTGATCCTTGGGCAAATTGATCGCGCCAGGGATATGCCCTTCGGCGTAGTCTTCTGCAGCCCGCACATCGACCACGTTGACCTCGTTGTTCTTCATCATCCGTTCGAGTTCTACGGGCCCGGTGGTAAACGCCATTTTCGCCTCGAAATAGGCCTTCGCCTTCGCAGGATCTTGGATCGTGATTTGTGTCGCCATGATCATCCCTCCATTGATTGAACTGTTGTCTGTTGTCTGGTTGTCTGATGGAGCATGCACGGTCAGGGGCCCTGCCGATACTTCTCTTGAGCCTGGTCTTCGCACCTTCGATGACACGCTCGGGATCAATGATCTGTGTGATGTTTCTCAGTATGTGGCCCTCCTCCGCTCGCACGCAAGACGAGGCGCTCCAGGGTCTCCTCATCCGTGTGGCGGTCACCGTTCAGGAAGAAGGTCGGAGTTCCTGTTACTCCACTACGCCGGCCGCTTCGGACATCCCGGTTCACGCGTTGTTCATGAACCCGGCCCACTAATTCTTGTTCAAACCGTCCGACATCGAGGGCAAGATATTCTGCGTATGCCAGCAGATGGCGATTCTCCAAATCCTCTTGATGCTCGAACAGCAGATCGTGCATATCCCAAAACCGACCCTGGGCATCGGCCGCTTCCGCGGCTTCCGCGGCCTGATGTGCGAGAGGATGCTTATGAATCAGCGGGAAATGGCGAAAGATGAAACGCAGACGATCTATGAGTCGAGCCCGAAGTTGTTTGATAATGGGATACGCACGGCCGCAATAGGGACACTCGAAATCACAGTAGGCCACCAGGGTGATCGCCGCCGTATCCGGTCCGGCGACATGGTCATCGTCTTGGATGGGAAGCATCGGATCGGCATCGACAGATGGTTTGCTCATCCGTTCGTTCCCCGCGCCAGAGACCACTGCTCTCTCATTATCCTCATTCGAGCATGACCACGCGTCACGACCCGATTCTGTACCGTGAGTTCAGACTCTGACTTCGCCTTCACCTTGATACACGTTCGCTGTTGACCTTGATGATAATCTCGTCGCTCATAAGCCATCGACTATAAGTGCAAATAAAAGGAAGGCGACCTAGTGTAACCCCTTGTTCATGAAGCAAGAACGGCGGAATGTGGATCATTGGACCTGCATCTTACGCCGGCCTCATCGTGGGACACACTCGCCTTGTTCGGCTCCTCCATCCCGAGGCCCCTGCGTCGCTTTCCGAATACTCTGCGCGATACGGGTCCCGAGCGCATCAATGGCTTTTCGATAGGCAAAGATAGCGTGGCTGAGACTCCGCTCGTTCAATTCCGTTTGATACGCCGAGCGGCAGACGAAGTCTGCGCTGCCATCGATCGAGCGGACCGCCCAGACGGCTTGCAGCATCGTCCCATGACCCGGAGCGACCTTGAACGACTCGACACTGACGGTAATGCGGTAAGTTTTGCCTTTGACCGATTCCCCATGAGGAGCAGACATGTGATACATATCCATCATCCCGAGCCGATGTCTCACCTTCTCGCCGATGGAGCGGCGAATCTCGCTTTTGAGCGTCGCCGCCCATCGATCTTCCTCCAGAATATGAACTCGGCCGGCCTCGGCGTACAGCACGACCTGAGGGCGGTCGAGTAATTCCGGCAGGGATACAGGCAAGATTTCTACGAAGTCGCTCCCGATCGGTGCATCCTCTGTCCCATCGGGCATCGAATCAGAGAGGGTGTAAAACCGCTCCTGGGTCGCATGGGCACAGCCCGCGGCGCTCATGACCATTCCAAGAATGAACAGGACGACAGCCCGTTGAGTCGGTGTGCTCACTTCAACCCCGCTCTCTATTTCCCTCGAAGTACGGACTCAGGATGACGCTCGAGATAATCGGCCAAGACCCGCAACGATTGGGCTGCGCGGGTCAGTTCTTCCACGGCTTGCCGCGTATCGCGCACAAGCGGCGCATCGTGCGACAAGGTATGCTGAGCCGCGGTGAACGATTTGCGCGCTTCGGCAAGCGCCGCTTTAGCCTCCGGCGCCGCCTCATTGACTTGCCTGAACAGTTTCTCCGCATTCCCCAGCATGCTCTTCAACCCCGTCAGGCTTTTGTCGAGATTCGCGGCGATGCTGTCGAACGGGACCTTATTCAGCTTTTGGGCAATCTCGGCCAACTGAGACTGCAGATCTTCGATTCCGCTGACGACCGTGGGTATCTCGCGAGGCGTTCTGTTTGGATCAACCAGAACCGGTAACGCGTGCGGGAAAAAGTCGAGAGCAACATAGAGTTGCCCGGCCAAAAAATTTCCCGTTCGCAGTTGGGCGCGAAAGCCGCGACGGACCATGGCTTCAAATAACGACGTTCTCGTTGTCGGCTCGCCCCTCAGAATCGTCTCACGATACTGCTCGCCAAGACGCTCAAGGTAGATTTCAATGGTGACCGGCATCCGGAATTCTCTTGTCTCCGGGTCGAACTCGACGTCGATCGATTTCACGTCGCCGAGCGGCAGGCCACGAAAATCGACCGGCGCACCCGGACTCAGTCCCCGGACGGACTGGTCGAAATACAGGACGGCCGACTCCGCCTTCTCATTCTGCCGTTTCATGGCCTGCTCTTGGTCTGCCGCCAGAACGTAGACCATGCCTTCCTCCGCCGGAGCGGTTGTCGGGCTGTCCGGCGGCGCATCAAAAGCGACCCCGCCAAGCAGCAGCGCGGCCAGCGGCGACGCCCTCACCTTGACGCCGTTCGCATCCATCCTGACATCCACGCCACCGGCATGCCAGAAGCGCGTCTCGGATGTCACAAAACGGTCATAGGGGGTCTGCACGAAAATCTTCAGGGTCACCCCCCTCCCGTCTTCATCCAGATCAAACGCGATCACTTGACCCACCTGGACATGGCGATAGTAGACGGGGGAGGCGATGTCCAAGGATCCTCCATCGGCCGCGTGGAGGGTGAACTGGCGTCCGACCAAATCCGTCGTCACAATCGGCGGCACCTCAAGTCCGATAAACTCTTTCTGCTTTTCAGACGATTGCCCCGGGTCGGTACCGATATAGGCGCCTGAGAAGAGCGTGCCCAGCCCTGACACACCGCTCGCAGCCACCCTGGGCTTGACGATCCAAAAGCGAGTGTCTGAAACGGCGAATCGTTCCACGCCTTTCACCAACTCCAGATGGATGAGGACATGTCCGAGGTCCTTGCTCAAGGTGATCGCCTTGACCTCACCGATATCCACGTCCTTATATTTCACCTTGGTTTTTCCGGCCTCGAGACCTTCCGCCGTCTGAAAGCGAATCGTGATGGTCGGTCCCCGTTCCAACACCGTGGCGACGATGAGCGACAGACCGATCAGCGCGGCGAGAATCGGAACCGCCCATACCAATGAAGGGGCCCACCGAGTTGTCTTCACAACGATCGGATCAGGAATGTCGGGCAGCTTATCGTGGTTTTCCAGAGTCATCGCCGGTCTCGACAGGATCCCAGATCAGTCGGGGATCAAAACTTTTGGACGCCAGCATCGTGAGAACCACGACCGCTCCGAATGCCGTGGCGCCGGGGCCCGCATGAATCGTCGCAAGCGACCGGATATGGACGAGCGCAACCACAATGGCCACTACAAAGACATCGAGCATCGACCAGCGGCCGATCCGTTCAATAAGACGGTAGAGTTTCGCACGCTGCTGAGGACGCCAGCGCGAACGCCGCTGTGCCGTGATGATCAAGAGCGCAAGCGCGATACATTTCAACATCGGGATCATCACGCTCGCGGCAAAGACGACCGTGGCGATGAACGGCGATCCGGTGGTCCAGAACAGCACGACCCCGCTCATGATGGTATCCTGCTGCGCGCCGAATACGGTTCGAGTCTCCGTCACCGGCAGTAGGTTTGCCGGGATATAGAGGATCAAGGCCGCAATGAGGAAGGCCCAGGTTCTGCCGATGCTGTCCCGTTTACGGAACTGGACCGCGTCAAAACAGCGCGGGCATCGCGTCCGAGAGACGGATCGGACGCGCCGGCACAATGCCCCGCACGTGCGACACACCATGAGTCCCTTGTCGGCCGCGGTCATCATGCATGACTCCCTGCGAGCTCTTCTGCGAGATCCCAAAGGTGACGCGGCTCAAACATCAGAATAGCGGCAAGCAACAGGGTGAGCGCCGCAAAAGCCCACAGGGCCACGCCGGGCAGGATGCTGGCTATACTCGACAACTTCACGAGTGACACGAGCACGCCCAGCAGAAACACCTCGATCATCCCCCACGGCCGGATGGTCTGAACGACGCGTGTGCAGAGATGAAACCGAGCCGGAAGTCGTCCTTGTCTCAAGGGAATGAGGAGGTAAAGAAGCATCATCAATTCCGTAAGCGGGAAGAGGATCGTCGTCGCCAAGACCAGCCCTGCTACGATCGGCATTCCTTCTCGGCAGAGCGTCACAATCGCACCAAAGAGCGTCGACCCATTGTGCATTCCTTTCATTTCGAGAGTCACGATGGGGAATGCGTTCGCCATCACAAACACCACGAAGCTGCCGAGTGTCAACGCCAGAACCGTATCGATGTGGAATGATCGAGAGCGGAACAACTCCGCGCCGCATCGGGTACAGTGCGCGACAGATCCATCGTTCAAAACTATCCGGTGGTGGAGGACATCGCATTCTTCGCAGGCAATCAGTCGGTGTGTCATGTCATTATGAGAGATTGGACAGAGCTGGTCTCAGCACCGGAGATCCGGCGGCCGCGGCGTTAGTTGTTCCCGACTTTCAAAGCTTCGGCAACCGGTTGTTCCCGGCCGTGGTCGCTGGGCGACCATCCGCCGCCCAAGGCTTTGTACAGCTGGACCACCGAGGTCAGATACAGGCGACGAGTCGTCGCGAGCGCCAATTCCGCGTCGAACAGGTTCCGTTGCGCGATCAGGACGTCCAAATAGTTGGCGAGACCGCCCTTGTACCGGAGATGCGCGAGGCGAAGGGCCGTTTTCAACGCATTGACCTGTCTCTCCTGAGCGGCCGCCTGCTCCCGTGCCATGGCGACACCCGCCAGCGCATCTTCAACTTCCTTGAACGCCGTGAGGATGGTCTGTTTGTATTGAGCAACGGCCTGCCTCGCTTGAGCTTCCGCAGCGTCTTGTTGAAACCCGAGACTCACTGCATTCAGCAACGGACCGGTGATCGTGGGACCGAAAACTTCGAAATCTCCTCCGGGCGCGAAAAGTTTCGATAAACGGGGATTGGCGGTGCCGAGTAATCCGGTGAGAGAAAGTTTGGGAAAGCGATCGGCCTTCGCGGCTCCGATTCTGGCTGTCGCCGCGGCCAGTTGCTGCTCGGCTTGGATAATGTCCGGACGGCGTTGCAGCAGCTCGGAGGGAAGTCCGGTCGGCACGACGGGCGGCATCACTTGGGCGGTCAAGGATCGTCCTCTGGGAATCTGCTCGGGACTCCTTCCCAGGAGCAGACTCAGTTCGTTTTCCTTTTGGATGATTTGTCGTTTCAGATCGGCGATGCGCGCCGCCGCGTTTTCCCGCTCGGCTTGGAACTGTTCGACATCCAACCCGTGAATCAATCCCTGCCGGTGCCGCGCTTGGCTGATTCGCACCGACTCGTCCCACGCCCGCAAGGTGCGCTCGGCAATCTCCAACTGCAGATCGAACTGCCGAAGGTCGAAATAGGACTGGGCCACTCCGCCCACCAGTTGTAAGATGATCGCGCGCCGGTTTTCCTCCCGGGCCAGGAGGTCTCCGCGGGCCGCTTCGTTCGACCGGCGGATTCGTCCCCATATATCGATTTCCCAGGCGAGGTTCCCCTGCAGATAGTAGTTGAAGGGGTTGGGAAATCCTGGAAAACGGACTCCACCACCTCTGGCAACAGGAAAATTGCCCGTGGCGGTCATCTGGGGAATGAAGTCGGTTCTCGCGATGAACATTCGGGCGGCAAATTCTTCGACTGTTGCGACCACACGCTCAAGATCCTTGTTTTCCTCCAGTGCAATCCGGATCAGTTTTTGGAGCTCCTCATCCTGGTAGAGTTCCCACCACGACATATTGGCAAGAGACGGCAAATCAGCCGCCTCCTCGGCCATGCGGAATGAATCTCCGGCAGGAATATCCGGGCGCGAATAATCGGGTCCCACCGCGCAGGCGAACAGGAGTCCTGAAACCAAGACCAATGCGAGTATAGGCATGTCAACGTCCTCCTTGCGGGGACACCGACTCGAGTCCGGTACGGTCCTCTCCGACTTTGTCTCGTTGGACGGATCCGGCAGCCGGCTTTCCCAACATTCGGATCAGCATGAAGAACAAGGGAACAAACAAGACGGAAAGAATCGTCGCGGCGATCATTCCTCCGAACACACCAGTGCCGATCGAATGCCGGCTGGCCGCGCCTGCTCCACCGGCGACCACCAAGGGCACCACGCCGAGAATAAACGCCAATGAGGTCATGAGGATGGGGCGGAACCGAAGCCCCGCCGCCTCGCTCGCCGCATCCCGCAACGGGAGGCCGTGCTGGTATCGTTGATTCGCAAACTCCACGATGAGAATGGCGTTCTTGGCCGAAAGTCCGATGAGCGTGACGAGGCCGATCTGGAAATAAATATCGTTGGTCATCCCCGACAGCCACACCGCCGCCAAGGCGCCGAACACGCCGAACGGCACGGCCAAGATCACGGCAAACGGAACAGTCCAGCTCTCGTACTGGGCGGCCAGTACCAGGAACACCATGAGCAAGCCGAACCCGAACGCGACAACCGACTGAGATCCCGCTTTGTGTTCCTGATAGGAAATCCCGCTCCAATCGATATCGAACCCCTGAGGGGTCAAGACCTCTTTCGCGACCCGATCCAATGCATCGAGCGCCTGACCTGAACTGTAGCCCGGAGCCGCTGAACCCAGGACAAGAGCGGTATTGAATCCATTGAAATGGGTGACGGGATCGGGCCCGCTGGAATAGGTCGTTGTGACCACCGTGTCCAGGGGGATCATCCTTGAGTCTCGGCCACTCAATGCCCGAACGTAGATCTTGCTGATATCGGCCGGGCGCGATCGATACTGGGGCTCCGCTTCGGTCTGGACCCGATAGACACGACCGAATTTCACGAAATCGTTGATGTACAGATTTCCGAAATAGGCCTGAAGGGTGTCGAACACTTCGGAGATCGGCACCCCGAGCGCCTTGGCCCTCTCCCGATTGATCTTGGCGTGCACGCGGGGCGCGCTCACGCGAAAACTGGTACTGACCGCCCCGATCGCCGGGTCCTGTCTGGCCTTCTCGACGAACTCCTGAGCGACCGCGCCGAACCGCCTAAAATCTCCGCCGCTCGGGTCTTGCAGTTGCACGGAAAAACCGCCGGTGGCGCCCAGGCCTCGGATCGAGGGAGCATTAAACGCCAGGATCAGCGAACCGGGGATCTTCGCAAACTCCTTGAACGCCCCTCCGATAAGGGATTTGACATGGTCCTGCTTGCTCTTCCGTTCATCCCAATGTTTGAGCGGCGCGAAGAGGGTCGCTGTATTGGTTCCTCTGGTATTGAAGACAAAGTTCTGTCCCGACAGCGCTTGTGTCCCATAGATCGCGGGCAGGGTATGGTAGTACTGCTCGATCCGGTCGAGGACTGCGTCCGTCCGTTTTTTCGACGCCCCATCCGGCAGCTGAACGATGGTAATAAAATATCCCTGGTCTTCCTCCGGCAAGAAGGCTAAAGGAATCCCGGCAAACAATTTGACCGCCACGCCGATCACGACTCCGCACAGCGCCAGCGAGAGCACCATGTGTCTCAACGTGAAACCCACGCTTGTCGCGTACCGAATTTGGACCCACTCGAACAGCCGGTTAAACAGCCCAAAGAAGCCTGTGTGTGGCCCATGGCTCGGCTTCAGCACCAGAGCGCAGAGAGCGGGACTGAGCGTCAACGCGACAAATCCCGAGATCGCGACGGAGACCGCGATCGTGATCGCAAATTGCTTGTACAATTGGCCGGTGATGCCGCCGAGAAATCCCACCGGCACGAAGACCGCACCCAGCACCAGCACAATGGCGATCACGGGACCGGCCACCTCCCCCATGGCTTTCTTGGCCGCATCCTTCGGGGACAGCCCTCCCGCCATGTGACGTTCCACGTTTTCCACGACCACGATGGCATCATCCACGACGATCCCAATAGCGAGCACCAAGCCGAAGAGGGTGAGGGTATTGATGGAGAACCCGAGAGCCGCCATCCCCGCAAAGGTCCCGATCAGCGAGACCGGAACCGCCAGGACGGGAATCAGTGTTGCGCGCCAGCTTTGAAGAAAGAGATACACCACCAGGACAACCAAGACCATGGCTTCCCCCAAGGTCTTGACCACTTCCTTGATGGAGACATCGACAAAGCGTGTCGTGTCGTAGGGAATGTCATACGTGACGCCGGGAGGAAAGATCTTGCTCAACCTGTCCATTTCCCCGCGAATTCCCTTGACCGTGTCGAGGGCATTGGCGCCGGGTAAAAGAAAGGTGAGAAGCAGCGCGGTGGGTTTGCGGTTATAGCGGCCTTCGAGCACGTAGGATTGCGCGCCCAGCTCGACCCGCGCGACATCTTTGAGACGAACCATCGATCCGTTCGGCAGAGCTCGAACGATCATGTTCTCGAATTCGTGCACGTCGGACATGCGTCCGTCGGCAAAGAGCGGCAGGGTGAGCTCCGTGGAGATCGGCATGGGCTCCCGTCCCACGGTTCCGGCGGGAAAGTCACGGTTCTGTTCGCGAACGACATTCGCGATGTCGGTCGGTGTCAGACCCAACTGCGCCATGCGCACCGGGTCGAGGACGAGACGCATGCTGTAGTTTTGTTGTCCGAAGACCAGCGCATCGCCGACGCCCGGCAGGCGCTTGATATTGTCGAGGATTCGCAGGATCGCGAAATTCGAGAGAAAGAGCGCATCCTGCTGCGGATCGTCGGAATTCAGCACCATGACCGTCAGCAGATCCGGCGACATTTTTTTAACGGTCACTCCTTGACGAATGACTTCCGGCGGAAGCTGCGGCTCGGCAAGTTTCTGGCGATTCTGCGCCTGGACTTGCGCGATATCCACGTTCGTGCCGATTTCGAAGGTCAGCTTGATGGTCATGTGACCGTCGTTCGTGCTCGTCGAATCGAAGTAGAGAAGATGGTCGATCCCGGGGAGCTGCAACTCGATGGGACGGGCGACCGATTCCGCCACGACTTCCGCGCTCGCGCCGGGATAATCGGCTTCGATCTGCACCACCGGAGGAGTGATTTCAGGAAATTGAGCGATGGGCAGGGCCAGCATCGCCACGAGCCCTACCACCACGATAACGATGGAAAGAACCGAGGCGAAAATCGGCCGGTCGATAAAAAAACTGAGATTCATTTCGCCTGTTCCGCGCCACCGGCGGCCGACGATGGAGGTGTATTGAATGTCGTCGAGGCAACCGTGACAGGCTTGACCTGGGCTCCGGGTACAACTCGCTGGAATCCCTCCACCATCACCTGCTCCCCGGCATGGAGCCCTTCTTCGATGAGCCACCAATCTCCTTGCCAATCCGTTGCCTTCACGTCTCGGACTTCGACTTGGTCACCCTGACTGACGACATAGACGACCGCGCCCTTTGGTCCCTGCTGGACCGCACGCTGAGGAACGAGAATGGCATTGGGCTTCGACACCCCGTGAAAGCGCACGGTCACGAACTGGCCGGGTAACAACACCCGATCGGGGTTCGGGAACACTACCCGCGCTTGCCGGGAACCGGTCTGGACCTGCAACCCGATATCCGCAAAATCCAATACGCCCTCATGCGCATAGGTTGTTCCATCCACGAAGATGATGGTGCCCGTCAACTTGTAGATTCCCGGGTGTTGAATCCGTTTCGAAAGAGTATCCCGTCGCCGTTTGAGGAGAAAACTCTCAGGCGCACTCACGATCACATACATGGGATCGACTTGATGAATGACGGTCAAGAGGTCGGTCTGCGCAGTGACCAGCCGACCCTGATAGTACCTCGTTCGCTCAATCAAGCCGTCGACCGGGGCCATGATGAGCGTGTTGTCCAGATCGAACTTGGCCTTGACCAGATCTCCTCTCGCCGCTTCCAACGCGGCCCGCGCGGCAAGATCTTCCGCGATCGCGTCGTCCACATCTTTCTGACTGACGGCATCTTCGACGAGCAACGGTTTGACACGCGCCAGATTTTGCTTGGCTTGGACGAGCCGCGCCTCGGCCTGGGCGACTCGTCCTTTTGCGCTCACGAATGCGGCCCGGAAGGGCACAGGATCGATCTCGTAGAGACGATCGCCTTGCTTCACGTCGCGCCCCTCCGAAAAGAAGCGTTGCTTGATGATGCCGGTGACTTGCGGACGGATCTCGACGATGCTCGATGCTTCGGCTTGCCCGATCAACTCCGGTTCATCGGGAACAGTCTGAGTGGTGATTTGGACGACCTGGACTTCGGGGATTGGACGAGGCGCGGAAGAGCCGGCTTCGCCCTTGCAGCCGAACAGGCCGACTGCTCCGGCGATGAAAAGCACGCCCATGACGAATCTCATCGGCATCGGTTGGGTTCGCTGAACAGTTTTCATGACGTAAATCATGCAGTGAGGATCTACGCGGTAGGTATGAGATGTCAAGGGTATATACCTCTGTGATCCTTCTAGTCCAAGACACTCAGTTTACAATGCACTGTTGCAAATTCCTGAACGAAGTCCTCTCGCCAGAGAACTATAGGCAGAGACTTATAGAAGGAAGATCCCCAAGCGCCGCCGACAGTACCGACGCCGGCCCATGGCAGGACGACTCAATCATCATGCGTATATTCAACCGCTAACCGCGCGTTCTCCGCGGACTCCAACCAGACGGAAGACCAATCAAGCGCACCTCGCCCCTTCGCGATGGCGGCAAGGAAACGATCATGGAGCAGGCTGGCCAATGGAAGCGGGGTCGTACTGTCGGCTGCGGTCTGGAGCACCAGATCGATATCTTTCAATCCCAACTCCACGGTGAAGCCTGCCGGTCGAAAACGCTGCTGCGCGATCGTACGGCCGTAGGTTTGGTACGCAGGACAGGCAAACAGGGTACCGCCCAGCATGTCCGCCAATCTGTTTCGATCGATGCCGTTTTTTTCTCCTAACACAAACGCCTCGGCAAGCGCTTCAATGGCGGAGGCCAGAAGAAAGTTCCCCGCCAACTTGACGACATGCGCCGCAGCCGGTTCCTCGCCAAAGTCAAAGGTGCCTTGCCCGATGGAATCAAGGATGGGGCGGACCCGCTGCTTCGCCGTTGCAGAGCCGGACAGGCAGATCCACAGTTTCCGTACGGCTGCCGCCTCCGGACGTCCGAATACCGGAGCTGCGACATACTCGACTCCGTAACGTCTGTGCTGTTCCGCCAAGCAGCGAGCCAGACGAGGGGAGACGGTGCTCATCGAAAGATGGATGCCCTCAGGACCGAGGTGTTCCACAAATCCTCTGTCGCCGTCGACGACGTCCTCCACCGCACGATCATTCGCCAACATGGTGATCACGATGCCGCCGGGCCGGGCGGTGTGTCTCGGTTCATGAGCCGGCTTTGCTCCTTGTGCAACTAAGGCCGCCGCTTTCTCACGCGTGCGGTTGTAGACATGAAGGTCGAATCCCGCCTTGAGCAGGTTGCCGGCGATCGCCGCTCCCATCTTTCCAAGTCCGATGAATCCGATCGATTCCATCGCATGAACTCCCTGTTATGATCTTGGTGTTGAGCTTGATGATCTTGTCATTCACGACCATGCCGCCGTGTCCCTCGCGGTAAAAATATTCCCACAAGATCCTTCCCCGCTTTGGCCAGATCGGGCATTCTTTTACGTCTAGACGATTCCACGGGGACCGCCTAAATCCCAACGACTTTCGGTGGGAGTTTTTCTCCCTCGCTGAACAGCCGCTCCAGCGTCACTCTGGGACAGACATTGTGCTCGATGTAGGTGAGAAGGTTTCTCCCGACACTGCGAATGAGCTGATCCGCATCAGCGTCCAGGCATCTGCCCTCGTTGTCGAAGACCGTCGTGACATTCGCGACTGAAATCGGCAACGGCAACACGATGCCCCCGACATGCGAAACCACGCTGCGCAGATGCTCTAACGATTTCACGGCACCAATCGTTCCCCCCGCGACACCCAATAACGCGACCGGCTTCCCGGCCAGAGCGGATGGATATCCGAGACTTTCGATCACCAGCTTCATCACGCTGCTGAAGCTGCCGTAATATTCAGGCGTGGCCAGAATAATGCCGGTGGCCTGTCCCACTTTCTGTTGGAGCTGCTTCGCATCCTTGGACTGTGGGTCGGTCCCAGGCGGCGGAAGATTCAATGTGACAGGATCAATGACTTCGGTCGAGACCTTGGTGTGCTTCTTCAGTTCGTCCAGGACAAGGACAGACGCCATGTTCGTGTAGTTGCCCGGACGGACGCTGCCGTTGATGATGACGATGTGAATCTTGTCGGATAAGCCCATAGGTTCCCCCCGACACCGGAACTATTCCCTCATGTCTTGTCCGTCTGTTTGAACACCCGCTTCACCCGCACGAGACAACCATTTGTTCAATCAAGGTGTCCCATCTTGCCCGTTTTATAATCAGCCATCGCCTTGGGCCAGGTTGCCTCGACGCATTAAGAACCAGAAGGATCGACATGGGATTGTTCCACCAGCCAGCGCAGCATTTTCTCAGACCGAACGAAGCCGATCAGACGTCGATTTTCCTTGTTCTCGACCACCGGCAGCCAGTCAAGATCGTGCCTATTCATCAAGTCGCCGGCCATCAAGCTCATATCATCGGGAGTCACGGCGACGGGATCGGCGCGCATGAACTCATGCACCTTGGTTGATGGTTTCTTCCCCTGCGCAAAGGCTTCAAACAGTTCATTCCTGGTGACGATGCCTTCCAACCGTCCCTTCTCTTCTAAGACGGTCAGATATTCCACCGCATTCTGATCAAACATTCGAACAGTGCCTTCGAGCGTATCCTCGGGGGAAAGGCGGTGATCCGGAACCGGTCCCATGAACTCGGACAGCGGCCGCTGTTCGAGCACCGCCCACGCCCGGGTCAAGCGCGGGTTCAATCGGGGGCGTCGCCATCGCAGGGACTGGGCCAGAATATTCCGGAAAGGGACGAGTGCTCCGGAAATTTGCGAGAAAACCTCTTTGCTCATCACGAGAACCTCAACCTCTGTGCGGGCACGGACGCTGCCGATGCGCACCGTGCCGTCGAGGAGCGCGATCTCGCCGAAAAACTCTCCCGGCCCAAACACCGCCATAAGTTTGGGTTGTCCCGTCAGGTCACGCCGTAGGGCTTCGACCTCCCCCTGTTCAATTACGTAAAAGTTCATTGCCGGCTCGCCTTCGACAAAGATAACGTCACCGGGACGATAGTGCGCCCGCGCAATCCGCTCGGTTCGAGCAATCCCGGGGTAAGCCAAATCACGTGGAAACAGTAGTTCCCAAGTCCACTCAAACGCCACCTTGACTCGGCGTGACCAGGACGGCGATTTCAGCAGATACACGGTTCGCCACAGCCACCAAGCCGGAAAACCGGAGAGCCGGACACCAAACATTTCTGCGACCGCCTTCCGCTCTCCGATCCCGCAGAGTTGTCCGAGCGGTTTGAAAAAGAACGGTCTGGTCGCTTCACCCCGCAGGACCCGAATAATGTTCTTTCCTGCTTGACTCCCTTGTCGTTCGGCAAACTAGCCGGTCGTCGGCGAGAGACGGCCGTCATAGGCATTGACAATGTGGGCACAGTCGCCGACCGCCCAGAGATTCGACGTGCCGCGCACACGCATATCAGGATCGGTCAGCAGCCGGCCTTGTTCCTTGGATACCTCGAGCCGGTGCACCAGAAGCGGTGCCGTGGTACCGATCGTACAAACGACCGTGGCGCCGCGGAGCATTCGACCGTCATGCAGCTCGACGCCCTCTGCGGTGGCCGATACTGCGCGCGCGTTCAGCACCATGTGAATGCCGGCCTCTTCCATCTTGGTACGGGCGAATTCGCGCAGTGACGGGCTCACTTCCGGCAAAATCTGATTGCGGCTGTGCACCAACGTCACAGTCACGTCATCGGCGGTGAAATTACCGTAGAACCGTGTGCTGGCTTTGATCAAGTCATTGATCTCGCCGGCCGCCTCGACGCCGGTAAAACCGCCGCCGACCACCACGAACGAGAGATACCACCGTCGCCGATCCGGGTCGTCGCAAACTTCGGCTTTTTCGAGTTGCTCCATCACGTGAAACCGCAATGCCACGGCATCGCCGACCGATTTCAACGGGAACGCATGGTCGGCCATGCCGGGCACCATGGTGAGATTCACTGCAGCGCCGCAAGCCAGCACGACATGGTCGAATGCCATGCGACTCGGCCGACCATCGTACCCTTCATACTCCACTTCGGATGTTGCAAGATCGATCCGCTGAACCTCCTCTGTTCGGCACCGTACTTCGGGCAGCATCTGGCGCAACGGCACAGTCACCGTCAGGGGGTTGATTGCAGCACCGGCCACTTCCGCCAGCAATGGGTAGAACACCATGTTGTTTTCCCGGCTGAACAGCACGATCTCACCGGTGTTTGTCGACAGCCTCTTCCGCAGAGTCTTTGCGCACTTCACCCCGGCAAATCCGCCGCCCACGATGATGATCCGTGTCATGCCCATGGCGTTAACACCCAGACTGCCCGGAACTCGAACAAGCAGACAACCACCTTGCGTTCACGTTCGAACCGTTGACTAAACGCAGCACGACTGTACGCGAACCCATTCGGATGGAATTCGTCCGCAAGGGCTTTCAACGTCAACGGCTCGTTGACCCAATTCACCGTTGCGGCACATGACGAAAGACCCGTGTTTAGATTGCCGAACACGTACGGGCCCATCAGTCGCCGAACTCAAAGATATCGTGTGAGTCGGTCACCACATGCATGCCGGTGATACCGGCGGATTGGATATCCCCACTTGCAAGGTGCAGCCGATTTCCGACAACGGCACCGGCCAAGCCGTGTCGTGGCATCGGCATCATCGGGAGCTCCGACCAGCGGTTCGTCACTGGATCATAGGCTTCCAACGCGCGAAACGCCGCCATCAAATGCCCGTCCTGGTGTTCACCTCCCGCCACGTAGATTCGTCCTTTGTAGACGGCCCAAGCTCCGCCACTCCGTTCGGTCGACATGCGAGCTTTCACCAGACCCCACTGGTCTGCCGCCGGATCATATTCTTCGACGACATTCGTGTTACTCGCGGTGAAGATAAAGGCGCTCCCGAGACGGCCGCCGATGACATAAACCTTGTTGTTCACTACACCCACGGCCGCATGGTTGCGCGCAGTCGGCATGGAGGAACGTTCGGACCAGGTATTGGTCTTCGGATCATATTCTTCGACCGCGCTTACCGACCGATGAGGTCGTGTCGGGTATAGGGCGGTCTCGCTTGAACCGGGATGTAGTGCCGCGCCACCGATCACGTAAATCTTCCCATTGACCGTGGCGGTGACAGCTGAGCCCCGTTTCGACGGCATGGGGGCCAATGCTGTCCAGCGGTCTGCCGCCGGGTCGTACTCCCAGGCGTTATTGATCGGCACCCAAGCCGGCGGCCCGGACTCGGGCGGAACAAAACCACCGAACGCATAGAACTTTCCATCGAGCTCCGTGAAGGCGACATGGTGCGCCGGCAGCGCCATCGGCTTTTTCTTCGCCCACTTGTTCGTCGCCGGGTCATACTCGTACACAAGACCTTGAGGGATCCAACCAGGCCCGAGTCCACCGAAGACATAAAACTTGCCGCCGGCCGAACCACCGACCAGCTCCTCGGACGGCTCCGGAAACGGCGCACCCTTGATCCACTTACCGGGCGCCTCCGCCCGGACCGAACCGACGATCATGAGCACGCTTATCATTGCGATCAACACAACCGCTTGCATAACACCCCTCCCTGTTTATGCCTCAACGCCGTTTTAGAAAAACCACCTCTTGGATCACGAATGAGCAACTGGGTTTCTTGAATAGCCCCCGTGAAAAACCGGCGGAGGATACGGCTGTGTGCGCCCGAAGAAGATTGTTAAGCGTGCATCCGCCGTTCGCCGATCCCCAGGCGCAATGCTTCGACATCCATCTCCTGTTCCAGGCGGTGCAAAACCTCGTCGCTGATCGTGTCCTCATCCCGTAACCGGATCAACGCCGAACGTTCTGCTGCCAAGGTCTCTTCTCTGAGTCGAAGGAAGGCTTCGCTCGTTTCTTTTTTGCAATCAGGATCGATCTCGGCATCCGGCGAGAAACGCCGAAGGCGTCCGCCATAATGCAATTCCAATTGCTCGACATGAGCCGGCTTCGTCCAGTCTTCTTTGGTCAATTCGTTCAGGCGTACCAGTGCCGCGCCAGCCGCCTGTTCCCGCGCATGCATTTCTTCTTGCTCTCCCTCCGAACCGCCGCTCACTCCAAGTGTCCGTATCAACGGAGCCAACGTCAACCCCTGGACGACCAATGTGGCAAGAATCACCATAAAGCTGAGCAGAATGATTTCCGAACGGAAAGGGAAGGGTGCGCCGGTGCCGGTTGAAACGGGCAAGGCCATTGCGGCAGCCAAGGTCACAATGCCCCGCATGCCCGTCCAGCCCACCAAAAAAATATGCGGCCATGGCGGCAGCGGGTCCCGGGCACGAAGCGTTGAACTCAGATATCGGGGAATTGTCGCGATCAAGGGAACCCATCCCAATCGAACGACAATGGCCGCCGCACTAATGAGCGTCCCGCCGATCACGAGGGACCACAATCGATCCGACGGAACGGCCTCCCGGAGCGTGCCGAGCTGCAGACCGATCAGGATGAAAATCACCCCGTTCAGCACGAATACGACCAAATCCCACACGGCACGTCCCTGAAGTCTGGTCGTCGGGGCGACCACCTTGCTGAAGTGTTGCCGCAGGTATAAGCCTCCGGCAACGCAGGACAGCACGGCTGAGGCATGGATCGATTCACCAATCACCCAAGCCACGTAGGGAGCCAATAACGTCGCCGCGATCTCGGTAAAGCTCTCCCCGATGGCGTGGAGTGCCCATCGCGTCACCCATCCGACCAGAACTCCGACCACGACGCCCGCCAATGCGGCATAAATAAATTGGAACAGCGCCTCCCCCGCCACGAAACCGCCGCTGACGACTGCTGCGACGGCGGCTCGATAGAGGACCAATGCCGTCGCGTCGTTGACAAGACTTTCGCCTTCCAGGATCGTGACGATCCGACGCGGCATGTTGAGCCGTTTGCCGATGGCCGTGGCCGATACGGCATCCGGTGGAGAAACGATGGCGCCGAGTGCGACGGCTTCAGCCCAACCGAACCCCAACACGGCATGTGCGACTCCCGCGACGGCCGCCGTGGTCGCCAGTACAAGCCCCACCGCCAAGAGCGAGATCGGACGGATGTTGCGGCGGAAATCGCGCCAGGACGTGAAGTAGGCGGCAGCCCATAGGATCGGCGGCAAGAAGACCAAAAAAACCAGATCGGGATTCAGAGCGACGGTCGGCAATCCCGGAACAATGGCCAGTACGAGTCCGCCGACGACAAGCAGAATGGGATAGGGGATCAAAATCCTGCGCGCCACGGTCGTGAGAGCCAGCACGATCGCAAGCAGCAGTATGATGACTTCGAGCTGGTGTAGGCTCTCCATCCCGATCCAACGCTGGTTAGTACAGCCGTCCGTTTTCCATCAATCCCATTTCTCCATCACGTTCCGTCATCGGATCGTACTGTTGGAGAACTCAGTTGCTGTGGTCGCCGCCGGATGAAGTCACCGCCTTGCGCCCGTATCGTAATAGAACCGTTCGTGGACGATTTTGCCGTTCTTCCACTTCGCCACGGATACTTGCTCCATATGAACCGGTTGTCCGCTCGTCGCGGTGAAATCCAATGTGCATTCATAGAATGTGACGTTGTCGCCGATACCGGTCGCCGTGACGTTGAACCCTTTCCACTCTTTGACGCCGCTCATGAACTGTTTTTTCCCGTTCGATGTTCGCCGCCAAACCTTTTGTCGGAGGATTGGCGTTATCCTGCATCACGGTGTCCTTGTCGTAAAACTCGTTCATGGCTTCAATGATCTTGCCCTGGCGGACGTAGCCGAACAGGTCGTTCAGTCGTTGTTGCAAATTCTGATCGCTCATCGTCGAACTCCTTTCTTGTTTTGTTTGGAGGTAAATACAATTCCCGCTTGTTGCACCTCTTGGTACGGGAGCAGCCACACCAATGATTCATCGCTCAGGTCGCCCACCTGAATCCGATTGCCCCATGGATCCCGAAAGTCGCAGCGAAAGTCAGGATGGAGCTTCAGCTTATACTTCCTCGTCAGTTTGTTGCGGACTTCCTGAATCTGCTTCGTATCGCGGACCATGAGTCCAAAGTGCTTCGTACGATCGGGCTGCAATTGCTCGACTTCAAAAATCGCCATGAACTGATGCTCGCCGAGCTTGCACCAGGCCGCTCCTTCCCCGCCGCGTAACATCTTGAGGCCGAAGACGTCCGAGTAAAATTTCACCGCTTTCTTCGCGTCGGTGACTTCGATCACGACATGGTTGCAACCATAGACTTTGACCGACATGCGTCACCTCTTGCCTTTCACGATCCACCGGCAGTGGATGGACCCGTTCGAGCCTTTTCTATGGCAGAAACGAACACCTCAACCGGCTGTGCACCGGACATTCCATAACTGTTGCCGAAGATGAAGTGCGGCACTCCTCGAATGCCCAACGTATGACCAACCGACTCTTCGGCCTTGACCTCTGCGGCTCCCTCTTCGCTCGTGAGGAACTCGCTCGCTCTTAGTCCTGCTCGATCGGCCAACTTCACCAATATCGACATAGAACCGATATCGAGACCTTCTTCGAAATAGCCTTTGAATAGTAATTCGACCACCGCATCTTGATGACCCTGAATCCCGGAATACCAAATCAGCCGATGGGCCAGGAAAGTGTTCGGTGTTCTAGCAATCTTCTCAAAGGCAAAAGATATCTGCTCGGCCCTTCCGGCCTCCAACAAGTGCTTCTCCATTTCCCTAAACCTATCCAGACTGCCGAACTTGGCTGCGAGATACGCAGTTCGATCCATCCCGCTCTTGGGCATGGTTGGATTCAATTGAAACGGCCTCCATTTCACTTCCACCCCTACGTCATCTCGCCGTTCCTTGAGCGCCCGTTCGAGCCGTCGCTTGCCGACATAACACCAGGGGCAGATGACGTCGGAGTACGCTTCGATGCAAAGTTCCGCGGTCGATTGGTTCATGTTGTCGAACAAAACCTTTCCCCCTGCATCATGGGACCACCCTTACGAAAGATGTCCCATCCGCCCGGCATGGTAATCCTCCTGATGCTTGCACGAGATCGGCGTTGGCATGACATGCCATCGATTCAGTTCTCCTCACCCCATTTTCCGTAATGCCTCATGCAGCGTGACCGTTCCACGCACCAGCTTGGCCGGATGCTCGTACCCGATCGCGCCTTTTGAGAAAGCGGTGTACATTTCCTCGAATAACTTTGCCGCCTCGTCTGAAAACCCAAACGATTTGAATGTCGGAACAACGGCGCTCAGGGGCGCTTGTCTGGCCGTTACTGTCTTCCCCAAGATCTGGCCGAGCGCTGAAGCGACCTCATCCGGACTATACTCAGCGGGGCCTGCCATTTCCACGATCTGCTTGCCATGCCCACCGGCGATCAATTGCTCCGCTCCGATCCTGCCGATATCCTTGGTCGAAATCATGGGAATCTTAACCTGAGGCGCAATGAATGTCGGAAGCACTCCCTCTGCCTTCGCCGTACCAATCACCGGCGCCCAGTTGTCCATAAAATAGCAAGGTCGAAGAATGGTCAGGCGCTTGGCCGTACGGCCAAGCGCCTGCTCGCCGTAACTCGCGGCTCGGATCGGGCCCGTCCCTCCGGCAAGATGTCCGCCGACCGACGACAGAAAGACAACATGCGGCACCTCGCTCTTTTGAACGGCTTCCGCAGCACGATCCATCCGCGCTCGTTGATCCGTCAACCAGGCCTCAGCGCCATAATTCGGCGGTACCAACAAATAGACCCCCTTCGATCCTTCAAAAGCCTTGGCTAAGGCGGATACATCGTCAAGCGATGCGACGGCGACCTCAGCCCCTTTGGCTTTCCAACCGGCACCCTTCTCCGTTGAACGAACGACGACCCTGACCGATTGTTTTTTGCCCAGTAAAGTCTCGATGACCGACGTTCCCGTATTCCCTGTCGCTCCTACAACAACGAACATGATGAGTCCTCCTTTTCTTGTCTTGCCGACATTGAGCATAACCAGTGAGCCAGTGAACTCTGGCGACATGCATGATGTCGTCACAGTTCATGGTTGTAAAGCACTTCACGACCCCGGCTGAAACCTGGAACCAGAAACTCTCCATGGCAACTCGTGTTCCAGCCATGCCTCTTCAGTATGGAATCCCCGGATTCTCCTGTAACTCCATAAAGATTGCCGAAGTGGAATCGCTGATAAGTGGGGAAGAAGACCCTACGTCGGATGTCGAATTAACGGCACGGTGCCGAAGAGTCGGCTCCTACAGTGCTGAGGCATGAAGTGCACTTTGAATTTTGTTCGGTTTCTGCATACATGAAAAACTCTTCATGGGCTTTTCATGATCTCTTCATGATTTCATCGTTATAATTTCTTCATTACGATCTCTTCATGATGATCTATTCATAATTTAAGGTAACCATTTTCGTTCACATGTTCAATCCGGAGAATGAAATGAGAGGTGATCACAACATCATGCCGCTACGTAAGATCTACGGTATCCGCTTGTGCTGTTTGATCATATTGATTGGGTTCACATTGGCTCTTGATGCCTGCGGATTGCATCGAACGGTCCTTCTTGAGCTGGAGAGGCACGAACGTATAGCGGCACGGGAACAACTCGAAAAGACTTTAGCTGAGATCACGATGAAGGAGCAAGAAGCTCTTGCGACTCAGACATCTATTAAGATAGGCGAGATGATTCCGCAACTGTATGGGCAGGCACTTCTCCAAGGTTCGTGGGCAGGTAGCGCCTGTAATGAACGAGTCACCATTGAAATCGAACTTGCCACTGCCAATCACGAAGCTCCTTTCAGTATGTATGTTGAGCCAGGCGATGTCGTGGGGACTTTCAGAGCCATGGATCACTCAACACAGTCACAACCTCGAATAATCGAGACTGGACTAAAGGGAGCCTTCAGCTATCACGAGGGTGTTCTGAGTATGGAGGCCACCCCAAGGCCCATTATTCCAACGAAAGAGGAAATTGAAGAAGAATACCGCCTACGTGATAATGCAGCGGTGGATATAGAACTTGCCTCGAATGAGGTGACGTACGGCCCACGTGGACCTTGGGGCATAGAAAGTGTCGAGCAAGTGGAACGGAGCAGGAAGGCGCTGGAGGAACTTGAGACGCAGGAGACGCTCAGGCGAAAAGCGAAGGCAGAGGAATATGCAGTAAAGGTCGCCGCAGCCAAAGCTGAGCTTGTTCCGTTCCGATTCGACATTGTACGAGATTCGGAAGGGAAGGGTTGGAGAGGCTTCATTGATGGCCCAAACTTCAAAGGATGTGACATTCGGCTTGCCAGTAAACAAGGAATTACAACCGACAAGTTGCCGCCCATTACCAGGCACGTCGCCCTGCAAAGAGCCAGGAGCCAGAATTTTGTCTCGTCGCAGTGATATCGGCTCAATATTGCCGCAAAGAATGTCAATAAGGAAGGTTATCTTCACCCCCAGTCGGCTCTACCTAAAGGAAGCGGCCGGGTCACATTCGAGAAGCGATTGTCCGGCTCTTCTTTTAGGATAGGCAGCGTAGAAGGGGCGGAGCATGGTGGCTGCCTGGCTGATCTGTTGTACGGCTTGCTGAACTCTCTTCTGTTCACTCGAACTTGGTTTGAAGCACTCCGGCGGTTCTTGTCAGAATGGCTGCTGTTGATGTAAAGAGTGCGAATTCCCTACGAATCGCATTGAGGTTGGTTTCTTCGGCTTTGCCTCCGTGGTAAGGAAAAGGATTGTGCTGCATGGACCCAGGAACTCCCGCGTGCTTCGTCGCTCAAGCCTAGCCTTCGTTACTTTAATTTTCGCCTTTGCATCATTTCTCGTTACAAATGCAGGGGCCGAAGACAAAAAACCAAGTCCTTTTGCTTATCAGTTCGAGCCTATTCCCAGAGTAGCGGAGAAGATGACCGTGCGGCGGCTGCTGTCGGAAGTGCTGAGGCTGCGGTTCAATGGCTACACTCAAGTCTCATATACGCAGAACTTCAACCGCCCGTCCAACGATATCAATGAACTCCGCATTTTCGACGTCAACTCCAATCAGTTTCGGGCAAACGTGATCCAGGCTGCGATAGAACGACAAGCGAAACTCGGCGGTTCCGCTCTCGATCGACTCGGCTTTCGCGTGAAATTCAACGCGGGGCAAGATTCAGATTTCATCGGCGGACTGAATCTGAATCCATTCGCGGACTTCCAGGAATTCTATGTCAATTATGTCGCTCCCATCGGTCATGGGCTTGACCTGCAAGTCGGCCAGTTTAACGCCCTCGTCGGCTATGAACAGGTGGGGAATCCGTACAGCCCGAATTACTCACGGTCCTATCTGTATTTCGGACAGCCCTTCACAACGGGCGGCATCTCCGCTACATACGAGTTCAATAAACAAGTCTCGTTGTCGGTCAGGGCGATCCCGTTTATCAACGCGGCTGAAGCGAATACACATCACGAACCATTGGTGGAGATGCTGCTGATGGTCTTTCCATCTGAAAGGGTGAGAGTCATGCTCTATGGGTTGGCCGGGCCAAGGGCTGGTGCGCCCGGCACGCCCGGAGGGACGCTTCCGTCCGGGCAGAGGGCTAGCGTACCCGGGACGCCGGAAGGGATGCTCCTGCTGGCCGGCGGATACGCGAGTTGGCAGCTCGGCGCGCAGACATGGTCGGTCGTTGAGGCGTACTACGCCAATCAGGCCAACAGCAGCCTGGTTAGCCCTGGAAAAGATGCGCGCTGGGGCGGAGTGGCAGGCTATTTGTTTCATGACTTCACGAAAGAATGGGGCGTCCGCTTACGCGGGGAAATTTTTGAAGACAAGGGAGGTTTGGTGACCTGCCAGGGAACGACGGCCTATCAACCGAAGGCCGACGTGTGCTTCGGCGCCACCTCAACAGAAGCTGCACCGGCCGTCGCGCAGACCCTGTGGGAAGTTACCGCCACGCTCGAGTACAGACCGTTTCCGTCGGTGAAAACACGGCTCGAATACCGCTACGACAAGTCCGACCATAATGTTTTCCAGGTCGGCGGACGAGCGACGAGCTACCAGCCGACCCTCTCGCTCGATGTTGTGTATATTTTCTGATCGGCCAGGCCAAGCACGTCTGGCCACGGGTTACAACCCTTCAAAATGAGCGTGCTTGTCATCTTGGGGCTCGCTAATGGGCAAAGATTTTACGCTGTCATCCAGACAGAAGGTTCGTTCTTCCGCAGGATGATGTCCCATGGGGCCGCCATAACAAAAAAAGTTCGCCATTTCCGCTTCCCGGGTATTCCAGATGTGAAGACACTCCGCCAGAAGATGCGGCAATACCCTTGAAGCTCCACCGATCATTTGTGTGGCGGCTCTGCCGGTCATTCCGACCACGACGAGTTTGTTGCCTCTCTGCAACATGTCGGGCTCGAGAGAGCCGTTGAAGGCAACGGCGTACCAGAATGAGTCTTCTCGGTCCAGGCTCTTGGAACCATATGCCGGCTGGTCCTCGATGGGTTGCTCCTCGACAAGAAGGACGACACCTTCCGGTTTCCGAATAACCTGTATGATTTCTCCTCCCAATGCCACCTTGTGCGGGACAAAGTCGACGTTCGACGGACGATAGGCCTGCTCCTGCCAAGCCTCGACGTCGAAGGCACTGGTTTCAACGTTTTCCATGACCTCTGGCGGAAACATCGGCATCATAATGCAGGCTTCCAACAATACACACATCACAAACAGTCTGATCAGGCGCATGGCGATCTCCTCCTTTCACCCAGCACTCCAGAAGCAACGATCAGTGAGAGCACAAAGGACAATCGGCATCACTGGCCTTCATCTCCTTCGATCTATAAAGAACTTACCATAAGGGCGTCCCGGCCCCTCAAGCCTTGGGATAGACGGGCTCAATCACAGCCACCAAGTCCGCCCAGGGCACGACGCGATTCATCTCATCGAGAAACCGCTCGCGGCGGGTGGGCTTGCGGTACCGTTCAAACGTGGCGTCGGCGAAGGTCTGTTGCTGCATAGGGTACGCCTCCTGATGAGTGCTCGTTCCTTTAGCACATCGTGTGAGGAGAATAAATCAGACCTTCCTTAGTTTGCGTAATCACTCGGCGATGGTTGTCGGCAAATGGCGAGGAACTCATTGATTGATTTCACGGCGTGCAATGTCGTGCATCGACGAGCAATTGGAGGCGATGCCCATGGATGGTGATCTCACGCTGGTGGTCGTGGTAATAACATTCAGATACCGACTATCAAGCGGAGTCCTCTCCTAGAACCTCATGAGAAAAGAATTGCAGCGATTGATTCATTTGATGCAGATACACCTTGACGATATCGATCATCTGCAGACGCGCTTCGAGCTCTTCATATTTGTAGATGCCGCCGGCACCGAAAAAGAGCTGGACCCGTCTGTGTTCGACTTCAGACCCTGGTTCACCGAACAGTCCGTCACGTTTCCATTCATCGATGATGGCCTCCCGCCGCGTATCTTCTCTGTCAACTTGCATTGGGAGATTGAGATACCGCCATACTCTGTGGGGGAACAGATGTGATTCCTTTGATCCCTTCCAGATCTCATTTAACAGGCTCTCCTGATGGTCAAATTGATGCTCGACATCGACCAATGCGGCTGCAATTCCGAAGCCGGCTCCGAGACTGCCTCCCAGAATTGCGGCGGCCTCGGAGGCAATCGTTTGTGTCGCAAGACCAAATGCGCCAGCAACTACTCCGACCATGGCATCACCCACAATCGCAATTAACGTGCGCCGCGTTTCTTTCTTGTCCCGTTCGTCCTTTAAGGCGAGAACCACATGCTGTATCCGGCTCTCTTCACAGTCGATTTCCGCCGTGCTGCTCGACACATCCAGGGATGCTCGCAAGAGGCGGTCAGACAATCGTTGCCGGATTTCAAACAGTCTCCATTTTGCTTCCCGCTGACCGGACACCCCGGACTCCAAACTCTGTTTATCCTTGAGTAGATGTCCGACATCGAGGACCATGGCCATCTGCTGCGAGAGAGCTGAAAGGCCTGGAACAGAAACCTGCTGCTGCATCGACTGGGAACGCGCTACCGCCGCATCTTTGTCGAATTTCAGCAACGGAAAACAATGAGCTCCGGATATATCCGAGGAGGAGATGGGAAGCGGACGACCCGCGCTACAGCCAGCGAGAAGAAAGATCTGCGCTAGTGTGAAAAGCAGAAAAATACCAACTGCAGCCTCATAACTTGTAATGCACGGCAAGAAAATGTGGGATTGCCAACATGAATTGCGTCTTTGGTCTGTCACAAACACAAGCGACCTTATCTACTCATCGTCCAACCACGTTAGGTCCGCGCTGTCTCAAAGTGCGGCAAATGCAAATGAACTAAAGACTGTGTGATGATGTTGATCACGGCCGATGCCGAACGTGGCGTTTCCGAGAGTTATGCAGATTCTTGAACGTTGCTGTCCCGCTCGCAAATCCTACGCGAGGGGAGACTCAAGAAGACGCTTTTGTCGTTCGAGGGTGGCTTTCAATTTCCTCAAGTTCCATGAAAACAGGCGACCATTCATTTTCAGCCGCTCTAAAATATGACATGTGTTTTCGTTAATTCATTTTGAGCTACTATCAGAAGGCTCTGAATGAGAACCTGGAACAGACGTTTCAGGGTTGCATCCGGGCTTCCGGAAAACCGATTATCAATTCACACAAGCAGCATAGCTCACCCAGGATTTTTATACTCTCCCTATTACTGATCTGCGTGGATGTGTTGCTTTTCCACTGTCGGTAGGATTTGACGCTGCATGTCCTCGGTCATGGTGAACCGAGCGGAGGCATTCTCGACCATTTGGTTGGCATAGAGGCGTCCGATCGGTGCCTCGACCTGCAACGCGATGCTCGTCTGCTTGTTCGGTTCAATCGCAATCGTCTGCACAATGTCCTCCCTAACATAGGGATGCCAGACTTTCACCTGATAGATCCCGGGTGGAATCCCGCTCAACTCGAACCGTCCCTCGTGGTCGGCCACGGCATAGTAGGGATGATCGGCGACCAACGCCCAGCTCTCCATGTACGGATGGAAGCCGCATTGCATGGTGAAAATCTTCCGGTCTTTCGTCATCTTGACCGATTGCGTGACGGGCTTCCCTTCATAGTGCGTGTGAACACGCGCGCTCAATCCGGCCTCATGAGGATAGCGTTGACTGATCGGCAACGGAACATTGAACAAGACGCGAGACCCTAAGTTCGAAGTCTCATAGGCTTGAATGTCGTGCATGGCAGGGTCCATGTTCACGACGACGATATCGTGCTGATCGCGCACGAGGTTGATGAACGGCAGAAAGCGGCAATCAATGGCTTCGATCCTCGGCGGCGTAGACTCTTCGAACGGTTTCCCCTTGTCGATCCCCTCAAGATACACAACCACGCGGCGAAATTCCCCATTCGGTCCGACATCAAAAGGCTGCAGTAATCGCCACCCGTTGCCATCCGAAATCCGCCCGCAGTAGATTGGATCCGGCACCGTTGAGAGATTGTACCCCTTCGGCATCGGCACTTTTCCGTCGAGATGGACGGTACCCGAAAGCGAACCACTCTCGGCAATGGGAATCTCTTCATAGGCTCTACTATTCGGCGCCGCTACAAGACTGAGCCCATACGCACACACGACGATCAACAGTTGTCGTCCAGTCATGTTCATTTCGGTCTCCTTACACAAGGTTGTGAATAATCTCCTGCCATCATGTCGCTTCGTCGAGATGAATGACCGCCGTGGGACTCATCGAATGGACAGGGTCTGCAATATCCGTCCAGATATTGTATCGAACCCTTCGAGGCTGAAGAAAACACAAGCTGACAGACGTACCGGCTGGAATCGTGACAATATCCTTCATCGTTCCGTACCAGGTCGTGAATCCCCTGTCACAACCGACCTGTTGCAGTGGATGAACACTGAGAAATCCAAGATAGATTGGGGCCGAGAGGTCGTTGTGCCACCGAATTTCCTCACCGACGACCGCATACAATTCGGCAGGAGTTATGGAGTCCTGGCCGTTGATGTGGATGTCATGAACGCGAAGCGGCATGACCCCCTTCGAGAATATGGTACAGCCGACTAACACGACAAAGAGCAAGGGAATAGCGCTGCCTATGCGTTTCAACATGATCGCCATCCTTAAATGCTTAAACATACACAGAAAGTACGAAGAGAGGACGGTCACCACAACATCAGGCTCGCCGCCTGACGTCCACGGTACACTCTTACCATCCGCTCAACTGTTTGAGTTTGTGTTAACAAGCCTGCTGGAGGAGAAACTCAACGAGCTTGTGGGGGATCATAGCCATGTCGAAAAACACAGCTATTGTGAAAGAAGGTGGACTCTGGAGAAACGCCGCGATAAGGCATGACGTTAGTATTCAACTTTCTCGAGCTGCCGAACCGGCCGCTTCTCCTCCAAACATGCTCTATTCCTTGATAAAGAGATAGACGTTGATCGCTCCCGACGATAATCGGACTGAGGGTCCATCGCATCGAGTAGCCTTCGACAAACCCGTCCAACCAACGGCCCAAGTAGACCGTTTGCGCCAGCAGTGTCGGACGGTCCTTATCGGCTTTGTGGATGCGATTGACCTGATTCGCGACGCGCTGCTGCAACGACTTGTGGTTCCTTATATTCATATGTATGACTCTTGACCGCGCCCAGGCTCCACAACCGCTTGAACATTTCTTCTCCGAGACGATGCAAGCTCTCTTTGAGTTCCCGCAACGCAGCCTCTTCCGTATGCAGCTGCTGCTCTAGTGGACCGTAACAATTGATTCGGAAGGAATTCGTCGCGATGGATCAAAGTACTTCCACTTACTGTCGACGGACTACAGTAATGAGTGACCGGTTTCGGCAACTACATCTTCATTCCGCCCATATCCATCCCACCCATGTGCAGATCATGGGTTGCCTCTTGCACATAGTCGGTTGGTGGAGGCAGGATTTCCTTTTCCCGATTAAGCTGATTCACTTGTTGTGTCAAGAAGTCGATGTCATTCCAACCGGGTGCTACATCGATTTCCGGAATCCAACGCGCCCTCAAATATCCAAACCGATCAAACAAGAACTCCATGTGTTTCGGTACGGTTCCCTGCCCTATCAGGTCGGGATGGGATATTGTTCTGCGGAAGAGTGAATATGTGCGGGCGATTTTAACCGCGTTCTGTGACACCAGCGGGAACGGTAAGTCCTTTCTGATAATGGCGGTCTGATGCTGGGTGAGGCCGCTCACTGGTACAGCTAAAATCTCGGCATTGTGGTCGTGTAAAGCCGAGTAGGCAAGCCGTAGCTGATCAAGTCGTTCACGCGATTCCGGCCACGAAAACAGGACCAGCAGCACCGCCTGTTTTCCACGAAAGTCCTTCAACCGGCCGGCGCTTCCGTCATGCGTGGTATAGGAAAAGCCCGGGGGAACCAGGTACGGTTGGCCAGGGAGAACACGTGGGTTGATAATGCGTGCTTGATAGCCCCGGGAGAGAGCATGAACAAGATTCACCAGGTCCCAGCGATCTTCCTCCGAAAATTTCTCTCCCCATGCGGGCATACCCGCTCTGGGAATCCCGTTCGTAAGCCAATGAAAAAAATCTCCTGGCGTATGCATGCTCGCGTGAGGCTCTGTCAGTAAATCGACCGGTTTTTTCGGTAAGGTTTTGGACAAAATGCCGTCACCTTTCGCTTGGTATCCGTGGCAGAGGACACAGTTTTCAGCAAAGATCGTCATGGCATGAGCGATGGATTTGGCTTTGAAGGGGACAGGGGTCGGACGATAGGTTTCCGGAAAAGCCTCAACTGCGAGGGCGTATGATCCAACGCCGATCGCCGAAATCGTAAGGATTGTAGATAAGCCGAGTCCCCGACTCATCGGCCAGCCCCTCATCCGAGCCAGTACAGCGATACCTCCTGCCACGATCAGGAGAACCATCGCAGCCCATACGCCGATCGTAGCGTCCAGCATGCCCATGCCCCATGTATTGGCGATGGAGAAACGGAAGGGATACGGCCAGTTGTGGACGACCGCGTGATTCGGCGGGTGATCGTTCGCCACCGCGTGTCCTGCCCACATCAGCGCAAGTGTCCAAACGCCCTCGATGACGACCAATGTCCGGAGGGTCCGTTTAGTGGCAGTGGTTGTCTCCGTACTCATCGCAAGTGCTGGTAGCATAATGAAGTGAATCCATAACGCAATTGCTAGAAGCAGACAGACTATCGCTAGCTTTCCAAGCAGCAACCAACCGCAGTCTGTGACGAAAACAGCAGCATAGTTTTTGTTTATCAAGGGGTACGCCGCCTTCAAACCCGTCACAAAAACTGCAGTCAAAACCAGCAACCCCATCGTAGATAACCACTTGAGTGTCCTGACACCAAACCATGTTACGTTCTTGGGTGGACGCCTCCCAGTCGCCGCGAAAACCACCACAAGAACACTGAGCATCACTCCGATCCAGAGGATCGCCAGCATGGGATGGATTGCGCTAGACGGCCAGGATGTCAGCATCATGAACCAACCTCCTCAGCAACGATTTCATCCATCGGCTCTATGGTCCCTCTTTCCAGTTTCCAGCGTGATCACTGCACGAAGTTGACGCGGCGCTGTGTTAACAGATCAACGACGCGAGTAAGAGTATACCGAATCGTGCACGACCATAATACTGGGTAACGACCCAGAGGAAGGAGGAAATGCGGCTAGTGCGACCTCCCCGACCGTATTCTCAGACAGCGTTCGTCTTGAACCCCTTCGACACAATCAGGGAAGGCTATGAAGGACTCACACGAAGGATTCTGAGACAAGACGCAGTATTAGGACTGGGGAGAGAGGCCGGTGTCAGCACTAACCAGCCCTTCGGCGATGGCGAATTTGGCCAGTGCGAGCGTGGAATGCAGGTCAAGTTGCTGCATCAGCCGCGTTTTGTGGAATTCGACGGTCTTGACGGATACATTTAAGAGGACGGCGATGTCTTTGGGGCTTTTGCCTTCCGCAAGGAGCTGCAGCACTTCCCGCTGCCGAGGCGTCAACTGCATCAGCGATGTCCTCAGCTCCGTCGGATTCCTCGTCACCATCACATCGAGGACCGGCCTGGTGACCGTCGGCGTGAGATAGGTTTTTCCCTTCAACACTTCTTCGATCGCCAGCGGTAATTCGGAGGCCGCCGACTGCTTCAGCAAGTAGCCGCTGGCACCGGCCTGGAGCGCTTCGGTGGCAAAAACCCGGGAGGCATGCATCGTCAGGAAGATGAGCTTCGCATTAGGTATCGATTTCTTGAGCTGTCGCGCCGCGTCCAGGCCGTTCAGGAGAGGCATGGAGATGTCCACGAGGACCAGGTCGGGCTGAAGTCGCTCAGCCGCCTTAACCAAGGCACGACCATCTTCGACCGCCCCGACGACATCACAGATGCCTTCCACCAATTTCCGGAGGCCGGCCAACATGATCGAATGATCATCGGCCATCAGGAGACGGGGCTTCTTTCTAGTCATTATCTCAGACATGAGACTCCCTTATGCCCGCATTTCAACACGATGCAAGCCGTTATCCTCATTGTCGTCGCTTGCCCTCACGCGCGCGTCACGATTCACACACCATGGCCATCTTCTTCAGCTCCAGCGGCACCCACGCGTGGAGCTCTGTCCCGCCATTCTGGTTGGTCAGGATACGAAACGTGCCGTTCAGCATCCCCACCCGCTCCGCCATGCTGGTCAAGCCCAGCCCCCTCCGCCGAGCGGCCCCGTCGGAATTTTCGATCCCACGTCCATCATCGTGGATACACAGCCCCACGCCTCGCCCGGTCCGCAAGAGCCGCACCAATACAGTGGTCGCTTCCGCATGCTTCTGCACATTCTGAAGCCCTTCTTGCAACACGCGATACAGACAGGTGGCTTGGTCGAGTGGGATATCCTTGGGTACCTTATGGGTCATGAGTTCCGCCGATATGCCCGTTCGCGCGGCGAATTCGTTGACGTGATCGCGCACAGCTGTCTCCAGTCCCCCAAATTCCAAGGCTGAAGGATGGAGCTGATGCGCGATCCGTTGCAAATCCGTGGTCAGCTGCTCCGCCGAAGCCCCACAGGAGGTGAGCTGCGATTGCAATCTCACATCTTGCGATGAGATCGAAGAAGCCAGGCCGTACAGCTCCAACGTCAGGGCTCCCATTCGTTGCATCACATCATCATGGAGGTCCCGCGAAATCCTCCGCCGTTCCTCCTCCTGCGCCTGCAGCAACCTGGTCCCCAGCTCGCGGAGCTGCGCTTCCCGCTCTCGCAATAACCCCTCGGTCGTCTTGAGCGCCGTCACATCCGTCATCAGCACGAATACCCCTACGACTTGCCCCTGATCATTCCTATCCGGAACATACTGACTGACTAAGTGCCGTGTACCGTTTCCCGGCAACTTCAATGTGTACTCGAACGAAACCGATTGTCCTACGAGCGCTTGGTCCAGGAAAGGCCGGACCTGCGCATACCCCTCTGATCCAAGGAGGTCCTCCACCGACATGCCCCTCAACTCATCATCGCCCCGGTCAAAGAGTTCTTCATATCGTTTGTTCAGGAACTGGTACCGCCGATCCAGATCGACATAGCTGAAGAGCGCTGGCACATTGTCGGCCAGCGTGTGGAACTGCTGCTCTCTGAGACGCAGAGCCTGCTCGATTCCCTTGCGCCAGGAGATGTCCGTGTCCGCGCCGACCATGCGGACCGCTCGCCCCTGCTCATCCCGAATGGCGATGCTCCTGTCGAGCACCCAGAAATAGTCGCCGTCTTTCCGTTGAATGCGGTATTCTTCCTCCCAGAAGTCCCCCTGCTCGCCGCGAAGATACCTCTCAAGACTGGCCACGACGGACGGCCGCTCTTCCGGATGGATGCGCGTCTGCCATTCCTTCGTCAATTCCGGTCCCTCACTCTCTTGAAACCCGTGCATCACCTTCCAGCGAGGAGAAAAGTATACGGTATCGTGGACCAGATCCCAATCCCACACGCCGTCGTTGGTCGCCCTCGCCACCCAATCAAAGCGCTCGTTAGCTTGTGTCAGTTCGGTCGTCCGTTCCTTCACACGCTGTTCCAGCTTCGTGGTCCAGTCGCGCATTGCTTCCTCGGCTTCCCTCCGCAGCGTAATGTCTAGAAGAATGCCGATCATGCGCGCTGGCTTGCCGGTCTGATCCCGATACACCCGGCCACGATCGCTCAGCCAGCGCACCGTGCCATTAGGCCAGACCGTTCGATATTCCTCACTGAATAGCCGACCGGTTTCAAGAGACAGCGTAATGGCCCGATTGATTCGTTCCCGATCATCGGGATAAATTGCGTGTATGAATTCTTCATAGGTGTTGTGCCGTGTCCCGGCAGGCAAACCGAACAAAGGTCCCAGCGTAGGAGAATACGTGACCGTATTCTCCGAAATGTTCCAATCCCAGGCAGCCATCTGCCCAATTTCCATGGCTAACTGAAGACGCTCGTCGCTCGCGCGCACCGTTTCCTCGGCCTGCTTGCGGGCGGTCACATCGCTGGCCATCCCGAACCATTCGGTAATCTCGCCTGCTGCGTCGAGGATTGGAATCGCACGTAAGAAGGTCCACCCGAGGGTGCCATCCGTCCGTAGCACCCGATGCTCAAGCTCGAACACACTCTTGAGGCGAATGGCCTCGTTGATGGTAGCCATCAGGTGCTTCTGGTCGCCCGGGGGAATGTATTTCTGCAGCCAAGTTTGGCTCGGCTCTAATGTGTCGGCGATGAAATCACGGCCCACGAGATGACGCATCTCGGTCCAATCGGAACTTATGCGATACACGACATCCGAACTGGCTTGAACCAGCGCGCGGAAGCGCTCTTCGCTCAAGCGCAGGGCCGCTTGAGCGGCCTCTCGTTGTTCCGCCAGGCGCTTCCGATTGAATACGAGCCAACCGATGACACAGAGGAGCACCGAGGCCAGAGCGCGATTGCTGATGACAAGCGCGGTCATCTTGCCGGGAGACAAGGCGACCTCTCCCCAAAGCAGCCCCAATACCACGCTGATCGCTATGGGGATACCCCGAATCCCCGGTGCAAGGGATGTGAGCCACAGCGGCAGCACGTAGAGCAGCCACACCGCATAGCCAACTGGCGCCAATAGATCACAGATGAAGATTGTTGCTGCTGCTGCTGCCGCCGCTGCAACGATCCAGCCACTCGGCTGTGTCTGAGTCTCCGCGGAGACCACGTACGAGGCTCCTTACCAAAGGGCCGCACCGTAACGAATGGGTTCCTGTCATCGCGTCGGGGGTACATGCATTCTATACCTAAAACAAACCCCATCGTACTAGGGAAGGTCTGATTTATTCTCCGTTCTAAGGGGAGCGCAGCACTGAACTGGAGGCGCACCCATGCTGCAACAGACGTTTGCCGAGGTGACGTTCGAACAATATCGCAAGCCCACACGACGGGGGCAGTTTCTCAAAGGGAACCGTGGTATTTCGGGATGAAAGCCCACATTGGCGTGGACAGCTGGACCACATTGATCCATTCGGTGGCGACCACGGCAGCGAATGTCCACGACAGCCAGGTGTTGCCCCAACTCCTGCATGGCCAGGAAACGCGAGTGTGGGGTGACGCGGCCTACAGTGGGCAACGCGATGTGATCCGGCACCACGCGCCAATGGCCCAGAGCTTCATCCAGGCCAAAACCTCTCGCCATCGGCCACTGAGTGAGACCGAGTGAGCCGCAACCGCACGAAGTCGAAAGTCCGTGCGAAAGTCGAACATGCGTTCTTGCTGATCAAGTGGCTCTTTGGGTGGGCCAAAGTGCGGTACCGGGGTCGGCGAAGAATACCCACTGAGTGCAGATCAGTTGTGGCTTGGCAAATCTGTATGTGGCGCGACGGTGTTCCTGCACCAAAGGCTCCTGTCACCATGATCATCTCACGCAAGAGGCTGCTTGTCGAACCACTGTGTCAGCTCATACTTCAACAGATGGACGGACAGACCCAGACGAAGGACTTCTGAGCGAAGATGCTGGAGCATTTCGGCTCGCATCCGAAGCGCTTTTTGGCCGTAGCGTCCACCCTCACCAAGCAGCAACGGGAGGCGTCCCGTGGCGTCAGGAAGCAGTTCCGGCTCATCCCCAAGGCCCGCAGTCCGCCACCGTGCGATCAGGACCTCGCGTACAGTGCGGTCCGGATCCTGGTCCGAAGTGTCGTTTAAAAATTTCCAGACCACCGGAGGGAAGAGTTGTGACTCTGGGGGCCCTTCCCAAAGTTCTCGCAGAAAATTATGAGGATGTCGAAAGTCCTGATCGATGTGCAGCACGGTATCCACACTGCCGAAGCCCACAGCCGTCACGCCTCCAAACACTTCATTGGCTTCTGCGGCAATCCCCAGACCGGACAACATAAGGGCGCCCGGAATAACGCCAATAAAGATATCGGATGCGAGTACGGCAAAAAGGGCTCGATCCGAAACGTCCTGATGCGCCTCCGCGATGGCATTGGCCAGGTGATCACTCCGTGCCGCTTCGCAATCCAAGGCCGCAATAGTGGTCATCACATCCGAGACAACGAGTGCAATGCGGCTGGATAACGCCTGGCGAAGAGAAATCATGGCAAGGGCGTGACGCTCTTTACTGCCGTCCTGTTTCATGGAGGATCGCTCCGGCAGATTAAGGAATCCGATCTGAGCCGCAGTCCGCCGGGCCTCCACAGATAAGAGAGAAACGGGGATGCCTGCCTCGATCCCAGCCCCTACCCACCGAGGAACGGAGGGGCCTCCACTAAGCTGGGTGACATCTCTGGGAGGACGGCAGCGGGAGAGCAGCGCATCCGCCTGCGCACGTTGCGATGCTTGCAAATTAGGAAGGCACCCAGCGAGACTTTCAATGATGACCGCAGCGACCAGCAGATGGCTGAGACCGGAACGAATGGCGCCGCTCATTGAGACGCCTCATTCATCGCAGTGAGAGGGTATTG
>JACZCY010052368.1_pt1 | contig 46082 bp, 56 predicted proteins | sample 8641821 | NCBI WGS metagenome assembly JACZCY01 (sample SAMN15324609, study PRJNA640507) | soil metagenome | isolation source: intercropping sugarcane | place: China: Luxin town, Laibin City, Guangxi Province | collected 2019-07-25 | depth 10cm m | reverse complement strand
GTTCTAGCAAGCCTAGTGTCACCGCCTGATAGAAGTGCCTTTGGCACGGTCCATGGAACGGCACTGCGTTTATAAATAAGATGCCTTCCACCACTCACTACACTGCTTCGATTGTCAGCAAAAGAAACTCGCCCTTCATATTGGGATGGATCGAGCATCGGAATTCATGCCGTCCAGGCCTGGACATCTCGAAACGGACGGTCGCGTCGCGCTTCGGGTCCAGATAGACGCCGCGCAACCCATGACCATAGACAATCACTCCATCCTTTTCGATCTGGGTCGGGATCCCTTCAAACATGGCCGACCCGAAGTCATGACGCTCCGCATCCTCATTTCGAATACGGATGATGGTCGGTAATCCCAAACGCAGGGCTGGCTGCTTGGTCACAAACTGAAAATCCTTGATCGTGACTTCCACGATTTGCTGGTTCTGCCCGAACAAGGGTTGTGCGTTTGGTAAGCCACCGGCCACGATAAGTGCGACCATCAAACTCCCCGTCCATAGCCTATTCCCGATCATTTACGTTCTCCTTTCTCTAGTGGCATTGGGCTGAATACTGAATAGCCCAGAGTGGGACAGTGGGGACAGAACAGCACGCAATTCTCATGACCTTTTCCGCCGTGCTCCCAAAAACAACTTGTTTATGCTGCCCGCCCGGACGCCATAGATGCCCAGGACGATGAGATCGATGGCCTTAGTGCGGGCCACATTGACGATCTCAGCAAAGGGCACACCTTCGAGGATAAGTCTGGTGCAATTTAAACCCTTCGCATCGTCGGATGCTAACAGGTGTCGAAGGTTCAACCGTGCGTGATGCCTCAGATGTCGCCGTTGAACCGGGACGCCGCTTGGAATGGCTGAAAGTGCGATTTGCGGCAGGACCGCTAGTATGCTTGAGTCGATGACGTGCAGCACGATGACCACCGCCCCGGTCATACGCGCGAGAAAGCATCGTCTCACAACATCAACAGCGATGAGTTCTTCAAGTACTAAGCAAGTGCGGTGCCTATGGCCCTCAATACGTACTCTCTCCATATAAGAGACTATAAGAGACTGCAATTGCAACGGCTATTGCATGGATTTGATATCTCGCAGGGACTCCTTGCTACATCCTCCGGGGGTATGCTGTAGCAAAAGTCATCATCTTGATAGGCATAGAGACAAGTGGCGCTTAGAATCCGCAGCGCAACCAGTTTGCAAATCGGCACTGTCCTTGCTCCCATTTGCCTAGTTCACGCAGAACACAGGAAGTAATCAGCGAGAAGCTCTACCGCTGCACTACGAGTCTCACCACAGGCCGAGGTATGAAAGCATCCTGGTCAACCGGTCTCAGCTTCGGGTTGACATCGGGCGTCATCACGACGTTGGGCCTGATCGTGGGCCTACATGCCGGTACACATTCGCGCATGGTCGTCATCGGCGGCATCATGACGATTGCCATCTCAGACGCCATGTCGGATGCCCTCGGCATTCACATCTCCGAAGAGGCGAGGAACAGCGGTTCAGCGAGACATATTTGGGAAGCTACGCTGGCGACTTTTCTGTCAAAATTCCTGATCGCGATGACGTTTCTCGTTCCCATCCTCATGCACCCGCTCAATCAGGCAATTGCGATAAGTGTGATTTGGGGCTTTCTCTTGCTCACCGCCCTAAGTTATCTCGTCGCAACGGCCCAAGCCATGACTCCATGGCGAGCGATTGTTGAACACGTGATCATCGCCTGCTTCGTAGTGGCGATCACCTATGCGCTCGGAAACTGGGTTGAGAACTCATTCTCTGCGGACTAACGCAAGGAATCGCTGATTACTGACAGACCAGTGGCAGTGCCATTGCTGAAGACAGTGATTATGCCAAGTAAAGTTGGCCTAACGTGCTGTCGCGATTAGAAGCGCAGGGTACGCAACATGACTGATCCCACTCGGGCGAAGGGATGGCCGTGCCGGGATGGGTCATTTTGAGTGTCATCGTGATTAATGCCGCATTTGCCTTCATTCAAGAATACAAAGCCGAACGCGCCGTGCAGTCCCTTCGCGACATGTTGCCGGACAAGGCATGGGTGACACGGAGTGGTCTGACACTCGAAGTCTCGCGAAGCGACATCGTGGTCGGCAATATACTTATTCTGGAAGAAGGTGAGCGGATCCCAGCCGATGCTCGACTCATTGAAGCAGCGGGGATGCGCGTGGATAACGCCGCCCTTACGGGAGAATCGAATCCTACTCGCCGAACAGCGGAAGTCGTACCCAACGGCCATTGGCTCGATCTTCCGAATCTCGTGTTCGCGGGAACCACCATGTATGGTCGGACGGTGGTCTTTGCTACCGGCATGCATTCGGAGTTCGGAAAGATCGCCCACCTGACGAGTACGATAGAAACCGGCCTTAGTCCTCTTCAAAAAGAGATCATGACGGCGACGCACATCGTCACGATGATCTCACTGGGGATGGGACCCCTGTTTTTCGCGATTGGCTTGTGGACCGGGCCTCGGCTTTTGGGTGAGCGCGATTTTCGGCATCGGTATCATCGTTGCCAATGTGCCGGAAGGACTCCTCCCTACAGTACCCTTGCATTGGCGGCGCCATCGAAGAAGGCCGAGCAGTATTTGAGAACATCCGCAAATTTGCCACCTATGTTCTCGTGAGCAATGTGCCGGAGGTCGTGCCCTATTGTGCTATGGCTTCCTGGGCGCGCCGTTGGCTTTAACTATTCCGCAGGTGCTGGCCGTCGACTTAGGCACCGACATGGTACCGGCGATTGGTCTCGGAGCGGAACCACCACAGGCAGGCCTTATGAAAGTCCGGCCTCGCCCACGAACTGAGCGGCTGTTGACGCTACCGCTGCTACTCCGCACATATTTATTTTGGGCTTGAATTCTGCCCTCCTGGCGATGAGCGCCTTTTTCCTCTACCTCTTCTCAATGGCTGGACATGGGGAGAGCCACTGGACTGGTCGTCACCGTTGTATAAAGAGGGCTACCGCTGTCACCTTGGCCGGCATTGTGCTGGCGCAGGTCGCGAATGTTTTTGCTTGCCGGTCGGATCGCCATTCCGTTTTTCGACTCCCTTTCCTCCGCAATCCGCTGATTCTCTGGGTATCTTCATTGAACTGCTGCTGCTCGCAGTCATTACGTATACGACATTCGGCAATCATGTATTTGGCACGGGCGCCGCTGCCTGTATGGATCTTTGGGCCGCTCGCACTCGGAGCCGTCATCCTATTGTTCTATTGTTCGCAGAAGAAGGACGCAAACATCTGGCTCGACTGTTGCGAGGTGGCACGTCTCGTTTCCAGCCGGTTGCGTCAGAAGACTCAGGACCGACATGAGGAACATCGAGCAGATTCCATTTCTCAAGGCATCGGCCTCCAGTCTTTGCGGCTAGCAGAAATCTCCGGCATGGAGTGTTTTTTCGAGGCACTGCGAAGTTGTGTCTCATCGCAATCTGTGACTGACACCTCAGCTCCGTAACAGAAACAGATGTGGTTACTACAAACACTGAGAGGCTCTGTATGAATGTGCAACAGTCAGCGATCAAACGCCTGCTATTAGCAAAGCGTCTTCTGACCTAAGGAACCCATCTTTGGATCGGTTTACTAGGGAGCAAGCTAGTCGATGTCGGTCCTGTCTTGCGTTAAACAATACAGAGAGATGCTGGAGACAAATAATGAACGCCAACCAGGAGGCTGATATGAACGCGGATACATTTAAAGGCAAATGGAATCAATTCAAGGGAGAGCTCAAGCAACAATGGGGCAAGTTTACCGATGATGATCTGATGCAGATCGAAGGGAACTATGAAAAATTCAAAGGTAAAGTCCAAGAACGCTATGGCGACCGCAAGGACGAGCTCGAAACGTGGGCTGCCAAATGGTACGGCGGGTCAAGCGACACCGCAAAGCAGGCTGGGGAAGCCGGCTCCTCTCGAAGATAGCGGCTTGACCGACAACCAATCAGAATCTTGAAATAAGACATTCAATGACAATGTCACGATCGGCTTAAACATTCACTTCTAGCGGTTATGCCGTCCTCCGCAGAAACCGGACGCCGACGGAGGGCCTGCACGAGGCTGTCCGTCGGCCCAGGGTCTCCGAGACGATCACTCTTTCCAGTATTCAAGCACTTCCCAATATGTCTCATCACTACCGCGTTACTGTCGTGCGTCTCTCTGCTCTGCGCATGCCCGGCATGGTCGCAAGTCACCACCGACGAATATATTGCAGGTTTTGCCACGGCGGTCTTACAGCACGAGTTCAAAGCGGCCGATTCTACGTTGCAAGTACGCAATGGCGTGATCAGAATCAACGCCCGATCGCTCGGCGGACTCGACCGCGAAAAGGTCAAACGCGCATTGGCGGGCATTGCAGGCGTCAAAGACGTTGTGCTGATAGAGGACGAAGCAATCGCTGCCGCGCCGTCGCCCGCTCGAGGTGTCCGGGTCGACATTCCCGAAACGGAATCCAGCTTCCTGCCGCGAGGCCTCCTGTTTGCCCCGCTTCACGCAGATCCTCGATGGCCTCATTTCTCTGCGACCTATCGAGGGTATCGCACCAATAATCTCACGGCGACGTTCGGTGGAAATTTCGGCGAAACATTTTCGATCTATCGAAACCGCGCTCCATTGGACGGTCAGTGGGAATTCGTGATCCAGGCCGGTCTCTTCAGCCTGTTCAACCTGAACTCCGCATCGTTCAACCTCATCAATGCCGACTATACCGTGGGAGCGCTGACGACCTATCGTTCCGGCAACTTTTCAAGTTTTTTGCGCCTGCACCATCAAAGCTCCCATTTGGGTGATGAATTTCTCCTCACGAATCCGGGGGTCCGACGGATCAATCTGAGTTATGAGGAGATCGACATCAAACTCTCTTATGAATTGTCCGAGTGGGTACGCCTGTATGGGGGCGGAGGATACTTAGTCCATCGTGATCCGGCCAACGTGAGACCTGTCTCGACGGAAGGGGGTCTTGAGTTGACCAGTCCCATCTCATTTTTTGACGGTTCGATTAGGCCGGTCTGCTATGCGGACTTTCAGGTCAACGAGCGTGCGAATTGGTCGGTCGCGCAATCCGTCATGGCGGGCCTGAGATTCGAAAACGCACGAATTGGAAATCGTCAATTACAACTCTTGGCTGAATATTTCGCAGGCCCATCGCCCAACGGCCAGTTCTACGTCCGACATGAGCACTGGTTCGGCATCGGTCTTCACTTCTATTTCTGACGACGTCTCTATCAAGGGACCTTCCGAGTATCGTACGGAGGGTCAGAACGATAAGCTGTCAATATGAAACCGGTAATAATATTCGCGCCTATACTCATCGCACTGCTTCTGCTGCTCGACTACGTGCCGGGTCGAGCGCAGGTCACATTGTGGGAGACGTATCAGTCGGCGGGACATCAAGCGATCGAAGATCGACGGGTGGCCGATGCCGAACGGTTACTGCTCGCCGCAGCCAAGCATATAGAGACCATCAGTCCCGACGATCCTCGCCTGGCCAATACGCTCAACGACCTGGGCGTGTTGTACGGCATGCAAAATCGAGACATTGAAGCCGAGCCGCTCTTTGAACGGGCATTGGCCATTAATGAAAAGGCATTCGGACGACAACATCTTTCCGTCGTCTTGGCGTTGCAAAATCTCAGCGTGATTTATGCCTCACGGAATAAGTTCTCCGAGGCACAGAGAGCGGCGCGCGAAAGTTTAGAGATCAGTCTTCAGCTGTTCGGAGCCTACCATCCTCGCATTGGATCCGTCTGTCGGACGCTGGCGACGGTCTATGCACTGCAGGGTAAATATGAGAAGGCTGAGCGCTTCGCGGAAAGATCGATCGTCATCCTTGAAAATACGGTGGGCGAACGCCACCCGGAGACTGCTCAGAGCCTAGAGATGATGATCACACTCATGTGGACCACCCATCGAGAACGCGAAGCCCAGATACTCGAGACCCGGCTCAACACTATTCGCCAGCGTTCAAGTTCGGACTCTAAACCGGCCGATGAAGCCGATCACAATAATGACAAGAACCCAGCACCTTGAGCGAGAATCATGATTCAAATCCCGTCCGTACAAAAGGTGAATGAAGCCATCGCCTGATGGATTCCCAAGGAGGTGTATCATGTTGAGCTGGTCTATAACATTTCTGATAGTCGCGATCATTGCGGGCATTTTTGGCCTCTCGGGAGTCGCAGGTACGGCCACAAACATCGCCTATATCCTTTTTGTCATTTTCCTAATCGTCGCTATCGTAGGCCTGGTCATGGGCCGACGACCGCCGATCACTTAACCTACCCATTTCCTGTGTTTTTCCCGGGGTGAAGGACACCCCGGGAGGGTTGTGCGAGACCACCTCCGTTAAGAACATCGATTTTATAAATGAGGCTCTATTACCGCAAGGTTGATGGCGGGGTCGGAAGTTCGCCCGGCGGAATTTCCATGACCTTAATGGCTTGGCTCTGTTCATTCATCCCGATCGTCACACGCTGTCCAACCGACAACCGTCGAAATAGTTCAGGTCGCACCATCTCGAAGAATATAGATTTACCGAGATCGGTTTTCAGTAACCCCTTTCCGGTTTCGAAATCCAGCTGGTCCAAAGTTCCGGTGATCACGTAGTCGAATGGACGATCTTCGCCGGGGGAGCTGTCGGCGGTTTCTATCGTTTGTACGGCATATCCCACGTTGCCGATATCCCATGCCAGCACCGTGAGACCAAGACAGAGCATTTTCATCGACAGGTTCCATCCCTTCTTGAATGGCATGAGCCTCCCGCGCAGGCTGGGTGAGCATGCGTGTATTTCACGAACCGATCGGGAGACAGGCCTGGTTTGCCGACTCGACGTCTGTATCTTAATAGTCATCATCATCTCGCCTGCCGCTTGCGCTCGATACATACTCTAGTGACTTCATGGCATTCTGATACTAGGAAGGCCTCTAGAAAAACCACGGTCGCAATAATCACAAAGTTATTCTGCGTGCGTGTGCATAATGTCCGAGTGCTTGGGGTTTGCCTAGTGGCCGTCGATTCGCATACTTCTTACGATTAACCACTCCAAACGTTCAGCTTTTCTGCTTTTCTGTTTCTGTGATGTGAATGAACCGATGGAAGGCGCCTCTTTGGACGATCGCCGACACATCTTTACCCATGTCTGCTGTGCGGCCGGGTCGGGTTTCGTCATCATCGCCGTCCCATCCGACATCGCAGCCCAGCAGTGCTATTTGGAACAGTTTCATCGGCGGCGTCTTGTTGCAAGCCTTAGTGCCGAAACAAGCCGAAATTCCTCACGGACCGTGTTTCCTTCACCCACAAATTACGAGACGTACATTGTGGCTTGTCTGATCTGCGGATTGCTCTGTCGTAATCCACATCCGTCCGGAGAGGCGGTCACCGAGGCATGCCGGTGGCCACTATGAACAGCCTCACTTGCAGGGGGAGTTTGAGTCTCAGCACTCGTAAAGGGGCTTTGTGGATTGACGACTACGCTCGCACTCTGGGCGGCTGATTTGTCTTTAGACAACGCCACATGGCTCGACGTGTATTATCGAAAACCAGCGAGACCGCCCGGCACGTCCGAGTCGGTACCAGGGATATCTCCAGTGGGCGCCCATGGCGTCTTGAATCACACTATGGTCGAGCGTGACGAAGCCATGCACGACATATCCGGACTAAAACAATTTGTGCTCATGGTTACTCAAGGCTGGTGTTCTGATTGCCTGGTGCCGTCACCAGCCCCACCGGGCGAAAAATGGTGATGTCGGTGAACGACACCCGGCTATGAGCGTTTGTACCTATTCACGAATAGTCACCGCGCGACAGTTGCTTGTCGTCTTCGCGAATGATTCGTATCTCGTCTGGAACTTGGTTTGCTGGAATCGATGGGCTGAATGTTACTGATCGCTCCGCAGTTCACACAACGAGCGCCCAAACATTGCCACGAAAAGTAGTCCGTGGCACCGTAGAAATAATCATGTACTTTCAATCCACCGCATCGTTCACACACCATGGCAATACTCCTTTTGTTGATTGCGAAATGGCTCGCCTGGTGATTGAGACGAGCATGTATCTGTTGCCATGGGTTAAGCACAAACACTGCCACGCCGAGGCCTTGAACGAAGCTGTTGATAATTCAACGTTCCCAGCATTCCACCTGGCAGGAAACCCCCACCGTCGAGTGAGACAACTTGTCTCTGATCATCGACGATGTGTCGCGAGCCGTCGACCCAGCAATGACGCTGCGCGAAGCTTCGTCAGGTGTACCCGAACGATGCCCATAGATGGATCATGTGAGAGATTTAGGCCAGAGCAGGCCTTTTGGCCACAACGGGGTTGATGATGCACCATCCCACTATTTTGATCGTGGATGATGACGCCGAAACACAAACATTGCTCCGAGATGCTTTGTCCAAAGAAGAGTACGGCATTGACACCGCGGCCGATGGAAAGACCGCTTTGGATATGGTCACTCGGCTGGGGCCGGACCTCGTGATATCCGACATCAATATGCCGGGACTTGACGGCCTTGCACTGCTCGGGGAATTACGTTCTCGCGGACACGACATGCCCATCATTCTTATGACGGCCTACGGTAGTCTGAAAACGGCGGTGGACGGCATCCGGGCAGGGGCATTCGACTACCTCAGTAAACCGTTCATCATGGACGATGTGCGGTTGGTGATTCATCGGGCGCTTGAGCATACCCAACTATCCAGGCAGAACCAACAGCTTAAAGAACAGCTTCGCGATCGTTACCGGTTTGATAATCTCGTCGGCAGCAGCCCAGCCGTGGTCTCCGTTTACAAATCCATCGCGCGGGTGGCTCAGACAGACAGCACGGTGTTGCTGGAGGGTGAAAGTGGAACCGGTAAAGAACTCATTGCCCGAGCCATTCATGCCAACAGTGCACGAAGCGCAGGCCCCTTCGTGACGGTCGATGGCGGAGCGTTGACCGAAACACTCCTCGAATCCGAACTGTTCGGACACGAACGGGGCGCGTTCACCGGCGCGGTGGGCTCCAAGAAAGGTCTATTGGAGAAAGCACATCTCGGCACTTGTTTCCTCGACGAAGTGGCCGATCTGTCGCCCGCGCTGCAAGGGAAATTACTTCGTGTCATTCAAGAGAAGGAATTCCGACGCGTGGGCAGTACCATGACCACGACCGTCGACGTGCGCATTATTGCTGCGTCGAAAAAGGACTTAAGTTCACTCGTGCAGGCGGGAACGTTTCGCGAAGACCTGTATTATCGGTTGAATGTGGTGACGATACGGATCCCGCCGTTGCGGGAACGCATGGAAGACGTGCCGCTCTTGGCACAGCATTTTGTGCAGACCTACGGTTCATCCAAGCCGAAGCCGGTTACGGGAATGTCCGCTGAAGCCATCGCCGTGCTGACCCGCTACTGGTGGCCGGGAAACGTGCGGGAACTGGAACACGCCATTGAGCGAGCGGTCGCCCTCACTCCGCATCCCATTATTTATCCCGAAGATCTTCCACATGCCGTGCATACGGCCACGGTGCAGACGGCGGCTCAAGCGCAAGGATGGCTGACTCTGGAGGAATTAGAACGGGAGCATATCGTGCGGGTTTTGAAGCACCATCACCAAGATTTGGGTCGGTCCGCCGCGATTTTGGGGATTCATCGGAAGACGTTGTTGCGAAAACTACGGCAATACGGTCTTGCGAACGGGCAACGGACAAGATATCTACCACAGGACATCTTGTCTACGCCGGTCGAGAGCGAGCCGTCTCCCGCGATCTCCGATCCACAGGAATTGGACTCATCACGTTCCTAGGTCGGTGGACCGTTCTTTGCTAGCTTTCTTCGGCCAGTGGCGAGTTTCGACTCCAACGACGACAAGGCCGATGGTAACTCGGGAGGCTGAGATATGGATGGTTATGGCAAACGTGCCTTGGTCATAGATGACAATGAGGACATTCTGTATTTGACCGGAACAGTGTTGATGAATCATGGGTATAACGTGTACACGGCTTCCGACGGATACGGAGGGTCGGAGCAAATGAGCAAAAGACGTTATGACGTCGTGCTGGTAGACGACGACGTGCCGCGGCTTAACGGCCTGCAATTTATCGAGATGTGTCGCATGAAGTGGCCTGAGACCCCCATCATTCTGATGTCAGTCGACAACTATGTGACCGATCATTCTGATCTTGCCGAAGGAATCTTTGGGTGTATCGCCAAACCATTTGAATCGTCCCGCTTGATTGAACTCGTGAATCAGGCCTGCCACAACCTTCCGCACGGAGGCCGATTCAAGCCGCCTTGTGACCGCAGGAAAACTGATGCAGGATCTTCCCTGTTAAAGAAGCGTGACACCGGTCTTCAAACGACGAAGGCAGTCCCGCTGACCAATTAAGCTCACTCGGGATCAGATCGGTTTTGATCGGTGGGTGCTCCCCTCTATTGGCTGCCGGCGTCTTTACCTCCGGCATGCAGAGAGCGGCTTATCACTTCCGTATTGCACCTTTTCAGGTAATAAACCGGCATGGCGTCCTCTCCCGTACGAATCGGCGATCTTGAGATCAATCAAGACCTCGACGTGCAGCGACGAACCTGGACCTTACAGCGCATCGGTTGGGCCGGTATGGCACTGATCGTCCTGGCGGCATTGGCCGGTGTGTTCGGAGACGGCCCCTTGGCGCTCACGGAGGTTACGGACGATCGGCAAATCTTTCGGCTGTGGTACGATCGCTTCGGGCGCTATGAAGGGGAATCAGTTTTACAGCTCGTGTTGGCCCCTGAAACGACAACGACCAACCAAGTAACCGTCGAGATCGATCGGACGTACTGGACCTGCCATGCCGTCGAACACATCTCTCCCGAACCCCTGATATCAAGCATCGGCATCGGCGGATTCCTTTATACATTTGAAACCAACGCGCCGTCGGCGATCGTCTTCCGTCTGCGACCCAAATGCCTGGGTGCGTTGGACGGTCGCATTCGCGTCAACGATGCCGGCCCGCTCCATTTCCATCAATTCATGTTTCCCTAGGGCCAGGCTTCATTGGGTTTAACCAGGGAGGTTCCGTATGGAAACGGTTCTGCGGGCGTTGACCGTTTATCTCGTGTTGTTGGTGGTCTTTCGGCTGGCCGGTCGCCGTACCCTCACGCAGATGACGAGCTTTGATTTCGTCTTGCTGCTGATCATCGGCGAAGCCTGCCAGAACGCCATGCTGGGCAACGACTACTCGATCACGTCCGGTATGTTGGCCATCGTGACTCTCGCCGGGGCCGATATTCTGCTCTCATATTGGAAACATCGCTCAACGGCGGCTGAACGATGGTTGGATGGTCTGCCGATGATTATCGTTGAGAATGGAATTCCCCTGAAGCCGTTGATGGACCGCGCACGAATTGATGAGGAGGATGTGCTGGCGGCTGCCAGGCAAAGCCAGGGACTCGAGCGTATGGAGCAAATTAAATATGCCGTCTTGGAGGTAGGCGGGGGTATTTCAGTCATTCCTAAACATTCGTGAAGGTGATGCGTTGTGAATGGCGATACTAAAGAGAATCGTTTGGATCATGAGCCAACCACGGAATGCCGTGCGCATCACACGCCCGTTGCGGGAACCGTATACCGTTCCTGAATGACGGAACGTATCATCTGTCTGCTGCGCTCGGCGTTGACGGACGGCTGTTGCTCAATCCGCCGCACGGCATCGGCCAAATGGGAATCTTTAATGCCCTCCGACATCCATTTGCTGTAATCCCCCCGTCGAAGGTGATGCAACCACGTCTTCTCATCGACGCCCTCCGCGAGTTGCATGAAGAGAATGAGGTTGTACGCGCGTAAGTTCAACAGATTGTCCGGACCACGAAAAAAAAAGCTTCGGGCCTCCGGCAATTCGCCTTCGGCATATTTTCGGCGGTGACGCCGACGGTCTGCTTCACAAGGGGCGATGCGCAAGGTGCAGGGCGGCTCGGTGGACCGCCGATCCCAAAAGACCGCTTCACCATGAGCCAGCGTCATAGGCTGCATCCGAGGTACGGGCAACCCGAGTATTCCACAAAATCCCGTGATCGTACCCACCGGATCATCTCCTAAGGCCACTACCACATCCACCGTCTGAAGCACCGATTTCGCGACATGATCGGAATGCACGGTAACATACACCATGCCGGTCAAATCTTTCGCCAGCACCGCTTGCACCGGTTGCCAGTCGCGAGGCAGTAGATGGTGCGTTTCGTCGACGAGAATCCAATGCGGTCGACCGGATTTGGCCCGACGCTCCTGAAGGGCCGGCAAGAGGGCTAGGAAAAAGGCCGGACGATCTTGTAACGGCAAGCCCACGAGGTTGACGACCAAATTCGTGTCCGGGCTCTCCAGAGCGGTGAGAATCTCCGCCATTCCCGGTCCTCGTTGCGGAGTCCCGAACATGACCGCTCCCGCAAACCCCTCGTAGTCTCCTTCAGGATCGATGACACAAAACTGATATCCTTGTTCTGTCACCCGCTCAAGGACGCCGGTGGCCAACGTCGATTTTCCGCTTCCCGACGAACCCGCCAGCAACAAGTTGAGTCCTGTGGCAGGAATCGATACCTCCTCACCGGTCTCGCGCCCGCCGATGAGGACATTATGCCGGCTCGCGTTGAACGGAGACACACAGAGGTCATGCGCCACGAGTTCATCGATGACTTCGACGACTCCCCGTCCAGCCGCACCAACGGTGACCCAATCCGCGACTTCTTTGAGCGTCGGCACGGCGTTGGCCACCGCCACCGCGTATTCACACTGGTTGAGCAAAGCATGGTCATTTTCCGCATCCCCGATCGCCACGACGTTGCGCGGCGACAAGCCCATCTCTTGCAAGGCGACCACAAGACCGCTGGCTTTGTTGATACCGGACGGGACAACCATGACGGCGTCCCGATTAAAAATCACATGGAGTTCGAGACCCAGATCGCGAATCACCTCGAGCAGCGTCAGCTCATGGGGTCGAACCGTGCCAACGATGGAGTCCCCGAATGAAAGCTCCGGGACATGCCGGCGGCGCAGTTCATCGATGAACGCCGCAGGAATCGGAGGGGCCAACATCGCATGGTCGCGTGTCGAGGGACGATAGAGCACGCCGCCGTTCTCCGCGATGACTCGTTCACACAGCCCGATTGCGGGGAAGATGTCCAAGATATCCGGCAGCAGACGGCCGGTGACCAAAATGATTTTCCGCCCGGATTGAATGAGGCGTTCAAGGGCGGCGATCGTCTTGTGTTCTACCCGGCCATCGACGGCCAGCGTGTTGTCGAAATCCGTCGCTACGACAACATATCTCATAGGATGTGCGCCAAATGACAAGCACCCTTCGTTTTGGTAGAGCCATCATTCATTGCGAGAACTCTTCCTTGCGGCGGCGGCAAACACACTGCGCAACCCGCCTGCATAGCTGATCATGCCGATGAGTCGAGAATACGGCATTACCACTGGGCCATATGGAGCTTAACTTCCCGATACGCGAGTCCCTTCCCAGAAGGGATAGGGGCGATAGCCATAGTATCCTCCATACCCGTAGTCGTAGTAAGGGGAGTAGGAGTTTGTCTGCCTGTTCCACAATGTCATATCGCGGATGGCCAGAACGGGCAAATCGGATGTCACCGCATCGGACGATTTTGGAGATTCCCCCTCGACCTCGCCGATGACGGTGACTTTCGATCCCTTTTCGAAAATTGCCGGATCGATGATTTCCTGCCGACTGTCCCGCACGAAAAATCTCCCGTGCGAAGACGCTTTGCTGGACTCAGGAACATAATTCTTATTCAACGGCATTTGCAGCACCTCGATTTTCGTCCGGTCGCCTTCGCGGACCGCGCTGAGCACTTCCCCGCCCCACACGACGATCTGCCCTCGATAAGTTTCCGGTGAACCTTTGACCTGCTCATACGATAACTTCTCGTTGACTTGCTTCACCAGGTGATCCGGAATGACATGATATCGGTTACACCCGCTAAGCACAATCGAGAGGAGCGCACATCCGACCCACAACCCATCATTGACTTTCATAGAACACCTCTCTTCATACAGGAATATGGCTGAGGGTGCCCCGTACAGAGACCTTGCCAACCTCTCTTACCGTTTATTGCTTGGGTGACCACCTTCATAACCTGGAGCCGGACCGGGCGGGGGGCCTGACGACCCAAAACCACCCACCGAGTCAAACGGAAGGCCTGGGGCACCTGGACCTCCCTCCTCTGCCTTCGGTTGCTCGCGGACCTTATTGATCTCATTCATGTACTGCGAGACCTCCGGTGACATATCTTTGGAATAGACAGAACTCACTATTGGATACAAATCTTTTTTGGAGACATTCAACGTCAGATAGCCTTTTTCCTTTTTGAACTGGCTCCATTGGACAGGCAGCTGATCTTTTGTCTCTTCCAACTCAAGGACGGCATACTGGATCTTTCCCGTCTTGGTGTCCTTCAGTAACTTCTCAATGGTGCCTAAGGTCTCACCCTTCTTATTTTTAACGGTTTGCTCCAACCGCCCTCCCTTTTCGTCGACCAACTTGCCGCGAAGAACCGGGACAACATCATATTTTCCGACAATCCCCTCTCGGCCGCCGGTCATATCGGTCGCTTGTTTCTCGAAGGACGATTCCGACTGATTCATGTTTTGATCGACCATCGCATCACCGGGTCGATCGCTACGACTACCATCAGCGAAGCCCCAAACCGGTGTCAGCACTATCGCGGCAATGAGTATCGTACGACAAACTTGGTTGCTCTTCTTCATCACGACCTCCAGTCTGTATACATTGTTTATGAGCACTATGGATCACAGATGCTCAATCGGTAGACGTTTTGCCGGTTGGAACACCTTCAGGAATTTGAAGTCCGGCGGACTGTGAAAGCTTCATAACGGCGTGCATCATGTGTTCGGTTGCATCCGTCGTCTGTTGTTTCTGTCCATGTTCGATGGCTTCGCCCAGCGCATAGACTCCTTCATTGAGCCGGTCGTCATTGTGGCCGCTCCGTTGCGCATGCTTGGCCGAATCGAGCGACTTCTTGGCATGGATCACCAAGATCTCCGGCTTGCCTTGTTTTCCAGCCGACTCCGCCTCCATGGCATGGTTCAATGCTTCGCGGACCGTGTTCTTGAAATCCATACCGGCCTCACCCTTCATCGTCTGGGATACTTCGGCGGACGAAGAACGGGATGCAGTCTTCGAACCATTCGGAAGCAAATCGTAGAATTGATAGACCACCTCGGCCCATTCGGGACGTGACATGTCGGGCCAATTATCTTTGTCGAACCCAGGCGCGTTTTTCAGTCGCTCTGCCTTCACATTCAGGATGAACTGCTCCTTGTCGTGGGTCAGCACCATGACCTCCCACGGAATGGCAAAGTACTTGTCACCCATACCGAGAAACCCTCCGAAGGAAAGGACGGCATATTCAATATAGCCTCCGCTTCGCCAATTGATGACCAAGTCCTTGATCTCGCCGAGATTTTTCCCCTCCAAATTGGTCACTTGTTTACCGATCAGGTCCGTCGCCTTTGTCACCCCCACCAATTGGTCCGCATAGACGAATTCTCCTTGTGAAGCGAAGATCGACATCAATACTCCGATGCCGAATCCAAACAACACAATTCGTATCCTCTCCATGTCAGCGCCTCCTTACTTAACTTGCATGTACCTCTGACAACCATTCCCTCATCGGCATGATTCACAATGGCCATTCTCCGAAGTACCGCGCCCTTGAACGGTGCCCGACGTATCGTTACGACTTCATCGGTCATCGGTGGAATTCCGCTCCCACGGCCTACTGCATATCGAACGATCGCGCGACCGAGATATTCACATCAGATCCGGTGCCGCCTTTCATCGCTCGGGCAGATGGAGCGGTCGTCGATCGACCGCCTCGGTGGGCGACAACCGACGAGCGATCGTAAAAACGATACACCACAGACCCAGCGGCGTCTTTGAGATATTCCTCCCTCATATTCAACACGAAATGTTCCTTGTGATCGCTCGGCGTTAACGCTTTCCACGGGACCGCTAAGCATTCACCTCCTAATCCAAAAAACCCGCCGAAAGACACCACGGCATATTCGATGTAACCGTCGCTCCGCCAATTAATCACCAGATCTTCAATCGTCCCGAGGTTCTTCCCGTCGAGAGTTTTTACGAGTTTGCCGATCATATCCCTGGAATTCGACATCCCCACCGGCTGTTCCTCGGCGTGAGCCAGGGTCCCGCCCCCTGACCAGATAAACACGACAAGCATCAATATGACCATCCCCGCCCCAAATGGGAATGTGACGTAGTATCGCTCGGATAGTGATCACCACTCTGTCAACACGGCTCTTTGTCGTTCACTCACTCCAATCTTGCACTCACTCTGATCTTGACGCGATGGCTCTCGTTGTAAACGGACTCGGTATAAACAGATACAACTGCAAAACATAGGCCGCTTGTGGCCGTCACTTTTCTTCCATTCCTTTGGCTAAAGTTACGCCCTTCTATCCTATCGAAGCTTCGCTAACAACCCTGGGAAAGACACATGGACGAAAACTGAAGGAAAGAGAACAGCACACCTTGGACAAGATGTCTATACTGAGACAAGTCTTCCAAGAAAGCTCTGCTCAACGACGCCCTTAGTGGAGCCCTATTACAGTAAAAGACCGCTGCTAACCTACCTGGCACCTCGCTTGCACGGCTTTTTTCAGGCGGTTGCCACTATGGAAAGTATCGGACGCAGACGATGGGCCATTGCAGAGGGCTATATTCCCGCAAACAGCCACGGCCCCTCGCCGCAGATGACCAGCCATGAAACAGTTTGCCTGTTGAACGCATCTGATCGAGACGCCCGTGTGCGCATCACCGTCTTTTATAGTGATCGTGAACCGGCCGGACCGTACCACGTCCTGGTGCCGGGACGACGAACGAGACATATCCGCTTCAACAATCTCAATGATCCGGAGCCGATCCCTCACGATACCGATTTTGCCAGTCTCATCGAATCAGACATACCGATCGTGGTACAGCACACCCGCCTTGATTCACGCCAGGCGGAAAATGCCTTGCTTAGCACCATCGCATTCGCGGGTGACATGTGATGCCGGCAATCCCTCCTTCTTATCGCCCTTATCGTCCTTGTGACGGCTTTGGTGTCGGCCGTTCGTACGGGATGCGGTCCAGCTCACGACCGCGCTTGAATAGGCAGTGATTCGATGAGTTCGCTTCATCCTGCGCCGACGTCCAGAGACGTGCCGATGCCCGGCGTCTTCACCTCCAGATGAAACCATGCATGGCAAACCAGGAATCGACCGGCACCTCTGGGAGATCCGTCCCATTCGTGACCTGTTCATCCTCGGCGCGCTCGCCGGACTGCTTTGGTTTCTCTACGAATTGCATACTGTCTTCTTGCCGGTATTTATCGCTCTTCTATTCGCCTATCTGGTGAGCCCACTTGTCGGCTATGCGTTCAGACAGTGGTCTGTGCCTCGCCCCTTGACCGTCGGCATACTCATGTTGCTCTTGACTCTCACCTTCATCGGTCTCGGATTGTGGCTCATCCCCCTCTTGATCGAGCAAGCTCAGACATTGATACAAAAAATCCCGGTATATGTACGGAGCCTCTCACAACGCTATCAGGACCTACTGAGCAGCTCCTTCAACCTACGCGACCTCCTTGGGCGGATGTACGACGATCCGCTGGCAACCCTGCAGCCTCTTTTCGTAGGGACCGGTCAGGCATTCGGCATGCTGGGACAACTGCTCGGGATCACAGTCAATGCCGCCCTCTATACGATTTTGATCCCAATCTATTTTTTCTTCTTCGCTTGGCATTTTGAAAGCATGAGTCAGACCGTCATTCGCCTGATTCCTATCGCGCATCGACCGCACACTCTGCATGTCTTGTACCGAATGGATACAGCCGTGCGTGGCTTCGTTTCCGATCGTCTCCTCATTGCAGTGATCACCGCTGTATTGTACGCAATAGGTTGGTGGTTGACCGAAGTACCCTATTGGTTCCTGTTAGGAGTGGCCATCGGTTTAGCTTCCCTGGTGCCGTACCTCTCTGCCATCGGATGGCCCTTAGCCGTCATACTGAAGTACGCCGATGCCGTGACGGCAAGTCAATCCACCGAGATCGAATGGATGGCCATCTTGTTATGGCCGAGCGTGGCCTATCTGGTCGTGCAATTCATCGAAAACTGGATTCTGACTCCCTGGCTGCAAAGCCACTCCACAGATATGAGCGCCGCGACGATTCTCATCGTCGTTTTCGTGGGCGGAGCCGTAGGAGGGTTGTTCGGGCTGATCTTTGCAATTCCCGTCGCGGCCTGTTTCAAAATTCTGATCGAGGAATTCGTCAGGCCGCGGTGGCTTCAATGGGTGCGCGAGCCTTAGTACCTTGGCTGCTGTACAACCTTGGGCTTCGACTTACGCCGACAGGTTCTCCGTTACAAAACAATCTAGGGAGCAACCGAGTACAGTACCCGTCGGAGCCGAGGTATATGGGAATAGTCGTGCAGTTGATAGTTGCTCACATGGTCTTGTGAGCAGGCCACACATTGAAGAAGGATAAATCATGCCAAAACCGAAACGCATAGACGCCGATCACCTTATCCGTCGGTACTATGAAGGAGAGGACACGGGGCAGCAAGGTGCTTTCCCGGAAGATACGCTGGCATCTGTTCCTCGTGTCGATCCGCGCTCCTCCGATGAGGTGACGCCCGATGCAACGCTGTCCGGAGGCGATGTCGACACGACGTGGAGCGGGACGGACGACGGTGAAGAGGCGGTGGGCGGTTCGACTCCAACTCCGGATCAGGACGTGGTCGACGAATTAGGGAAGGCAGTAGGCATCACCTACGAGGACGCCGAGCCTTTGCGGCTCGGCGATAAGATGGCCGATCGTGACGCGCAACGATGGGAGCTGAATCCCGCCTCTTCCGAGGAATATCAGGAACGATTGCGGGAACTCACCTCCGGGGAGACCGGCACGTCGAAACGTCCTCAAACCAAACAACTGAAGCAAGCCGTCAGAACCGGACAAGGCACATCCAATCGCGGCAAGGCACACAAGAAAAAACGCTGACATTTTGATGAATCGATGTACGGGCGAGATCTTCACGGAAAGGAGCCGACTATTATGAAGATGAAGACTCTATCACAACAACATCAGAATTGCCTGAACGCTTGTTTCTCATGCGCGCAAATCTGCGAGGCATGCGCAGACGACATGATCGGCATGGAACATCACGACCATAGTGATTTGATGACACGGTGCATCAGACTTTGCCGCGATTGCGCCGACATATGTGTCTTGGCCGCCAAATTCATCAGCCGTTCCTCACTGCGAGCCGAGTCTCTGTGCCGGCTCTGTGCTGAAATTTGTGACGAGTGCGCCGAGGTGTGCAAGCGCCATGCTCCGCACCATGCCTTGTGCGGTCCATGCGCGGAAGAATGTCGTCGGTGCGCGGATCTCTGCCGCGAAATGGTCGTGACCGCGGCTCCCGCGGCATGACCGGTATGAGAGCCGGAACCGGGAACCTTTCTGAGGGAGCGGCGCATGCGGAGTTTTTTTGCGATCAACCTATTGCTCATTATCTGTGCAGTACCTACACCGATAGCGGCTGTGCTAGAGGCTGCAACTCTTGTTCGGCCGCACGACGCTGGTCCGCCGACGGATCCGAGTCCAGGACCGACCGACCCGACTCCCAAGCCGTCCGGACCGATTCCGCCTCCTCAGCCTCCCGTTCCCAAGCCCAATCCGTCGCATCCGTCACCTTCACCGGACCTTGCACCGGACCTTGGCTCGGCCTGAGATTAAAAGGGATTATTCAGCTTGAGCACGAACACCATAGTATTGCGTATTGCATGAACCATTGAAGGAGCGACACGATGCATACCGACATACTGCAACGAACGTATGAAGCACGATCCTATGATCTCCACGACCTTCACGGCATTTCAGACCGGACGCTCGCCATGCATTTCAAACTCTACGAAGGGTACGTCAAGCAGACGAATGAACTCACGATGCGAATTCATCAACTGGTGGAGGATGGAACGGTCGATCAGGAAGAGATGCCGGTCTACTCGGAACTCAAACGGCGATACGGGTTCGAATACAACGGCATGGTGCTGCACGAATACTATTTCGATAATCTTATGACCAACGGATCGGCCGATCCTGAAACGCATTCCCCATTCAGGCGCGCGGCCGAAAGCAGCTTCGGCACGTATGAAGCATGGAAAGGCGATTTCATCGGAGTGGGGAAAATGCGGGGGGTCGGCTGGGCTGTATGTTATCTCAACCCCTACAACGGCAGACTCACCAATCATTGGATTACACTGCATGAGACCGGCAATGTGGCCGGCTTCGCCCCTGTGCTGGTCATGGATGTGTGGGAACATGCCTTCATCCTCGATTACAAGCCTTCGGAACGCGCCTCTTACATCGAGGCCTTTTTTTCCAATATCAATTGGAAGACCGTTGAGCGCCGACTGGAACGCACAATAGTGCCGACATCCATTCCGGCGCTGAAGTGACATAATTTCCCCGAGGATGCTGAAAAGCTCTTCCAGCGAGGCCTTGAGCGATGCGAGAACGACGCCGGCAGGAGTGTAATCATAATACCCATGGCGTCTAAACTCCTCAAAGGTCAGTACCTTGCCTCGCTTTTAACGAGACATTGTCTTCCATCATGTAGGAATTCTGCCCTCGCGAGGCAACTTGTCCTTCTTCATCTTTTTGCAAACGATACAAGCGGTGGTCTCATTTTTGCAAAGCAAAAGTACTGTCACCGATTTGAATCTCAACACGGAGGAGCTTGATCATGGCCAAGATACTCGTTGAACCTACTTCCACATCGACGGATGAGCTTCGAACCATGCTGCTCGAAAAGCGCTCAGCGATTCAACAACAGATCCATGATCTCTTGGCGCAATATCGGGAGCATCATTCTACGACTCACAATGACTCTGTTCTCGACCTTGAAGACATGTCCCTACGTGACAGCACTGCCGAACAACAATTGTCGTTGTTGGAAGCGCGTAACCGCACCCGTATGATGCTGGATACGGCACTCCGTCGATTAGACGATGGGGAGTACGGATTGTGCGAGGATTGCGGTGCCAAGATAGGTGCGGGGCGTCTGAGAGCCCTCCCCTTCGCAAAACGTTGCCTGTCGTGTCAACATCAGGCTGAAGTCCTCGAGAAAATTGCGCGACAAGAAGATCGTCGGGACGACATGTAACAGCGTGGCAGTCTGCTCTTTCGTTGATTTCCGGTCTTTAGTCGTCGGCATCTACGGAGCATGCGATGCTTCCCGCATGCTCCTGTCCGGTGCAAGTGGTCTATGTCGGGCAAGTGCGTTTCCATATGTGCGTGATGTGCATTTGTCGGACCTACAAACAATAGATCAATCCACCGATTAGGGGTTTACCTAGGCCCCTCGTAATTCACTTTATGAGATAATGCTGGATTGTCTAGGGGCTTCCGTTTAGTGTATGGTGCAGCGCGTCGCACCGAGGAAGCCATCACACTCGCGGGACTCCATAGTTTTCTTGCCATCCGTACCATCCTGGTTTGCGTGGGGCTACTGACTGCATGGCCCGCCTGGGGGTTGACGGCAGGCGATCTATACCGGTCGGGTAAAGAAGCGACAGCGCTCGTGATCGGAGTCGACGATGAAGCCCATGCCCTTTCCTTTGGCAGCGGCGTGTTCATCTCTCAAGACGGCTTGCTGCTGACCAACGCACACGTCATCCATGAATCCACGCGTCTTTTGATCTATGGAGCGGCCGACGGCCGGACCGCGACTCCCGAGATCGTCGCGGTGGATCCTGATCTCGACCTTGCGGCACTGCGGGTCCCATACGCTCACCCCGTCCCGTACTTGTCATTGGCGAAGGAGCCTCCGGAAGACGGCATGGCCGCCGTGACGATTGGATATCCCCGCTTGCCGGATGTGCTTCAGATGGGGTTAACGATCCATCCGACGGTGTTCCCTGTAACCGTGAGCGGAGAAGCGATGGGGCAGTCGCGCGTCGCCCACAGACCTCTGCCCTTTCTTCACATTACGGGTCTCATGAATGCGGGAAGCAGCGGCGGTCCGCTCGTCGCGGCAGCGTCCGGGCATGTTCTTGGACTCGTCGTCCACACCGTTCCATATCTAGAGACGGCTAAGGATACACAGGGCGAGTCGATCGGACGGGTGATGTTACGAGCAGGGTTGAGTTATTGCATTCCATCATTGAGAATTCGTGAATGGCTGGACGCCAATCACCTCTCGTGGAACGGGTCCGATGAGCCGCCCGGTCAAACCCAACACGCGAGACCGAAACACAGCCCATCCGACGGATTCATCACAACGGCTCATCTCCTCCAACTGATGGGTGACGTGATTCGGAGAGACCCCGACCTCCTGGATATGGCGATCCGGCACTATGAGTCGGCATTGCTGTTGGAATCCGATCGGCCGGATATTTTGCACGATCTCGGCCGGGCATTGGCTTCCAGGGGCAACGTCGATGACGCATGGACGAGGTATGAAGCGGCTCTGACACTCCTGCCCGATGATCGTGAACTCTTGACTGACGCCGGCGATCTTCGCCGTCAGCAGCGCCAATTCGACAAGGCGGAAGCTTTCTACCGAAAGGCATTGCGGCAAGCCCCCTGCTATGCACCAGCCCTGCTGGGCCTCGGAAGTACGATGTCTGAACAGGGTGATTCTCAAGAAGCCAAACGAGTGTTTCAGGTTGCCGCCCATTGTCCATCTTCTTCTTCACTAGCGGCCTATCAACTCGGCATTGAGCTCGAACGCCGCGGCGAATCGACCGGGGCATTGGCCGTGTGGGAACAAGCGCTGGGGCAATTTTCAAATCAGGTTCAGGCTGAACAAAGCCTGATCACACGCATACGTCATCGCGCGAGCCAACTGAGGACTCGTCTTCAGAAGTCACCACCGCAGGCCACTGATGATCTTCACTTGAGCATAGCAGAAGTCGGCGGCATCAAAGGCAACCACCCGATCAGTACCAACTCTGCGAATCCTTGATGACTTTGACGGCACCCTGTTTGACGACCGTATCATCGTCCTGCATAGAGGATTCCAGCGACATCCCGTACTGATAGCCATGACATCCCCCACCTTTGACAGACACTCGAAGACCGACAGTCTCCTGGTCCTCTTGCATCAACTCGCGAATCTTCTCTGTTAGATCCTCCTGTATGCGCACACATTATTCCAGTCACTTCTATGAAGGGCGGTTCCTCAACAACTGTCTCTTCACCGACATGCCTGTCTTTTCTTTCAACAACTTGACTACATCATTCCTCTCAGTCACTTCGACCATCATTCGACAACCATTTCAAAATTTCGGCGCTAACCGAATCGCTTTCCTCGCCTCCTCTTCACCAACACAGCTTTGTTCAGCCAACATGTGTTGCCCGACACTGGCCAACGCTGGAATTCTGGCCATGCATGCCTTTAGCGTATCTTCGGCTGCCCCCGAGGCCATTACAGCAACTTCCCCTTTCGGAACGGCCAGCTCTTTTATCGGAGGGATAATCATAGTTCCCTCCACATGTGAATCTTCGGCTTGAGCGGATGATGGGATTGTGCATTTTGCGAGCGCCGCGAGCAGCACCACCATCCAAACTAGGGCTGCACCTTTTGTAGTGATCGCTGTCAGCATGATAATTCCTCCTATCATTTCATTTTCAGCGTCCGGTGTTCGTACACCCCAGGCGCAGAAGACACCTCTCCTCTGAATTCGCTATGTGCATATTGCCTCGCTGGACTGGATGCCAATCGTTCTTCGAGGAAACGGCAGAGACTGAGGAATCAGACGCGCCGGAGTTGGGAGGGAATGCGCGAGAGATAGGACAGCCGACGCAGCTCACTACGTCATGGAATCACCCTGATCGCATTGGCTACCGAAGTCAAGCGTTATTAAAGGACGGTATCGTTTTGGTGATCATCATGCGTTATGTTCACTCTAGGAATCTATACAAGGTCTTATGTTCTGCAGGAGCCTCAGAGTGGGAGGATCTTGTTAGTGTCAACCACCCTGCAACGGATTCAGATTCATCAAGGCTTGAATCTTTAGCAAAGCATTTCCTTCATTCGCAATCTAGAGGTCTGTATGATACAGTGCATTAGCCTCGCGCTTTTCCCTCCTTTCTTCTCCTTGCGCGATTGAATGCCCGGTATACGGTAAGCTCGTCGGGCTTTTGTATCAGCTAGCACGCTTGTCGGGAACCCTTCGTGACTTCCAGATAAGGAGCACGACTGTGACCAAGCATCCGTGCTCTACGAACCGGTGGATTCGAATTCCGGATAGCACGAGAGTGCGTCATCGCTTTGAGACCATGAAGGCGAAGGCCTTATCGACGGATTGACGGAGATCATAGCCGGCTCAGAGCGTAAACTCTAAAGCGCGGATCCTAGTAATACGAACAGCAAGCCTATGTCCTTCTTTAAAAATTCCGTCCAATGGCTCGTTCATAATCCGCTCGCTGCGGCAACCTTGCTGTACGTTATTGCAGTCATTAGTATCCTCATCTATACCTATTTCGAGCCCCGCGATCAGCACTCGTCTCGTTGGGACGTCTGATCACCGTGCAATTGGAGGATGACGTGAGTAAACGTCTTTTTGTATGTGGGTGGCCTCACGGACACCACTTCCGATTATCGGCTCCGTGACCTGTTTGGAGCGTGGCATTGTGGTGCGCATCCATGTCGTCCGACACAAACATAGTGGGAAATCGGCCGGCTATGGATTCGTGGAAATGGGGTCGGGCGAGCAAGCGCTGTTTGAAGGCAACTGTTTGGGGGTTTTCGTCATGCCCTATGCATCCGCATACGTAAGATCTGCCCAACCAGCCGAAGGAGCTTACCAATGAGTCGCATCAACTTAGATCCGCTTCTGACATTTCCCGATGGATCGCATCTTGTGATCAGCACACAATATTCAGCAGGTGAAGAGTTCTCCTGCGCCTTGTTCAGCGCCGTAGTAGGGAATGATGATCGCGTATCGTTCCACGTTATCTCCAACCAGTTTGTCGCTTCGACCTGCTTGAGCGTTCAAGAGTCCGCCTATCATTACGCACTCCGGCTCTATCCAGGTGCAGCCGCGGTCATGAAAAAGCCGCCCTACTTGATTTGGCATGGGCCGCGCCCGACAGAGGTTCAGTGATTTACCGTACTGCTGATGGCTGAATGCCTGACGGTCGACGGCTGATAGCTATTTCATCTTGCTCCTTGTACAATGTGAACGTCTCATGCAGAGGGCCTCGCATGAAATGCGTATCGAATGGCCTACTACCGATGTTGTTCCTACCGAGAATCTGATCGGAAGCCTGACCTGAGCCGTTTACCCACTACGTCTTTGGCCCTCTCCTTCCTCTCCGAAGTCCTCTCGCGTCATGGACAATGTCATTCCCACAAGGAGGACCCCATGGGTTCAAAACTGTACGTTGGCGGCTTGCCATATTCGGCAACTGAATCTCAGCTCACCACCCTGTTTGCCGAGCATGGCACAGTCGAGTCGGCCCGCGTGATAGCGGACAAATTCACAGGCCAATCTCGAGGGTTTGGCTTTGTCGAAATGTCGACCGCCGAGGAAGCCAAGGCGGCAATCACGGCCTTAAACGGCTCACAGATGGATGGACGATCGCTCACCGTCAATGAGGCGAAGCCGATGGAGCCACGTTTCGGTGGTGGCGGTCGTTCAGGTGGAAGCGGACGCTCCGGCGGTGGACATAACCGCAACCGCTATTAACTGCGTCACACGTTTTACCGGAATCGGGAAGGGATGCTGTGATTGAAGCATCCCTTCGGATCCCCGTTCCTCCGATCGTTCTGCAGGATAGCGCGTACATCGAATAGTGCTACTTCGCTCCTCCCCATGTGCGATGGGCTTCACTCACCTGCTCACCACCTTCGGTCTTGGTAATCACCCACTGCACGCCCTCAGGGATTGTCACGATCCTGAGGGTCGCGGCATGCCCATCCGCTGCCTCCCCAAGTTCCTCCACCACGCGAACGAGGTTCGCATTATCCCGTGGAATGAGTTTTCCATATTGGTTCAGGCTCGGTTCCCGCAGCCTGGCAGCCGCAGGCCAATAGGCTCCAGAATCCTCTTCTTCCCATGCCTCCCGTTGTCCCAATTCACGCAGCCGGATCAGCGCTTGATGGCTAATGCAGAATTCGTCATAGCTCCTGTTAATCACGATTCGTGTCATGTTCGCTCCCTTTTTGTAGTAGCCGCCGTTCCTCGACCGCCGATGGTTACGGGCTACATCGCTACACCGCTGGGGTCTCTTCCTGATAACCCATGTAGTTCCCCGACCAATGGCAGTAGCGTCGGTGGACCCATCTCGCCACTTCTTCTTTCTGGATCTCACCGTACCGTTTTCGGAGGACTGTGCCGAACGTATCGAGATTTCCTTTGATCTCAATGAGGTCCTCGTCGCTGATGCCCGCCCACTTTACCTTGAGCGGCGCCTTGAGTTGCTCCCAGAATTGTCCGAACTGTTCCTTATTCATATGAACTCCTTGGTGAGGTGTGAGGCCTCCACTCCTCTCGGCCAAGACACTTCTCGCGTCCTGGCAGAAAGCTAATTGTAGAGATCAGGCGTAGAAGCGGCAAAGACCGGGGAAACAGACGCGCAGGAACGGCATGAAAAGGAACGGCGCGAGGAATGGGATAGTCAGTGTAGCTCAATACGTCGTAGAATCACCCTGATCGTATTCACCACGAGAGTCAAGCGTTATTAAGGGTAGGAACGGTATGATTTTAGTGATTCTGATGATTCTGAAGATCATCAGCAATGCAAGTTATGGCTCAAAACAAACGTCCCGCATTACCCAATCATTCTGTGGGGCTCTCTGGCTGAGATTTCGTTCGCCTTGCCTTGAACCAGTCCATTTCTATTTCACGATGTGCGACCAAAGCACTTGTTCTCTCTCCGTAAGCCCAGCTTTCCAACATGCCTACCGGTCGGCTTCTCCGGATCGACATTTATAGTGCTTGACTTTGATACCCATTGCGCCCAAGGTGAAATTGTTGGTGTGAAGCTTCGGGTGACTGTCCCATCTCTTACGCTTCCTACTTCTTCTCAGCGTGACCGATTCCTCAGTCTCCGCGCTCCGATGCCAGAGTCCTCGGACTTGTCTACCCTGGTCTGCCGACCGTGAGGAAGAAATTGTTCTACTGATGATGCATTTACGAAGGACGATCGGCATTCCATTGCTCTCTATTGATTAAGGAGAAGCGATCATGAATACACGGACTGTTAGCCTTATGCGCGACATTGGTGAGCGGGGGAACGTTCTTAACGGAATCGGTGCACGCCCTCAGCCATGACAAGGAAAAGACGCCGCTCAATGATCCGTGGTTGACTACCAAGACCAAGATTGCACTGTTTACCGATGCTCGGGTTAGAGGACGGGAGATCAACGTCGAAAGTGTACAAGGGGTGGTCATACTTCGTGGAAAGGTGGACTCCGGCGAGGTAAAGCAGGCGGTGGATGGTCTCGCCAATGGGGTCCACGGGGTCAAGTCGGTGAAGAACGACTTGGAAGTGATGCCGCCATCCAAACCTACAACGATTGACGACAAAAAGGCGATTACCCTTCGGAATCAAAGCACACCTTGCGAAGACCGGTTCAACTGAATAGGTTTGGAAGGGCGTATCTGGCAACCGCTACTGCTACTCCTCACAGGCCTCGTCGCTCATCGCATAGTAGAGAGGCACGCGACACGAAGCGTAGTCAATAAGGTCCACGGGAGTTTGTGAGTTTAGACGATACACGGAAGGAACCATATGGACGCAAACTTGCTGACATTCGGGGCGGTAATTTTTGGGTTAGTGGTTGCAGCGGCCTTCGTCTACAAGAAAGGTCAGTAGGCGTAAGGGGTGTCTAACACAGGCCTTGCCCCACGGCTATGAATTCCATCCCTTCGTATTTGATTGGTCTAGCCTCAGATGGTTACATTCCCCACACACATCTTGCCGGCGGATTCTGGAGGGCCCACCGCCGACACCTTGTGAGAAAGGCAGTGTCCTATGTCGGCGTCTAGCATTCCATTCTCTCCGTTACGCAAAGAAATCCATGGGTTCATCCGCTCCTGCGAAACGATCCTTTCCTCTCCGGTTCTCTTTGGCAACACCCCCTTATCTCCTGAAGAGCGAAAAATCGTTCAATATTACTCAGAGGAACTGAAAGCCTACCTCCTCGCATCACAGATACAATACACTGAGCGAAGGATGCAGTGATTCAGTAGACGTCGAACGGAGCAGGTTCTATCTGAGTGGCCTGATTGCAATCTCTCAACCATACCGGGCGGAGCATCTCTTGTGAGTAACCATGCTGGAACTTGGAAACTATAGTCTGCAAGGACCGAGGACCCTGCTCCTCTATTTCATCCCGAGCTTCGTCGCCGCGGCACGAAATCACGACAAGCGCGTTGCGATCTTCGCACTCAATCTAGTACTAGGCTGGACGGTGATCGGATGGATCGGTGCCCTGGTGTGGTCGTTAACGCGACCACCATAGGCACCGCTATGGAATTGAGCGGTTCCGTCATCTCCTGTGCCGCCGTGGAAATGGTGGAAGCGGGGCAAGTGAGTAGCTTTGCTACGACCTCACCCTATGAGAGTCGTTACAGGCTCCTCATCTCCATTAGGCCGTGCAATATAAGGATGCAACCTAGGGATTGAGAGCGTGGACATCCTTTCCCATTGAGGTATCCTAAACGCCCTGCAATTCAACCCACATCTTGCCGTCGGGTCCGGAGAGCCCACCGCGTCACCTTGTGAGAAAGGCGGTGCCCCATGATGATGTCTCCCAATCCTCTTCAGAACTCCGTCCAATGGCTCATTCACCATCCACTCGCTACGGCAGCCGTGTTGTACATGACGGGAATCATCAGCGTCCTTGTCTACAGTTACTTCGTGACACGACATTGGTTTTAGTCTCGCCGGTACGGACCATCGTTTGTGTTACTAGGATAACCTAGAGTCAACGAGTTGGTATGTGGTGGCCTCTCAGATACCCGGCTAAACGGGGGCATCCCATTGCGATCATGAGGATGTGACGTCATCTCGCACCAACGCTTTTGGGAGCAAGATCACCTGATAAATAGACGTCAAAACTATTGTGGCTGTCCCGTGGCCAAACCATCGAGGGAGTAGAGAGACTATCGATCAGTCCTCCGACTTCCGTACATTGTGATATTCCTCAGTTCATATAGATAGCCCTCGATTGTGTCGGGAGCATGATCGAACTTAAAATCCCTCAATAACAACAGCTCCCGCGTAAAGAAATGTTGTCGCTGTCGTGATGCCCATCGCGGCCATGAACTGCTGCGTCCCCTGGGGATCGGCAATCTTGTGGATACCCGACATCACAAAGATCAAATCCATCAACACCCGTCCGATGAGACTGACGTACGCATTATCATTCATCGTCATGCCCAAATACTCCAGCGCATGCCGCACGACGAGGAGCTGACGACCTGAAACGGGCGCATGGGGAGACGGAATTCCGGCGTGGTCGTGTTCATGCCGCAGGCTCCGACACCTCCTGACGGTCATCATGCGGCGCGGAGTTTTCTGCAAATGTCCGGGTTCTCGGACAGCCGTCTTGCTCCTCCTGAAACCGCTCAGTCACGAATTTGGTGTCATCGGCCGTCAGAGATCCGCGCGGATGGTGGCGAGCATCCTTGTAGTTCCCGCGTTCAATGTAGTCGAGATACTGCCCCCAAGACAGCAGCGTTCCCTGGCAGACATCGCGATCTGACGACAAGGTCTGCATTTCCATACCGAGCCGCCGTATGAGTTCACGCATCACCCAGTGGGGAATTTGCAAGCGGCGCCTCGGGTAGACGAAGCCGAACAAAACGAGATGGCTGAAGAGCACGCGCCAATGGCGATCAAATCTCCACAACAACCGTCCCCAATCCAAACTTTCGGATCGTGCATGCAACAGATGCGCGATGTCGGCCCCGTCGTACCGGTCACGCTCCATGATAAAGGCTTTGGACCAAATCATTTCTTCGGCGGGCACCAACCGGACTCGTTCCCCCATGATCGTCGCCGTCGGCGCTGCACCGAACCATTTCCGATCGACGGCGCAAATCCCGTTACCGGACCCGAAAATGATGTCGATCACATGGTCGTCTTTATGCGCTTTACTGATCCAATGAGGAAACCGGACCTCCGTCTCATACCCCGCGGCAGCGAGGAATCGCATGAGGTCATCCACATCTTCCCGGAGCACGAAGATATCGAGATCCTTGGTGCGTCGAACCACGCCCGTATAGCTCTCCAACGCAAATGCGCCGCCTACCAGAAAAGGAACTCTGGAACGCTGCACATCCAGCAATGCCAGTCGATACGGACTCTGCTTGGATTGATTGCCCGACATCGCGTGAGGGCTCATGTCACTTGTACCTGTTGTTGAATCGGAACGTGAAGCAGCCGCATCGGCGCTTGCGCCGGCGCCGCGCGACGAAGCAAAGGAAGCGCGACGTTGTACACGGGGACGCCGTCTCGGGTTCGTCCCTCCACAGCACCGTGATGCGCGTGCCCGTGAAACACCGCCGTGACACCGTAGCGGTTGATGGGCTCCTCCAATCGGCTGGTCCCCAGAAACGGGATAATTTCCGGGGCTTCCCCACGCACGGTATCCAGAATGGGAGCATAATGCAGGAGCACCACCCGCGACGATGTCGTGAGTTTTGCCAATGCCGATTCGAGCTTGATGGCTTCCTCCGCCGCTTCATGCACAAACTGTTTGAGCACTGTTTCTCCCCAAGGCTGCAGCGACCGATCGCCGAATCCTCCGGCAAACCCTTTGACGCCGGCAAATCCCACACCATGCACTTCCGCTGCCGTGCCATCAAGTACCCGTACGCCGTGCCGCTCTAAGATGTCGGTCACGCGGTCGGCTTGCCCGCATTCATAGTCGTGGTTCCCCAGTACCGCCAGGACAGGAATCCCCCTCAGGATGGTGAGGTGAGCGACATACTGAAGCGCTTCTTCCGGTTTGCCGTAATCGGTAATGTCCCCGCACAACAGAACGACGTCCGACTGCTCTCCCAACTGAGTGAACAACCCGCGCAGCTCCGCCTCTCCGATCCGCGGCCAATGCAAATCACCCACGGCTCCGATTCTCAATTTGCCGCTGTCCCCCATCGTGGATAAGCTGGTTTTTGTCGGCATCGGGCCGTCTCGTGATCCTGCCGGATGCGCTTACTCCTGCTTGGCCGTCCGGATCTTGAGATTGTTGGTAATGCCCTTGACGCCGTTTACCTGTCCGGCCAGCTGTTCCGCGCGAGCTTTGTGCTCCGAGGTCCGCACCACGCCATTGAGAATCACTGTCCCTCGTTCTGTCTGCACTTCGACCTCCGCAAAGGCCACCACATTCATATTTTGAATATTATCGGCCGCCAGTTTCCCCTGTACGGCCGCCGTGATTGAATCATCGTTCAATTTTTCTAGGGCGGTTTTGCTCATCGTGGCCTGACAAGCTATGAGCTCACTCACCCCACTTAGTACAAGAACAAGAAGGACGAGAATAAGCGACAACATTCTCATAGGATCATCCCTTTATGGAGATCATGGTTACAGTCACAGTCCGTTGAAAAATGGTTTTTGACCGGATCATATTATGAGCACCAACCGGGTAAGAGAAACTCATGTCACCTCCATCTGGGGTTGAATCGGAAGGTGAGGAAACCGGAAGCGCAGCGATAAAAAGCTGCGCATCCTCTTCACGGCTGGACAATTTGAATTGAAGGTTATGGTGGACGCGTCCCACGCCGGTGACCTGTTCCGTAAGGTCGTGTGAATTGTCATCGGTCTCATTTACAGAGCTGACCGTCCTGGCTCGCGGGCCACATCTTGAGCTTGTTTGGCAAATTCTTTGGCCGATCGTCCGGCATCTTTTACCGCCTCCTGTCCCTGTTTTGCAAATTCCCTGGCTGATCGTCCAGCATCCCGGATGGCCTCTTCCCCCTTATCATAATATTCTCTTCCTCGTTCCACCGCCGTATCCCATGCCTCTTGCCCCTTATCAATCAGATCATCCTTCGCGCGATTGGCATAGTTGCGCAACAGGCCGCGCAGCTCTGAGCCTGGCTGAGGAGCAAACAGCAGAGCGACGCCGGCTCCAATCAACGCTCCGGCCATGAACGCGGACCATCCAGCGGCATCTTCAATTCCTTCATCATAATAGCGCATAATATCGTCCTCCTTTTTCCTCTAACTTAACGTTCTGCGACTACACTCGAATTTCTTTAATCTGCCGTTCCGCTTCAAACCAATGGGCCCAATCGTTGCCATGTTCGCAACCGCTCTCTTGAAACAGAATATACGCCCGCTCCGCGATGCGACGATGCGTCGCCGAATCATCCACAATATCTTGACTCCCATTAGGTGCAGTTATTGACTGCGTGTCCTCGGAAAACTTTTCAGACTCTCGCGAATCAGGGGACGGCTCCAGTATCCGCTGCCCCTCTTGCCGTTGTTTGGGTTTAGCGGCTGGCTGCAAGGAATGGTGTTGTGGGGGGGGGGCGCCGATCGGTTCAGTAGTCGTTGATGTCCCTTCCTCCGGCTGACCGGCCTTAATTTTCTTTTTCTTATCCACTGACTTGTCCAATGGCTTGTTTTTACTTTTGTCCGAACGTTCTCGTGCCATCTCCTCTTTCTCCCAACGCGTATCCGTTTATGGCGAACACAATCCTTCATCCTACACTCTTGATTCCTCTCCGCTTCGCGGCGACAGCAACCGCTTGATCGTCGTCGCAGTGCCCATGTCAGAGGCCTTGGTTCACTTCAGCTACGCGATTCCTTTGTCGGGCGACCATGGGTCATGACGATCGAAGAGACGCGTGTCACAAGGTGGCACTCGGCGACTTTGCCTCCGGTGAATGTAAAACACACGGTGATCAGTTGTCAGAGCCCAACAACCTGGGGCCAACAATCGCACAAACATGATTCCCTCCGTATTTGAAGCGCACCCATTTACAGTTGCAGTTCCCGCTTACAAGGCATGTGCACGTCGACCATGCTTTCACCTTATCCAACGTGCCATCGATGATTAACTAGGAGACCGCCTAGGTTTGGCTAGTTCGGCATGCTCGGCATGCTCCGAGTACCCCCCTCGGAGATGTCTATGCCATGCTAAGGACGAGGTCTCACGATGAAAGGGAAGGAGACCATACTCATATCGATTGTTCTGACGCTCGTTGCCTGCCAAAGCTTGCCGTACCGTTCCAGCAACGGCGAAGTAATAGATATTGCAATCCGTGATCGGCTGTCGGCCGCTACCATTCAGGTGAACGCGGGAGATGAAATCCGCTGGAGGGAAGCCGCCTTCTCACTGAACGAAAACGCCGGCCTGTGTTTTGACAAACCCGGAACGATCCGCTATATCGTTCGAATGCAGTCTGAACTCCGCAGCGGAGAAATCACCGAATCCGGGCAGTTCAGGTCGGAGCGTTTTCAGGGCATCCGTTCGCGCAGAACGGAGCCGGCGCTGTTTCACCACCGCCATAACAACGAAGGAATTCCCATGTTTCAACGAACAGGCCCGTACAACGATGGCGATAGAGGAGTCCTGTGAGAGTCAGCTTGTGTCCGGAGTTCACTTGCTAAGTTGCGTGCCACAACGGTCGGTAACCTCGCTCCTCTTCTCCAACGGCACGATCATGCAACTCGTTTGCTGCACGATACTGTCGTTGCTGCTCATAGGATGTAGTGACAATCCTGTCGCCGACTCGGACGCCGCACATGCTCCCGATGCCAAACCGCAAGCCGGCATCGTCCGCCTGACAGCCGAGGAAATACAGAGCGGAGAGATCGTCGTCCACTCAGTGACCAGCGGCGATTTCCGGCTGTACCGTGAATTTCCCGCAACGGTGGCTCCTAATCATCATGCCACGGCCCAAATCACCGCTCTCGTCAGGGGACGCGTCCTCGAGGTGTACGCCGATTTCGGACAGGAGGTGAAAGGAGGAGAAGTACTGGCCATGCTGTATAGCGGCGAGCTCGGCATAGCCCAGTCGTCTTACTTAAAGTCCGGCGCGAGGCTTTACGTGACGGAACAAGCTTATGAGCGCGCCAAAATGCTCCTGGAAGAAAAAGTCATCGCCTTGGCGGAGCTCCAGCGTCGCAAAGGAGAGATGCTGAGTGCACGGGCCGAACGCCAAGAAGCACAAAACCGTCTCCGCCTCCTCGGCATGACCGACGACCAGATCGATCAACTGGATCGAGACCAAAAGGTCCGCTCGAATATTTCGATTACCGCGCCGTTCAACGGCCGCATCATCTTCCGCAATTTGACCAAAGGCGAAGTCGTGGAGGTGACGCATCACCTGTTTACGATCGCCGACCTCTCGGAAGTCTGGGTCTTGGCGAACATTCCCGAGAAAGATATTCCGTTCATCCGCAAATCCGAACGAACCGACGGGTATCGCAACGTCGAGGTACGCCTCAACGCTTACCCGGATGAGGTATTCCACGGCAAGGTGACGTACGTCGGCGATGTCCTGGACGTGGCCACGCGGACGATGAACCTTCGCATCGAACTGTCGAATCGTGACCATCTGTTGAAGCCCGAGATGTACGCGACCGTTCGAGTGTACTCTCAGCCCACCCGCGATGTGTTGGCGGTGCCGGAGAACGCGATTCAACGTGACCGGGACCGATACTTCGTGTTCGTGCAACTCGATTCACACACCTTCGAAGCCCGCGACGTCAGATTGGGCGACTCCAACGGGAAACAGGTGGCGATCGTCGAGGGCCTTCATGAAGGAGAACAGGTCGTGACGAACGGAGGATTCATCCTGAAGTCTGAGTTAATGGGCGAAGAACTATAGTTCATGCTGACTTCCCTGCTCGAATTTTCCCTTCGGCAACGGATTCTCGTTCTTATTTTTTCCGCCGGTATGGCCGCCGGAGGGCTGTACGCATTCAAGACGATTCCGATCGATGCCTTTCCTGACGTCACGACGATTCTGATCCAAGTCGTCACCAAAGCCGAGGGGCTGTCGCCCGCGGAAATCGAACGGTTCGTCACCTTCCCGATCGAATTGCAGTTGCGTGGCGCCCCGGGTCTGACGGACATTCGGTCGTTTTCCAAAGTCGGCGCTTCCATCATCACGGTGGTCTTCCGTGACGATATCGATATTTATTTGGCCCGTCAGATCGTCCTGGAACGGGTCCTCGAGGTTCAAGGCTTATTGCCGCCGGGCGCCACATCTCAACTTGTACCCAACTACACCGGCCTGGGAGAGGTGTATCAGTTTTATCTGGACGGACCGCACGACAACGAACCGGGGTACCAGCCCACGATCGAGGAATTGACCGAACGGCGAACATTAGTGGATTGGGTGATCCGCCCCTTGCTCAAGGGGCTGCCGGACGTCGTGGATGTCAACTCGATGGGCGGCTATGTGAAACAATATCAGGTCATCGTGCACCCCGGTCTCCTCCTCAAATACGATCTTGCGCTGCATGATGTCTTCCAAGCGGTCGCGAAGAACAACGCCAATGCCGGCGGGAACATCCTTGAAAAGGACGAAGAAAAATATATCGTCCGCGGCATCGGACTGATCCATACCTTGGAGGACATCGGCAACATCATCTTGCGGGAAGTCCATGGCACGCCCGTGTACATCCGCGACGTGGCGGAGGTACGGTTCGGTCATGCCGTACGACATGGCGCCAGCGTGCTCAACGGCTCTCGCGAGGTCGTGTCCGGCCTGGTGCTCATGCTGCGTGGCGGCAACGCGCGGGAGGTCGTCCAAGCGGTCAAGGACAAAATCGACGAGATCCACCAGAAACATATTCTTCCGGGCGGTCTTCGCATTGTGCCGTTTTACGATCGCATGGAATTGGTCAATGCCGCGTTACACACGGTATACAAAGCGCTGATCGAAGGCATCATCTTTGTGGTCATCGTCCTGTACTTGTACCTCGGCGATATTCGAAGCGCTTTGGCCGTAACGATCGTGCTGATCGTCGCCCCGCTCGGCACGTTCATCGTGATGAGTTACTACGATCTGTCGGCCAATTTGATGTCGCTCGGCGGCTTGGCCATATCCTTGGGCATGATTACAGACGCCGCGATCATTCAAGTCGAGAACGTCTCGCGACATCTCTCGGAAGCCTCGGAGGACGATCGTGGATGCGTCGAACGCCGGCTCCCGATCGTGTTGAAAGGTGTGGCGGAAGTTCGCGGCCCCAGCCTATTTGGGGAATTGATCATTGCGCTGACCTTCTTGCCGATCCTGGGACTCGTGGGTATGGAAGGCAAAATGTTCGGCCCGCTGGCCCTCACCATCATGATGGCGCTGTTCGTTTCTCTGTTGTTATCGTTTACGCTGTCTCCGGCGCTCTGCCTGTTACTCCTACGAGGAGAAGGACACGGCGATCCCTTTGTGGTGCGATGGGCCAAGCAGGGGTACCGTCCCATTTTGGAATGGGCCATGGCGCATCCCAAGATCCTCCTCAGCGGGGCCGGCGCTTTATTGATCGGCAGCCTGTCCCTCTTTCCCTTTTTGGGCGGAGAATTCATCCCGATCCTCAATGAGGTTGCCATCACCCCTCAAACCATTCGCCATCCGAGCATCTCCCTGGAGGAGTCGATACAAATCGAAATGGACATGCAGCGGGCCGTCATGGAGTTTCCGGAGGTCACCAAGGTGGTCTCGAAGATCGGCCGCTCCGAGATCGGCAACGATCCGCAGGAACCGAACGCGAGCGATCCCGTCGTTTCGCTCAAGCCGATGGAAGAATGGACCACGGCGCAGAGCAAGACGGAATTGGATCAAGCCGTGCGCAAACGCCTCGAAAAGGTTCCCGGGGCCACGTTCTTGCTGAGCCAACCCATTCAACAGCGAGTCGATGAACTCTTATCAGGCGTCCGATCGGAGGCCACCGTCAAAGTCTTGGGGGACGATCTCAACGTGCTGCGTAAAACCGGCGAGCAAATCAGCGCCATCATGAGCGACATTCGAGGGGTCGCCGATGTCCGCATCGAGCAGCTCTTCGGGCAGGTCTATTTGGCGATCGATATCGACCGGGGGAAAATCGCCCGATACGGCGTCAATGTCGCCCAGATCCAGGAAATCATATCGACGGCGATCGGTATGGAATCGGCCACACAGGTCTACGAAGGCGAAAAACGTTTCGATTTGACGTTGCGCTATCCCGAGGCGGCCCGCAACAGCGTCGAGACCATCCGCAATATTCTGCTGCGCACCACGACGGGCTCTCTCGTTCCGTTGGGCGACCTCGCGCGAGTGGAACTCCGCGAAGGCCCCGCCTTGATCAGCCGGGAACAATTGCAGCGGCGCATCTACATCGGTTTCAATACGTATGGCCGCGACATCGAAAGCATCGTCACGGAGGCGCAGAGCAAGATCGCCAAACTCAAACTGCCGCCCAGCTATCAAATCGTATGGGGAGGATCGTTTGACAACATGCGGCGGGCGATGTCCCGCTTGAAGATCATCGTTCCCATCACGATAGGAATCATCTTTCTATTTCTTTACGTCACGTTCAACTCATTCCGATACGCGACGATGATCCTGCTCAACCTTCCATTGGCGCTCATCGGCGGCATCGTCGGGCTTTGGGTGACCGGAGAATATCTCAGTGTGCCGGCTTCGGTCGGATTCATCAACTTGTTCGGCGTTGCCGTGCTCAACGGCGTCGTGCTGGTGTCGTATATCGATCAACTGAGAAACGACGCCCCCTCATTGAAGGAGGCGGTTATCCGTGGCTGCATGTTGAGACTACGGCCTGTGCTGATGACCGCCACGGTGGCGCTGCTCGCGTTGACGCCTCTCGCCTTGGCCACAGGCGTCGGATCGGAAGTGCAGCGTCCGCTCGCCGTCGTCGTCATTAGCGGCCTTTTGACATCGACCACATTGACGCTGCTCGTGCTTCCCGTCCTGTTTCCGTGGTTCGAACGCAAACGGACTTAACTCAGGTCAGCCACTGACGTCCCGCATTCGACTCCTCAGACTAGGGATCCCCCTCGTTTGATTGGCTCCGCAATCAACATAGTCTCACGTAGGTTTGCTGAGGTCTGTACTCCTGTCGATCAGCACACCATCACCGAACTACAGAGGAAGGATTGACATGAAGATTGCTCAACTCGCGCCGTTGCGGGACAGCGTTCCTCCTCGACGTCATGGCGGCACAGAACGTATCGTTTCCTATTTGACGGAAGAACTCGTGCGCCTCGGTCATGAAGTGACGCTCTTCGCAGCCGGTGATTCTTCGACATCGGCCGCTCTTTCCGCCGCCTGCCCGTCCTCCTTACGTTCCACTCCGAAGATACTGTACCCGGACGCTCCATTGTTTCTCCTTCTTGAGCGGGCATTCGGAACCTACGCCGAGAACTTCGATCTCATCCATTCACACATCGATCTGCTGGGCTTTCCTCTCGCCCGTCGGTGCCGTACGCCGGTGCTCACGACATTATACGGTCGGCTCGACCTGCCGGAACTGATTCCGGTGTTTGAGCGGTTCTCCGAGTTGCCTGTCGTCTCGGTATCGGAGACTCAGCGATGTTCGATACCTTGGATCAATTGGCGGAGCACCATCCGTCCCGGGCTGCCCCGCAATCTGTATTCCATGCATTTCAATCCCGGCAAGTACCTCGCATTCTTGGGCCGGGTCTCGCCCGACAGAAGCGTGGAGCAGGCTATCGAGCTGGCCAAACGCACTGATATGCCGATTCGGATCGCGGCCAGAGTTGAGCCGGCGGATCGCCATTACTTCGAGCACGTCGCGCCACTATTCGAACATCCATTGGTGGAATATGTCGGAGAAATCACCGACGATGAAAAGGGTGATTTTCTCGGTGAAGCCTATGCCTTGATCTGTCCGTACGATCGGCCGGAGCCCTTCGGTTTAGCCCTCATCGAGGCACTCGCGTGCGGCACACCCGTTCTAGCGTATCGACGAGGAGGCGTTTCAGAAATAGTGGACCACGGATCTACGGGATATCTTTCCGACACCTTGGAAGAGATGGCCCATACGGTAGCGTGGGTACCCAATCTCGATCGCCACCGCTGCCGATCAGCCTTCGAGGAGCGGTTTACCGTCGAACGAATGGTGCAGGACTACTTGTTGTTGTATCAGCGATCAGTGCACCAAGAGAAAGACCGGTCGGCCGATCAAGAGGTTTGCCGGGTCATGCAGCAGTTCCCGCATTCGGCGGCCGCTGATGATACACGAATCGAGAAAGCAGCATAATAGCAGTATTGGATGATTGGCCGTCTGACCGATATCGGTGAATGTTCCACTCCAGCCGGATCAGAATCGGCGTGGACCATGCCTAGTTAATAGGCTGGAGGAGCACCCGTGTGTTGTTTGTAGGACACGGCCTGCTCAATGGCGTGGCACAATGCGTCAAGGGCGCTCTCTTTGGTCAAATAGGTGAACGCGCCGGCCGCTTTCATTTTTTGCTCTGTATCGGCTGATTGATTCACCGACAGGCCGATGATGACGGTGGCCGGCTGATTCGCTTTGATCTGCCGCGTCGCTTCAATCCCATCCATCTTGGGCATATTAATGTCCATCACCACCACATCCGGATCGAGCCGCTGCGCGAGTCCGACCGCTTCCGCTCCGTCTCCCGCTTCGCCGACGACTTCGAGATGAGCAGAAGCCGTCACGATGCTCCGCAAGCCTTGCCGCATCATGGGGTGGTCGTCCACCAGAAGAACGCGGAGGGGCGCGTTCTCTTGAGTGCTGAGGACTGAGTGACCGGAACGAGAACTCCTGTCTGCCACGTGAGGGGTGGCGGCTTGTCTGGACAACTCAGTCCTCAGTCCTGAGTCCTCAGTCCCTGCGGCGGCTCCGCCGCCGAGCGGCAACACCAGCGTCGCGATGGTCCCCTTGCCCGGAGCCGACTCGATCCCGAATGAGCCTCCCAGTGCGAGCATGCGTTCTCGAATGCTGAAAAGCCCGAACTTGGACGAAATGCCTCCACTAGGTGTTCCAGCGGCGGCGGCGGCGGCGGCGGCGGCGGCGGCAAGATCAAAGCCAATGCCTTGATCGCTCACCTCAATCCGCAACTGTCCGTCATTCCCCTCCAGCTTGACGTCGGCCTGCCTGGTCCCCGCGTATTTGGAAGAATTGATCAGGAGTTCCCGCACCGATTGAAAGAGTAGGACTGCCTGATCCTCCGGCAGTTTGAGATCGTCCTTCTCGGGAACGGTCACGGTCACGGTGATTTGATGTTTTTTCATGTACTGGCCCAGCCATTTCAAACCGGCCGACAACCCGTGATCGCGCAACACCGGCGGGCTGAGATCCGCCACCAAGGTGCGCGTGTAGGTGAGCGCCTCTGAGAAGATGTCATCTAGCTTCATCATCACGTCGAGGGAGGCCGGGACGGCGGCAGCTACCCGCTTACCTTGACCCACGATGAGCCTGCCGAGCGCCAAGGTTTGTTGGAGATGGTCGTGCAACTCTGTCGCAATCCGCTTCCGTTCCCGTTGCTCCGCCAGATTCAACTCCGTCGCCATCGCGCGCAGGCGGTTCTGCGACTGCATGAGATCCTTCGTGCGGTCGGCCACACGTTGTTCCAACTCATCGTTCAATCGCCTCAAGGCCTCCTCCGTCTGCTTCCGCTCGGTGACGTCGAGCACCGAGCCGATATACCCGAGAAACTCGCCGTTTCCTCCGAAACGAGGGCGCCCCGTATCGATGGCCCAGCGGTATTCGCCGTCGACACGACGCAGCCGATAATCGAGCGTGAATGACTCTTGCTTCTCATTCGCTTCGAGAAAAATGCGGCCGGCCTGCGCGCGATCGTCGGGATGAACCGCATCGAGCCAGCCGAACCCCTGCTTCCCAAGCGCCTCTTCCTCAGTCTGCCCGGTGAATTCGTACCACCCGCGCGAGAGGAATGAACAAGAGCCGTCCGGTTCGGTCACCCACAGCATGGCCGGGGCGGTATCGGCCATGGTGCGAAAGCGGGCTTCGCTCTCACGGAGGGCGGCCCGGATGTCGCGTCGCATGCGGGCCATCTTCATGTGTGCCTCTCGACTGAGACCCGCGTGGGCGACCGCTCGCCAAGATCGTTCAACTCGATTTGGTCAGGATCGGTCGCGCGTCCCGCCTCCGCTCCGGTCGTCGCCACCAAGCGTGCGCGCGGCGCCGCGTCGTCGAGCAGATAAATCACGGAGAAAGGAATGTCGGCGGGATTCGCTTCTAGGATGCGGGCCGTCGCTTCGCATGCGTCCTTATCGGATGTCAACCCTTTAGGGTCTTCCTTTGGCAGATTGGATAACGGCGAGTGGTCCACGTAACCTCGTTTGCCTCTGTCGCCGCACGCTCGGTAGGCTATCGATAGTTAGAGGCAATGATAGATTGACGCAGGTACCAATACAGCATACTAAAGCATAAGGGCGCCCATAAAAACCAGGGGTATTTCTAGAACGACCCCATTGCCGGTGTCATAGAGGGGATGGCAACGAGAGAACCTGCCCGAGGTCCTCGTGCAGTTGGCAATACGTTCCGCGAAGAAAGGGGCCCCTGGCGAGAGTTCATCGATGCGATGTTTGCCGCCGTAAAGAGCGGCGATGGGTCCTACGAAAACGTGGTAAAGCGAGAAAATTGTGGATCAGCATGCTGCCGCTGTGGGTCAACGACCTGCCAGACGTCGCACCATGCTGGCCGTCAAATGTTGATGGACCTTGGCATACTCGGCCCAGGGGTCCTTGGCAAGTCGCGACAACCGTTCCTCGATATTGTGCAGGGTAAACCGGTCCGAACGTAGCTCAGGAGAGCACTCTTCCCAAGTCAGCGGAACGGAAACGGGAGCTCTTGGTTTGGCGCGCGTCGAATAGGCTGCCACCGCGGTCGCGCCTCTCCCGTTTCTCAGATAATCCAGATACACCTTTCCCTTGCGCGCACGCTTCGACATGTTATCGGTAAAGCGTTCTGGAAGAGTTCGTACCATGTGTCCGGCCAAGGACCTGGCGAATCGTTTGACCTCGTCCCATGAGTGTCGGCGTTCCAATGGAACCACGACGTGCAATCCTTTTCCGCCGGTGGTCTTGATAAAAGACGCCAAGTTCAATTCATCAAGCAAGGTTCTTACGAGAAATGCCGCGTCAATGACTTTGCCCCACGGCACATTCGGCGCCGGATCCAGATCGAGGATCATACGATCCGGCCGGTCCAACCGATCCTGCGTGGCACCCCACGTATGGAATTCGAGAACGCCGAGCTGCACAAGCGCAACCAGGGCAGCGGGCGTATTCGCCACCATGTAGCAAGCGGGGCCGTCCGCTTCCTCGACTTCAACGCGATCAATCGCCTCATGAACCTGGTCCGTCGCGTGTTTCTGATAAAAGCATCCGGTGCCGTGCCCATCCGGACAGCGCATCAGCGTCAATGGACGTCCTCGCAGCTGCGGCAGGATCCACTCTGCGATACGCTCATAGAATTGAGCGAGTTCCAGTTTGGTGATGCCGTCGTGCGGGAACAACACTCGATAGGGATTCGAGATTCCAATACCCGCCACCATTGTCGTCCCGGTACGCTTCTGTGTTTGTTGAGGAGACTTGGCCGGACGGGCGCGGGAGGAAGGACGGTTCGGGGTACGAACCGCTTGTTCCTCTCGTCGGTCGATCGTAAGCTGACTCGCCGGCACATGTGCGGGCGCTTCACGCACGATGACACCGGCCGGCTTGTCGTGACGTATGCCCACGAATGAAGCTTGGCGAAGAAGCCCTTCTTGCGTCCATTCTGCAAACCGCACCTCGGCCACTAATTCCGGTTTAACCCAGTGTGCTCCCTTGGCATCTCCCCCCGTCGGAGGCTTCATGAATGCCGGCTGCGATTGTTGAAGCGATCTCAAGGTACGATGCAGTCGAGAGAGCCGTTCTTCGGAAAATCCGGTTCCGACTCGTCCCACATAGACTAAGTTCCCCTTTCCCTCATACACACCGAGCAGTAACGCGCCGAACCCGCGTCGCGAACCGGACGGATCGGTGAAGCCGCCGATCACAAATTCCTGACGACGGTGGCATTTCAGCTTGACCCAATTGCGGTTGCGCCCCGGAAGATACTTACTGTCCGCTTGCTTGGCGATCAGCCCTTCCAGTCCCTGACGGCAGGCTGCTTCGAAGACGGTGCGACCTTCTTCTCGAATATGGTCGCTGTAACGCAGGGGACCGTCATCCGGTTGTCCCGCCAGCAACATTGACAGTCTCCGCTTACGTCCCTGCAACGGCATCCCGCGGAGATCGTTCCCATCGAGAAAGAGAAGATCGAACACGAAATAGACGAGCCGGTCGGCCTTCGCTCTCTCGAAAGCATTTTGCAACGCTTGGAAGCTCATCGTTCCATCCGCAGCAAGTGCCACGATTTCACCGTCGAGCCAGGCATTGCTGACGCGCAAGTCGGCTGCGATCTTTGCGTGGTCCGCCAACTTCGCCGTCCATTCCCGGCCGCTTCTGGAAAATAGTTTCGCGACGCCGTTACTGATCCGACAGAGCATGCGGTAGCCGTCGTACTTCAGCTCATACAGCCAGCCTTCGCCCTTGGGAGCTTCATCCACCAGTGTGGCCAGTTGCGGCTCCATCCATTCCGGGCAGGATGTCCGTTCAGTTCCTCGCTTGACTCTGGTCCGAGACCGTCGATCGCCCCTCGGATGAATCGTTCGATCGTCCTCTGTGCGAACCGCTCCGGTACGCCGGTCTGTCGCTCGATCCGAATGCCACTCCGCCGGCCGACCAGTGGAGATTTCGTCCATGCTCATTCCACTCTTCGCGCTGTTTGACAACGTAGGTGTTGAATCGATGGCCATTGCCTTACGCGCGGCTTCATCACCTTCCTTGACGAGCAGCCAGTTGTTCCCTTCCCGATTATGCGCTCCACCCATCCGCACCAAGGTCCAACGTCCCTGCAGTTTTTGTCCCGCCAGCCTAAATGTAAGATGTCCTTTTTCATAGGCCGCCTTCGGATCTCCATCGGGAATCCACTGTCCTCGATCCCAGACCATGACGGTGCCGGCGCCATACTGCCGCCGGGGAATGATGCCTTCGAAATCGGCATATTCCATCGGATGATCTTCGACGTGCACAGCCAACCGCTTATCGGAGGGATTCAGGCTCGGACCCTTGGGAACCGCCCAACTTTTCAAGGCCCCGTCGAGCTCCAGCCGGAAGTCATAGTGAAGCCTCCTGGCTGCGTGTTTCTGAATGACATAATGCAGCGCTGAGCCGGATCGAGATGCAGAATCTCCCCGAGGTTCCGTGGTGGCCTGAAAATTCCGCTTCTTTCGGTATTGCTGCAACTTCTCTGAAACTTTCATCGCGGTGCTCAAGAAAGAGTCCTGTGCGTGTATGCACGACGGCGTCAGCTCTCCACCGGCACAATGAGCGCCATCGAGACCGCCTGACGGACCATTTGACTGGCATAGCCCCACTCATTGTCATACCAACTCATCACCTTGACCAGATTGCCGTCGACGACCTGTGTCATATCGACATCGACGATCGACGCGCGCGAATCTTGAATGACATCGGAGGACACGATCGGATCCTCCGTCACTCCCAATACTCCGGCGTACCGATCGCTGCGCGCCTCTTCCAAGAAGATGTCGTTCACTTCAGAGCGACTCGTCTCCTGTTCCGTCACCATCACGATATCGGACAGCGAACAAATCGGGACCGGCACTCTGACGGCCGCACCCTGAAATCGCCCCTTGAGTTTCGGCAAAGCACGGGTCGTCGCCACTGCGGCGCCCGTTACGGACGGCACCAGGTTGGCCGCAGCCGCCCGTCCGCGACGCTTGCTCTTGTGTTGTCCGTCAACCAACGCCTGACTGGCCGTATAGGCATGTGTCGTCGTCATCACCGCCTTTTGCAACCCTAGCCGGCGGTCGATGATTTCGACGATCGGTGTCACACAATTCGTCGTGCAGCTGGCGCACGATAAGATCGGCCCAGTCTTCTCGTCATACGCGTTCACCCCATAAATGACGGTCGGAATGTCTTCATCCTTGGCCGGCGCGGACAGGATCACCCGCTTCGCGCCGGCATCGAGATGTTTCGACAGCGCGGCCCTCGTGTTGAACTTCCCCGAACAGTCAAATACGACATCGATTCCCAGCTCCTTCCACGGTAGGTTGTGCGGGTCGTGCTCCGCATAAACGGGATACCTTCTGTCCGCCATCGCGATCGCATTCTGTTCGGCCTTCACCCGAATATGATAGCGACCATACACTGTGTCGTGATTAAGCAAGTAGGCCAGGTTGTCGGGAGAACTCAGATCGTTGATCGCCGCAAGCTCAAGTTCCGGCGTGGTCACCAGAATTTTGAATGTCGCCCGGCCGATTCGACCAAGACCGTTGATGGCCACTCTCATCATGGATATCTCCTCATTGACATCAGGCCGTTTGCTCGAGTCGAAAATGACTCCGCTTCTTGTCGAGGGCTGCTATGGCGGCGTCATAGGCATCGACGAATTTTTGCACTCCCTCATGTTCGAGCTGCCACGTGACGCAATTGAAATTAATGCCTGTCTTCTCCAACTGGAGCATGACGAGGTCCGCTTGCTCCAGTTCGGCCTCAATGGCGTCGGGAACTACCCGGCCATGATCGGCAAAAGCACGCAGCGTCGTCTCCGGCATGGTATTGACAGTGTCCCGCCCCACCAAGGATTCGACGTACATGACATCCCGATAGGCCGGATTCTTCGTTCCGGTGCTGGCCCATAAAGGCCGCTGTACACGCGCGCCTTTCACTGCCAGTCGAGTCCATCGATCACTGCTGAACGCTTGTCGAAATGTCCGATAGGCCAACTTGGCATTGGCGATCGCCGCTTGGCCCTGCAATTGGGCCGCAGCTGATTGTCGCCCCCCGTTGCCGACAGGAATGCGTCGCTGCAACAACTGATCGACCAGAACGTCGATTCGACTCACGAAAAAACTTGCCACCGACACAACCGTCTGCAGCGGTTGATGGGACGTGACGCGTCGCTCGAGAGCGGAAATGTAGGCTTCAATGACGGCCTGATAGCTCGGGATCGAAAACAACAAGGTAATGTTGACCGCAATTCCCTCGAAG
>JACZCY010011671.1_pt1 | contig 46333 bp, 49 predicted proteins | sample 8641821 | NCBI WGS metagenome assembly JACZCY01 (sample SAMN15324609, study PRJNA640507) | soil metagenome | isolation source: intercropping sugarcane | place: China: Luxin town, Laibin City, Guangxi Province | collected 2019-07-25 | depth 10cm m | reverse complement strand
CAAACCGAGATGAAGACAAACCCGATTCGAAGGGATAATCTCCGACGACTCGACTCAGCCTATTGGTGGGTGGTGGGAATCGGCTCGGTGTTCACGCTGGCACGGTTCAGCGAGGCCTTTCTTGTCCTCCGTGCTCAGCAGGGGGGAATGCCCATCGCTCTTGTGCCTCTGGTCATGGTTGCAATGAATCTGATCTATGCATTATCGGCGTACCCGTTCGGCAAGCTCTCCGATACGATGAGCCATACGAAGCTGCTCGTATTAGGCCTAATCGTTCTGATTGCCGCCGATGTGGTGTTGGCCATCAACAATCACTGGAGTATTGTGCTATTGGGCGTTGTCTTGTGGGGACTGCATATGGGGATGACGCAAAGCTTGCTGGCGACCATGATCGCCGGTGCCTCACCTGCAGATCTGCGCGGGACAGCATACGGCTTCTTCAACTTGGCCTGTGGGGTGGCTCTGTTCATTGCTAGTTCGCTTGCGGGTATCGTCTGGGAAGAATTCGGTGCGCGGTTCACATTTTATGTGGGGGCAACATTTGGCGCTTGTGCGATCGCACTGGTTGTCTCTAAAGAAGGACGATTCTCAAGTGCTTGAATCCACCCGCCATAGGGATTTCCACAGCGGCAGCAGTACCCTCGGAAAGGATGCAAGGATGTCCATATTTAGTTCATTGGGACTGTTTGTACTCGCAGGGTTATGCGAGATTGGAGGTGGGTATCTTGTGTGGCTCTGGTTCCGCGAAGGACGGCCCCTTGCGTACGGAATTGCAGGAGCGGCCATTCTTATTCTTTACGGCATTATTCCGACGTTTCAACCCGCCCATTTCGGTCGTGTGTATGCCGCGTACGGCGGAATGTTTATTTTCCTGTCGCTATTCTGGGGATGGGCACTGGAGGACGCTCGCCCGGACCAATTCGACATCATCGGAGGAATTCTTTGTCTCGTGGGCATGGCGATCATCATGTATGCACCGCGCGCGACGGCGTAACAGCAATCTGTTCTTAGCCATTACCCCACATGGACCTGCTCAGCGTACAACTTGAAGCTTCAGATCGTCGAAATAGGTGATGGCATCGGATTTGGTCCAGAGTCCGACCTGGCCGGTTGTGAAGGTCTGATCGCAGAGGTCAAACACCTGCTTATCATCAAAGAAGACTTGGACCTGGCATCCCTTCGTGATGACGTGAAGGGTATGCCATTGCCGGACGTCAATGATCTGATCGAAGTTCTGGATGAGGTGCCGGACTCCCTTGACGACCCGGTAGATGCGAATATTCTGCTCAAGGGGATTGGCTCTCGTCAGGTAGTAGTTGCGGTCATCAGCGGCCCGCCAGACGAGGCCACCTCCCATATCGGCTTTGCCATCGATCGGCAAGAGTGAGACTTGAAGATCGAGGTCGGATGCCGTGATCTTATCGATGAGCGCCGTTTTATACGCGTTCTCCGCACCCTTTCGCATGAGCTGTCCCAGCACCCGGAGAGGACTCTTGGCTTGATCAGTTTCAAGGACCCTCCATTCTCCGGCAGGTCTCCCATCAAATAAGGTGCCCACGTGGAACTCTGACGGAAGCGTTTCCGATGAGTCTTGATCAAACGTCCACACGTGGGTGGTGCTCTCAAGCGAGAACCCAGCCGCCGGCACAGCAATCACCATGATCATCAGCAGGAGAATGCGTTGAGGAGCAGTTGTGAATATTCGCATAGGTTAACCGCTGATCAGTGCGGATACGTCGCCGGGCTCGACCGCCACATGTTCGACCGGAAGCGGACATTGCACGACACTGATGATCATGCGGTGCTCCCGGCTGGCATTAATGTATCCATGGGGATATTTATCGGGACCAAGACAGTCTCTCCGACTTTGAGAGCCTTCCGAACGAAATTGTTTGCTGAGAAGGCTTTCAGGCTTTCAAATGTTTCTTTTCCACCGGCGCATTCCCCCTTTTCCTTACCGCCAGGTGACTTCTTCCCAGCAGAGGTGGATAAAGGTTTCAAAGGGAGGAAAGTTGTTTGTGTTCTGTTCCTTGGACCGAACCCAGAGATCGATCTCCATCCCGGCCGGGTCGGTTTCACCGCCGGGCAAGGTGCGCTTGAGAGGATAGCGGACCTCATGCGTTTTTGGATTGCGGGAGCGCTCCATTACCATGAAGTGCGCGTCATAGTCCTTGTAGAGCACCTGGTCATCCTTGTACACCGTCGCGGTGCCCCAACCACCCAAGTACAGCCAGGTTTTTGGATACAGCGGATCGCCGTTGTTGGAGTCCCCATGTTCATAGATTCTGGTGGCAATACCTCCATCCTGGAACGGCGCTTTCGCGGCAAACCGATCAAAAACAATGCGATACCGGTCGGTCTCCTCGATGAACTCGGCCACGACTCGTCCCGTGTTGGCCAGTTCATTGACCTCGATCTCGATCGTCCCCTTCACCGCATTCAGGTGTTTGCCTGCATAGTCGAGGTGGTCCCACGGGGCAGCATCGCGCATGCTACCGATCAGAGTGGTCCGATCACCCTTGAGGTGGAATTCGCCGCTGTAATGGGGATGCTCAGCGGCTTTGAAAATCCTGGTGCCCTCATCTCCCTTGGGGGTTCCAAACTTCCCTTCCTCGGCATGCCCGGGGGGGACAAGAATTCCTGACGCCGTCGTCAGAAGAAGAGAGGCAATGAAGTTCGCGAGACGTATCATCCTGTACCTCTTGTTGGATAACGCAAATTCTCAAGTCAAAAGAAGTCGATGATCATCATAACACAATGGTACGCCTGCCGCCCGACTCGCCACCGGCGACGTCGAACCGAGATTACAACGCTTGGAAACCTGGGCGTTAGTACGTGAGTTTTGCAGTACGCGGAGTCTTGCAATTGAGGGCGCGCCTTCTTTCTTGAGGCGAAGGTCGGCACAGTATTTACACGCTGCCTGACGATGGGTACTATCCTGCCGGCAGAAGGCGCAGATTGAGTCAGCGAGAAAGCAGTCGTGTGCAGGACGTAGTGTACGTCATATCGAATTATGCATGCGTGCGCTGTTTCCACGTGATAGGCTGGCGCACTGTATAAAGGGATTTCAGAAGCCCCTACCCAGGAGAGACGCATTGGTGAACAGCAGCAAGCTCATGACGCCGATGGCCATTTGGGGAATACTAGGCAGCTTGTTAATCCCTGGTTCGGGACTGACCGGCACCCAACAGATTCCGACGGCCAACGGCCACGATTTGCAGAGCCAAGTCAAGAGTACTGCCAATAAAGTCATTCCGGCGGTGGTGAGCATCGCGTCAACCGTCATGGTACGCGATCAGGCCTTCAGCGATGAAACCTTGCCGTTCGGTCTGTTCAAAGAGCCGCCGACCCGCAGGCAATATGGTCAGGGGTCGGGCGTGATTGTTACGCCGGACGGTTACATCGTCACGAACAACCATGTCGTGGCTGATGCCGTCGATGTGGAAGTGATTTTGGCGGATCGCCGCCAATATAAAGGGAAGGTCGTCGCCACCGATCCAAAAACCGACGTGGCGGTCGTGAAGATTCATGCGTCGAATCTTCCAACTGCTACCTGGGGGGATTCGAGCCATTTGGCCGTCGGTGATTTCGTGCTTGCGATCGGGAACCCGCTGGGATTGAGTCGTACCGTCACGTTCGGCATCGTGAGCGCGGTCGGTCGCGCGGATGTCGGAGTAGCGGACTTTGAGGATTTCATTCAGACGGATGCACCGATCAACCCCGGGAATTCAGGTGGAGCGCTGGTCAATATCCACGGCGAGCTGATCGGGATCAATACGGCTATCGCGAGTCCTACCGGCGGAAGCGTGGGTGTCGGGTTTGCGATTCCCAGTAACATGGCCCGTGCCGCCATGCAGAGTCTCATCAAGACCGGCCGTGTGGTGCGGGGATTTCTGGGAGCCTCGACGCAAGACGTCAGCCCTCCGCTCGGGAAAATTTTCCGTCTGCCGGACGTCAAGGGCGCGATCGTGACCGATGTGCAATCCAAGGGGTCGGCGGAACGAGCGGGTCTGAAACGGGGCGATGTCGTGGTGCGCTTCGACGGGCGAGACGTCATGGACAGCGGTCAATTGAGGAATCTCGTGGCACAATCGCCGATCGGGAGCAAACATCGCGTAGACCTGATCCGAGAAGGGAAGCAGTACCAGGCCGATCTGGTCATTCAGGAAGCGCCGCGTGAGCGGGCAAAGAAGAGTCAGATTGCATCCTCGGCCGTATCGACGGTCCATCCGCTTGCAGGCGTCACCTTCGATGACGTGACGCTCCCGCTGGCACGGCAGATGGATTTGCCGGTGAATAACGGCGTAGTCGTGACGGATATTGAAGAAGGCAGCTTAGCCGAAACATCGGGTTTGCAGCCGGGTGACGTCGTGCTGGAACTGAACCGACAACCTGTGAACAGTTTTTCGATACTCCAACGCCTCGCCGATCCCCTCAAACCCACTGATCTTGCCCTTCTGCTCGTGAACCGTCAGGGCAACGTCATGTATATTCCGATCCAGGGCGAATAAGGTGCGTCGCCTGCCTCACGTCCTCGCGTAATATGCGGAGGACAGAGGGCGAGTACCGGATGCGTTTGCTTCGTCGGCTTCCTATTGTACGAGGCTCTCAGTGAGCCCTGCGGTCGGTGTCGCGGATTCTCACAACGCAGCCATGGAGAGCAGTCAAAGGTTCCCGTTCATCACACCAATGCGCTTGCGCGTTCATCTTGTCAAGAGCGTTCATACCAAGATGCGTGCGCATCAGTAGGTCACCGTCACTCGACGGATAGGATGGCACGAGCCAGGTCAAGCGTTTCTTCGTGGATTCAAGATAGTCTCGAGATTTTGTCCAGCGCCGTTGTAACCGTGCGTACATTGCCTCGAGCCGCGTCTGTTGCTCGGGGGACAATTTCGCTTTGAGCGCCGCCATGCCGTTCATCAAGATGGCCTCGATCTCGGCCTGATGCGCAAATCGTAATTCCAGGATGGCCACATGGGCTCCTGTCACAATCGGTTCAATGTCCGTTCGCTGCTCAGCCGTCAGCGCCAACTCCTGCGTGAGACGTGTCATGATCCGGTCGTGCTGCCCGGACGCCCCACGTTCCTCGCGTTGTTCACGTTCGTACGCGTGATAGAAACTGATGCCCGCAACGCCGCACAGCACGCCGGCGGCAAAGAGGACGACCAACCCTCCGATGACTGCACCTCGTGACATCGTACCTGCCTCCTTCTCTGCGCATCTACTCGAAAAACAATGAGCCCACCTCGACCTCCTCCGCCATGAGACCGCCTTCTTCACTCACGGTCATAGATTGCATCAGGAACGACACCAGCAGAAGGATCGAAAGAACCGCCGCGAAACCTGCCGCTCGCCATACCAGGAGCACAACGTCACCGTTTCCGCTGACCCGTGGCGGCTGTCTCGCCACACGACGGACCTCCTGCATCACGCCCTCGACCCACCCCGCTTGCCACGACGGCGTGTGTCGTGCCCGGTGGGCTTCAGTGAGCGCCTGTTCCAACTTTTGCAGCCGTTCATCGTCGATCGTGCTCATTGTTTGGCGACCTCCTCTCTGAGGATTGTGCGCAGGAGCTGCCGGGCTCGATGTGCGCGCACTTTGACGTTGATCACGCTCCACCCTAATAACGCGGCCGCCTCTCGGACGGAATAACCGTCGAGATGCACCAAGGTCACAACCAGACGGTTCTCAGGCGACAGGCGGGCCAATGCCCACTGGAGCACCTCACTGGCTTCTTGCCGGCGGGTCTGTTCGACAAAGTCCTCATCCGACTGGGTCGCCATCACTTGGTCGATCCAGCGCTGGTGCTCAGCCGTGAGCGTACTTACCGGCAAGTCCGCCGCCTGTTGCGCCCGCCAAAAATCGTAACAGGTGCGAACGGCGATTGTGGCCAGCCAATGGGGGAAGGGTTCTTCAAACCGATAGGTCCCGAGTCCGATATATGCCTTCACAAAGACCTCATGTGCGATTTCGGCCACCCGGTCCGGCGGGATGTGGCCTCCGACTATTCGCTTCACATGATCCCGATGGCGGATCATCAAATCTTCGAAGCGCTCGGTCTCCCCTGCGACTACCCGCTGCACCAGGTCACCATCCGCCCCCTCCGGCTGAGCCATCGTGTCCCCCGGTAACGTCTCAAGGGACATGCCTCCTGTAGGGTAGTAGTGCTCGACCATACGTGGGGGCATCCCATGGGAAGGATGCCAGCTCTCCCTTTCTGTCTCAAGACGAAACGGCGGATCAAAAGGTTACAGGTCTTCTCCAAATCAGAGGGTGAATGTCACTATCCGCTCTGGCGTGTAACCTTTCCGTCTTCCGTTCCGTCCTAGAACTAGAGAGCAATCAGAGGTTTCGATGGGTCGACGGCATGAAAGCGAAGATGCGTGAGTGTCATCACGACCGGCATCACGGATCAACAATAGAGATGACCGGAAGTGAGAGGCCAGTCGACTCGAGCGGATTGCATTGATGGTCATGTCCGAGCGCCGGAACTCCAGGCTCGGACCGAGTGCGGGACGGAGGCCGCCTTCCTGTTCCCGACTCACGTCGAGGAATGAGGAATCATTTTTGGTGAGAGGAGGGCATGATGATGGCATATGGCAAACGCGTGTTGGTCGTTGACGATGAGGAGCAGATAGGACATCTGCTCGTGGAGTCTCTGGAGATGCATTACTTTGCGGCGGTGGCAGTCGCAGATGGCCTGCAGGCGTTAAGGGAACTCCATCAACGTCATTTCGACGCCGTAGTCACCGACCTACATATGCCGTACCTCGATGGCCTCGACCTCCTCCGCCAATGTCACCTGGTGTGGCCGCAGCTGCCGGTCATTCTCATGTCCGGTAATCTTCTCGATATTGTCTGGCCGGCGATGGCTCACGGAGCCTCTGCCTGTCTGCCCAAACCAGTCGATACAAAGAAATTGATCCATATCCTTTCAGAAGCCATCACCCACACGGGTGATTCCCGATCCAGCCAGGTCGATATGCTCTCCCATATGCTGGAAGCCCAACGCCGCTGGTCAGTGCCGGAGGGAGCCACAGGCAGATGACAAGCAGGCGGACTTACGGAAGATGAGGCGCGTTGATGAATCTGCGGGCCACGCAAGGGCCATCCGGCTGGCAGTTGTGGCCAAGCGGTCGATTGTTCAGGGTGTAGGCCGTCTCAACTGTGGTAGCATGATGATGTGATCTCTATCAGTCGTCTGGAACTACGATTGCCGCAAGGAGGCATTCTCCGGTCTACGGCAGAAAGGAGAGTCACCCATGCGTATCATCGGATTGCTAACGATGAGTGTATGGTTAAGTGCTTGCTCAACCACCGCCCCGATGTTTCCACCAGCGATTATGAAAGATGTCGAAGCCAACACCTTTGATGCCAAGGCCTGGGAGGACCAGGCGTATCACCCCTCCGGCGTCACCTTTGTCCCTCACAAAGTTGAGTTGGCTGGTGAGATCGTAAGAGTAATTCAGAGATCGGATCATCTGGTCATTCTGGCCGAAGAGAGGCCTCTCGAGGCGCATCCGACGTCTAGCCCGCCGAGCATCGAACAGGACAGCGCACCCTGGTACGCGATCACGTTTAAGGGAGCTGTGGAGCCGAGTTTGTTGCAGGCTGGTAATCGGCTCGTTGTGGTCGGTACGACGTATCGAGCGCGCCCCGAAATGTTCGGCGGTGCTCCACGCATGCTGCCACACCTGAGGGCGCAATGCCTTCGCATTTGGGACATCGAAAGAGCGAAGAACAGGTACTTCTACGTCCCCACAACAGATATCATTGAACCATTCTCTCCGGAAGAGCGAACCTTCTGTCTTGAGGGCAGCAATGCTAGTTCTTTGCCCAGCGACGGCCAAGGCGACGTGAAGAAAGCCTCTGGAGGCTCGTGAAATAGCGCCTATAGAGTCGTCGAGAAGGGATATGCCCTGTGTGTGCCGGGGGGGTGACATGTATGGCGTGTTACTTGCGAAGATAACGAGTGTCATATCTAGTCGGAGTCTTTGCCAATCAGCTAGCCATGCGTGTTCTCGGAGGTTCATCTGATCCCTCGATTATTTGTGTGTCGTGGTTCGTCCCTTGATCTCTCGCGCTCTTGCAGTATCCTGCGCTAAGTTCTGTGTGCACTTCGGTGGAGAACAAGCTTTCACCCGCCATACAGGGCGAATAAATCGTCCTGCTGTTTGCCCCTGTCACGAAGGAATCGGTAGGCCAAGTTCTGTTAGTCGCCGAATTGTGTCCGGTATTGACCAGTCCGCCACATCTGCAGAACGGTTAGTGCGCTAGGGTATTTGTCCGTACCGTTGCGTACCCTGGGAGCGTACTATCACCAAGTGCGTACAGTTGGCCCCTTGTGTGCGTGACCATCTATGTTGACCTATGTCGAGGAGTTTCGTGCCTACTAGGACTATCCTGATGCGTACTGGCTGGAGAAGTCAAAACGGTGTGTTGTGGTTGTTTCGATAGCAGGCGCCGCAGATGAGGTCAATCTGTAAATATTTAAGACTATCTATGACGCTGCGTCAAAGGAGTTTTCATGCCTCGTAGGAAGCCGGCGCCCTGGGAAGAGCTGATCACTCTCCTAGCCAGAGTCGATACGAATGGAGGTTTCGATGGTTCAGAAAACCCGGAACACGCGTCCGAAGAAACGTCGTAAGTGGTCGGCTGATGTCATGAAGCGCAGTGATGCGCTGGACTTGGAGCAGGGCGTCTTCACCAAATCGAATCCTCGACAAATTGCCGCTTCACTCAAACGCTCGGCCCTTCGCAGCAGGCGCCGGAAAGGCACGCCGTTTCAATCAGCGATGTCCATGCTCAATTTTCACATCAATCGAGCCGGGAAAAATTTGAGCGCCGAACAGAAAGCGCAGCTACAAGAGGCGAAAGGAGAACTGCGGAAATTATTCGGAAAGCCTGACGTGAAGAAATGACCATAGCCTGCGGATCTCCTATAGGTGCAGAATACTCGCACAGATCTTCTGAGAACCTTCAAAAACTTCCAGTTTTCCTCGGGCATTCATCTTGATTTCTATGTGCTGATCGACCATCCTCTCGCAGGTTCAAAAACAAATCATTCTGAAGAAACCGAGAGCCATTTCGATTTAATTGTGAGATTGCTTGGTCTATCTGCTTTTTCCGTAAAAGCAGCCGACAACTGGGAGACGCTACCAATGAGTTTGTTCGATGATGTCGCTAAAAATTTACCGATCAAAGATCTTTATGATGACCTTGCAAAGCCTACCACTCGCGAGGTTGGCTCGGCCCTTGGAAACGTCGTAAAGGTTATGCGTTATGTGCTCGCTCCAATTGACTTCTTAGCGGCTAAACACGAGCGCTGGCAAAGATATCTAGAACGGGTCGGTCAACTAGTTCCAGATGACAAACGCATTGAGGCGCACCCTCAATTGGCTGGTCCTGTGATCGAAGGACTTCAGTATGTCAGAGAAGATGATCTCATCGCTGAACTCTTCATCAATCTCCTCGCTCGTGCTATCGATCGTGATCGGATCGCTGAAGCTCATCCAGCATTTGCAAGCATCATTAGTCAGCTCAGCCCGGACGAAGCATTGATCCTTTACAACCTCAAGAAGAGTAGATATGAGTTGCGTCAGAAGGCCGCCTTTGATCCACAAACAGCTTTATTCTCTCAACGAGAAATCATCACGAACAATTTCCCGCCTGATCTTCTGGCATTTCCTGACAATCTGTTCTTATACTTTGATCACCTACACAGTCTTAACTTGGCTGGCGTATGGCAGATAGGAAATCAGGAGATCATTTATGAGGGCGAGCCAAAGCTACAGACTGGTGTCTTCATCAACAGTGTCATGGCTCTGACATCTTTCGGAGAGCTTTTTGTCAGAGCCTGTGTCCCTGACGAATTCCCTCTCGCATGAATGGAAAGAGGAGCTCGTTATTGTCAGACAAAGCATGAGGGGGCCAAAATCGGTTGTTTCTGACTCCCTTCTGCACGAGCGACTACTGTCAACCATAACAATTGGAACGGGTTGCATCTTTCGAGAGGATTTGGAACGGGTATCCGCAGAGGCTGAGGCACCTAACACATGTGCGCCAGGTCCCTCAGCCGTTCGTCATATCTCTCCCATTAGAGTACGCTCAAGAACGCCGCAAGGTCGGCGACTTCTTGACGGGTCAAACCCATGCTGAAGCGGATGTTGTAGAACTCCACGGCCTCCTTCAGGGTTGCAGCTGATCCGTTGTGAAAGTACGGCGCTCGGGCAGCCAACCCCCGAAGCATCGGGCCTTTGAACTTGCCAATGTCCGCCCATTTCCCCGTAATCATGGCCCGGCCCGGATCGGTCGTCGAGACCTCCGTTCCATTCGCCTTGTTGCGAAGGGTGATGACGGGCAAATACTCGGCTCCCAAGGGGTTATTCACGTCGGCGATCCCGATATTCAGTGGTGCCCCAATGGAGTGATTGCCCATGTTGAAGGTGTCGTGGCACGTGCCACAGGTGCCTTTAATCAGCGGGACGCCTGTGGCATCGTTGAGCCCACCGACGCCCGCAATGTTGATGGGACGCGAATTAAAGAGGGCCTGCCCTCGAAGGATGCTCGCCCGACGATGCGCATGCTCCCCATCGTGTTCGTGACCAGAAGCGTGGGCCCAATGGTCCGTAAAGAGGGTGAAGACCACCGGCGTGAAGGGTGTCTTAAATGGATTGAGGTCCAGCGGATCATTGATGCCGATATAGAACGGCTGTGAGGTAAGGACCAGCGGACCGCCGCTTGCGCCATGACTATCGAGGGCACCTGCCTCAAAATCGATCGCCTGGGCGGTCGTCAGCCCCATTTCAAAATCTACGATCTTCTTCTGCTGTTCGGCCGAGGGTGGCGTGGACGCTTGCGCATGCCCCAGGGTGGCATCGACCGCCTGATGGGCCAGATCCGAGAGGAGATCGGTCGGATTGGTCGCAAACGTAATCGGTTGGGTCCCGGTCTGGGACGACGATTCGCGTCCATCCCACATCACGGTGCTGAGAAACCGGAGGTTGGTGGAGGGCAGTGCACGACGGTACATAGAAAGGGTGGTGGTCTCGCTGCAGCCGTAAGGATTCTTCACGCTCACCACCTCAAACTCAGCTCCGGCCGGCACACTGATCGCGATGCGGAACAATCCGCGAGTCCGGAGGAGACTATAGGCGTGACGGCGGCCTCCCACCGTCGAGATCTCAATGCTGTGATCACAATTGGACCCATCGTTGGTGCGAAAGATCGGATCCAGGCCGTGTGATCGTTCAAACCGGTCGGCAACGTGTTCTGCAGACACCGACCACGCGTCACCTGGCTGGTGGCAGCTGGCGCAGCTTCGACCATTTGTTCCCAGGCTTTGAAAAAAAGGGCCGGTCAGATCCAGTTTCCCGGTCGCGTTGAACGTCTTCAGAATGCCGGTGGCGTTCGGGAACGGAAAGAGATTCGGGAGATGTGTCGGGCCGTCGGATTCCGCCGCCACGACCGTGGTCAGCCCGAGTACAAGCACGCCTGGGAGCCAAAGACGGAATTTCACGCTAGTCCTCCTTGTCATTGGGAGTGAGAAATGCGCGCCAGTCTAGCAACGTCTTTTGCAGCAGACTAGTGTGGGATCTACCTACCAAAGAGTGGGGGGCGTACGAAGAAAATTATGATTTTCAGCACCGCCTTCAGTCTGGACATGAATCTTTTGTGAAATGTTTCCAATTGGCTTTTCAGTATGCTGCTAGAGCGGGAAACAGCTGAAGGTCGAACGCTCGCTCGGTGAACCAGACGAGCGCGAGGGCGATCACCGCCGGTGATCCGCCGGTGACAACCAATCGAGGGGCCAACCCACAACGGCGAGACGATCTAGGGGATGTACCTTTCTTGCGGGAATCAACTCTTCGTGTGAGCTTGTCCTTCCAAGGATGTGCTCAGCAACTGCTTGCGGTCAGCCGCTTCAAGCAGTGCAGTGGCTTGATAGGAGGGTAATCGGAAATATTCCGGACGATTGGACACTTTGAGCGTGTATTCTTCCTTGTTGGGGCCCTTCCCCAGGCGGTAGATCAGGGTCTCGCCTGTTTTTCGAGTGAGGGTGATCGTGAGGGATGGTTTTTCCAAGCCATAGTCTTGATTGGCTTCTCGGCTCAGCACTTTGTCGAACGTCAGATCGGCCAGCAGCCGAGCCAATTTGTCTACTGCATCTGGTTTGACCTGTCCGCCTGCGTGCAGCCCTCTAGCCTCCCAGACTGATGGTGGGACAGCTGTGGGAGGCTGAGCGTCCGTTTCCTTTCCAAGAGATGGAGGAGCGGATTGTGTAGACTGTTCAATTCGAAGTCCAGCCACCTCGAGAACTGTAATGTCGCTCTTTGGCAGCTGGAGGATCGTCTTGTCTTCCCAGTCGGCCAGCTGCACCGGCACTTCATAAGCTGCCAGCTCAAGTGCAAAGACGGCATCGTCGCCGCCGGCACGAACATAGCTGCGGCGAGGGCCGGAGGAGGAACCTAGGTAAAGGGTGGCCAACGCCTTATCGTTCTGAGCGAAGGTGATGCGCCGCTCGAAAGCCTCATCGCTCACTCTAAAGCGCGTTTTGGCTCCCGCTGTTGTTGCAACAGGCAGGCCGGTCTTTGAGCCGGTCACTCTTTCCAGCATGGTGTTCACGCGATTCGAGTCGGCAGGAAACTTTTCCGCTTCCGGCAGGAGCCAAGCATTTCCCTCTTTAGCAAGTACGATTTTGGTTCGGTCCGGCCCTTCAAGCACAATGCGATTGATCTGGTTCTGTGCCACGGCAACAAGCGGTGCCGCTTCCGGCTGCGCCGACGGCCATAGCGTTGGGAGGGTGAGGCCTATGGCCATCAACAGTTGAACGGCCAGCAGCACTCCGAGCCGTCTTATGGTCTTCGGCATGGATCACACCTCCATCAAGACTGCTTGGTAATGTTTTTGGTCGGCTATCGCCACACGGCGACGCCAGATCCAGACCGTCAGGAGGCCGATCAGGGCAAGCCCGTAATTCGCCAACTCCCATAGTTGCTGGCGCCCTTCCGGTAAAGGATCAAGGGTGCGAGCGAGCTGAGTGCGTCCTCGCAACATGAGGAGACTCCGATCCTCCAGCGACCAGTCGACCATGTTTTGAATAAATGCCAGTGGTTTCGTGTAGCGGGTACTCAGTCCCTGAGAGACCAGGTCGGTCGCCATGTCCGAGGCGAAGGTGTTGCTGGACACCAGGATTAGGCGCGCCGATTCCGGCGAATGATCGATAATTCCGGTCACTTGCGCAGTCGCTTTCTTGTCCGGGCCGGCGTCGTTGTCTTTCTCGGAGAGCGGAGACTCTTTTCCTTGGTAGAAAGAGTCGAACCGCCCTTCAATTGCCACGGCCATCAACGATACCGTCTGCGCCTCGCCCATGGCGAAACCCGTGTCTGGGTAGGTTCGGTAGTCGGGAAGGATATTCAGGCTTTCTGATGTCCAGCTCTTCGCGGAGCTCCGCAGGAGGTCAGTCACTGTTCGCCTCTTATTCTTCTCGGCATTCACTGTTATTGGTGAGGCCCAGTTGAGCGTCAATTGGCCGAGGGAGGCGGTGACGGGAGATTCTTTACTAAGTCCATCCTTCCTCAGGTCCGGAAAGTGCGGATAGGGAAGCATGCGGATCTCGCGCACCACGAGCCCACCGAGCTGGCGTTCCACCGGGATCGGCAAGGCTGCGTTTTGCGGGTCGAGCACCATGGTCTTGTCGATCGTGATCCCCTGGTGGTTCAACCATTCCTCGAGACCGGATGCTTTCTTGGTGGCCGCCAAAGTGCTAGAGATGCTTATGTCGAAAGGAGACGTCGTCAGTACCACGCTTCCTCCCCGCATCAGGAACTGATAGATCGCGAACCGTTGCCTGTCGTCTAGATTAGTGGGGGCGAGCACCAAGAGCAGGTCGGCCTCTTCGGGGACTCGCCCATTCTTCAGATCAGCTTCCTTGAGGCGCACGTTTTCGGCTAGAGTCTTCTCCAAGCCGGTATAACGCGGACTGTCGGGACCGGTAGGCTGGGGCTTCACAATGGCGACGGTCTTGAGAATGCCAGGCGCCAATCGTTGAAGGGCCGCATCCAACGCCCGCTTGAGTTCCTCCTTGCTCAGCGTAGTCGGGAGCGGAACCTGCACAACCTCGTCATCCGCTTCCAGGATCATGTAAAACCAGAAAGGTTTGGGATCGAGGGGACTCGTAATTTGCGGGCGGAAGCCGTACTTTTGCCTGAGTTCTTCGGCCAGAGGACCACCCTCAGTGTCGGGGTCTACAAATCTGACCGTGAGCCGTTCACCAGCCACCTTGCCAAGCTCTTTCAGCAGGCCTTCCAGGTCTGTACGCAGTTCCCGTAAGGCCTTCGGGAGTCGCTTCTCTGATGAGATGTAGCCCTTGAATGTCACCGGACGCGTCAGGTTCTCAAAAACGTTGCCACCGACTTGGTACGCGCCTGTCACCTTGCGGATCGCACGGGTAATCGCGTACTCAGGATCTTTCAGTACCACGTCCAAATCGTCTTCGCTGTATGCCTTCACTTCGATGAGATCCTGGAAGCCAAGCGTCTCATATTGGTCTCCGTAGGCGATAACGAGATCGAAGTAGGAACTGACCACCGCGGCCTGGTATCGATCCGCAGTCTGGAAGGGAACGGGACGGATTCCATATCGAGAAGCTGCCTCTTCCTCGGCTGCTCGGTCGCGGGTGGGATCCATGACCTCCACCCGAGCGCGGCCACGGGAAGCCGCGACATATTCCCTCAGCAGGTCCTTCAGGCGCGGCACCAGAGGTGCTAACAGTGGGTGAGTCTTGGCAGAGAAATAGCCGCGGATCAGGAGTGGTTCACGCAGTTGGGCAAGCTGCTGCTGCGTCGATTGTGAAAGAGAATACAGGTTCCCGTGAGTCATGTCGATTCGCGCATATGTGACCGACCCTAGCCAAAGGTTCCCCGCGATAAAGTTCGCCGCGGTGAGTCCGGCTGCCAAGGCCCATTGGCGATGCTTCCCACTGATAGGATTACCAGCCCACCGGATCTGTTCGAGCGAGAAGACGTTGAGCGTCAAGAAAACACCGACGATCGAGCAGTAATAGTAGAGATCACGCAGGTCCAGTACGCCTCGGCTGATGGACTCAAAACGCGTGCCGGTCCCGAGCAGCGCCAGCCAGCCGCCCACTTCATGTCCGAACAACGTGGTGACGGTCTCTGCGCCGATCAGATAAAACAGTCCGCAGACTATGGACGTAAGGATGAGGGCGACAATCGAGTTATCAGTGCGTACGCTCATATACAGACCGATGGCGACATAGGCCGCTGCCAGGAATAGCGTGGCCACGTACCCGCCGATCACGGGCCCCCAATCCAGCGGGCCTAGCAACGAAACGGTAACCGGCAGAGGAAGAGTCAGCATCAGAGCGATGGATACCAATAACAGAGATGCCAAGAACTTTCCCAAGACCAGTTCCAGCGGACGTACCGGTGCGGTCAGGAGGCATTCGAGGGTACCAGCCGAACGTTCTTCAGCCCAACTGCGCATGGTCAACGCTGCCACGAGGAAGACCAGTAACAGGGGGAGCCATTCAAACATGGGGCGCACGTCCGCGATGTTACGAGCGAAGAACGTCTCGAGCCAAAAGAAAAGGAAGAGGATCAGCGCCAGGAAGGCACCCATGAACAAGTAAGCCGCCGGCGTCGAGAAGAAGCTGCGGAATTCCTTTTTCGTCACGTGGCTGATCACCGGGAGAAATTCACGCATGGACCGGCTCCTCGTTCACACGGGCGAATACCGTTTCGAGATCTTGGCGCTCCACCTTCAATTCATGCAATTCCAATCCCGTGTTCGCCAGGGCCGAGGCCACCCGCGGGGCTGCAGTCGGAGGGGCCTCCAATCGATAATGCCGTCGTGACTCATTCGCACTCAGCTCGGTGACCCTCACAACACCCTCCACTGATTCGAGCGTAGCCCGCGCGTCGCCCTCCACGGTGACGAGGAGGGCTCGACTCACTTGTAGATCTTCGAGTCGCGAGTCGACGACCAACCGTCCGGCACGGAGAATCAGTACGCGCTCGCAGACGGCCTGCACCTCCTGCAGAATATGAGTGGAGACGATCACGGTCGCCTTGGCGGCCAACTCAAGTACCAGCTCGCGCATGTGGCGGATCTGGGTGGGATCGAGGCCGTTCGTGGGTTCATCAAGAATGATGATGTCCGGTTCGTGCAAGATGGCTTGGGCCACGCCAACGCGTTGGCGGTAACCGCGGGAGAGCGTGTGGATGGGCCGTGTCGCTTTCTCGGAGAGCGCAGTTCGGCGTATCGCTTGTGCGATCGCGCGCGGTCGCCGTTCTTTGGACACCCCGTGGAGCGCCGCCTGGTAATCCAGGTAATCAACTACCGTCATGTCTGGCCAGACCGGACAATTTTCCGGAAGATAACCAAGACGCGCCTGGATAGCCGGAGTATCCCGGCCGATCTCCAACCCGTCGATGCGAATAGTGCCGCCGCCGGGCTCCAGAAATCCGGTCATCATTTTCATGATCGTGGTCTTCCCGGCGCCGTTGTGCCCTAAGAGGCCGACCACTTCCCCACGACCGATCGCAAAACTCACGTCCTCTACGGCGGTGACGTCGCCATAGCGACGCGTCAGATGGTTCACCTCGATCATGAAATCTCCGTGCCGGCTAGGCGGCAATGAACTCTTGAGTGAGACGGCAAAATGAAATGAAGCTTGGTATAGGGTTCCAACGCCGATTCCTTTTGCTAACGTTCGCTGCTGATCGACAAGAAAATTGTGCTGTTCCCTCTGTTCACCAAAAGCAAGACGGGCGACTGTGGAGAAAGCTGGCTTGTCAGTCGCTCAAAATCTCTTACGTCCTTGACAGGTTTCCGATTGATTTCTCGGATGACGTCGCCTGTCCGCAACCCAGCGCGTTCAGCCGAGCTCTCCGGTTCGAGATCCGTCACGACGACGCCGGAGGACGGCTTCGAGGGGCTAGACCGGTCAGACTGGCGGACATTCTCCACCGTAATGCCGGCGAGCGCATGCTCTCCCTTCCCGCTTCCATCTCGGCCGGCCTTGGCCAATTCTTTCGGCAACTCGCCGATGGTGACTTTGAGATCCACGGTCTTCTTGTCGCGCCACACGGAGAGGTGGGCCGCCGTCCCAGGCGCCGTATCTGCCACCAAGCCGCGGAGGTGATTCGCGTCTCGAACTGTGACTCCGTTATAGGTCGTAATGATGTCCCCACGCTCGAGCTTGGCTTTCGAGGCCGGACTGTCCTCCATGACTTCTCCCACCAACGCGCCTTTGTTCTCCGGTGCGTCGAATTCCTTCGCCAAATCGGGCGTGACATCTTGTATGGACACGCCCATCCACCCTCGTATTACCTTGCCATGCTTGAGTAAGCTCTGCATCACACTTTTGGCCATATTGCTCGGGATTGCGAATCCAATGCCCATGTAGCCGCCGCTTTGGGAAAAAATCGCCGTATTGATCCCAATTAATTCGCCCTTGAGGTTCACGAGGGCCCCGCCGGAATTTCCGGGGTTGATCGCTGCATCCGTTTGGATGAAGTCTTCATAGTCCACGATACCCACATTGGCACGTCCGATCGCGCTGATAATGCCCATGGTCACTGTCTGGCTCAGCCCGAATGGATTGCCAACCGCCAGAACCATCTCACCGACCTCCAATTGAGCGGCGTCACCCCACGGGAGTGTCGGCAGGTTTGATGTGTCGATCTTAATGACGGCGACATCGGTCTTGGGGTCCGTTCCGATCACCTTGGCTTTGAGCGTTCGTTTGTCCGGTAAGGAGACGTTCAGTTCATCGGCCCCCTCTATGACATGATTGTTCGTGATAATATAACCATCGGAAGTCACGATAACGCCTGAGCCTAAGCCCTGCTGTTGAAACTGGCGCGGAGCCGGCGTCCGGCGCTCAAATTCCTCCCCAAAGAACCGACGAAAGAATGGGTCATCAAAGAATGGGTCTAGAAATCGTTGGCCTTCTTGCGTGGTTTTCTTGAGGGACGAGACGTTGACCACAGAATTTTTGGCACGCTTCGCAACCGCCACCAACGGTTGCCCGGAAAGTGCTCCTTCTGTTGCAGGTGTATTGGCGTATTGAGTCGTTGGCTGAGACACAGCCATGTCCGATGGCGACAAGAATGCGGTCGGGCCTGCAATAAACAGAGCTGCTCCGCAGAACAGAGCAACCGCAATGCGCCACTGTCGTTTCTTCACGGCCTCTCCCATATCTCGGCCTATCGCAACTCTAATCCTCCCCCAACAAATCCCGTGCGCTCCGGACTATTGGGCGAAAACGGGCGACACGGAAAGAGAATTGTGGCGAGCGAACCACTCTTTACTGTCCGCCTGCGTCGACTGACCGACAGGCTGATCACCTTTACGCGCCTCTGAGAGCGACGTGTGATCGATCCGACGACAACACATGTGGATGTAGGATTAGAACAGACCGTGCTCCAGAGGGCTCGCGCGCTGTTGGATTGAGCGGTCGCCATGTTCCCGCGATTGGCCTGCCCGCCGTCTCCGCAAGAAGCGCGTAAGCCTGCCCGAAACTTTATTAAATGTGTAACGCCCTTCTTGTTGTTCTTGCTTTCCGTTGTTCGTGCGCCATCGTTTGAACAGCTTGTCTTGCCTCATCTCTTCTCCTCATTCACTTTCATCACATAGCTACTCTTTGCCCTCTAAACCGATAAACCGAGGGCCACCTCACCCACGTCCGATGGTTTCAACCCGGATAAGAGGGGAGCCTCACCGGGTGAGACACTGGTGAGGCCCTCTCGACCGCGGCACACTGAAGGCAGGACGACCGATTAGGTCTCTTCAATCATGATTCGCCGACACTTGGCCTCTTCCCTCTTGGGGAAGCTAATCGTCAACAGGCCATGCTTGTGCGTGGCAGAGGCCTTGTCGTGCTCGATAAAGGACGGTAGTCGAAAGAGCCTGGTAAACCGCCCATCGGCAATCTCGCGCAAGTGGAATTTCTCTGAGTTTGTAGGCCCGACATTCCTCTCACCCTTCACGGTGAGTATCTGGTTATTGACCTCGAGGGCGATGTCTTTGGGTTCCCAGCCGGGCAGCGCCATCCGTACATAGAACCCGTTGTCATCTTCCCAGGCATTACAGGCTGGAACCCACGTCTGATCGACCGCCTCAAAAGCTCGTAAGGCTTCATTGAACAGCCGGTCGACCTGACGATCGAACGCATCGGTCCGGATAGTGGGTAGAACACTCGGTAGATACGTGCTCATAACACTCCCTCCTCCTCTCCAAGAGAGGCCCTGTTATGGGGTAAGTTAAATGTTAGATTGGGGCCAGCCAAAACTGGGGCGGGGCACTTTCTGCCGCCACTACTCCGCCAGTATTGGCCTTACACCAATTCCCCTGGTTAAGTATTAGCAACGCGGTAGAGATAAATTGTCGTGGCGGGAAGTCAAGAGGGGATGGGGGATGCGGAATCAGAGGGGATGGAGGCAGATCGGATCAAGAAAGCGCTTTAGAACAGCTGAAGGCAACCCCATCTCCCATAGATGGGGACCCGATGCATCAGTCATGCTTGTTGTAACTCTTATATTCAGTCGAGAACGAACCTTTCGGCGGATCGAAATCGATAGACTCGTAAGCCCTGCAATAATCATCTACTTGCCACTGAGCATCCTCGGAGGGCGATGGCCGGCGCATCACGGGGACATCATGCTAGAGCGGAAAATAGGTGGAAATCGAAGGCCCACTCGGTGAACCAGACGAGCGCGATGGCGATCACCGCCAGTGATCCGCCAGTAAGCACCACTCTCGGGTACGACCAGGATCTGCGGATCAGATAGGCAAGGGGCAAGAAGGCGGCGACGATGGCGAGTTGGCCGAGTTCCACTCCGACGTTGAAGCTGACCAGGCTGAGCAACAATGAGTCATGAGGCAGGCCGAGATCCGTGAGCACTGCGGCAAACCCGAATCCATGGATCAGGCCGAAGCCAAAAGCCACCAGCCAACGCCGTCTCGTCACCATTGGGTACAGATTGCCGAACCCTGTGAGCACAACCGAGGCGGCGATGATCGATTCCACCAATCGGGAGGGAAGTTGAACGAGATCCAGGGCGGCCAGGCTCAATGTCAGAGAATGAGCCACGGTAAAGGCCGTGACGATGCTGACGACATTCCAGCATACCGATGAAAAATCACCTGCCGCTTGCCAGCGATCTTCTGTCCGGATTAAGACAGCAGGAAGCAAGAGAGCAAGCAGGAACAGGACATGGTCGAACCCCAGCCAGATGTGCCAGATGCCCTCGTGAATGAATTGCGTGCTCTCGGCCCAGCGTGATCGCTCGACGACCAAAAATCCCTGGACAGCGGATTCCCGGCTAAAAATGGCAGTGCCGGTTTGTCCGCCTTGGGTCAGACGTAAGAGCCCCTTATGCTGTGCATCGATGTCGAATAACAATCGGTAGTCCACGCGGAGCTGTTCGATAGACCTGCCGCAATCGGAACGGAAACGCAGCACTGAGTAGGCTCCGTCTGTGTGGTGGTCAATGAGCTGCTCCAGCATTTGAGTCGTACAGGTTTGTGTGCCGGCCGACAGCACGAGACGAGACAATGCATAAGCACCGATCTCACCATGCGCCTCACGGACTTCTCCCCAAGTGAGTTGGCCGTTGCCATCGCGATCCAATCCGATCGCATTGTCGAGATCGCGTAAGGCGATGTCCCACTGGCCCTCGACGCGATCATTGTGAACAGACAGCGAGAGATAGCTGTCGCTGGGCTTATGAGCCCAAGCGGGAAGGCTGAGCAGAAGCCAGGCGATAACGAGCAGGATGCTGAAAAAGGCCGCCAGCGGCGTTCTCGCATCGCTCAGAGGCTCAACGTACCGCCGGGAAAGAGCTGCTACAGCAGCTCGGGGCGGGTGGGTGAGAAAGGTTACGCCTCGCCCAAGACACTGGGCGCTCACCAACTCGCGCCCGTCCGCAAATGTGACGCTCATTATTCTTCGCGTCGCGGACCTCGCTGCGGCCTTGCTGGACAGCCTTTTTGAGCATCCTGAAATCATTTTGGTTTTTGCACCGAACGGAAACTTCCGGTTATATTTTGGCATCAGCAAGTCTTCCGCAGCCTGTTAGAATGTGATCTCCTGAATTTGTCTCGCGAGTTGTCGCAGCCGAAAATCTTCAACATGATTGCTGTTCAACCAATCGAGCACCGGCTGAGCGGCCGCTCGGTTCTTGTCGGCGAGCGCACATTCTAGAAGGATCCTGGCGTCCGCTGCTTCGCGCTGGACGTTCCAATTGGCCTGGGCTAACGGCAGCGCTCGTCCGGCATCGTGCAACAAGGCCAACGTAAGCCGTGCTTCTTCTCTGATATGGACGGTCGTTCCGCGTTCGCGGCTGGCGGCGAAGCGGGCTGCCAGTTCGGCTGTATGATTCTGGAACATGGGCAACCCCAATGCCTGTTCAGCGAGCGACAGGCGCAAGAGCAGTCCATCGGCTCTGGTCTCAGATTGGAGGAGAGAGACGACGTCACGATAACGGCGTTGATCCAGGAGGTAGTCCGCATAGGCGCTCACCAAGTATTGATCCTTGATGCCGACTTTGAAGGCTTCAGAGAAAGACTGTTCAGCCTCTCGTATGGCTCCAGTGCGCGCAGCTGTCTCACCCAGGATCGTTGCAAGCCAGATTCTCTCGCGCCCTGAGACGGCAGACTCTGACAGGATCTCCCGGAGCAGCTCACGGCTTTTCGTCGATTGCCCGGTCAGGCCGGCGATATCGCTCAAGCATCCAATCAGAACATGAGAGGCCGCCAGCCGTGCCAGCCGCTGACAGGCCCGCCGTGCCTCGTCATAGCGTGCCTGTACTTGAAGGATCGACGCTTTGGTGAGCCAAGCCTGGGTGTTGGTCGGCTGGACCGCCAATATCTGGTCGAGGTCGGCTAGGGCCTCATTGAACTCATGGGCGTTCTGTCGGATCGTGGCTCGTAAGAGGAGCATTGCCGGTGGAGGCGTCGGCTCGTTCCACCAAGGGGTGAGGATCGCCTGGGCTTGCCCAAGAAAACGAGGATCACCTTCCGATCGGCCTTGTTCGATGAAGCGAGTAGCCAGTTTCACGGCTGATTCGAGATGACGAGGATTGTTTCGCAGATCGGCTCGTAGGCCTTCGATTTCGCGTGCAGCGGGATCAGTCACCTTGAAACTGAGCCGCTCAAGGACCTGGGCATCATCTGCCGGTCGGTAGGGCTCAGGATAGGCCGAAGTGATCTGACTCATCGTCGACCATCCGAGCACCATGAGCACCATGAATGAGCGTGATCGAATCATTGAGCTATTCTCGTGAATAGGTGATTGGAATGCGCATGACGATGTGTTGCCGGTCCAATGTACGGTCGAACTGCATGGGAAAGGCCCGTTGCACAAGCGCTATCGCTTCCTGATCGATGCGATCCAGACCGGAACTTTTTACCACTGCAGAATCCAGCAAGATTCCTTCCCTCGAGACCACGGCTTTGACCGTGACCTTGAGGGGGCGCGATTCATCGAGTGACGGGCGAAGAGATCGCTTGATCTCCTCAAGTCGGCGGGAGATTGCCTGTTGAAGCCACCCATAGTCGGGCCGTATCGCGGAAACATCGGCGATGTCTGATTCTGTGGGCGGTGCCGGCGGCTGGGTGCTGTCGGTAGATGGTGTGCTTTCTTCTAGGGTAGCGGCGGGAGCGGCTGTTTCCGGTCGTGGTGACGCTGGTGTCGTTGACCCAATCGGCGTTTCAGTCTGTTGCGACAGAGGTTCGGTTGACTGGGCCAGAGTAGGGGATAATTCATTCGGCGTCGATGTTGTGGCTGCCTCCTTCGGTGAGGTGAACGGTGAAGGACTGTCTGGCCTGGATTTCGGTGTGACCGGTGCTCCAGTCTTTGGGGCAAGTGCGGTCATGCGCTCAGTAGAGAGGACTGTATGACGGATCCTGTGGTTGGCGTGAGAGGCGGATGTGTGATCTGGCTTCGGTATAGCTGGTTGAGAGACATCGGCAGGTTGAATCGACTTGTGAGCCGTTGGTATCGTTTGCACGAGCGCAACGTCCCAGTGAAACGGTTCTGTATGGACAGTGGTCAATGATTGGCGGAATGGCAGGAATACGCTCAGAAGTATGAGTCCGTGGATGGCGATGGAGCTGAGCCACCCGTGCAGGAGAGGGATTCGTGTTTCTTGTCTTGTCGTCTGTTGGTTCATACCTTGGCCCTGTTATGATCGGGTGCCACACGATCGTGCGGTACCCGCTTGGCGGTAACTAGAAGGCCTCTCTCGGATCGATATGCCGACGATCCCGTCCGTCGAACGGCGTCGGAAGGAACGGAAACGCCGTGGCGATGCCGTTCGCCGTCTTGTTAGTACCGACTGAACCGATGTTGAAGTTCACGCCATCCCCGAGATTCGGCACGGCTGGGTTCGTCAGGATACCGGCCACGACGCGCAAGGCCACATCGGTGACATCGTCGTTCGGCCTCCGACCGTTCGGCCAGCCGGCTTTGTCCGGCGTCGCGTTGCCGCTCGCGCTATGGGCGAGAGGACCCAATCGCTTCTGACCGGCAGCCGGAGTGGCGGGAACATCCAGATCGACACGCAGGAAATCGGCAAGCGCTTCGTTGGTCTTGCCGTCGCCGCAGACCTGTGGACCCGGTGCATACCGGAGCAAGGCGTTCACGAGATCTTCGCGATTCGCCGTCGGGAAACCGGTGCCGAAGACCGCGTTGAGCGCCGTAGCCAAGGCGGAGTTGCAGTAGAACGGAACGAAATCGTTCTCGTCTTCCGCATCCGAGGCATTCCACTTGTCCTTCATGTTCGTCGCGATGATCAACTCGTTCACGAGCGGATTGCCCATACGTGCCACTTGCACGAAGCGGGTGCTGTTGTCACGGTCGCCGTTTTTCCGGATGACGCTGACCTTGGGCCGGCTCGTGCTGGCATAGGCGCCGAGCACTTTGTTGCCGTTCGGGCCGATGATTTCGCTGATGGGAATTTCCAGCGCGATGGTGTTCACGTTGAAGCCGCTGAACGTATCGGCGGTACCGGCGCCCGGCGCTCCGACGATGATTGCGTCATTGGCATCGTCCGCATCGGAAAGAATAGGGGAGATATGTAGGTTCAATGTATCGAATGTTCCCCCCAAGTCGATGTAGAAGGTTTCATCCCGCTGCCCCGCAAAGACTCTTCCGCCGTTCTTCAGTGGATATATTCCTTTGGCCGCCAGCTCTTCGTATTTGGGCATCGAGCGTGGACCGACATTCGACGGGACGGCGAACATGGGACCGGTACCGAGATCACGCGGCGGTTGACCGTAACGCTGTTCCGTGACGGTGTAGCTTTGCCGCACGAGCAACCCTTCCGATCCTCCACCGGTGAGGGCCGTGATGGGCGGCAATGCAACATAGGCTAATGGGAACACGTTTCCCGGTTGGCGGATCTCCGTTTTGAATCGGACTTGATAGACGATGTTCGCGGCGATGTTGTTCTTATTGTTGTCGATATGAATTTCGTACAGGACGTCGTTCGCGAAGTTGAAGTAATTGGGACCCGATCCCGGTTCCTGACTCGGGATCACATTCATGATCAGGATGGCGTTGTCGGGATCCTGCCAGCTGCGGAAGAAATAAAAGTCCGTGATATCCGCGGTCGGATCATTGGCGATCAACGGTGCCTCGCGATGACTGGCGGCCAAGACCGGCGTCGCCATAAACAGGACCAAGACCGACAGGAGAAGTGATCGAATTCGAGCGAACATGGTGTCCTCCTTGTGAACTGGTCCGCCTTTCGGCGGAATTGATTATAGATCCGGCTTTGGAGCCGGATGGGGTTCGGAGTTAGCTTGGCTGACCAGTGCTGCCTCATCCGATGTGAGCGCGTCCGATTGCGGAATGCGCTGATCATCCGCTGAAGCCGTGGGTCCGCTTGGAGTGATGATGGGCACGTTCTCGTTCCCGCTGCAGCCGGATAGGCTGCCGACAGCCAGTGCCAAACAGAGAGTGGAATAGACCAGCGATTTCATGAAGCCCTCCCTTCAAGAAGCATGTTGGCGCACCTCAGCTTGCTCAGTTCATGGACATTTGTGGCTTTTCGACGACGGTCTTGATGATCATTGGTCTGTCTCCTCTAGGTGATGGTCGAATGATTGTGTTGGGCACCTGTCTCATGAATCCGACCTGCTGGCGGTCTGTTCTCCATTACGAGACACGGTGCTGTTTGGATTCTTCGTGAGGAAGGGCTGCTTGCAGGGTCTATCGGCTGCTGTTATAGTCAAGCCCCTTCGAGAGGCAGAGCACAAGACGCTCAATTCAGCAGATCCGATCCCCCCTGTTCTCGTATCGTCTAAATGGGGGATTGGTATGTTGGTCATGTCAGAGGAAGCTACCAAACCGGCACAAGACCAAGAATGGGCGAGCCTGATTGCACGGACCGCGCAGGGCGATCAGGCCGCGCTCGCCGCTTTCTACGATCGGACCAGTTCCCAGGTATTCGGGTTTATCTACAAGATTCTCAATAATCGCGAAGCCGCCGAAGAAGTCACCTTGGACGTCTATACTCAAGTGTGGCGCCAGGCCCACACCTATGACGAAACACGAGGGACGCCGGGGGCTTGGCTGATGACCTTGGCCCGTACAAGGGCGATCGACCGGTTTCGTGCCGGGGCGGCCGAACATGGACGCATCGAATCGTTGGATGCCGTCGAACTATTTGTCAGCAACGACGACACACCGGAACAGGATGTCGAAGGCCAAGAGCGTCGGCGGTATGTACAACAGGCATTGGCGGTACTGACGGCGGAGCAGCGGCAAGCGATTGCACTGGCCTATTTTTATGGCTTAAGTCAAAGTGAAATCGCGGAAAAGCTGCAGCTGCCCCTCGGGACGGTGAAGACGAGAATCAGATTGGGTATGATGAAATTGCGCGAAGCGCTCGCGCCTTATGAGGCGGGTTTAACGCCGTGACTGAGCTCAAACTACCGGAAGAATTGGAGGAACAGGCGATTCTCCATGCCCTCGGGATATTGGATCAGGACGATCGCCGGGCATTTATGGTGAGACTACAAGGAGAATCCGATCTCTTGCGTCAAGCCGTGACGGCGTATCAAGTGACAACGGCTGCCCTGGCTGCAGTCGTGGCTCCAGTGACGCCTTCCGCGACTCTTCGCGAGCGGCTTGTCGAGCTGGTAGCATTGGAAGCTGCCCGCGACGCCGAACAGTTTGAGCTTGCCGCGAATACATTGGCCTTGGCGTCCCTTCCCATAAAACCTCGCGATGCTGTGCGCGAACGGCTCCTCTCCCGAATCGAAGGACACTCGAATGTCCGACGTGATGCCACAGACTCGGCGCAGATCTTACGCGAAGCGCCATCCTTACCGGCTGATGGGGCGAGGAATGAACGTGAGGGCCGCCTTTCTCAAGACGCCGACTCCCGCTTCAGTCGGCCGCGATCGTGCTGGACAGCTGTTGCGAATTTCCTGCGGACCATTCTTATTCGTTCCATGACCTCGAAGCGAGTCAGGTATTGGAAGGACAAGATCACACTTCAACAGCCGACGAAGGGGCTTACCTTCATCAGGGCGTCGGAAGGAACCTGGCGAGGAATCGCTCCGGGAGTGATGGCCAAGTTGCTTTCCTTTGATCCGACTTCTCGAAGAACCACCACAGTCCTCCGTTTTGCACCCGGCGCCAGCTACGCCCCGCATCGCCATACCGCGGTGGAAGAGCTGTATGTCCTCGAAGGCGGATGCAGTATTGCCGGCCGTGAAATGACGGTTGGGGACTATCACCGCGCCGAAGCCGGGACCGTGCATCATGATACGTCGACGGACGAAGGGTGTCTGCTGCTCGTGATCTCTTCGCCGCAAAACGAGATGCTGGGATAGTTATTCGCAGGGTTCGGTTTCTTCGTGCCCTCGTGAATCCGATCATCGTCGAATTGTCGTAAGACGATTAGTATGGGCATCGACGATTGATTTTTAAAAAGTGCTGTGCTACTAAATTTCGATTCGTGACACCAATAAAAGGGTAAGGGCATGAAAAAGTTGGTGCGCTTCGGCGTGTCCCTCGATCACCATCTGTTGGATGCATTCGATCGCCATATCGAACGACGGAAATACACCAACCGATCGGAAGCATTGCGCGATCTCATCCGCAACAATTTAGTCGGTCAAGAATGGAATGAGAATAAAGAAACGGTCGGCACGATCACGTTCGTGTATGACCATCATGTGCGAGACCTGACCAGTAAATTGACGGATATTCAACACGACCACCATGCGCAGATTTTGTCGGGCATGCATGTGCATCTCGATCATGACCATTGTCTTGAGGTGTTGGTGGTCAAGGGGAAAGGCTCTGAAATAAGAAAAGTGGCCGATGCTCTTGTGAGTGTGAAAGGTGTCAAGCACGGAAAATTGACCATGACCACAACGGGCAAAGGATTGGTCTAACTCATGCGCGTGTGCGTCATTGACGGGCGCGGTGGAGGGTTGGGCTCGCGGCTGGTGTCGGGGTTGCGAGGAACCTTGCATCTCGATTGCCAAATCCTGGCAGTGGGAACCAACCTCGCTGCAGCCAAGGCGATGAGGGAGGCCGGGGCTGAACAAGTCGCATCAGGGGCCGAGGCGATCTTCAAGTTGGTGCCGACGGCCGATGTGATTGTGGCCTCGTTGAACATGGTGTTGCCCGGCGCCATGTTGGGTGAAGTCACTCCTGAGGTTGCCAAAACGATTCTTGAGGCGAAGGCCAAGAAGGTGCTGTTGCCGCTGAATCGAGTCCGGGTAGAAATCGTGGGGACTGAAGGCCGTACGATGGATACGTTGATCGACGAGTGCCTCTCCCGGGTCCGTATTGCCCTACAAGCAACCTGCCAAGCATAACGATATTCCCATTTCGTTCTGAGTTGCGAGGCCACGAGGGTCTGCGCCGGTCGGTGAGTCGACTGTTGAAAGACCATCGTGGGCGCCTCAGCCGTCCACAGAATGCATGATGAGGAATTGTGGACACGATACGTGTCATGGCGTACGTGCTAGTTCTTGCGGGTGCACTCGGCATTTGGGGAAAGGCCCACGCCCATGACCCGGACGAGCCTGAACTGGAAGTGCCGGAAGTCGCTGTCATCGGGGAAAAACCGGTGGCGGCCTCTTCTCAACAATTCATACCCGACAAAGAGATTGTCCTGCAGCCGCAGGGCCGGCCGGCTCAAGTGCTTCGTTTGATTCCCGGCATGCTGGCCGTCGAGCACTCCGGCGGGGCTGGCAAGGCCGACCAATATTTCCTGCGCGGATTTGACGCTGATCATGGAACGGACGTCGCGTTCTTCTCGGACGGGATGCCGATCAATCTCCGGACCCACGCGCATGGACAGGGGTATAGCGACCTGAATTTCATCATCCCCGAGACGATTGAAGGAATCGATGCCGCGAAAGGAGCCTATCTTCCTGAGATCGGCGATTTTGCAACGGCCGGATCGATTAATTTCCGAACCCGCCAAGTGGTGCAGGAAGGGGTCGCACAGGCAACCGGCGGGCAGTTTGATACGCAACGCTATCTTTTGATGTTTTCCCCCACCAAGGGCAAGGTCCGGACCTTGTTCGCCGCCGAAAACTACTACACCAACGGACCGTTCGAACATGATAACCGGTACCTCCGCACCAACGTGCTGGGAAAACTGACCACCAGCTTCACGGGCCGAGACGAATTCAGCATCAAGACCACCTTTGAAAAAGCCAAGTGGAATGCCTCGGGTGAAATTCCGCTGCGCGCGGTGGAAGAGGGAATCATAGATCGCTTCGGGGCGATCGATCCGACGGAAGGCGGCTCGACCCTGCGCACGACCGGGGTCATGCACTATCACTACGACACGACGACCAACGGTCAGTTCTTTGCTAATGCGTACGGGCAGTACTACAGACTCGATCTCTTCACGGATTTTACCTTTTTCTTGAACAATCCGGTCGACGGCGATGGGATTAAGCAGTCCGATCGCCGCGTCATGTCCGGCGGCGAAGTCGGCTACAAACAACGCTGGGAGGTGTTCGGCATTCCGACGGTTGGGACGGTGGGCATGCAAGCGCGCGTGGATGATATCCATCCAAGGCTGGGGACGCAAACGAAGCGCACCTCGACCGGGACCGTCACGGACAGCCATGTGCTTGAGGCGTCCTACGCCCCGTATATTAAAGGCGAGGCCCAGCCCGCTTCGTGGGTTCGGTTCGTGGGCGGGTTACGGTGGGAAACGTTTACCTTCAATGTGCGCAATTTATGCGCCACCTGTGCATTGCAACCGGCTGGGCGCACCAGTTCAGGTATTCTCTTGCCCAAGATGAGTATGATCCTGGGTCCTTGGGCCAAAACGGAATTCTTCGTCAATTATGGAGAGGGCTTCCATAGCAATGACGCGCGGTCGGCCGTGCAACTGGCGGGGGTTCCGCTGGCTCGATCCCGGAGCTATGAAGTGGGCCTTCGATCGAAGCCCTGGGGACCTGAAGGACTTGAGTTGACGCTTACGGCCTGGCGCATCGACCTGCAGTCGGAATTGGTCTTCTCTGGAGATGAAGGCACGACGGAGATTAATGGACCCAGCAGACGGCAGGGGTTTGAAGTGGCCGCGAGGGGACAAATCTGGGGCCCGCTCTATGTGAACGGCAGTTTCACCTGGACACAAGCCAAATTCCGCAACGGCGATGCGATTCCGCTGGCACCTGAATTTACCGCCTATGGCGCGGCCATCTTGAGATGGCCTGAAGGCTTAATCTCTCAATTACAAGCGACCTACCTTGGGGTTCGGCCGCTCACTGAAGATCGCAGCATCAAGTCCCCTTCGTGGATCGTCTTCGACTGGACGCAGCGGTATCGGTTGCCGATTAAGTTGCCCTATGGCCGCTTGGAAGCCTTTTATTTCATTCAGAATCTGTTCAACACGGACTGGGAGCAAGCGACCTTTGCGTTCGAATCGAGGCTAAAAACTGAACCGGCCGGCGTTACCGACATTCATTTTGTGCCGGGCAACCCGCGTACCTTCATGGGAGGGGTGGCATGGCACTTTTAAAGAGACGATCAGGGTATACTGTTGCTCTATCGTGAAGAGGAGAGACCAGCGCGGGGACGATGGTAATAACTGGCGACAGTTTTCAAAGCAAGGAGTCTCATATGAAACCGACTTCCATTTCACAATTCATTGACCATCATTATCGGCATTTCAATGCCGCGGCGATGAAAGACGCAGCGCATGCTTATAGGGCTCACTTGGACCGAGGTGGGACGATGCTGGTGACGCTGGCCGGGGCAATGAGCACGGCCGAGCTGGGTTTGTCGTTGGCCGAAATGATACGCCGAGACAAGGTTCACGCGATTTGCTGCACAGGAGCCAATCTGGAAGAGGATTTGTTCAACCTCGTGGCGCAAAAACATTACGAACGTATCCCGCGCTATCGGGAACTGACGGCGCAGGACGAACAAGCCTTGTTGAATCGGCATCTGAATCGGGTAACCGATACCTGCATTCCGGAAGCTGAAGCGATGCGGCGCATTGAGGCGGCGGTGGCGACTGAATGGATGGCGGCGGACCGTGGGGGTGCCAGGGCCTTTCCGCACGAGTTTCTCTATCGACTCTTGATCAAAGGCACGCTCAAGGAGAGTTATCAGATTGATCCGAACGACAGTTGGATGTGTGCGGCTGCAGAACGAAACCTTCCGCTGTTTGTACCAGGATGGGAGGATTCCACGCTGGGGAACATGTATGCGGCACACTGCCTGACAGGAACCATCAAGAACGTTCACACGGTGCGAACCGGCGTCGAATACATGATGGATTTGGCGGAATGGTATTTGAAGACGGCGAATGTCAATCCGCTGGGGTTTTTTCAAATCGGAGGGGGGATTGCCGGCGATTTCCCCATCTGTGTGGTGCCCATGCTGAGTCAAGATCTTCGAAAGAAACAGGTGCCGCTCTGGGGATATTTTTGCCAGATCGGTGATTCGACCACGAGCTATGGATCGTATTCGGGGGCGGTGCCAAACGAAAAGATCACGTGGGGAAAATTAGGCGTGGATACGCCGAAATTCATCATTGAATCCGACGCCTCGATCGTTGCACCGCTGATGTTTGCGTATGTCCTCGGCTGGTAGAGAACTGAAAAAACTGGGATGGCTGACAATATCCTCTCGAAAAGATACTTCAACCGTCCTACGCTGACCGTGGCCCGGTCCCTGGTCGGCAAGTATCTGGTGCGTGAAAATGGAAAGGGGACGGTCTTCGGCAAGATCGTTGAGGTGGAAGCGTATGTCGGTTGCGAGGACAAAGCTTGTCATGCTTCGAAAGGAAGGACGGCAAGAACGGAGGTTCTCTTTGGACCTCCCGGAATGTCCTATGTCTATCTCATTTACGGCATGTACCACATGCTGAATGTGGTGACGGAGCGGATGGAGTTTCCGGCAGCGGTGCTTATTCGAGCGATTGAAGTCGACGGTGAGTTGATTGACGGGCCAGGAAAGCTCTGCCGTGCATTAGAGATCGATCGGTCCTTGAATCGACTCGATATGACGAACGGACGATCCCTCTGGTTCGAAGATCGAGGCGCACGGGTTTTCAGTAAGCAGGTCGGCACATTCCCGAGAATCGGCGTGGATTATGCGGGGGTGTGGGCAAAAAAACCCTGGCGGTTTCGATTGTGCGGGGATGGTTAAAAGATGCCCTTTGTCGGAGGGGCAAAAGAAACGGACGGCTGAGGGGGGAAACCTTGGAAGATTTCCCCCCTCATTATGGAAGAAGTTAGTCGATCTGGCGATCGTCAGTGACCTTGGTCGCGGAGGTGACAGGCGGAGCAATTTGGATCTGCGGCCCGTCTACATTGGGAAGCCTTCCGGCACCCTGCTCTTTCGTGATTCGTGCATTGTCGGTTTTTATCAATTTCTGTTCGGCGTTCTGGACGGACTCCGCTGATCTCAACAGCGTGGACGCTCCGTGTGCATCTTTTTGGCCGGGATCATTCGCCGTCGGCTGACCGTTCACGGGACTGCCATCATTCTTCATGGGATAGCCGTCATGTTTGGGCAGCAGCGCCGGGTTGGCCGACGCCACCGAGCATGCAAGCAGGATCGAAGAGACTGTCGCGACTGCACCCGTAAGAAGTTTCATACGCATTCTTCCTTTCGAGCTATGACGATGGATAGGGATCATGTTCGCCGAACGCCTAATTTGTAAGATCACCTTCGTGGGTCGAATCATAGCGATGGAGGGCCATTCTGTCAAACAGGCAAGATTAGGGCATACGTTACTGAGTGATTCGCTTCGTATCGCGACGAGCGGCAGATCATGCAAGGAGCGAGGACGAGACAAAGACGAACATATCAGTTCGGTCGCCGTGGGTGGCGCCGGCCTCGACCACGGTGCCGAAACGCCGGCCCGCGGCTGATGCCGGGGAGACGAATGGTGACGGTGGTGCCTTCACCGGGGGCACTGCCGATTGCAATGGTTCCCCCATGTTCCTCGACGATTTTTTTGACGCTGGGGAGACCTAGCCCAATGCCTGAGCTCTTGGTGGTAAAAAACGGCTCGAACACTTTGTCGACGATTTCAGCCGGGATGGGTACCCCGTCGTTTTTGATAAGGATCTGAACCTCGAGCCCTCGTCCGGCGCGATGTTGGGTGACCTGGATATGGAGATGGCCGCCGGGAGACATGGCCTCGCACGCGTTCCGGAAGATGCTCAAGAACGTCTGTTGAAGCTTGGCTTCATCGCCGCGCACGGGTGCGATGACATTGGCGTAGTCTTTGGTGACTTGGATACGGGTCGCTTCCAGGTCGGTTCCGACCACTACGAGAGCGCTCTCAAGCACCTCCGGAATACGACACAGGTGGCGACTGAGTTCCAGCGGCTTCGCGAAGTCGAGGATCTCGTTCAGAATTGCTTCAATCCGTATCAAGTCGCGCATCGCATTTTCAACGCGGGTCTGTGGGTCGAAGTCGAGGATTCCTTCGCCGGTCACTTCTTCGAGTTGCGAGCGAATAGACGCGAGCGGCTCTCGAATTTCCGTCGCCATAAAGGCGCTGAACTCGCCGATCGCGGCCTGACGCTCTTGCTTTCGAATAATGGGCTCAGACGGGGCGGCCAGGGGCGGTCGTGGGCCCGGTGTCCCGACATCGTCCGTCGGAGAAGGAACGGCAGCTTGCGGCGCCGGTGCCTGCAAGAGTTCGGCAAGTTTGAGAATAATCGGCTCCAGCGTACGTGCGTCGGTGGTCTGATATCGTTGTGGGTCTTTCGACCCCAGCGTGAGCGTCCCACCGACCTGGCCTTTGACAAAGAAGGGAATGACGAGCGATGACTGAAACCGGTCCTTGAAGAGATGTTTGTGATCGAGAAAGCGACCTTGGGTGGAAGCCAGATCGTGATCGACGCGGGGTTTGCGATGGCGGACGGCCCATCCTGCCGCCGAACTGTCGAGCGTCAGACGCTGCCCGGGTTTTAAATCTTTCTTGGCGTCTTTTGGGTCTGTCTTCACGTCGCCGGCGATGCCCAGTACCTCGACGTTTCCCGCCAGCGGATCGTAGTAGCAGGCCCAGGCTCGGTCATACGACACGTATTGGTGAGCTTCAGTCAGGACTGCCTCGGTCTTTTCTTGGAGCTCGGGTGAAAAGTGCTTGGTCATCGGCGGAAACAGGTCCGCTCCGGTTTGCTGAGAAGGGACGGGCTCCTGCATAACGTAGGAACGACCCAACACTACGTTCGTATTGAAAAGCCCTTCGCGGTCCAGCGCTTTGGTCATGCCGTCGCACATCTGCTCCAAGTGGGATTTGTCCTTCTTGGAGAACGCCGCACCTTCTTTTCGTCCGATGATCAGGCAACCATAGACGCTATTGAAGTGGCGCAGCGGAACGACGAGCAGGGATTTTGCCCCAGGGGTGATCAACCGTAAGCGGATGGCGCGTCCACCGTCCGAATCTTGGGCCGTCGGGGTCAAGACCGCGGCACGTTGCGTCGACAAGGTGCGGAGAATGGCTTGGACATCTCTCGGTGTGAACCCGCGCGATGCATGTTCGACGAGTGGACCATTTTCTTGACGGAAGATGGCCGCCAATGCGGCATCCGTGCCGATGTCGTTCAACGCCGCGTTCAACGTCCGTTGAAGGTGCGTCTCAGGGGCGGGTTTTGTTTGAGGAGTTGAATTGATCATATGTTCACGTACGAGCGATCGCATTGTAGCCGGAACGTCGCCGAATAGCTACTCTCAGACCGGAGCAAATGACATTTCGGTGCGAGTCAATGCACGCTGACCCCGCGTTTTCACTATTGCTAACCCACTTCGAATTAGTCCGGCGGCATTTTGTCGGGATCGACTTCGATCAGCTGCAGTCGACCATTGGCAATGTGTTCAGTTTTATAGAATCGATCCCTCATCTGGATGGTTCCTATCAGAAGATTGCCGATGACCACAAAGGTAAAGTCGCCCACCGAGGGCGGCTTGAAAGTGCCGCGGATGACGGCGGTGTCGTTGATACGAGATACGGTGGAGGTGACATCCAATTCGGGGTTGGGTTTATCGAAAAGCTCTACGGTGATTCCGGGAAGGGGTCTGGCTCCTGCGTCTTTCAGCAGGTGAAGGAGTGGAAGATCGAGCACGATCTCTCGCTCGCGGAGAACCCACGGCCTTCTCGGCATTGGTTGCTGACCGGTGGGAGGAAGAGCCGTGATGGTTTGCCACAAACTCTTTGGTGCCGGGCGTTCGTCAGCCCACGCAATCTGGAGGCAGAAGCAGCCCAGCACCGCAGCGAGAAGCATACGTCTGAATCGGTGAACCACGCGTTCCCCTTCTTGCTGTCCCGCCACTATGACGCTGCCGACAATTTGAGCACAACTGAGAGCACTCTTTCATTGGTGTAACTGAAAAAGAAGCTCATTCTGCCAAATCGCGGGTTCCAGATGAATTGATCGGATGTTCAATCCGGATTGATGATTTTGGGAGGACGACGCGGTTCGTCCGGGAGATCTGTGAAGCGGCGGTCGATGGTCCAGCTGTTGAGGATGGTCGTGACCAGGCTGATGATCAGCGCGCCACCGACGGCGGGCCAGAATCCTGAGACGGTGAACCCTTTCACCAGGAACGCCGTGAATTCCAACAGCAGCGCGTTTAGGACCACGAGGAAGAGTCCGAGCGTAAACACGATCAGCGGTAAGGTGAGTAGAAAGAGGATGGGTCGAAGGATCACATTCAAGAAGGTGAGGACGAGGACCGCCGCAATGCCGGCCGTCAGGCTGTCGACCTCCAGGCCCGGGACGATTGCGATCGCCAGAAATACCGCAATTCCCGTGATGAGGACGCGGATGAGAGCATGGCGCACCCCTCCGTGGAACGGTGACTCATGGACGGCTCTCGCAAAATGAACGGTGGGCATCGGCTACCTAGATGATGAGGCAGTCGTTACGGGGGAATAATGTACCACTGTTGCGGACACCTTCTTGGTCTTGTCGTCCTTGGTCGCCTCTATGATGACACGGTCGCCAACGACCGGTGAATCGTTCGATTTCGGGTTGCTTTTGTTCTTGAACCTCACCTGTTTATTGAGCAGAACTGAAACGGTCGGCCCCTTGGCCGTCTTGACCTCGATGTGTTTCTCGTCGATGGCCGCCACGATGCCCAACACATGAACATCCGTGCCGGCAGCCATGGCGATAGTCGGCAACACACAGGCTGCCAGGAAGATCAGGCAGTCTCTTATCCAATCATCATAATTCTTTAGCATAAGAGAGGTCTAGTGGTGGTGTTCCGCTCCTTCGCCATGGTGAGGAGCTTTGGGGTTCAACGACTGCATGCGCTCCAGTTCCTCATGGGTCAGCTGAGGCAAATGTCGTATGAAATGCACCAGTTTCCAACTTCCTCTATCCTTATCCATGTCGCCTTCTCCCCAGGCCGGCATGGCGGTGAAGCGGATGCCATTGTGAATGATAAAGAACAGTTCTCCATCGGACATTGATTGAATCTCTTGGCGGCGCAGGTCGGGTACTCTTGGGTGTACGTTCTTGCCGATCTGAGTCTCCCCGCTGCCGTCATTGGCATGGCAGCCGGCGCAATGATCGGCAAAAAGATCGAGTCCCTCAATCAACACCGCCGGATTCATGGGAACAGGATTGGGCAAGTTGCGGATCTCGCTCGGAATGGCATAGCGGCGGAATTGCCGAATCACACCTGTCTCGAGCGGAGTCGGCTCTGCCTTAGCGCTGAAACCGCTGCTATACACATCATATCCCACCCACAGTCCTCCGCCGAGCACCAAGAGACCAACCAAACCGAATAGTGAGACGAGGACCTTGAGCATAGGAGAAGATCTTTTTTACACTATACAAATTCCGCAAGATGAATACCACCGACTCATCAAGCCGGGGATTTATTGATCCGAGTGAGCCGGATGATCAAGATGATCAAGACAGGCAAATGCATCAGCAAACCGCTCATTCCCATGAAAAATTCCCCAATCCAGAAGGTCACGCCGAGGTTGAAGGTCAAGACTCCGTAGTACAAACCAACACCGAGCAAGATCCGTTGGGTGATCGACAGAAGTGGCGAAAGGGGAGGAAGCCGCCGGTCCAGTGGGAAATAAATCGCCAGCGAAATCAGTCCGACCACGGCCCAGCCCATATAGTTTGCGAATGGGACGCCGAAATGCAGGCCTGGATCAGGATAGTAGTAGATCTTCCCCAAGAACCAACGGTCACCGCGGAGGGCGACCGGATCGATCACCATGTCGATAAAGGTGAACAAAAACGCGGCCAGCGCATAAACAGTCCGACTCGTGCGGGCCTCCACGTCGAATTGCAACGGTCTGAGAAGGGCACGCTCGATGCTCGGAGAAGAATCAAACGGCAGTAAGAGTCCGAGCGCCACACAGTAGGCGGCAAAGAGGAGGAAGCTAAACGAAATAGAATCCATGAACGGCACGTTGGAGAAATAGAGCTCCTGGCCGACCGTCGAGCCGTTGTAGAAGTACCAGCCGAATGGAATGCCGGTTCGCGTCGATGAAAACTCACAGACAAATGCCGTTGTCCAGCTGATCAGCCAGAAGCGCCAGGTGCGTGCCCAGCCGACCAATTGGATGGCGGAGAAGAGGAATGCGGCAAGGAAAATAAAGACATAGGGGCGCAGGATGATCGTCTTGATAAAGAGATCGAAGACTTCCATCACGTGTTGAGTTGTGAGCTTTCAGAAGAGCCAAGCACTCATGGTCGACACGGGATCCTGAATTCGCCCTCATGCATACTTGTGGTCGCGAAACCACCGTACGGCTTTCTCCAGCGCCACTTCGGGGGGATTTTGCGGCAGGCCGAGTTCTCGGATCGCCTTGCTGCAATCGTAGTGCATCTTGTACTTGGCCATCTTCACTCCCTCCAGCGGGATGCGCGGAGGATGGCCCGTGAAGTTAGCGAGCCAATGATTGAGATAGGCAAGCGGGAGTACGGCGGCTCTCGGTAATTTCAGAGCCGGCGCTTTGAGGCCGGTTAACTTGCTGAGAATTTCAAAGACTTCACGAAGCAACAGGTTTTGTGAGCCGAGAATATATCGTTCACCCTGCCGGCCTTTCTCCATGGCAAGCAGATGGCCGATAGCCACGTCATCCACGTCGATGATATTCATGCCGGTTTCAATGTAGGCCGGCATCCGGCCCTTCATGAAATCGACAATGACTTGGCCGGTTGGCGTCGGCTTGACGTCACCTTCGCCGATTGGCGCGCTTGGATTCACGATGACGACCGGCAATCCTTCCTTCGCCAGTTTGTGCACTTCCTGTTCGGCCAGATACTTCGATCGCTTATAGTGGCCGGCCATCTGTTCGAGCGAGACCGGTGTCTCCTCCGTCCCGAGCCCTCCACCCGACGGCAAGCCGATCGCGCCGATGGTGCTGCAATAGACCGTGCGTTCCACACCGACAGCACGCGCCGCTTCCAGCAGATTTCTGGTCCCGGCTACGTTGATGTCATAGAAGATCGAGGGATCTTTGGCCCATAAGGCGTAATGCGCGGCGACATGGTAGAGCTGTCGGCACCCGCTGAGGGCTTTTCGGAGGGATGCCGGGTCACGCAAATCCCCTGCGGATCGTTCAACCCGAAGACCGTCAAGGTTCCGCAAGTCGGAGTCTGGTCGAGCTAACACACGAACCTCGGCGTCGGTTCGTACAAGGGCTCGTGCTACCGCCGCTCCAACAAACCCGGTGGCGCCTGTGACAAGGGCTTTCATGGTGAAGACGTGAAGCGTGTGAACTGAGGATGACTGCTTGATTGTACCATCCTGCGTTTCACGAGATACGCTTCACGAATAACGTCAGTTCTTACGGCTTGTGATGTACCGCGCGATCTCGCGCAATGGATCGGCGGAAGGACCAAATGATGAGAGCCGGTTGATGGCGCAGGCCACACAATCGTCGGCCAGTTTCTTCGCCCCTTCCACGCCATGGAAGGTCGGATAGGTTTTCTTGCCCCGTTCGGCATCGGTATTTGGGTTCTTCCCGAGCTCTTCACGCGTGCCGGTCACGTTCAACACGTCATCGGCGATCTGAAAGGCCAACCCGATGTCTTCCGCATAGCCGGTCAGGTCGTCCAGCTGTCGCTCGGTAGCCCCGGCGGCAACCGCGCCCATGCGGACTGCAGCCCGAATGAGCATGCCGGTCTTGTGCTTATGAATGTTCCGAAGGGTGAGGAGGTCGATATCTCTGTTTTCGGCCTGGATGTCGAAAACCTGGCCACCCACCATACCCATGGGGCCGGACCCGAACGCCAATTCTTGGATGATGCGGACTTGTCGCACCGGGTCGCAGCCTTTCATCAGATCAGGACGGCTGATGATGTCGAATGCCATCGTGAGAAGCGCATCGCCAGCGAGGATCGCCATCGCTTCGCCATATACTTTATGGTTCGTGGGTTTGCCACGGCGAAAGTCGTCGTTGTCCATTGAGGGCAGATCGTCGTGGATCAACGAATAGGTGTGAATGAATTCCAGCGAACATGCCACAGGCATGAGGCCAGGGGTCGTCGCTCCGATCGCTTCCGCCGCGGCAATCGCCAAGATCGGTCTGATTCGCTTCCCGCCCGCGAGCAGGCTGTAGCGAATGCTTTCGTGTAAGGTCGTCGGCGGGGTGACGGAGGGCGGCGCGATGAGGTCGAGAAATCGATCGACTTCGATCCGTTTCCCTTCGAGATACGCCGCGATATTCATATAGTCTGTGTTCCTGAGGACTCCTCAACCCGCGCGGAGAGTAACAAACGAAGGGAGGGGAGTCAAAGTAAACTTTTCACCGCTAGTCAAGGCATCATCGTTTGGAAGTCGCCGCACTGAAACCGCAATCGGTGATGCGGTAGTGGAGTTGCTTCGCGCCGGTTGTTCATAAGATAAGGACATGTTCGAGAGAGGTCGTGTCGAATAACCGATTGAGTAGAGAGATGGGCCGATTGTGGAAGCGCCGTCCGCTTGTTTTTACGACGGTCGTCCCGCTATACTTCCCACCTCTATGAGTATTCGAAAAGGTGGCGGTGAATGGGAGCCGATGACGCTTCCAGTTCAACCGCGCCTCTGCCGGGTGTGCCAAGAAGACCTTTATCGGGACAAGACGATGCTCCGGGGAGGCTGGTCTCGTTGCACGGTCTGTGACGAGTTCGTTCATTACAGTTGTCTTGCCAGTGGGAAGGTCTCTTTCTTAAAGGCACGACCCCGGGTATGCAAAACCTGTCGTTCGGTTCAGGAGGGGACCGTCTCTTCTTCTCCGAAGAAGGATGGGACTCCCGTGGTAGCCATGCCCTGAATTCTCTACTCCTGTGTGAGTCCTGAACGTTGCCGAGCGGGCTTACAGACGTCTCACCGTTCATTGAGACATCATGGCGCAAGTCATCCGAAGTGGCGCGTTTCTGCAACAGTGCTGGTCGGTCCATCCTCTGTGTTTGACTGTCAGACGAATGACGGACGAGCGCGCGGTGGTGCTCTCCTGCAGTTCATGCAAGTCGGCCCATTATCTAACGGTTGCCACGGTCAGTTCGAAAGAACCTTCAGCACCTCGACGGGCAGAAGAAGACGTCCGGAAGGATGAACCGCACGGTGAGGCGCTCCTTAAAACTTGTGTCTCGACCCATCATACCTCTCTGACGCTCCGTGAAATGGATGTGTTCCAGGATCTCGTGTTGTTGCGCTGTGCCGACTGCCGCCGACTCTACGAACTGACCATTTCGGCATTTGAAACGCGCCACAAGTAGCCAAGAGCCGATGCACCATCCGTTTGCGTTTACCGATGAAGAATCCACGCTGCTGACCGACGCGCAATTCTTTCGGAAAAAGGCTGCGATCACGACAAAAATACGAGCCATGCTTGAAGCAACGCATGGCGCATTGCAGCATGAGCTTGCAGGTCTATCGCTCGTCGTTCCTCCCGATTTCGATCCCAACCTCCATCAGCTGGTAAAAGGCGAGCATCTGGAGGATTTCCCATATCAATATCTTGATTGTCCCAAACACTTCTCCGGCGTGAACAAGTTCACGTTCCGAACGCTGGTCTGGTGGGGGCATCATGTGACCTGTGCCCTATTACTGGAAGGTTCGGAGATTGGACGATACAAGCGCCAGCTTCTCGGCCGGTTTCACCAACTTGCTGGAAGAGACCTAGAGCTATCTCTGGCCCCGTCGTTATGGGAGTGGAGACGGGGAGAGGGCTATACGCTGCCGATCACCCATGACCGCAAGGCCCAGATCGCTGCCGTGCTGGCTGAACGATCGTTTCTGAAGGTCGTTCGGTGTGTGTCTTTTGGAGATTCACGAGTACGAGAGGGGCAATTGGCCCAAATGGCATGCGAAACCTTTCGATCGATGTATCCTCTCGTCACTCCCTAACTTTTTCATCCTAATTGTCTCTGACACCAAACTTGGGTAGACTGGGCCGCCACTCTTTTTGAACCTTGACAGGGAGGAGCCTGTGAAGCAATCGTCATTACGAGTTCTGGGCTGTGCCATCATGATGGCGACCATGCTGGCCGGCTGTAGGGGAACAGGAGAAATGCGTTATCTGGATTTGCGCGAGAAGCCGCCGATGGTGCAGGTGACCGACATCGATCCGCTCAAGATCGCCATCGAACCGTTTGACGATCGACGGACGGATAAGAGCCGTGTGGGGATGCGTACTCATCTTTGGGGAGGAACCACGCACTTCGATGTGTCGGGTGATCGGCTTGCGGGATTGATTACTCAGCGACTCGCCGATCGCTTAAGAACTCGTGGGTGGCGAGATCGGGTATGGAACGTGCGTGTGGCCTCGCCAGGATCCGCTGCGGATGCCGATATCGTCATCAGCGGACAGGTGCAAGATTTCTCCGCTACTGTGAAGAGCCGCGTCTTTTCCACTGTGATCGACACCAGCAGCCGATTTACAATTCAGGCCAGAAACCTCGTCGACCGAAGCACGACCATTCGCACCATTGAAGGGGGGCGAAGTCGAACTGTGTTTTGGTTCAATGAGGATGATGTGCGTGATCAATTGGCGGCAACTTTGAAAGACGGACTTGATCGGCTGATTGTCGACACGACGATTGACAATAAGGCGTTACGCCCGTCACGGCGCCTCCTGCAAGAGTGAATCGTTGTAACCCGATGGGGAGGAGCATTGATTTTCTGAGCGTTGACGGCAACCTCAATCTGTCTTCAAGGATTCCTCACAGTGCGTGAGCGGCGGTGGGAAACGACGACACCCTTGAGTTTCGGTCAGGCGCTTGCCGTGGGGCACCGACTCGCCGCACTCGGGTTAAAGCCGGTTTCGCCCGCCAGCGACGTGATCTGCTATGTGGAGGAATGGACGGTCGGGTCGATCGACGACTTCGATCAGCTCGACCCCTGGGCCACGGAAGACGTCACGCTCGTCCATGTCCGGGAACGGTGGCGCGGCGATTTCTTTCTTCTATCCGGAGCCTATCATACGGTCTATCAGCGTCATCAGGATATCGGTACATATTGCTCCATCAGCCATCCCTGGCGCATTCGAGAAATACTGCAGCTTCATGATCAACGTGCCATGTTCTGGATCGGGTTTCGGCATGCCCATTCCTTCATCCGGGTCCGCCTCCAAACTCAGGTAATTATTACGCCCGGAGAAACGCGTGGCGATGCCGATCGGACGCGGTGGTTGGATGAGAGGCGAGCAGCCTTCCTCGATGCAATTACCGTTTTGGACCTTCCGATCGAGACCCATGTGGAGAAGAACATGGTGATCGTCCGACCTTCCGATGCGTCGATTCCGTTTTTTTGCTCATGGCCCGATGCGTTTGGCCCTTGCCAGTTCGAGTACAACACGTCCGATGCGTTTGAATTCCTCGTGCCGGCCAGCAAGCTTGCGGAGACCTTCCATCCAGAACCGGCCGGAGTTCGCGCCTATCTCACAGGGTTTTCAGAAGCAGCCTTGGCAGAATTCCAGGAGATCGAGCCGGGATCACGGCTTGCCTACCGCTGCTCCGTCCATTGCCCGCTGGATGATCTGCCGGAAGTGCAGAACGCGATTCGACCGCACGGTCTCCTGTATACTACGCTCTGCGAATTTCAGACGCAGGCGGTGTTGCCGGACGCTGAGGATGCCTCGGCGATCATCGGCATCGTCGGAATCAACGGACAGTTCAAGATCGAAGCGCGCCTCAATCATGCTCCGCTCCACGAAGAAGCAATGACGCCATGGTTGGAGCGGATGATCGGTCATCCGGTCGTGTATGCCCCGTTACCGGCGTTCGTTTGACAGGATGCTGAAAAAGGCCTCCAACTTCGTTCTCGTCTCGAAAAAATCCTCAACGTACTCCAGAAGAGGGTACGCCTCCGACCCTCTAAGACACTGGGCGCTCACCGACTCGCGCCCGTCCGCAGATGCGACGCTCATTATTCTTCGCGTCGCGGACCTCGTCTGCGGCCTCGTTGGCGACCTTTTTGAGCATCCTGAGAATCCCTCTCCGACGTAACGTGGTCGCCGCACGATTCACTATTTCATTGAACAATCGAACGAGATTTCGCACAGTGGTGACATGAGCCCGCTCGCAAAGATCCAATCTGTGCTCGCGAAACCGTTCATGCCGGCCGTCTTCTTTCTCTCGGGGGTCACTTATGACACCGTGACTCTCACGCGAATCGATCGACTGCAAGACAACCTCGTTCTGATGTTATATCTTGCCCTCCTCGGTACCTTGATCATCTTGACAGGACGATTGGGGATCCAGTCTCCACCCGATCGCGAACAGCTGGCGTCGCTCCCCCCTTTCCCTCGTTGGGTATTAACGAGCCGTCCCTACTACCCGATGGCGAGTCAGTTCTTGCTCGGCGGTCTCTTCAGTGCCTATACGATTTTTTATTCCCGGAGCACCTCATTTACCGGCACGGCGGTTTTCTTTGGTTTGCTTATCGCGCTCTTGGTGATCAATGAGTTTTTGCGTGATCGCCTGTCGAATCTTCGCCTGCTGGTCAGTCTATACGGAGTGGTCAGTTTCGCCTTTTTCACGTTCTTTTTGCCCGTAATGACCGGCTACATGAACGCCGTGGTCTTCTTAATCGGAGCCTGCATCAGCGTGGCGGTGACCTTGCGGGTCGTCCAGCTCATCTATCGTAATAATCCCGACCGATCGAGACACGAGGCCATCAAGGTGACGGTTCCGACGGTTGCATTCATCACCCTCCTGGTGGGTTTCTACTTTATGAATTGGATTCCGCCGGTACCGCTGTCGCTGAAGTTCGGCGGGATGTATCATGAGATCAAGCGAACCGGCGAGCAGTTTGAGCTCTCCTTTGAGAGGCAGTGGTATCAGGTCTGGAAACGTTCGGATACGATCTATCCTTCGAACCAGCCGATCTATTGCTTCACGGCCGTCTTTGCACCGGTCGATCTCAATACCACGATTTACCATCATTGGTACTTCCGTCCGAACAGCGAGAGGCCGTTCATGCATGCGGATAGAATTCCCATCAAGATCTCAGGTGGGCGTGAGGGCGGCTATCGAGCCTATAGCTTCAAACAGCGCCTTGATCCAGGCGATTGGCGGGTCGATGTCGAATCCCAAGACGGGCGGATCATTGGGCGAGTCTCGGTACAGGTGGAGGGACCAGCTGAGACGGTACCGACGCTGACGAGCATCTCCTATTGACTATCAGCGTATGGAACGACTTAGTGTCCTCAAGTTACTTGATGAGGGGGAAGGGGAGGGGACGTGATGGTTGCCGAGATTTGGTTGCGGGCGGTGATGGAAGCAAGTAAAGTGCGGACCCAATGAGCGATCGGACTCTTTCCCCTTGTCCCTCCAGCCCTAATTGCGTGTCGACGCAGGCGACCGATGAGGGCCACGCCATCGCGCCGTTCCAGTACAAGAAGTCTCGCGCGGAAGCGAAAGAGGCGTTGAAAGCGATACTCGCAACATTGCCTAGGACGAAGCTCGTCGAAGAAGATGTATCCTATCTTCACTACGAATTCACCAGCTTGCTGCTTCGTTTTGTCGATGACGTAGAGTTTCTCTTCGATGAAACTACGAAAACAGTTCACTTCCGTTCTGCTTCTCGCACGGGCTATAGCGATCTTGGCGTCAACCGCAAACGTATGGAACAGGTGCGAACCTTGGTCGACGGAAAGCTTTAGGCATTTATCTAATTGCTTCGGCATGATTCTTCCTCCTGTTATGATGCCGGAATAGGAGGATCGGTCATGGGATTCAAGCGTAAGCACTCACGTGTTGATGTGGGCTGTGTCGGCCGGTTGCAGCGCGGCTCGCTCTCGGCGCCGTGTAAGGTGCTCAACGTCAGCGAGTCCGGCGTCCGTTTAGAAAGCCGTCTGTTCGTGAAGATCGGTGATGTGCTTCGATTCAGGATAGAGCTTGAGGGTGGGAAGTCCTTGGCCTGCGAGTTGGAAGTTATTCATGTGCGAACACCTAAATTGGGCGCAAAAATTGTTTCAATCAGTCCAGAGGATCGAGAGCGATTGACCCATATTCTCGATGATCATGTTCAAAGCAGTTTCTCACGTGGCTAGGCCTTGCCCGCCATACCCGTACTGCAGCCCGCGCTCGGCCAGCAGATGTCTATCTGAAAAATTTCGGCTGGAGAAGGAAGGCCCAGCCCATATGCGGCGAAGCCCTCGTGGGGATCAAGGAACTTAGCCTGACTCGGGGCTGAGACGAACGGCGAGTGGTCGCATGTGTTACGGTGAAGAGATCGCTGTGGGTCCGAACGCAGGAACGGGATGGCAATAGGATCCTTTCAAGCTAGAGTGAGTCAAGTCAGAGATTTGACGCACGATGTCCGCGAATTAGAGCTAACGCTATGCGCGCCTAAAGAAATCATTTTCAAGGCAGGGCAATTTATATCATTTGACGTGCCAAAGGAAGGCTATCCGTACCCGGTCACGCGTCCCTATTCCATTGCCTCACCTCCCTTGATCTCGGATCGGGTGCTGCTGCTATTCAATCTGGTACCGGGGGGGCCTGGGTCGACTTACCTCTACAGCCTTCGCGAAGGTAATACAGTGAGTTTTAAGGGGCCAGCCGGATCTTTTTATTTACGAGAGGATCCGACTAAGCGGGTCCTCTTTGTGGCGACCGGGACGGGTATTGCCCCGTTCCGGTCCATGCTATTGACGCAGCTCGATCGGAGTAGTGCTCAATCGGTCACGCTTATTTGGGGCTTGAGGTACGAGCACGATCTCTATTATCAGGATGAGCTCCAAGCCTTGGCGGAGCGTCACCGGCAGTTTTCCTTTATAACCACCCTGTCTCGGCCTGGACCCACCTGGAAGGGAGCCAAAGGGCGAGTGAACGGTCTCATCCAGGAACAGGTTACGTCGGTTCGAGACTTAGCCGTCTATCTATGCGGCAACAATGACATGCTTAAGGAAGTAACGGCAACCATCCAAGCCAAAGGACTCTGCCCCATCCATCGGGAGAAATATTATTAGCGTCGGAGTTCCCGGACCACTGCCAGGTTCAGGGGAAAGGCTATCAGCGCGGTGTCCGAAGTTCGGGTCCCCGCCTGGTGGTGTGCTGAAAGATGCATTTTGGGCAGGTGTAATGGATGAACTGGTTGCCGCCAACTAGACGCTTCCTCATGAGAACTTTGCACCAAGTGCAGAGGCGATCAGGTAACTCGATCCGGGATGTGTTTGGGACGGATGCCATGAGCATATTGTTCCTGAGCTCCATGACCTTGTCAACCGATTGATGAAGACTGTTCTCCTCTCAAAACGAAAATATTCCCCGCGGCTCTTAATCGCAGCAAAAAAATTTATGGTATAGTTCACGCATGATGGTGTCCGTGAACACAACCTTTTACAGAAAGGGATCAACCCCCTATGAGTATCTCGGCCAGTT
>JACZCY010121941.1_pt1 | contig 47554 bp, 48 predicted proteins | sample 8641821 | NCBI WGS metagenome assembly JACZCY01 (sample SAMN15324609, study PRJNA640507) | soil metagenome | isolation source: intercropping sugarcane | place: China: Luxin town, Laibin City, Guangxi Province | collected 2019-07-25 | depth 10cm m | reverse complement strand
TTACACCCAACGGCACATTGACCTTTACACCGTTCTAGCCTGGATCCACCACATCGTAGGAGGGGCGTCGGCATGGTATCCCTGCCGACGCCCTTCCTACGTGGTCTCCATACCATTCGCTTTCGGCCGCAAGATCCAGCGAGTCGCGCAGGGCATGGGACTTGTATTTCAAAGGATGCCCGGCGAAACTGGAAATACAGAAATACAAAGGTGAGCCCGTGTCGCGAAACTGGAGTACAGGTCTGCAAGGCGGGTTAATCCTCGCGCTTTTACTCGGGTCTATCGGCACTCTCCTCTATAACGCATATTCTGCTGCGACGCTTCCGCAACGAGAACTGCAGATTCGCGCTTCTCTGCAAGAAGCCAGCCGCCTCATGGCTGAATCTGCGGATTCAGCGCTTCGTTCATTATCCCGACAAAAGTCGGAGCAGTTGGAGGAGTTGCATCAAACGTTCGCTTCGATTGCACATCAAGTTCTCATGAATTTCCCCGGTGTGGAAGGGGGATTTTATTTGCGCGATGTGAATCGGTTTAGTGGTTATAGCTTTCCTACCGCCGGCGCCGTGCATCCTTCAGAACCGTCTAGGACCGATCCGCCGCCTTTGGAAGCGCCGTTGATTCGCCAACAAGCTCAACAAAGCCTCTCGGAACAAACCCCGCTCTTCACTGTACGGGATGTAGGCCCCAGTCGTGTCATGATCGTCACGGAGGCGATCGGCTCCGAACGTCCTGCACCCGCTGCGACCTGGGGGATGATTCGCCTCACAGGACCGGAGCAACTGGAAAGCCAACTTCATCGATATGAAGTGTCCGTCGGCCTCGCCTTAGCGGGTCTGACGTTGGCCTTGGTTCTGACGTTCACGCTCAATCAATCGCTGGCGCGACAACGATCCGCTCAGGAAAGACTCAAGGAAGAATTACGACGATCTGAGCAGCTCGCATCGCTCGGGAAAATGCTCGCTGGCGTGGCGCATGAGATACGAAACCCCTTGGCGGGCATCCGCTCGACGATTCAGCTCTGGCAACGGTTTCCCGATCAGGTTCATATCATGGGTTCCGTTGATGCGGTCCTGCAGGCAACAGAACGGCTCAACGAGATTCTCACTCGCCTCTTGCATTTCACGAGGGTCGAACACGCGGAACGGCGGCCGATCCGGATGAACGAGTTGGTGGCAGAGACATTCAAACTGCTGGAGGCACAAGCTGATGTTCAAGGCGTGAGACTTGAACTGGATGTGGAGCATGACTTGCCGCTGGTGCTGGGTTCTCCGACGGCCTTGCGCCAAGCGCTATTGAACCTCGCCACCAATGCGCTCCAGGCCATGCCGAACGGCGGCCGCCTCCATTGCCGTACGGGCGAACAAAAACAGACACGGGCTGTGGAGATCACCATTACAGACACCGGCTCCGGCATTTCGCCAAAAGATCAGAAGCATCTGTTTGAACCGTTTTTTACCACTCGTACGGAGGGGACGGGCTTGGGACTGGCGTTGTGCCGTGAGATCGTGCTCCAACACGGCGGCATGATTGAACTTGACGCGCAATCAAATCCGGGGGCAACGTTCCGAGTTGTTCTTCCGACAGCTGAGCGCTAGCGCCATGATCACATCCCGCGATTCAGATACCATCCTCATTGCAGACGACGATCCCGTCATTCGGAGAAACCTTCGTGTACTCATGGAATCGGAGGGGTATCAGGTCGTGGAAGCAGCGGACGGCATGGAAGCCGCCAAAGCACTGGACGATCCCTCCATTACTCTTGTCTTACTCGATCTGAAGATGCCGAGATGCACAGGCTTGGACGTCTTGCGCGATCATCAGGACCGGTTGGAGGACACGCCGGTCATCATCATCACCGCCTTAGGGGGAAGTAGTGCGGCCATCGAAGCGATGAAGCTCGGAGCCTATGACTACATCACCAAACCGTTCGACCTCGACGACGTCCTCTTCACGGTTCGACGGGCGCTGGAGCAGACCACCTTGGTGGCGCAGGTACGGGCATTAACGAGCCACGACGATCAGGCTGACTCATCCCAGGATGAACTGATCGGACAGAGCGCCGCGATGCTTGCAGTGTTTAAAACCATCGGAAAGGTAGCGGCAACCCATGAACCGGTACTCGTCCTCGGAGAAAGTGGAACCGGCAAGGAACTGGTGGCAAATGCCATTCACCGCAATTCGGATCGGGCAGAGAAGCCCTTTATCAAGGTGAATTGTGCCGCGCTCAGCCCGATGTTATTGGAGAGCGAGTTTTTTGGACATGAGCGCGGGGCCTTCACCGGCGCGGTCACGCGCCGGATCGGGCGGTTTGAACAGGCGAACGAGGGAACGTTGTTTCTGGACGAAATCGGCGACCTGGGCCTCGACTTGCAAGCCAAGCTCCTCCGCACGCTGCAAAGTGGGCAGTTCGAGCGAGTCGGAGGCGAACAGACGATTCAGGTCGACGTCCGGATCATTGCGGCGACAAACCATAACCTCTCTGCGTTGATGGCCGAACATCGTTTTCGCGAGGATTTGTATTACCGTTTGAATGTGGTCACAGTCGAACTGCCGCCGTTGCGTTCTCGGCGTGGGGACATTCCCTCTCTCGCTGAACACATCATCCGGACGCTGGCTAAAAAGTACAACTGGCCGCAACTGGCGATTTCTCCGGAAGCGGTGCAGCATCTCTCCCTCCAGTCATGGCCAGGAAACGTCCGCGAGTTGCAAAATGTGTTGGCCCGGGCGGCTATCTTGGCGAGAGGCCGCCTCATTCAGCCGGAGGATCTTAAGGCCGGCGGATTGTCATCTTCCGGTTCTGTTCAACCTCAGCCTTCCGAATCAGCATTCCATCTTAAGGAGATCCTGGCCGAAACCGAACGACGCGTGATTCAGGAAGCCCTGAACCATACGGCGTGGAATCGCACGCACGCGGCCCGCATCTTGGGTATCAGCCGCCGGCAACTCTTCGACAAGATTCGTGAGTACGGCCTCATACCAAAAGTCTGACTTCTGAGAAGAACTTCCTCACCCTGGGGGATTTCTTCCCGCTCCTCGCCAAGTCGAGCGCCTGATAATTAGATCACCTTCCCTTTCCGTTTTTGGCCGGTATATCTATGGAGATGCTCATGGGGGAATAACTCCCAATAATCCAGATGTTCCCGAAGTCTCTCTCGCGATGACGACCAGACGCAATCTCCTGCTTTCGCGAACCGCCTCATGGCCCATGGTTTGCTCAGTCTGTCCTTGGAATCACTGAATTCGGAAAGAGCCTCGTCATGTGGATTCTTTTTTCTGCCTTGCGTCGTCCTGTGACTATCATTGTGGTCATCGTCGCGGTAGTGCTCTGTGCCGTTCTTGCGCTGTCCAGCATGCCCATCGATATCTTTCCTGATCTGGGATTGCCCGCCATTTACGTGATCCAGCCGTATGGCGGAATGGCCCCATCCCAAATGGAGGCATATCTGGTCTCGTTCTATGAATACCATGTCCTCTACATCCTAGGGATTGAACACGTTGAGTCCAAATCGATTCAGGGCGCCGCGCTCATCAAACTCTTCTTTTATCCGGGAACCGACATGAACCAAGCGTTGGCGCAGACGGTGGCCTACATCGACCGATCGCGGGCCTTTATGCCGCCCGGCACGTTGCCTCCGGACATCATCCGCTACGATGCCGGTAGCGCGCCCGTCGGTTATCTGGTGTTCCACAGCGAGACGCGCAGTGCCGGCGAAGTGCAAGATTTGGCGTTGTTTCGGGTGCGGCCGTTGTTCTCCACTCTTCCCGGTGTTTCCGCACCACCGCCCTTCGGGGGAAACGCTCGTACCGTAGTGATTCACGTCGATCCCGAGCGACTCCGGGCTTATCAGATGTCTCCGGAAGAGGTGGTGCAGGCCATCAACAAAGGGAATGTGATTACACCGGCGGGCAATGTACGGATCCACAATCTCATGACGATCACCGCGCTCAATGCCGTGGTTTCCGATATCCAACAGTTCCGGGATCTTCCCATCCGCACCGGTGCAGGGCCCACGGTCTATCTCCGTGATGTCGGGTGGGTCGAAAACGGAGCGGACATCCTGACGGGGTATGCGCTCTTCAACGGCCGACGGGCGATCTACATCCCGGTCACGAAGCGAGCGGATGCCTCGACATTGGCGGTAATCAATCGGGTCAAAGAGGCATTGCCCCGTTTCAAAGCCGTTATTCCTGATGATATCGATATCTCGTTGGAGTTCGATCAGTCGTCGATTGTGACCAATACGATCAAGGCGCTCGGCATCGAGATCATGTTGGGATCGTTGCTGACCGGGCTGATGGTATTGATCGTTCTGCGGAGTTGGCGGAGCAGCCTGATCGTGCTCCTGACCATCCCCTGTGCGCTGCTTGGGTCGATCGTTGCCTTGTGGGTCACGGGTCAGACCATCAATATCATGACTCTGGGTGGTTTAGCATTGTCTGTGGGAGTGCTTGTCGATGCCTCGACGGTCGCGATTGAAAGTATCCATGCGCATCTCGGAAAGGCGGTCTCTATTGCCCGTGCGGTGATCGATTCCGGCGCTGAAACGATCATCCCACGCTTTGTGTCGATGCTGGCCGTGCTGGCAGTTTTCATTCCTTCGTTTTTCATGACGGGCGTCGGCCGCGCCTTGTTCGTTCCGCTCGCCTTGGCAGTGGGGTTTGCCATGATGGCTTCGTATGTTCTCTCCAACGCCTTCGTCCCGATCATGGCTGTGTGGCTGCTCGGTCGTGGGCGACTTCCTGAGGAACAGGATGGGATTTTTGAACGTCTCAAGCTCGGTTACGGGCGATGCCTGCAGATTCTTCTGCCCCATCGCCGGTTCATTTTCATCGGCTACGCGACGGTGGTCGTCATCGCCATTCTTGTTGTGGGACAGTATCTTGGAACCGAACTCTTCCCCTCGGCGGATACCGGGCAATTTCAGGTGCGGCTCAGGGCACCGGATGGGACGAGGATCGAACGTACGGAAGTCCTCGCGAAAGAGGTGCTCGCCGCGATTCAGGAAGAGGCTGGGCCTGATAACGTAGGGGTGACACTTGGGTATGTCGGTACGGTCGGCTCAAGTTATCCCGTCAATCTGCTGCACCTTTGGACCAGCGGGCCTCATGAGGCGGTGCTGAGGATCGCCTTGAAGCGGAACGCCGGAATCTCGGTCGAGGATTTGAAGGACCGTCTACGCCGGAAGCTTCCCGAGCGTCTCCCCGGCACGAACTACTCGTTTGAAGCGGGAGATCTCGTCAGCCAAGTCCTCAGCCTCGGCGCCCCAACCCCGATTGAAATTGCAATCACGAGCCCAAATTTAGACGTCAACATGGCGGTTGCCCGTGAGCTGATGGCCAAGCTACGGGCCGTTCCGACGCTGCGCGATCTCCAATTCGGACAGCCATTGGAATATCCGACAGTGGAAGTTGACCTGGACCGGTTCCGAGCAGGGCAGCTGGGTGTCACGACCGAGGATGTGGCACGTTCGTTGGTCGCGGCCACTTCTTCGAGTCGGTTTGTTCAGCGAATGTATTGGGCAGATCCTTCGTCGGGAGTCGCCTATCAGATCCAAATCGAAGTCCCTCAGGCGCAAATGGCCGGCTTGGAAGATGTCCGTAATATTCCGGTCATGACTCCGGTTAACGGCAATCCTTGGGTGTATGTACGGGATGTGGCTTCTGTAACACAGGGCACGATGCTCGGCGAATATGACCGCCACAATATGCAGCGGATGATCACGATCACGGCCAATGTAGCCGGAGAAGATTTGGCAAGGGCCGCCGATCGTGTCACGCAAGCCATTGCCGACCTGGGGCGACTCCCTAAAGGAGTCACGGTGACCCTTCGTGGACAAGTCGCTCCCATGCGCGAAACGTTGGCGGGGTTGCGCACCGGTCTTTTGCTCACAATGGCGGTGATCCTGCTCCTGCTGGTCGGCAACTTTCAATCGTGGCGCAATGCGGGCATCGTGATGTCCACACTGCCTGCCGCTCTGGCCGGTGTGCTGGTGATGCTCTTCCTGACCAGGACGACCGTGAACGTGCAATCATTTTTAGGGGCCATCATGGCAATGGGAGTTGCCGCGGCCAATGCGATTCTCTTGGTGTCCTTTGCCGATACGCGATGGAGGACCGGTTGTTCCGCTGCGGCTGCTGCCGTCGACGGTGCATGTGAGCGATTGCGCCCGATTCTCATGACCAGCCTGGCGATGGTCGTCGGCATGATTCCCATGGCGCTCGGACTTGGCGAAGGGGGCGAGCAGACAGCCCCTCTCGGCCGTGCGGTGATCGGGGGCTTAGTCGCGGCAACGCTATCCAGCCTGTTGGTTGTGCCTGCCGTGTTCGCCCTCGTTCACGGAGAACGAAGGGCAAGAAACACGTCGTTGCTGCCTGAGGCGACGCTGTCTACCAAGTCGGAGCCTATGGGTCACTCCGTCCAACAGGATGATCCATGAAAACTCAAGGAAAGATGATTGCGGGTAGTCTCTTCTTCCTCGGACTCAGCGCAGGATTGGTGATATTCCTCGCTTCATCGTCGTCAGGAGAGCGGACTAACCTAGACCAACCGAGAGAGCAGCGACGTACCATAGATGTGGTTTCTGTTCAGACCCTTATGCTCGAAACCACCGCGCGCCTGCCGGGCGAACTCTTACCGTATCTGGCCGTGGATCTGTATCCCAAGGTTGCCGCTCTCCTCGATTGGATTGGGGTTGATCGCGGAGATGACGTCAAGCAGGGGCAGGTCCTAGCCCGTTTAGTCGCGCCGGAACTCCGCGCACAACGGGCGGAAGCGGAGGCCAAACTTCGCGCCGATCAAATCACGCTTCGGCATCTGCAAGCAGCGGCCGAAACTCCCGGAGTTATTGCCGTAAATGATTTGGAAGTCGCTGAGAAGACCGTGGACGCGGGTCATGCCCGTGTCGTCGCACTCAAAGAAATTGAGGATTACCTGATAATTGCGGCACCCTTTAACGGGAGAGTCACTGAGCGGCAGGTGCATCCCGGTGCCCTCCTGATTCCCGGACAAGGTAAACCATTGCTTCGTGTCGAACAGCTCGGTCGGTTGAGACTCGTCGTTCCTGTGCCTGAGGCGAACGCGGGTGAAATCGCCGAAGGTGTGGAAGTGTCCTTCACGGTGTCGGCCTATCCCGGTGAACGATTTACCGGAGTGGTGAGGCGTATTGCACGGTCAGTGGATGCTAAGACACGAACAATGCCGGTCGAATTGGACGTCGAAAATGAAAGGAAACGCTTGGCTCCGGGGATGTTCGCGGAAGTGGAATGGCCTGTGCGTCGGCCACGCGCCACCATGTTCGTGCCTCGTAGTGCCGTCGTGACGACAACTGAGCAGATATTTGTGATTCGGGTCAGCGATGATGGGACCGTGGAATGGGTCTCGATCCAGCGAGGAGAGGTCATGGGCGATCTCCAGGAAGTCTTCGGCGACTTAAGGTCTCACGATACGTTGGTTGTACACGGCACCGACGAATTGCGACCAGGGACAAAGGTTGCTGCGCGATCGGCGAGATTCTGACGTTCTGTCGAGTAGATGCAAGAATTGAGGTTCGGGTTGCTCCCCGAATCGGTGCTTTAAAGAAGGCTTTGATGAAGGCATAATGATTGACTTATTTGCATGGCATTTCGGTCGGAGCTTAGGCAGAGAAAAGAGAGGGCGGACATGTGTCAATCGACGATCGTCTGGATTCTCTTGATTATATTGGCGATGGATTTCACTGAAGGGTCCTACACTGTGTATGGACAACCGGCAGAGCTGCCTTCTTCTCCTCTTACGCTCGACCAAGCGATTCAATTCGGGATCGATCATTATCCCTCCGTCCGAGCTTCGCTTGCCCGTGTATCCGCCGCGAAGTCAGGCATCGATCTGACACGAACCGCTTACCTGCCAAGGGTGGACATCGGATACCAAGCCAACAACGCCACATTTAATAATCTCTCAGGGGTCTTCTTTGCGAATCCCTTCACTCTTGCGATAACCGGTCCGGATCTTGCGCGGAAGTCCTATGCCGGGGCATGGGGAAGTGCCGGTGGTGTGGTGGCCGGGTGGGAACCCTTCGATTTCGGATTGCGCGCGGCGAATGTTGAGACGGCGCGAGCTGCCGAGAGACAAAGCGCGGCCGGCGTGAATTTAACGAAGTTGGATGTGGGCCTGGGGGTCGGCGAGGCATTTTTTACGCTGGTTATGGCGGAACAAACCGTCGAGGCGATGCAAGCGAACGTGGAGCGCCGGCGCGTGTTTGCAGAGTCGGTCGACGTCCTCGTGAAGAGCAAACTACGGCCGGGCGTGGATGCCAGTCGGGCGAAAGCCGAAGAAGCGATGGCCCGTACCCAGCTCATTCAGGCAGAACAGGGGCGCGAGATCGCTCGAGCGATGCTTGCGGAGACGCTTGGAGTCGCCGGTGAGCGCATCGAGGTGCAGTTGAGCCCCTTGCTTCAGCGTCCGGCACTCACCCCATTGCCCGAGCCGGCGCCTTGGACCCATCCACTCGCCCTTGCCCAGTCGGCAACGACAGATGTGTTCCGCAAACGGAAGGAAGCGTATGACTATGCGTGGGTTCCGCGATTCGAGCTGCAGGCCGCGTTCTCCAGCCGAGGCAGCGGTTGGGACAACCAAGGCAACAGAACTGCTGGGGCCAGCGCATTATTCCCCGACGTTCCCAATTGGGCGGGGGGTGCGACGGTCACCTTTTCGTTCTTCGACTTCGCCTCCATTCGTTCCAAGCGTTCTATCGAGCACCATAATGAACAGGCGGAACGCGCCGCTTACGACCAGGCGCTTCAGGCATTAACAGGGAAACATGCCAAAGCCGTCGAGATAGTCAAAGCAGCGCGACGCGTGGCGGACAACACGCCAATCCAACTGTCCGCGTCGCGGGACACTGAGACGCAGACCAGAGCCCGCTATCGCGCCGGGCTTGCAACGGTCGTCGAAGTCGCCGAAGCCCAGCAATTGCTCGTCCAAGCCAGTATCGATGACGCCCTCGCCCGTCTTGGCGTGTGGCGTGCCTTGTTGGGATTGGCGGGAGCCCGAGGGAATTTACAACCCTTTCTTGATCAATTCCGCACTTCCACACAAGGATCGTAAGGATGTGGCTCCTTCTCATGGCACACACCGACGACATATCTGACGAATCCTCTCCTTTGCAGGCCGGCCGGATACAGGAAGCGGTCAGGGTCCGGGCTCGTCCAAACTCCGAACGCAATGAAGAGCCCTTGAAACACAAAGGGCCCGGTGGCTTCCCACCGGACCCTCAGTTCCTTCCGAGCGATTGGCCATAGGCCATCAGCTCGTCGGTTTAGTACATCCCCTCCATACCGTGGCTATGTCCACCGCCCGGCATAGCCGGTTCTTTCTTCTCTTCGGGGAGTTCGGTGATCATGACTTCAGTAGTGAGCATCAAGCCCGCCACGCTGGCGGCGTTTTGGAGTGCCGTCCGCGACACCTTGGTCGGATCGATGATGCCGGACTTGATCATATCGACGTACTCATCCGTCGCGGCGTTATACCCACCATTGGTGTTCTTTTCTTCCCGAACCTTGCCGACGATGACCGATGCTTCCGCACCGGCATTTGCGGCGATCTGCCGGATCGGCTCTTCGAGCGCGCGCCGGACAATGTCGAGTCCGACTTTCTGTTCTGTCGGGATATCTTTAAGTCCGTCGATGGCCTTGACGCAACGGAGGTAAGCCACACCGCCGCCTGGGACGATTCCCTCTTCCACCGCTGCCTTGGTGGCGTGTAGGGCATCCTCGACGCGGGCCTTCTTCTCCTTCATTTCGGTCTCGGTTGCCGCGCCGACGTTGATGACCGCCACGCCGCCCACGATCTTCGCCAGCCGCTCTTGCAACTTTTCACGATCGTAGTCCGATGTGGTTTCGTCGATCTGAGCCTTGATCTGTTTCACCCGGCCTTCGATCTTCTTGGAATCGCCGTAGCCTTCCACAATCGTCGTGTTGTCCTTGTCGATCGTGACGCGCTTGGCGCGGCCGAGATCGGTCAGCTTGACGTTCTCAAGCTTGATGCCGATGTCTTCAGAAATTACCTGGCCGCCGGTGAGGATTGCGATATCCTCAAGCATGGCCTTGCGGCGATCGCCGAAGCCGGGAGCCTTTACCGCGGCGACATTCAAGGTGCCGCGCAGCTTGTTCACTACGAGGGTGGCGAGCGCTTCACCTTCGACTTCTTCAGCCAGGATGACGAGCGGTTTGCCCATCTTGGCCACCTGCTCGAGCAACGGGAGCAGGTCCTTCATGCTGCTGATTTTCTTTTCGTTGATCAGGATGAGCGGTTCTTCCACGGAACATTCCATCCGCTCCGCATTGGTAACGAAATAAGGAGAGATATAGCCGCGATCGAATTGCATGCCCTCGACAACGTCCAGTGAGGTGGTCATGGACTTGGCTTCTTCCACGGTGATGACGCCGTCCTTGCCAACCTTTTCCATGGCTTCAGCGATGAGGTCGCCGATGGTCTTGTCGTTATTGGCCGAAATGGTCCCGACTTGCGAGATTTCGGTCTTGCTTTGACAGGGCTTGCTGAGCTTCTTGAGTTCGGCGGTAACGGCCTCGACGGCCTTGTCGATCCCTCGCTTGATCTCCATCGGGTTGGCCCCGGCGGTGATGTTCTTTGCCCCCTCGCGGAAGATGGCTTGGGCGAGCACTGTCGCGGTGGTGGTCCCGTCGCCCGCCGTGTCGCTGGTCTTACTGGCTACTTCGCGGACCAGCTGAGCGCCCATGTTTTCGTACGGGTTCTTGAGCTCGACTTCCTTGGCGACGGTGACGCCGTCCTTGGTAATGGTCGGTGCCCCGAATTTCTTATCCAAAATCGCATTCCGGCCCTTCGGGCCGAGGGTTGCCTTGACGGCGTCTGCGAGCTGGTTCACCCCTTTCAGGATGGAGGCTCGTGCTGTATCGCCGTACATCAGTTGCTTTGCCATTGGGTTCCTCCTGTTATCTTTTTTTATTTAATTAGTTCATCGGCATTGCTTAGGGCTCGAACTCTAGAACTCTAACTGGTAAAGATGCCAAGGATGTCTTCTTCCTTGAGGATCAAGCACTCTTCATCCTCAATCCGAAGCTTGCTGCCTGAATACTTGTCGAACAACACTTGATCACCGACTTTGACGTTCTCCACTTTCTTCCCGACTGCCTGGACCACTCCCCGTTGGGGTTTTTCTTTCGCTGAATCCGGTACATAAATACCACCGGCGGTCCGATCCAATTCCTCAGTGTAGGTGACAAACACGCGTTCGCCCAAGGGTTGGAACCCTTTGGCCACATTTTTCTTTTCCTTCTCGGCTGTACCCATAACAGAACCTCCTCCTGATGAAAGTTAACTTGTTAGGTGTTGATGGTTGAAAGTCGGGCTAAACTCGCTTGCAATCCCGGTAACCTGTAACGGGGTGGAGATAGCCTTTAGTTCGCCCAAGTCAAGGGGCTCAAGGAATTTTTATAGCCCCGATATTTCTCGCAGCTGCTGAGTTCGTGCATCCTAACCTATTGGAAAATAATATTCTAGGAGTATTTTGTGAAGGTTGGGAGGCAGGATGACCGAAATATTAGGCCCTCAGCCGATCAAAATCTTTGATGTCTTTTTTGAGATAGTCACGGAGGCGTTTGATAATGCGGGCTTCCAATTGACGGGTCCGCTCCTTCGTAATGCCGTATTTGTCGCCTAGATCATCGAGGGTCAGAGGGGAGTCGGACAGAATGCGATTCCTCAGAATATCTTCGTCACGTTCTTCGAGTGTCTTGATGAACTCGGTGAGCTTTGCCCTGAAGAGAGTTTTGAGCTGATGATCGGCGAGCTGTTCGTCTGCCGGTTCTTGGTGAGACGGCAAGACATCAAGCAGTGTGCTGCCCTGCTCTTCACCGATCGGTTGGTCGAGCGATAACTCCCAGTTACCAAGGCGCTGATCCATTTCGATCACATCGCGCTCGCGTACGTTCAGACGATCCGCGAGCAATTTGGTGTCAGGCGCGAAGCCGTCCCGCTCAAGCTTGGCCTTTTCCTTTTTCAAGTTGTAGAACAGTTTTCGTTGATCCTGAGTCGTCCCGACCTTGACGAGCCGAAAGGTGTGTAATAGGTAACGGAGGATATAGGCTCGGGACCACCAGGCGGCATAAGCATAGAAGCGCACGTTTTTCGAGGGGTCGAATTTCTTGATGGCTTGCATCAGACCGACATTCCCTTCTTGAATCAGATCCATGTGGTCGGCGCCGGTATGGAGGTACTCGGCTGCAATTGAAACCGACACACGCAGGTTGGCCATGATGAGTTTAACCGCCGCCTCGCGACTACCGTGTGTACGGTACTCCTGAAAAAGCTGAAGTTCCTCTTCCTTCGACAGATAGGGGTATCGGCGGACTTCGGCAAGGTACTGCTGTAGGGCCGTGACCGGCACCACTGCAGTTGTGTCGGATCGAGGGCCGGTCTCATCATGCTCTGGAGGAGGACTCAGCTCGGCGCCGGCAGGAACCTCGTTCAGGTCCGTCTGAGAGGGTTCTGCATCTTCAGGTTCGTCCAGTTGCATGTCTGTCTCGTCGAGGATGGACATACAGACGGCAGACTACACCAGACTCCTAGGTCGCAACAATGCTGAAAGAGACCCGAGTCCCTTATCGAATCCCTTATGTGAAGGCGGAGACTGTTAAAACAATTAAAACAATCACCGCTCTCGCCTGATATGATCGACATGCTCGGTATTGAAGCCCCCTTTTCGACGGGACTCAAAGGGATTTCGGTCTATTTTTTGGTTGACAGTCGGGACAGAAACAAGGTTATGTGTCACCCTTTTCTTATTGCTAAATCTTCGATGTTTAATGGTAAATTGTCGTCCGTGACCTGTAGGACTTTGACATGACCACTCCTTTCGATACCATCGAAAATGCGATTCGCGACATCAAGAAGGGAAAGTGCATCATCTTGGTGGACGACGAGGATCGCGAAAATGAGGGTGACTTAGTCATTGCGGCGGAAAAAGTCACTCCGCGCGTGATCAATTTCATGGCCACGCATGCCCGAGGCCTCATTTGTCTAACCTTAACGCCGGAAAGGGTGGAAGAACTGCAGTTGCCACAGCAGGTTTCCGAGAATACTGCGACGTTCGGGACCGCCTTTACTGTGTCAATTGATGCGCGCAAAGGCATCACAACCGGTATCTCTGCGGCAGATCGAGCCACGACCATTCATGTTGCCATCGACCCTACAAGTACACCGGCTGATTTGGCCAGACCTGGGCATATTTTTCCGCTGAAGTCGCAAGTTGGTGGCGTATTGAAACGAGCTGGTCAGACTGAAGGATCTGTAGATCTCGCGCGGTTAGCTGGACTTACGCCGGCGGGCGTCATCTGCGAAATCATGAATGAGGACGGCACAATGGCTCGCGTGCCTGAACTCACTAAGTTTGCAAAGCACCATAAGCTGAAGATGGTCACGATTAAATCTCTAATCGAATACCGAATGCAGCGCGAAACTTTCGTGAAGAGGGCGGCGAGCGCACGATTGCCCACGACTTTTGGCGAGTTTGAGGCGGTCGCGTTCGAGAATCAGATCGACGGGGTAACGCACATTGCCTTGGTGAAGGGCCGTGTCGACGGCGGAACGCCGACACTCGTCCGTGTACACTCCGGATGTTTGACGGCCGACGCGTTAGGATCGTTGCGTTGCGATTGCCGCGATCAATTGCATTCCGCGATGGAGATCATTCAGAAGGAGGGTCGAGGGGTTCTCCTGTACCTGAATCAAGAAGGTCGAGGAATTGGGTTGCTGAATAAGATCAAGGCCTATGGGTTGCAGGATCAAGGGAGTGATACGGTCGAAGCCAATCTGCAACTTGGATTCAAGGCGGATCTTCGCGACTATGGAGTCGGCGCGCAAATTTTGGCGAATCTCGGCCTGCACCAGATCAAGTTGATAACCAATAACCCGCGGAAGATCGTTGGGATCGAGGGATATGGCCTCAGAGTCGTCGAACGGGTTCCAATCGAGGTCCCTCCGCGCGCCGCGAATGTCCGGTATCTTCGGACGAAGAAAGCGAAGCTGGGGCATCTTCTCAAGAAAGTTTGACAGGCTCCTTCAAGTCAAGTCCCGTCTCTGGGACAAGACAGCTATTGAATTGAAAGATGAAGCATAGAAAAATGGGTGACACCCCGGCGGGATTTCGAATCGGCATTGTTGCAGCGAAGTTCAATCAGCAGGTCACGAATAAATTACTGAATGCCTGCGTCGATACGCTGATGGCCCGCGGTGTCCGTAAAGAGAACATGAATGTCGTGCGGGTACCGGGGGCATTCGAAATTCCACTTGTTGCCCGTACCATGGCCAAGGGTGGTCGGTTTGATGCCGTGATTTGCTTGGGGGCGGTGATTCGTGGTGATACTCCACATTTCGAATACATCAGTGCCGAAGTGAGTCGAGGCGTTGGTCAGGCGGCTTTAGACACCGATGTTCCGATCATCTTCGGGGTGTTGACCACCGAGACGGTTGCGCAAGCAGTGGAGCGTGCGGATACGAAGCAATTCAACCGTGGCGGCGAGGCGGCGAAGTCCGCGATCGAGATGGTGATGGTGATGAGAGAGGTGAGCAGGATCAGACAGAAATCGGATGCGGAGACATCGGTTGCACCACGGCCGGCCGCGCGGCGCCTTGCGAACTAGCGTATGGGAACTCGTCATCAAGCACGTGAGCGGGCCTTGCAGATCCTGTTTCAGCATGACATTCACGGGAAGGCTGACGTGCACCTCGACGAGTTTTGGCATGAATACTCGACGTCCGATGAGTCGAAAGCGTTCGCGGAACAGTTGGTGCAAGGTGTGCTGGAGCATAAAAAGGAACTGGATGCCACCATCGGTAAGTATGCGACGAATTGGACGGTGAGTCGCATGCCGGTCGTCGACCGCAATATCTTGCGCGCCGGGCTGTATGAGTTGTTGTGGCTGGATGAAGTGCCGGCGAAGGTTACGATGGACGAAGCCATCGAACTCGCGAAGAATTTCGGCGATAACGATGCCTCGAAGTTCGTGAATGCGGTTCTGGATAAGGTCTTGGCCACCGAGTCGCGGTTGGCTGCGAAGCGGGCTGACCCGGATCGAGGGATTTGGAGGAGAACGGATAGTGATTGAGCGGTATACACGTCCCCAGATGAAGGCCATCTGGGATCCGAAGCATAAGTATGAGATCTGGCTGGAAGTTGAATTGCAGGCCTGCGCGGCCTTTGAGCAGGCAAGACAGGCGCCGCGTGGAACGGCGGCAAAGATCCGGAAGAAGGCCAAGATCGATGTCGAACGGATTGCCGAAATCGAAAAGGTTACGAAACATGATGTGATCGCCTTTCTCGAATCGCTCATGGACACAGTAGGACCGGAACATCGTTTTCTCCACATGGGACTCACGTCTTCGGACATTGTCGATACCTCGCTTGCCATACAAATGACCGAGGCGCTCGATTTGATCCTGGGGGGAATTGATGAGCTTCTTGTCGTGCTGAAACAGCAGGCGTTCCGCTACAAGAACCAGGTGATGGTGGGACGGTCACATGGCATTCACGGGGAGCCAATCTCATTTGGTCTGAAGATGACCCTCTGGTACGAAGAAATCCGCCGTCATCTGGAGCGGCTTCGGCATGTGAGAAGCGAGATTGCGGTCGGCAAGCTGTCCGGCGCGATGGGGACCTTCGCGCATCAAGGACCGGATATTGAAGACTATGTCTGTGCCAAGCTTGGATTGAAAGTCGATCCGGTCTCCAACCAGGTGGTCCAACGTGATCGCCATGCCTCCTATTCAACGGCGCTCGCCTTGCTTGCCGCAAGCATCGAGAAGTTCGCCGTCGAGATTCGTCATCTTCAGCGCACTGAAGTGCTCGAAGCCGAAGAGTTTTTCTCGGAAGGACAAAAAGGATCGTCGGCGATGCCGCACAAACGGAACCCGATTGTCTCCGAGAACCTCTGCGGCTTGGCTCGGGTGGTACGGGCCAACAGCTTAGCGGCGATGGAAAACGTCGCACTGTGGCATGAACGCGACATCAGCCATTCGTCCGTCGAGCGGGTCATCATGCCGGACAGCACAATTTTGATCGACTACATGCTTGCCAAGGTGACGGATCTGATCAAACACTTGGTCGTCTACCCGGATCGGATGAGACAGAACCTCGAACTGACGGGCGGACTCATTTATTCGCAGCGGTTGCTGTTGACCTTGGTTGAGAAGGGAGCGCAGCGAAAAGAATCATACGAAGCGGTCCAGCGTAATGCCATGGCTTCCTGGAGAGGAGGGGGCGAATTACAAGAATTGGCCGGAAAAGATCCTTTTATTTCACAGCATCTCACAAAGAGTGAAATTGCCGCCTGTTTCAACCCGAAACACTATCTGCGCCACCTCGATCAGATCTATAGTCGGGTGTTTGGAGGACGCCATTTGCCGGGCTCCGAGAGGGAGGGAACGAGATCATGACCCGATCACTTGTGACGGCGCTGATGCTGCTATGGTTGGTGGGCGGCTCCTGGGTATCGCATGCTCAGGCGGCAGCGGATCGAGAAAAGCTTCTCACTGAACCAGGGGTCTACGGCACCTTTGCCGTCTTCGCGCTCAACGATGAATGGGCGAAGCAAGACCCCGGGACGCGGATCGTCCGCCTGACATCACTTAAAGGTGTAGTGGAACAGCATCGAGAGCATGTGGCAATCGATCTGTACCTCCTTCGAGGGCTTTCCGATCAAGCAGACCTCTTGTTCCGGATTCATGCGGCAGAATTGCGCGAGACACAGGAGTTTCTCGTGGATCTGAAGAGCAGCCAATTCGGGAAACACCTCAAAACGGTCGGGATCATGCACGGGCTCACCAAGAAGCCGAACTATGTTCCCGGATTCCCTGATCAGATGAAGGCTGACTTAAAGACCATCGGTGAGTCCGGCCAGAAACCATATGCAATTGTGATTCCGATCCGGAAATCGGCCGAATGGTGGGGGCTGGATCAGGAGAAACGGGCCGCGATGATGCAGGAACATACAGCCGCCACTCTGCCCTACTTGAAGACGGTCAAACGAAAGCTCTATCACTCCAGCGGACTGGATGATCTGGACTTCATTACTTATTTTGAAACTTCCGAACTGGAGGACTTTCACGGCCTGGTATTGTCGCTCGAGAAGGTGCAGGAATTCCGTTATACGCGGCGATTCGGACATCCGACTATACTCGGTACGATGAAATCGTTGGACGAGGTTGTAGAACTGTTGGCGCAATAAGCTGAACCATTGAGGTCCGATCATGGCGACCGGCGAGCTTCTTTACGAAGGCAAGGCGAAGAAGATTTTTTCGACGGGAAATCCGGATCAGGTCGTGCAGTATTTCAAAGACGATGCGACAGCCTTCAACGCACAGAAGCGCGGGACCATCGTCGAAAAAGGCGTCATGAACAACAAGGTGTCCGAGCGGCTTTTTCGGCTCTTGGAGCAAAACGGAATACGGACACATTTTGTGGAGCGATTGAATGACCGGGAAATGCTCACGAAGCGGGTCAGAATCGTACCGATCGAAGTCGTGATCAGGAACGTCGTGGCAGGCAGTTTGGCCAAGCGACTTGGACTGAAAGAGGGGAACCGGATCGATCCGGCGGTTGTTGAATTCTATTATAAGAACGATGCGCTGGGAGACCCGCTCGTCAATGACGATCATCTGCGGCTGATGAATGTTGCGACGCCGGGCGTCTTGCGTGAGTTGCGAGAGCTCGGACTCGCGATTAATAAAGTTCTCAAGCCCTTCTTCGCCGAAAGGAAAATGCAGCTTGTCGATTTCAAGCTTGAGTTCGGTGTCTTTCACAATAAGCTGATCTTGGCAGACGAAATTTCTCCGGATACCTGCCGTTTCTGGGATATGACGACCGGTGAGTCGATGGATAAGGATCGGTTTCGGAAGGATATGGGAGGAATCGAGGAGGCGTATCAGGAGGTGTTGAGAAGGGTTTGTGGGTAAGTGAAAGGGTGAGCTGGAATTGTCAGGCTTCGGCACTTCGGCTCGACCGCACGTGCCACTCCCTCTGCTCGGCTGCGCAACTTGTTCCGTTTCGTATAAAATTCAAACGGAACTTCGAACAGTGCTCGCCCGTCCGCTCTGCGGATCGCATCGGTCGTGGAGTGCGGGTAGTACGAGCCTTCGTGCAAGGCGCCTGGTAATCCCAGCTCGCCCTTTTCAACTAGGGGAGGGAAGAGAAGAAAGAAGGGAAAAGATGCTGCGGGCGTATCTGAATTATGGCTTGATCGCATCGGTGGTGGTTTGGGCGGCCATTGTGGGCGTGATGGCCTATCGGTTGAACGAGTCGCCCTGGCGTTGGGCGTTCGTTGGGCTGGTATTTGCCGGCGGGCTGACTGTCGCGGCCATATTGTGGATCAAGAGATACGTGGATCGGTTGAATGAAGCCGAAGAAAAGCGGGAGAGCAAGTTGTGAAAGCTAAAATTCATGTGACGCTGAAGCAAGGCATCTTGGATCCGCAAGGCAAAGCCATCGAACATGCGCTGGACTCGCTGGGATTCAAGAATGCCGCAAATGTTCGCGTAGGAAAGTACATGGAGCTGGATCTCGATCAAAGCGATATGGCCAAGGCTGAGGCTGAGGTCAAAGGCATGTGTGAAAAGTTATTGGCGAATACGATCATCGAAGAATATCGGTACGAACTGCAAGGCTAAGGTCGAGGTCGAGGCTCAGGATCTGCTCAGGCTTAACCTTGGCCTTCTTGAGGTTGTATGAACATCGGCGTCATCGTTTTCCCGGGCAGTAATTGTGATCATGATTGTCGGTATGTCTTGCGAGACGTGCTAGGACAAGATGTGACGATGATCTGGCACAAAGAGTTTTCTTTGGCCGGTGTGGATGCGGTGATCCTGCCGGGCGGATTTTCATATGGTGATTATCTCCGGACCGGAGCGATCGCGCGGTTTTCTCCGGTCATGCAAGCAGTCAAGCAGTTTGCCGGCGAGGGAGGATTGGTGCTCGGGATCTGCAATGGATTCCAGATTCTGCTGGAAGCGGGGTTGTTGCCCGGCGCCATGTTGCGAAACAAGTCGTTGCATTTTATCTGCCGCGAGACCTACGTCAAAGTGGAGAACGCTGCGACGCCGTTTACGAATGTCTGCAAGTCCGGGCAGGTGCTCAAAATCCCGATCGCTCATGCGGATGGGAACTACTACACCGATCCGGTGACATTGGCCGGACTTCAAGCCAACGCACAGATCATCTTCCGTTATTGCACGGCTGATGGGAAGGTGACGCCGGAGGCTTGTCCGAATGGCTCACTCGATAATGTTGCGGGCATCCGCAACGCGGAAGGCAATGTCCTGGGCATGATGCCGCATCCGGAACGATGCGCGGAATCGATTCTTGGGAATAAAGATGGACGAGCTATCTTTCAATCGATGATTGCACGTCTTGGGCAAAGGAAGTTAGTAAAAGTGTCGTGATCGCGACATTTTGAGAAGTCGATAGAATAGAATTGATAATCTAGCCGATGCGGTTTCCAGAGGATTGAAGATGGGAAGAGGTCGCGGTAGAGTATTGCGTCGGTCGGTGCGCATCAGCCTTACATTTCTTTCATAATAATAAATGAGGAGGGTCACAATGAGACGTGTAGGTGCAGTCTTGGCGGCAGTTGGTCTGTTGACCTTGGGACTCGGTGTCAATGTGTGGGCAGCGGCAGATGACGGCAGTCAGGTGAAGATAACCAGCCCGGCAGAGGGGACTGTCGTAAAGGGTGGCGATATTGAAGTCAAGTATGAACTGACAAAGGGTAGCAAGGCAACGCACGTCCATTGTTTCGTGGATGGGGAATATCAGAAGGGATGGAAAGGGACTGTCAAGGGAATGTCACCCGGGACTCGTGAGATCAAGCTCGTTGCGGCGGATAAGGATCATGAAACCTTAGCCGCTGAATCATCCGTAAAGGTGGAAGTGCAGTAGAGAAGTGCAGTAGAACAGGATCAGGGTTCGTTGATCACACAGACTGACTCGGCGAGGCGCCGGATGTGCGCCTCGCCGGTCACGTCGAGCAATGCTGGCAACGGTGTCATGTATACTCTGGTGTTGGACCTTATAAAGGTTTTGTCCCCTGTGACCGCTCGGGTATGATGTAGCCTGGCATGTCGCTCATCACCAACGACCTCATCGCTCAGCACAATCTGACGGGCGATGAATACCAAAAAATCGTCGATATCCTGGGACGTGAGCCCAACCTGACGGAGCTCGGCATGTTTTCCGTGATGTGGTCCGAGCACTGCTCTTACAAAAGTTCTCGAGTACACTTGAAAAAGCTGCCGACGACCGGGCCTCGTGTCGTGCAAGGGCCGGGCGAAAATGCGGGGGCAGTCGATATCGGTGACGGGCTCTGCGTGGTCTTCAAGATGGAATCGCACAACCATCCGTCATTTATCGAGCCTTATCAGGGTGCTGCCACGGGGGTGGGTGGAATTTTGCGCGACATCTTTACGATGGGGGCAAGACCGATCGCACTGCTCGATTCGCTGCGGTTTGGAGAATTGCACCAGCCGAAAAATCGCCGTCTCTTGAAGGGGGTTGTCTCCGGGATATCCGGCTATGGCAACTGCATGGGAGTCCCGACTGTGGGAGGCGAGATCGCCTTCAACGACATCTACTCCCTTAATCCGCTGGTCAACGTGTTTTGTCTCGGTCTTGCCCATCAGGACAAGATCTTCCGAGGCACTGCGGCGGGCGTCGGGAATCCCGTGATCTACTTCGGCTCCAAGACGGGCCGCGATGGGATTCACGGGGCGACGATGGCATCCGATTCGTTCGATGATCAATCTGAAGAGAAGCGGCCGACCGTGCAGGTTGGTGATCCCTTTACAGAAAAATTGCTGCTGGAAGCCTGTCTCGAGCTAATGGAGCGCGATCTACTCGTCGGGATTCAAGACATGGGCGCTGCGGGGTTGACGAGTTCATCCTGCGAAATGGCCTCCCGCGCCGGCAATGGGATCGAGTTGGACCTCACGGTGGTACCACGGCGCGAGCCTGGTATGACGCCCTATGAGATCATGTTGTCTGAATCTCAGGAGCGTATGTTGATGGTGGCGAAAGCCGGCAAGGAAGACGAATGCATCGAGATTTGCCGGAAGTGGGATCTCGACGTCGCCGTGGTCGGAAAAGTGACCGCCGACGGAATCTTGCGTGTCTTGGATCAGGGAAAGGTTGTTGCAGAGATTCCGGCGAAGGCATTGGCTGACGATGGTCCGCGCTATGAACGGTCCTTTCAGCCGCCGGCCTATCAAGATATGCTGACGAACCTGAACTATGACGCCATTCCTGATGTGAAGGATGCGGATGTGGCATTGTTGGCCTTGTTGGAGTCGCCGACGATCGCGAGCAAGCGGTGGGTGTACGAACAGTACGATCATATGGTGCGGACAAATACCACGGTACGCCCGGGGTCCGATGCGGCGGTGGTGCGGATCAAGGGCACGAAGAAGGCTGTGGCAATGACGGTGGATTGCAACAGCCGCTATTGTCTGTTGAATCCCTATGAAGGGGCCAGGCTGGCTGTGGCTGAGGCGGCGCGGAATCTCGTCTGTTCCGGCGCTGTCCCGATTGGCTTGACGGATTGTCTCAATTTCGGCAATCCGGAGCGATCCGATATCATGTGGCAGTTCGCCATGGCAATCGAAGGGATGAAAGATGCCTGTGAGCATTTCCACATCCCCATCGTGAGCGGGAACGTCAGCTTTTACAACGAAACCAATGGACTCTCCATTTACCCGACCCCCATGCTGGGCATGGTCGGGCTGATCGATGACGCTGAACGGTCGATGACTCAGTGGTTTAAGCAGGAAGGCGACGATGTTATCTTGCTGGGCTCCTCTCGCGAGGATTTGGGTGGATCGGAGTATCTCAAAGTCGTTCATGCTCGTGAACAGGGATCACCGCCCTATTTGAGCCTGAATACAGAAAAGACTCTCCATGACTGCGTGCTGTCGCTGATTCGTGACGGGCTTCTGCAGTCTGCGCATGATTGCTCGGAAGGTGGTATCGCCGTCGCATTGGCGGAAAGCTGTATCTCCGGACCCGAACGGACTCTGGGGGCTGTGGTAAGATTGACCGGAGGTCGGCTTCGAAGAGACGCCGTTCTCTTCGGCGAAAGTCAGTCGAGGGTGGTGATTTCTGCAAAGTCGGTCCATCGACAGCCCATTCTCGATCATGCGAGGCATTTCGGTGTCCCGGTTGAAGTGATGGGCACCGTTACCGGCGAGCGGTTGATCGTGTCCGTGGGAAATGAGGGTTCGGCAGAACCCATGATCGATCAATCAGTGGCGATGCTGCACGATCAGTGGGGTTTTTCTTTGGAGCGAGCGCTGAATCAAATCTAGTCTTGTGATGAATTGCTAAGGATCATGAACAAAGAACTGCCGATCGTCTCTCCCGATAAGTTTCACGACGAGTGCGCCGTCTTCGGCGTCTTCGGCCACGAAGAAGCCGCCAATCTGACATATTTGGGGCTGTATGCGCTGCAGCATCGGGGGCAAGAGGCTTCCGGGATTGTCGCGGGAGATGGAGACCAATTCTTTATACAGAAGGGCATGGGCCTTGTCGCCGACATTTTTCACAAATCCGTGCTGGAGAAATTGCCCGGCCATATGGCCATCGGTCACAATCGTTACTCCACCACCGGTGGCCATGATCTGAAGAATGTGCAGCCACTGACCGTGAATTTCGCCCTCGGTAATTTGGCCTTGGCTCACAACGGCAATCTCATCAATGCCCATATGCTCCGACATGAACTCGAAGCCTACGGGGCGATCTTCCAGTCCACATCGGATAGCGAGGTCATTATCCACCTCATCGCACAGTCGCGGGCAGGCTCCTTTCTCGCGCGGGTCGTCGATGCTCTGAGCCAAGTTCGAGGCGCGTTCTCAGTTGTGTTGATGACAGACAACGGACTTATTGCCGCGCGTGATCCCTATGGGCTCAGACCGCTGTGCATCGGGCGTCTGCGCAGCAGCTGGATTGTGGCGTCCGAGACCTGTGCGTTTGACTTGCTCGATGCCGAGTATGTTCGAGAGGTGGAACCGGGCGAGTTGATCGTCATCAGCGATCAAGGACTCGACAGTCACCATCCGTTTCCCAAGAAGAATCCGGCCATGTGTGTGTTTGAGTACGTCTATTTTGCGAGGCCGGACAGCCGCATCTTCGGGGCTAATGCCGTGTATGCCACGCGTAAGACATTGGGTCGGCAGTTGGCCCAAGAGTCATGGGTGCCGGCGGATGTCGTTATTCCCGTTCCCGACTCCGGGGTGCCGGCGGCGCTTGGCTATTCCGAAGGGGCGGGAATCCGCTTTGAAACCGGTTTGATCCGCAATCACTATGTCGGACGGACATTCATTGAGCCGGAACAGTCGATTCGCCACTTCGGGGTCAAGGTAAAGCTGAATGCAGTGCCCGAAGTATTGGATGGGAAACGAGTCGTCGTTATTGACGATTCGTTGGTGCGTGGCACGACGAGCCGTAAGATCGTCAAGATGATCCGACAAGCAGGGGCGAAAGAGGTCCACATGCGGATCAGCTCACCGCCGATCCTCTCGCCTTGTTTTTATGGGATCGACACACCGACAAAAAAAGAGCTTATCGCATCGGATCATTCCATTGAAGAAATCCGCAAGTACATTACAGCCGATAGTTTGGCATATCTCAGTCTTGACGGCATGTTGAAATCCTCTCCTAGGACGCCCGACCAGTACTGTACGGCCTGTTTTACCGAGCGCTATCCTATTCCATTTACCCGCGCAGAAGAGCTTCAGTTAGGCCTGTTCGAATCAGCGCGCTGAACTCATTCAGTACGGAAGACATGACGCCTCCACAGAAAGACGACCAGAAAGCACTGCAGCCACGGGGGAGGCGCCGAGTGCAGGTAGATTATCCCGCATTATTCACGGGAGATGAAGGATCAGGCCATGGAACGGTGACCAATCTCACGATTGCCGGATGTGAGATCGAGAGCCATGTCCAGTTCTCCATCGGAGCTGGCCTGAGTCTCCGTGTACAAGCTCCGGAGGCTCGGCCTCCGATTATCATCGCCCTCGCTATCGTCCGTTGGAAGAAGGGTGATCGATTTGGACTTGAGTTCGTTCGATTTGAGGGTAGAGCCAAGGAACAGCTCGGGGATATGCTGAATCAGCGTGAAGGCCCTGCCGAAGATTAATTTCTCCTGCCTTGCGGTTGCCGCTCCAAAAATTGCCATGGTAGGATGCATCAGCAGCTGATTTTGGACAGCGGGAGTAATGGTTGTGCCATAACGACTGGGATCATGGTCGAGTGCTTGTGAGGCCATGAGTGTTCGTTGAAAGGGAGGTCGTGATGAGACGATTTATACTGTCGTTTGGGCTGCTGGTCTTCCCCGTATTGTGTACGACACCGGTTTCAGCATCGGGATTATTCCAGGTAGGAGAGAAAGCCCCATCCTTCACCCTCACTGCCATCACCGGGGAAACGCTGTCGCTCGAGTCCTATAAAGGTAAAGTTGTGGTGCTGGGGCTCTTTCATATCTGTGATCCTTGCATGGTCCAGGGAAGTGCCTTGCAGAAGGTTCATGAGTCCATACAAGGTAAGAACGTAGCAGTGCTGGGTATCAATTCGTCAGGCAATGGAAAACGAGAGGTCGGCGAATTCTTGTCTGGCTTCCCGATCAAGATCACGTATCCTTATCTTTTAGATCCGGCCAAAGTGACGGATAAGCTGTATGGCGGGGGAAAATTCATTCCAAATTTGTATGTGATCGATCAGAAAGGAGTCATCCGCTGGCAGCGAGTCGGCAATATGGACTTGGCGGGAGCCGACGTCATTATCGCCGAGGTTGAGAAGCTGTTGGTGGGCGAAGCGAATAATAAAATGTAGCGGGTCCTGTTGCGAACAGACCGTTCGTCTTCGATTCCGCCCGGTGTGAGGTCCCCGCTGCGGTCGACGGGCATCAGGTTCGCGCCGCCCGCCAATTAGAGTGTGGAGAGGGAAGAGGGAAAGAACGATGGGTGAGATAGAGGAGGGGAAACAAAAGTTTTTAGAAGTGGTACAGGAGATTGACGGGTCTGTCCAAGTTGTGATTCCTGTCACTCCCTCCAACAGCATGTTCTTGATCTCGCTGACGAAAGGGCCGAATCGTAAATTTATCACTGTGCCCGAAGACGACATTGTCGACTTGCCTCACGAAGTGAGCATCCGGACGAAAGTCACCAAGACGATCAAAGACGCCATCGCAGCTCTGTAATTTCTGTAGTGTCATGAATTCCCGATTATAAGCTGCAGTTCTTGCTATGAAACAAATCTTGCCCGATATCTGGCAATGGTCATGGTTTTCCGACGAGAAGCAGCTCGACTTCAACGGATTGTTCCTGGAGATCGGTGAACATAAGATTCTGGTAGACCCACCCCCGATGACAGCCGAGGCGAGAGCGGTTGTCCATCACCATGAGCCAATTGACTACATCATCGTCACGAACCGAGATCACATTCGAGAGGCTGCGGTCTATCAGGCAGAGTTCAAATGCCAGTTGCGGGTGCCGGAAGCCGATGCCGCGCAGATGGATGTGAAACCAACGGCGACCTACAAGGATGGTGAGTTGTTACCGGGTGGGATTTGGGCTATACATCTGAAAGGTCAAAAGTCTCCGGGAGAATCCGCATTGTTTATCGAACGTGGACGGGGTGTGCTGATCGTAGGTGATGCGTTGATCGGTAAACCGCCCGGTTCCGTGCGTCTGCTTCCTCCCGAAAAGTATGTGGATGTTCAAAAAGCCAAGGATGGCCTCTGCCGCCTCTTGAAGTACGACTTCGATAGCCTTCTTGTCGGAGACGGCGCTTCCATCCTTGTCGGTGGAAAACAACAGATGGAACGGCTCTTGTCAGGGGCGTCATGACATTTCGTAATAACCTATCCGAAGAGTTGAATCGAGAAGGCAACGAGCATTTTTCACGAGGATACTATACGGAGGCCTATACTTGTTACGCCAAGGCGTTAGAGTATGATCGACTCACCGGTGATCAACGCGCTCTGGTTGCCACACTTGGCAATCTGGGTAACATCTGCGCAGTCAGTGGACGGCGGGATTCTGCCCAAGTGCATTATCACGAAGTCTTGGAATTGCAAAAACTCCTCGGTGATGAGAAAGGCATCGGGACGACGCTGGCAAACCTGGGAAATCTCCGGGCTGATGCGGGTGAATGGGATCGGGCACAGGCGTATTATCTCGAGGCTCTCGACCTCATGACCAAAACGCATGATGAACCGGCCCAAGCCGTCCTGTTCTCGGACCTTGGTCTGGTCGCTCGTGAAACCGGTCGCTTTGAAGAGGCGATTCAGTTTTACGAACGGTCGTTGGAGTTAATGCGTCGGTTGAGTAATCCGGGCGGGGTTGCGGACGCCTGGCGCATGATGGGCCGCACATTCTTGACACAAAAGCGATACGACGAAGCCATCGCTTGTTGTCAAACCAGTCAGTCGGTCGCCGAACGATTACGAGACGAGCTTCGCGCCGGTGGCGCACAATACGTGCTCGCTCAATGTTATGAGGAAATGGGGCGTTTGCAGGATGCCGTAGACCTCCTTGATCAGGTGGTGTACATGGATCGTAAGTATCGCCTGCCGAAACTTGAAGAAAATACCCAGCGTCTAAAAGCGCTTCGCGCTCGCCTCACCGATCCGTATCAGTCGCGATCTTGCCGAGGGATGCAGGCATGACGCAGCAAGCTTCCCAAGCCTGGATCCAGCTGCGTGCCAACCTCAAGCGATCTTTCCCCCAGTTTTACGAATTGGAGCCGGATGGTCCGCTTGCCATGGATCTTGGGGACGATGGCTGGCTCTTGGAAGTCAGGCCGGACGGGAAGGTTCTTTGCCAGTATGGGGTGGCGATGGATGAAGTTATGGCGCTCATGTCTGAAGGAACGCCGGAAGATTTAGGAACGGATGAAGTCGCGAAGCAGGCCAAGTACTTTCTTCAGCCCGCTGTTTCCAAATATCGGGCGCTCCTCCTTCAATCCGGGTTTGTTGAGGAGACCGAAATGACTGACGAGTTTGTAGCGGTCACGTTTGCGCGAGGTGCGGATTTGGAGAATCTCGCCAAGGTAGAAGATCTCCTCCGGTGGTGCTGCAGGCAAATCGGTAGCGCACCATGACGCAACGAATCACGACATTCGACGAATTTCGTGACGTTGTCTCAGCCTATCGATTGCCACGAGTGTTGTTGATTGCGCTGGAACTGGATCTTTGTACGACTGTCGGCGACCGATTGTGGACCATCCCGGATCTTGCCAAGGAACTCAAGGTCAGCGAAAGGGGTTTGAGCATCATTTGTCGTAATCTCGCCGCCGTCGGGGTCTTACAGAAGAAAGGAGCCAGCTATCGGAATAGCCGGCTGGGAGCCACAGCGCTGAATGCCGCTCATCGCGCATATCGTGGCGGATATTTGAATTTGATCAAACGCCATTGGGCGGACTGGATACGATTGTCGGAATCCGTGCGGAGCGGCTTGCCGATCGACCATGATACTCCAGATAGTCCGGACTACCGTCGACAATTCACGTGGGCCATGCACCACAGGACATTAGAAATTGCCCCCGCAATTGCTGCGCAAGTTCACATGGGGCGTGCGAAAACACTGCTGGACCTCGGTGGAGGGCCAGGCACTTATGCCATGTCGTTTCTCTCGAAGAATCCAAAGCTTCGCGCCACTGTCTGTGATCGAGAGGCTGCTCTTGAGGTCGCCAAAGAAATCGCCGTCACTCATAAGGCGAGACGACGACTCTCTTATCTTCCGCTCGATTTCTGCAACGAACCTATTCCTGGTGGGTATGATGTGATCTGGTATTCGAATGTGCTGCACATTTATTCGCCCGAAGAGAACCAGGCCATCTTTCGTCGAGCCTTGGCCGCATTAACGCCCGGTGGTCGATTCATTATCCAAGACGCATTTCTCCGAGATCGTGAAGGTTTGTACCCTGTAGAAGCAAGTTTGTTTGCTGTGTCGATGTTGTTGTTTACGGAAGGGGGAAATACTTATTCAGCCTCGGTGACGGCCAAGTGGTTGAAAGCTGCCGGATTCGTCGCGGTCAAATCGCTTCCCATTAGGAAAGGGACGGAGGATTGGGAGGACGGGATTCTAGAGGCGTCGGCTCCGGGCCCACGCCCAAAAACGACCGTCCGCCGAATACGATCAAAAGGAAATTGAAGAGCCCACTAACCACATTGGCTATCAAGGACATTCCCATCTTCGAATCTTTTGTCAGCACCTGAATGATCGTTGCTATGTCGAGTGCCAATCCAACCGTAGCATAGATTACACAAGCCATAGCAGCCCATCGGAGTTGAAGCCAAATCAATACCGCGAGTACCACAGGCATGAGAATGAAAAAGCCGATTCTCCAAGCCATACCTGGTTCAGTTGGTATGCCGCTTTCTATGAGGAAAAATCCTGTCTCGACGATAAGAGTGCCTATCAACAGATTCGGGAAGACGGTTTGTTTCATCTAAAGACTATAGACCGCCGGGAGGACGTCGGCAATGGTTGCCTTGTTACCTGCGGTTTCAGAGTGCTACCCTAGCTACGCCATGGAGTTCAAGGAACAGATTGCGGGCCAGTTCTCCACGCAAGTCTGTCTACTGATCTATGATGGAGAATGTCGCTTGTGTGTGTCCACAAAACAGAAACTCGAAGAGCTAGGAATTGGACAAGCAGAATCCGACGTGAGATTTCTTGCGTATCAAAGCGAAGCGGCAAAGAGTCTTTTGGGGTCGAACTATCGTTCTGGTCGTCCTGATGTGGCTTTCTTGATTCAACCTTCAGGAGAAGTGTTTCAGGGGCTCGAAGCGTTTCTCCCTCTCATCCCCAACATGCCAGGTGGGAAGCTTCTGTCGCGATGGTTACGGTTCCCTTCTGCCAAACGGCTTGCCGAATGGGGCTATCGCGTGGTTGCACACCATCGGTATCGATGGTGTGGCAAAATCACGCCCTCTAGTCGACAAGACTGACGTAAGCGGTTCCTATCTTCTGCGAGATCCCCTTCTTTCGAGGGGATTCTTCCCACAGCGAGGAATTTACGGACGACCGACCCTCTTTCAGAATGCGTTCAACTTTTAAGGAGGGTATATGTTGCGCAGATGGAGGTGGGACGTATTGTCGAGTTTTTTTAGTCTGGTCCGTGTGGTTGATCAACCGCGAGGTAATGCTTGCTATGACTCTTCGAAGATCCTGAGTTGGTTAATCGCAGTCGTCTTGTGTCTCTCATTCTCTATCGGGCAGGCGTGGGGCGAAATCGGCACAGAAGATAAAAGGGCGATTGTGGCCGCGGGGTTTGGTTACCAAATCGGCACCGTCTCAACAATTGCGGTCAAGGTGTATGACGCTAAATCGGGCGAGATCTTGTCCAATGAAATCTATGAGCTAGCGGTCAAAGAAAGTGACGGCGCGAGATCGAACCGCGGGCCGCGTATTTTTGCCGGTGGTGTCGGACTTGGTGCTACAGATCTCTCCAATTTCATGTTGCGGGTATACGACGCAAATACCGGGGTGTTCCAATGGGAGGGGCGACTCAATCTTGTGCCGCCTGACTGGACGTCTGGGGGAAAGGTCGTATTAACCGCGCTGCCGCGTCGAGCAACCGTTATGAGGAGACAGGTTGTTGAAGCGACTATGGAGCAACCGGTGTTTTTGCTCCGCGCAATGGACGCGGCAACCGGCGTGCTTGTGTGGGAGGATGAGTTTACGACCATCCGTACACGAATTCCGCGAGCCCAGCAGATTGCAAATCGATCGATCCAGCCGGACAGCATTCCATCCGCGAATTCCCACACCTTTAACTTCAGAATTCGCATGTATGATCCCAGTGGAAAGAAAGTTCTGTGGGAAGATCAGATCTCTCAACTGGGAACCGATGAAGGGCCTGAGAAGTCGCGTAGCGATCAGGCCGATATACTTCCCGCCTGGCCTGATCTATTGCAAGAAGAGCCCGCAGCGGGATCGATCTAAGCAGAAAAAAGTTACGACCGGCTCCGTTCGAAGCTCTCGAGCCACTGCCGGTGGAACTGTTCATATGAGACAAACAGCTTGTTTTGAAGTGCAGCTGCCATAGTCGACTTGGCCTGTAAGGCCTTCAGCAACTCATCGACGCCAGCCATTCCCCATCGCTCAATCAAGTAGCGTGTTGCCGAATTAGCTTCTAAGTAAGCCACTGTCGACGTACTGGCCGGCAGTGCGCCCCACGAGCCTTCCAAATAGGTCAAAGGAATGACTTTGATGTTTCCCTGCGTGGCCAGATCAAGCTCGGGCCATGCATCTCCGGTTAATTGCATGGCCAAGCCCTCGTTCAACCAGGTCGGCAATGCCCCGCTGCTTGCTGCCAAGCGATCGTGGAGCAGAGCGTGGACATACTCGTGACGGAGCACGCTTGCCAACCACTTCCGATCCGTGGTCGCCCTTTGAGTGGGAATCTGAATGCGTCCAAGGATGGAGTCATAGAGGCCATCGGCCCAAGCCGGGCTCCCTGTTGCCCCCTGAAACGAATCCTTGGCATGGAGGACGACCATGATCGGTTTCGAGGGGAAATGACCGAACTTCTGTCCAATCTCTCGGTAGGCTTCTTCAAGAATCTCCAGAACTGAGATCCAGGTACTCTGGTCTTCCTCACCGTCGAACTTCACGACAAAGTGAGTACTGCTTCTTGAAGTCATGTGGGATTCAACCGACTGAGTGCGACGAACCTTTGTCGTGACGGCGGCGAGATAGGACTGTAATGCCGGGTCCTGCCGTGCTCGGTCGGCTGCCTGGTCCAAGTGTTTCGCGGCTTCCTGTAGGTCATCCTGTTCTTGTAATAAGTCGGCCATGGCCAAGTGGGGAAACGGTTCCTCGGGGGCTACCTTCATCAATTTCATCAAGAATTCTGCATTCAGCCCGCGGTCTCGCTGTCCCCAATAGGCATGGGCAAGATTCATGAGGATCACGGGATTCGAGTCGTCAAGATCCGCAGCTCGCTTGAACGCTTTGACTGAAACCTGAGTGCCAGTGAGTCGTTCCTGCTGCAATCCCAGATTGTTCCACAGGGTTGCGACAAAGAGCTTGGTGTTTGCGTCCGACAGGACAGCTGGAGGGAGCTCTTTCAGTTTCGTTTCGGCGAGCGACAAATTATGTTTTTCGATCTCATCGCGAATGGCTTCCAGCAAGGCCTCATGCGGGGCAGGCGGTACCACGCTCTGATCAAGTACCCGAACTGATTTCGCTTCACTTTCGATCGATCTGCTCTGCGGCGGAGCGGGAGGAGGAACTGACGGTTCGACGGTTTCTGCGAGTTGCATCGTTTGGAGTTGCAGGGCAGGCTTCGAGAATAGATTGTAGCCAATCATCAGAGCCAGGCCGACAGCAAGCGGTATCAGAATATGTTTGATGTTGCGACGATACATGTGTGCTTGAGGACGAGTGTAGCACCCTAGGAAAAGGTGACCAAGCAATCCGGTAAAAACAGGCTGCGCACCCCGGACATGACGTTGCCTGGTTCGTTGAGCGCTGAGAAACGCTGTGCTACGATTCCCCACCATATGCAGACTCCCACCGAATCGAGCCCGCACACGTCGTTTCAGGAATGGTTGGACCGCATCGCGCGACCGATTGAGTTTGCGAGTCGAGATGATTGTGCCCACCTCCGGGCCGTCACAAATCTGCGGTCATTTATCTCGTCACAAGTCTTGTCTCTCCTTCGCCGAGATGTTTATTCCAAGACCATTGAAGCCCGCCTGATTGCATTGCGGGACCTCTTCATCGATTTTCAGCCGGCACTCCCCTTCGATGAGCAACGTCGACGATTGCAGGCGGCTGCGGTGCTCATTAAAGCGCTTCGAGCCGTTGATCAACAGAAGCTCATTCGGCTGAAAGATTCACCGTCGCAAGCTCCCTGTTACTCCGAAGTCACGGGTGCCGGCAGATCCGATCTCTGGAATCTTCCGGTCCGTTTTGTCAAGGGCGTAGGGCCGAAGCGCACCAATGTCTTGCAACGATTGCACATCGCGACGGTGGAGGATGCACTCTGGACCATCCCGTGGCGTTACGAAGACCGATCGGTCATGACACCGATCGGAAATCTTGTCCCGGGGATGATTGCCTCGATTTGCGGGATGATCGGAAAATGCGAGGCGAAACGGACAAGAAATCGGCGGTTAAGCATAGTCGAAGTCGTCATCGACGATCAGTCCGGTCGAATGCAGGTGGTGTTTTTCAATCAACCGTATTTGGAGGAGATCCTTACGGTCGGGACTCGCGTGATGATGAGCGGTCGGATACTCTCAGGTCGACAAGGATGGATGGTCCCACGAATGGATGTGGCGCAATACGAAATCATTGGAGAGGATATCGAATCGACGCTGCATGTCGGCCGTATCGTTCCGATCTATCACGAGACCAAAGGATGGACTTCTCGCCAGATGCGGGTGTTGGTGAAGCATCTGCTGGCGGACCATGGGAGTGAGCTCCGTGACCATTTGCCTGTGCCTCTTCGAGCGCGGCAGCGGCTGATCCCAATGGATGAAGCACTGCAGGATGTTCATTTTCCCAAGGCCGGCACCGATCTTCAACTCCTGGAACGAGGGAAGACATCGGCGCATCGGCGGTTGGCGTTCGAGGAGTTCTTACTCCTTCAACTGGCCTTAGCGACCAGGCATCGATCGGTGTACGACGAGCCGAAGGACCTGCGGTTCAACCCACAGACACCTCTCTTGCAGCAGCTCGGTCGTCTCTTGCCGTTTCGTCTCACTGCGGCACAGGATCGAGTCATTCGCGAAATATTTCGAGACATGATTTCGCCCCGCCCCATGAATCGTCTGGTGCAAGGCGATGTGGGGGCCGGAAAAACCGCAGTCGCCTTGCATGCGCTGGTGATGGCCTGTGGTTCAGGCTATCAGGCCGCGCTGATGGCACCGACCGAGATTCTAGCGGAGCAGCACTATTGCAGTCTTTCCGGAACGCTGCAGGCCCTAGGACTTCACACGATGCTCATGCGCGGGGGAGAGAAATCCTCGGTGAAAAAGACACAGGTTGAGCGGCTGGTGTCAGGCGACATTCAGGTGGCCATCGGCACTCATGCCCTTATTCAACAGGGTGTGAGATTCAAGAACTTGGGGTTAGCTGTAGTCGATGAGCAGCACAAGTTCGGAGTGTTGCAGCGGAAGACACTGATCGACAAGGGTTACAAGCCCGACGTGCTTGTCTTGACGGCCACACCCATTCCCCGGACATTGGCGATGACGGTCTATGGCGATCTTGATGTATCGGTGATTGATAGATTGCCACCTGGACGAAAGCCGGTGCGGACATTTCTTTTTCATGACACCCAGCGACGGCGTGCCTATCAAATTGTGCGCGATGAATTGCGTGCCAAAAGGCAAGCGTATGTGGTCTATCCGCTGGTGGAAGAATCGGAAAAGATCGACCTCCAGGCAGCGATTCAGGGAGCCGAACAGTTGCAGAACGGGGAATTTTCAGAATTCCGTGTCGGCCTGCTGCATGGGCGCATGAAGGCTCCCGAAAAGGAAGCAGTCATGGCCGATTTTAAAGCGGGAACGATCCAGCTGTTGGTTGCGACAACGGTGATCGAAGTCGGAGTCGATGTGCCGAATGCGACAGTCATCCTGATCGAACATGCCGAGCGGTTTGGCTTGGCACAATTGCACCAATTGCGCGGACGGGTGGGGCGGAGTAACCAGCAATCCCATTGCCTCTTGATGGCTCAGAATCCGGGACGGGGAAGGATGCAGTTGGGGAGACGTTCCATGGGAAGTGAGGAGTCTGTGTCTACGGCAAGGGAACGGCTGGAGGCGCTTGTCCGTTCAAACGATGGATTTGTGATTGCCGAGGAGGATTTGCGGATCCGAGGCCCCGGAGAGTTCTTTGGCTTGCGCCAATGGGGGATGCCGGAGTTTCGTGTGGCGAATTTGGTGCGAGATGGCGACCTCTTGCAGCAGGCCAGGCAGGAGGCCTTTTCGCTGCTGGAATCGGACCCAGGATTGAAAGAGCCGGCCCATCAAGGGTTGCGTGACGCGATGTTGAGGAAATGGGAGAAAAAGCTCGAACTTGGATCGATAAGCTAGGACATCGATGGGATTTTTCCAACGGCTGAAAGATGACCTGCGAGCCGGGATCGCCACTCTGCGCCTAGGGACCGTCCATGCTGCCGGCCGTGCATTGGAAGAGACCGAATTGCTCCGAATGAGGCTGGAACTCCGTAAGCTCGACCAGCAACTTTCCGATCTGTACAAAGACATCGGTGAGCGTGCCGTCGACATGAAGGAACGGGGCGAAACGGCGGAGCGGGTCGTGTACGACGCTGAGATTGTGCGTCTCGTCAAGGAGGTTGAGGTGCTCAAGGAGTCGCGGAAGAAACTGGAAGCCGAAATGGAAGAAATTCGGAACGAACAATGACCGAGCCGCCTCAGCGCACCCTTCGCTTGGCTGGTATCGACATTGGCACATTGACCTGCCGGCTTCTTATTGCTGACTTACCTTACGACGCTCCTCTTAAAGAACTTCGAGCAGACCGGCGAATTCTACGGCTGGGTGAAGGCGTTGATCAAACTAAATGCCTGAGTGCCAGCGCGATGGATCGAGTGATCCAGTGTTTGTGCGAGTGGAGAGAGGTCATAGATAGCTACCACGTACATGGCTGCATTGCGGTGGCTACTAGCGCGGTGCGTGATGCCGAGAATCGTGACGCGTTCTTGGAACGTGTGGGTTTTGAAGCTGCTCTTGATGTAGAAGTCATTACTGGTGATGAGGAAGCGCAGCGGACGTTACTCGGCATTCGATCCGGTTTGCCGTCCGGGGTAACGGACATTCTTGCATTGGATATCGGTGGCGGCAGCACCGAATTTATTCTGGATCGACCCGGACAGCCTCCTATCATTTGCTCCATTGACATCGGCGTCGTGAGATTGTGCGAGCGGATTCTGCATCACGATCCGCCGACTGCAGAAGAAATACAACAGGTTCGTAATTTGATACAAAAGGAAACCGAAGCCGCAGTTGCTGGTATACCGCGATCTGCAGGGCTCACGTTTGTCGGCACCGCTGGCACTATTACGTCCTTGGCTGCAATGGCTCAAAAACTTTCGACTTACGAGCCAGCAAGAATCCACAACTTCGTCCTGAGGCTGGAAGTTGTTCGAGAACTTGAGCACGCACTGCTCAATAAAACAAAGGCTGAACGGATCGGTTTGCCTGGATTAGAGAAAAACCGCGAGGAAGTCATCGCCGCCGGCGCGATCATCATTCGGACGATCATGGAGACGCTGAATCAGAGCGAATGCCTGGTGAGTGACTTAGGATTGAGGGAAGGGGTGTTAATCGATCTGGCGATGCGGAAACGAAAGAAGCGATTGTGATATCTCGCTGACGAGGAGACGTTCAAGGAGGATGCATATCTGGCATTAGCTTCACATTTCAGCAGCCGTGACGATTTCGAGACCTTTTATTTGTCACTCAGTGACCCGGCAGTAAAGGATGATTTTCTCCGCGCTGCCACTTTTTACCTATTTTTGGTGAAGAAGGGCGATTGGCACGTCTCGGTTGAACGTTCGAATCCAGTCATCTGGTATTTCACTGATTCTTACAGACTGGTTGCGATCTTTTCACTTATTGAGAGCTTATCTGACAAACGGTACAAAGACTTTTATGAGTGGCTGAGGGATGAACCCAGTGATGACTTGTTTCCAATTGTGAGTAGAAACGTTCTTGCCACTCTCTATGATAAGTACAACGAAATGTACGGATCTATTCGTCGTTGCAAAGCGTTCTTTGAGAAGCTGCCAGCGTCAAGCCAGAAGGCGCTATGCAGCGCAATCAAAATTAAAGGGAGGCCTCTCGACTCAGTCAAGAAAGTGGCTGACTTTCTTTATAAGGAACGCAGGAGTTTTGTGCATGGAGCAGAGCTCGTGTTAATGGTTGGTAGTGGTAGCAATTATTCCAGAAGAGGAAACAAAGTTGCCGAGTCAAGCCTTGAAATGGATGTGTTGATGGGATGCGTTGAAGAGGGTCTCTTGACCTACTTTAATAACCTCCAGAAGACAAATCGTTCGGAGAATTCTGGCGAGGCTGATTGAACAGCCAGCATACTAGAGGGGCTTGAGAGGCCAGGACTCGCAGATGACACACCTCAGTAGTCAGTCGTTACTCTTTATCCGGTGCTAAGAGCTGTCCGCTGCAGAGTTATTTTTACTTATACCACCGATAGCCGTTGCTCTCCGTGAACTGCGCTTTTGGCGTGCCGCAGCGTTTTCTGAAGAAGCAGGATGGTTTCTTGTGCTGGTCTAGAGAGGGGTGTAAGATCAGCCGACTTACCAACAACTTCTGAGAACGGTTTATTGCGATGAAACGCGCACAATACCGGATTCAACCGGAGACCCGTGAAGCTCTCACTCGTCGTCTGACCGAAGAACTGGAGAAGGAACCCACGATCCGGTTCGGCTATCTCTATGGATCAGTGTTGGATTCTGATACCGTGCACGATGTGGATGTCGGTCTGTATCTTCGTGAGTCCGAGGCTGCAATAAACGCAGCGACTGCCGTAGATCTTTCCAATCGCCTCACCGTTATTGTCGGAATGCCGGTGGATGTTCGCGTGCTGAACGAGGCGTCGCTGTCGTTTGTCTATCACATTTTACGCGGTCGTTTGCTGGGACGAAGATTTCCTGACCGAGATGCTGGAAGACGTTGCTCGGCGCTATCTTGATCTTGCGCCGTTACTCCGGCAAGGTACCAGGGACGCGTTCGCGACATGAGTCTCAATCCGGATCTCATCCGGGCGCGATGCGCTGAAATCGATTCGTCGCTGGCTCGCCTCGAAGAGTTCCGCTGTCTCTCCCGGGAGCAATTTCTTTCCAACCAAGATACCCTCGATGTTGCCTGCTAGAGATTGTTGATCGCCATTGAGTCGGCATTGGCGCTTTGCTTCCATGTCTCGGCGAAACGGTTGCATCAAGTTCCGGAGGAGTATGCCGGTTGCTTCGTGGCTCTGGAAAGCGCCGGGCTCATCCCCGGAGACCTCTCAATCGTCTGCAGCTGATGGCGAGGTTTAGGAATCTGCTCGTGCATGTGTACTGGACGATTGATTACGGGCAGGTGTATGACATCATTGCGACACGCCTCGACGACCTTCGTGTATTCCGTACAGCCATCGCCCGATTGGTTTAACGGTTCACGTCTTACTTCTGTGAATACCACCGATAGCTTTCGCTCCCGGCGCAGCCGGGACAATCTACTCCAGAGACCAATGAATCTACAGCTTTTCCTGCCATACTGATCTGGAGGACTACTCTCAGCCTCACTCTACCAAATGGCAACCACCGTGTCGCTCGCAGCCGTCATTGTCGCGCCAGAAGCAGAATTTACGTTTCATTGAGGGACATGTGTGGCAGCATGGATTCCTGACCTTCGAAGAGACACGGCAGGCCGTTCTGGACTGGACCAGTGGTAATAATCAGCGATCCCATCAAGTGTCCAGGGACCGGGTTCTTGTCCAATACCGCATATCACTGACAACCTTGATGGTTGATTGGGGGCACCCCAGAATGTCTTTAAGCTTGAAGTCGTCCATTAAAGCCGTTCTTCGATCCTGGACGAGCTATGCCTACAATCATTATGCTGATGTAAGAGACGCCACGAGAATCCTGAAGAGTGTTGAGAGCTATCGAGGCAAGATGGGGAGTCGAGACCGGAAGTTATGCGACGACTATGCTTTGGAGGTCTTCGGACATAAGCACTTCTCCCCCTGGCTGTATGTCTATACGGCTGTATCCGGTCGGTTCAAAGAAGGCTGGATACCCGAAAACTACTATGGCTCGGTCGTGGTTCCCAAGCTACAGGGATGGTATGGACGGGTTGCGGATCTCCGAGGCCTCAATGCGGTCATGCTCCAGAGTGAGGCCTTTCCGGACCTGCTCGCCTATGTGAACGGAATCTTTTTTGACACCGCCTACCGATTTATCTCGCCGGACACGGTGAAAGAACAACTGTTCAAGGGGCATGAGCGAGTCGTGTTCAAGCTCGATAACTCGCTCCAAGGAAAAGGGATCCATTTTTTCACTCGCGAGTCATTCAGTATCGAACAGGTAAAACGGCTCGGGAACGGTCTGTTCCAACGCGTCATCCGACCGCATCGGTTATTTGCGGAGTTTGCGAAACATTCCGTGGCGACTGTACGAATCACCACCGTGTACAAGGATAATGGGGAGGTTTCCGTGCGAGCGTGTCATTTGAGAATGGGGAGTGGCGATGAAACACACGTACAATCAAAGACCGAAATTAGAGTACCGATCAACTTGGAGAGTGGGGCGTTTTGTGATGTAGGGTACACGGCGGAATATCGTGAGACCAGGATTCATCCGACGAGTCATGTGGCGTTCGCCGGGAAGGTGATTCCTGCGTTCAAGGCCTGCGTGGACACTGTGACTGAGCTGCATCAGAAAACGCCGTATACCCGATGTATCGGCTGGGATGTGACGGTCGATGAAGAGGAAAACGTCCGACTTCTGGAATGGAATGCCGAGCACAACGGCATTAAATTCAGTGAAGCCACGCAAGGACCGTGCTTTGCCGATTTAGGCTGGGAACGACTCAGAAATGAGCGTGCCAGATAAGTCTAAACGGAGGCTGTAAGACTAATGGCTGAGAACCAAGTTCTACTTCTGTGAATACCACCGATAGCCTTTGTTCTCGATGAATTGCGCTTTCGGCGCCCCGCCCGGTTTTTCCAGCAGCAGAACTTTGAAGTCCTGGAGGCCGAACCAGGCGGGATCGGCGAGATTGTGGTAGTGGAGGCCCTGCAGTTTGGGAAGCATGTCACCTACGGCTTGTTGCAATTCCTTCTCTGTATAGGCGCGCACGGCGAAGGGGCGGTTGATCGACTGGCAGAATCTTTGGATGGTATAGGTTGCGCCGGTGCAGAGGACTTTCGTGTCCGGCTTGAGTCCCAAGAACTGTGGGAGAGAAAGATATCGCTCCTGAAAACCGAGCCAGCGTACGGTTTGCCGCAGGTGGCTGTATTGGACCTCGTATTCCGTGTGTCCCGGCAGCTTGACGGGTGCGGGCCATCCGTCCTCGATGCCGAACTCGGTGAGAAACGCTCGGCCACCCGGTTTGAGCACGCGCCACAACTCGGCGGCGAAGCGAATCGGTCCTAAGTTAAAGATCACCGATTCAGGTGGGTCGTTTTCGATCGGGAGACGAAGCCGTCTGATCCAATCCAGTGCTTCTTGATGTTGCGGAGTCTCTCCCACTCCGCACGCCAGCTCTTTTTTGCCCAGTTGCACTGGTGTCATGTCCGCCATGTTCTCATTGTCGATCACGAGATCGATGGAGTGATCGGCAAACGGGAGGGATTCGGCATTGCCCCTGGTACCGGAGACATTCCAACCACCGGTTTTGGCCCGAGTGACTTGGAGTTTGAGGAACGGTTGTGTGATGTCGAGCGACAGGTATGTTATTCCCTGCTTTTCGAAGGGCAACAGATCTTTGCCAAGCTCCTGTGCGAGGTAGCCCAGGCCTCCGCCGATCTCCAGGAGGATCTTGGGCTTGGGATTGAACCAGCCGAGTCGACGCAGTTGCCGCATGAGGAGCCGCCCGTAGGTCAAGCCGTTCAGTGCTTCGCTCGGTTCACGGAAGAGATGTGAGACGGTTGTTTCGATCAGATCAAAATGACGATCATCTTCTCCGCTTTGGGCAAGTTCATGACGATGGAATTCTTCCAGGTGTTCCTCGCCTTCGAACCCTTCCCGACCTGACCAGCCTTCGCGGACATGCTGCAGAAGAGTATCCCACTTGGCTTTGTGTCGATGGCCTCCCGGCGCGGTCGTTCCGAAATAGCAGAGAGAATAGTTTGGGGTAGCCCATCGTTCTAGGTGCCAGGATCCCGGTTGCCCGTCCGGCCCACAGACCTTCGTGCCATATTGTTCAACGAGCGTTCCGACAGTCGTATGGCCGTTCATTGCCTTAAGCATGTCCAGACCGGTGCGGTTCAGCCGGATGAGCGGCAGGTTGTCATCGAGCGGGGCAAGCCACCATTCGTCCGGGTAGTGATGATAGGCGACCAGGTCGGGAATGTGCCAGGCAAGGAAGTTCAGGGCCTCTCCAGTCAAGCTTCGGGGTTCATGGACAGCGACAGCGGGTTTCATGGCGAGCAGTTTTTAATGATGAGCTCCAGCAGCCTACAGGAGCAATCAGCAATCGCGCAAGATGATCGATGTGTTTACAACTGAGAAGGTGTTGAGGAATCGTCTGTCACAACCAGCTGACCTCGCATAATAGGATGGATACCGCAATGATAGGGGTAACGGCCTGCCGGCAAGCCAGACACGGTAAAGTGACCACCCGGTGCCACCGTCCCCGAATTGAACAGGCATAGATGTGTTTCCTTTGCGCACTCATTGTGAGTGACGGTATGGTGAGTGGGCGTCGGATTATCCCAGCGAACCGGCGCGCCGCTAGCCACGGTGACGGTGGCAGGAACATAATAAGGCGATCCGTTCTCCATGAGAATCTGGGTGGTTGGGGAAAGATCCAGGGGTAGCTCACCCGCAGCGGCTCCGATTCCCAGGACAATCGTCACGATGCATACTCGGTTCACGTCCGTGTTACTCCTTACAAGACCGTCTGTTCATAAGATCGAGCCCGCTGGAGGATTCAGCGCGTTTTTTATATGACATGCGCCCATCATAGCATGGGATTGAGCTGGACTGCTTGAGCACGTTTTACCATCCTTCCACCCCACCTCGTCGATCGACAAGGTTGTCCTCCTGTTGAACGGAAGAAGCAGGGGAATGGCCAATCGATGGAAATCAAGATCGGGTGGTTGCAAGAGGCTATTCGTTCATGCTAGATGGAGGCCGTTGCGCCGCGCTGAAACGAAGAGGAGGAATCGGAATGGCGAACAAGAAGAAAAAAGCCGTAGCGAAAAACTCGTCGCGGACGAAAAAAGCTGCACCACCGCCGAAGAAGAAGGCGGCCAAAAAAACGGTGAAAAAGCGTGCGGCCGTCAAGGCGTCCAAACCGGCCTCGAAGAAAAAGACCGCCAAGAAAGCTGGGAAAAAATCCGTGAAGAAGGCCGCGCCCAAGGCCAGCCCATCGAGCGCATCCGCTAAGAAATTCGCCGGTGAAGAGGATGTGACTCCTCCCAAGTCCGTGGCGGCTAAGCCGGCCATGCCCATGGAACCAGGCGAGGCCGATCTCGATGACGACGATGAGATGGTCAGTGATGAGCTGGGGATGGAGGGCGAGATCGAAGAAGACGACGTCCAAGAAGAATTGGATCTTGATGCCGATGATGACGGAGACGAGCTTATTGATAAGTCCGAAGATTTGTTGGACGACGATTACCGACACAATTGATGTCTCGTTGTCTCGGCTTCGTCTCTCGCACGCTCCGTTCGATGCAACTCATCATTGACGGAAGCAAGAGACGGTAAGTTTGCGTTCATTACTTCTATACACCGCCGCTGAAACCGGCTAATTCCAGCGGCGGCGTCTCATTACCTCCAGAACATTACGTTACGTTCCCCCCCGGCAATATGGACAGAGCCTTGCTTCACCACAGTTCACTCGATAGGTATGCTGATCTTCGGAAGCAGATGTGGCCTCATTGGCATGTGACTCTGGTGCTCATAATCGCCATTGCGGTTTGTCCACCAGAAGCCGATGCTGTTTGCGTTGCCGAGGCACCCGCGACCGGAATTGAAACGGGTCTAGTGATTCATCTTTCATCCAGCTGTACGCCGGCTGAGCGGGAGGCCCATGCAGTGCGTGGCGACGCCGTTATGGATGCGATCGCCAAGGGGCGTGCTGTCGATCTCCTTGGTGTGATCGTGCGCGGGGATCTGATCTTCGATCGCCTTGCTGCACAGACGACGTCACACTCCACGGTACCGGCGTCGCAGATGGCGAATCAAGCAGATCGGGCCGGTGGCAACGGTCAGCGAATTGTTCGGGAGGCACTGAGCCTAAAAGATTCCATGGTATCGGGCGCAGTGCGCCATCGGTCAGCGGACAGCACGCTTCGGTTTGAAGGGCCTGTAAACTTTTACGGATCTCATTTCAAGGAAGGTGTGGATCTCTCACGGTCAGTCTTCCAGAAACCAGTCGAACTTTCCGCTGCCACATTTGATAAAGAAGCCTATTTTGTTCAGGGGCAGTTCGCCCAGCAGCTGGACTGTCGGGAGACCAAGTTCGGTCCCAGCACCAGGTTTCATCGGTCCGTATTTCGTGGTTCGGTGAATTGCACCGGTGCGCTCTTCGACGGTATGGCGGAATTTCTTGAGGTGACTTTCCAACAACCGGCGACGTTTGAGCGATCGAGGTTCGGCTTGGGGACGGGATTTTCCGGGAGTCGCTTCAAGAGTCGGGTCAGCTTCAGTGAAGCGATCTTCAGCCGCGAAACTTTCTTTGGATTTGCGGTCTTTGAAAACGAAGCAGTATTTGCCGATGCTCAGTTTCTAGGGTCGGCTGATTTCTCAAGTGCTGAGTTCAGTCAACATGACGATCTTGCAAAGGCACGTTTTGATCAAGCACCGCTTTTGGCCCGAACAAAGCGGCTTGAATCAGCTCCGCCTGCTGGCCTTTTTCAGACCAGGAATGGACCGTATACTCTTACCTTGATCATTCTCATCGTCGCTGCCCTCCTTGTAGCCTATGTGGTAAAACTCAAATGAAGAGGCTTGGAGAGTATTCGATATCCCCAATATATAGGATCGGGCTTGCCCGTTACCCCATAAGTTGATATAACGACGCCGTGGACTCACAGGCCGAAGATTTTGAGCAACCAGAGCTTCCGTACCAGGTCCGGATCGAAAATTTTGAGGGGCCACTGGACCTCCTTCTGCATCTCATCAAGAAAAATGAGATCAATATCTACGATATCCCGATCGCTATGATAGCTCAGCAATACCTCAAGTATTTGGAAGCTATGGAAGAACTGAATCTCAACGTCGCGGGGGATTTTTTGGTCATGGCGGCGACGTTATTGCAGATCAAGTCCAAAATGCTGTTGCCGGTGGACGAGACAGCCGACGACGACGAAAACGGGCCGGACCCACGGGAAGAGCTCGTTCGGCGGTTGCTCGAATATAAGGCGTTCAAAGAGGCCGCGCGTCAGCTCGACGACCAGGAGAAGACGTGGCGCGAGATCTTTTGGCGTGAACAAGCTTCATCGGTTGAAGAGGTTGAGGAGGATCTTCCACTAGAGAATGTCTCGCTGTTCGATCTCATTGATGCGCTCAAGGAAGTGCTGGAGCGGAATCCGAGCAGCCGGCTCATCGAGATTGTTCCCGACAATCTCACGGTTCGTGAGCGGATGAACCTCATTTTGGAAACGCTCGAAGGCAAAGACTCGGTCTCGTTTGCTGCGCTGTTCGAGGGATCGAGCCATCGCATGGTGGTTGTCGTGACGTTCTTGGCGCTACTTGAATTGATGAGACTGCGGGTCGCCCGTGTATTTCAAGCGGAAACATTCGGACCGATTCTGGTTTCACGGATGTTCTCCTTGGTGCCCGATCCGGCGGAGCTGGATGATGTCGATGCTGAATGGAGGGGAGCATGACCCCACAGACGGTTGATGCGGTTCATGATGTGCCGGAAACTGAGGCGGTGAATATCGGCGAGTCGAATGGATCGCCTCATGATCAGACCTTCGATGATAATCGGGCGCAAGGCATGGGTGAAATCCAGGCGATTCTGGAAGCACTGCTCTTCGTCTCTTCCGAACCGCTGTCCCTGGCGCGTCTTGTGGCCGTGATAGGAAATGTTCCGAAGGTTGAAGTAGAAGAGGCGTTGCGAAATCTCGGGCAGGCGTTTGAGCAAGATGGGCGGGGAGTGCGACTGGCCGCTGTTGCGGGCGGGTACCGTCTCGTCACGAAGCAAGACTACTCTCTTTGGATCAAGCGGCTGGATAAGACCAAGACGGCGGCAAAACTGTCTAGATCCGCCCTGGAATCGTTGGCGATCATTGCTTACAAACAGCCCCTGGTGCGATCGGAGATCGAAGAAATTCGCGGTGTGGAAACCTCCGGTGTTTTGCGCACACTGTTGGAGCGAAAACTGGTGCGAATTGTCGGGCGCAAAGAAGTCCCAGGACGTCCAATCATGTACGGGACGACCAAATTCTTTCTTGAACATTTTGGCCTGAGCGATCTCTCGCAGCTACCTCCACTGCGGGAATTCAAGGAACTGGGTGAGGCAGAGCAATCACTCCTTCCGATGGACGGTGGAGACGTTTCATCCGGGGAAGTGTCGATTGAGGCGGAGGTGGAAGCGTCAGTGGACGGTGAAATTCAGACGTCTGTTCCTCTCGATGGGGTATTGGATCCTCTCCCTACCGCTCAGTAGCCAACGAACATTCGTATGAAATCAGGACGGTAGACTCGTTGTGGACGCTCCACGTCCAGACGTGATCCTCTACATCCGCCTGCGGAGGCCAGCTAAGGTGTGGTTTTTTTCCTAGATGGGGAATTCTTGAGGCGCTGGAGCTCGGCCTCCTGTTCGTCCATCTTTTTCTGGAGTGCTTTCAGTTCTTCCTTGAAAGCTTGCAGGTCAGCCTCATTCTTCCCACCGGGTGGTGTTTGAGCAGGAATTGATTGCGGTTGTTGTGGAACCTGCGCTGGCGATGCGGGAACCGGCTGTGCAACGGGAGCGGAAGATGGCGGTGCTGCAAGGACTCTCGTCAGCAGTTGATAATCAATGGCCAGCGACCGATCTTCAGATTTTCCAATCCAACTCGACCGATCGTATACGTCGGGACGCACGGCCGCTTCCGGTAGGAACGTGACCTCTCGGTCACGTAACCCGTCATTGTCCGGGAGCTGACGGGTCTCCTTTTTGATGGCGTTGGACTTTTTCCCTGGGCGATATCGGTATTGAGTCAATGTGAAATGCAGAGACAAGCCGTCTGCGAATAGATAACCGGATGTGGTTTCTCTATTCTGGCCGACCTTAGGCGACTGTGAAATCTCCGGAGTGGAATAGAGGTGAAATCCGACCCGCTGATTGGGAGTCGCTTGAGCGAGGGCAGCGGCAATATGTGGGCTCAGGAACGCGATCTCATCTTCGGAAAAGGTGCGAATATCGTTCAGATTCGTTGACTTCAAGGCCTTGCCCAGTAGCAATAAAAGGCCGGTTTTTTCTTTCGTATGTACGCCGCGCAAGACATCCGCGACGGTCGTCTCGGGCAATTTGATGGGATGAGCGGCCTGGAAAGAGGTGTCCGGGACATTCTCAAGGAACACCGTGCCGAGCGCCGCTTCGTAAATGGGTGTGGGAGGGGGAGGGCCGGCGCAACCGATAATCACGAGACTCAGGCAGCTCAGCATGAGGAGGCTCAGCGCCAATGTGAAAGAAGAAGAGCGTTGAGTGAAATTCATGATGTTGTGTTGCTGAGTTAAGCTCAAGCGATGCGTAGTGTAACAGGAACATCTGGAGAAAACAAAAAAGACAATGCTTCAGCTTTTGTCCTCTTCTCTCCATTACAGTTTCGTATAGTTCGGTTCTCCCGGCATGCCCTAGTTCAAATGGTGTAATCCTTGTCTGTCTGGAAATTGGTAACAATATCGTCGTCCTAATTACAGATCGGAATCCGAAAGATCTTGCGGGATGCCTGGAATCATGGGAAATGTAAGATGTGGAATGGGAAACGCAGAGAAAGCAGTGCAAGTGTCAGCGAAGACATACCCAAGCCGTGTTGTTTTTTGCCAATTTTTCTATGGAAGTTCATTCGCCAATTCAAAAAAGACCATTGACGTCGGCAATACTGAATGTATACAATCTTGTCGCCCTGCGGAGGGAACGAATTGAATGATAATTAGGTGCAAGTGGGGCAGCAGATCGTTTGGTAACGCCCTTCCCCGTACAACGCACATTAGACGTAAACATCCACTCTTGGCCCCTCTGGTTAGTTCAGATAGTTTCCACTGGCTTCTTGACATTCCTAAGAAAGGAGGGAAATGAGTCTGTTCGCGAGCCAGGTTAATTCGGCGTAACGCCGTGCAGCAGTCGATTGAATAAACATATTGCTCTAAAGACTAATGCCAGGCGGCCGATCGTTCCGGAACTAGGTTCTAAGCAGAATAAGCATCAACCAGAAGTTTGCAACTCACGGCATACGAAAAGGAGTGATGCAACATGGACAAGAAAGCGCCACAGGATTCACAGAACGTCAAGAAAGCGGTAGCCCCTACCGAAGAAACTGGATCATCGCGAAGAGAATTCCTGGGACAGAGTGGACGCGTGGCGGCAGGGGTCGGTGTCGCGGCGCTATTGGGAAATCTGGGTAACTATGCCCTGTCCTATGCGGCCGGTGGGCCCCCGATTAAGATCGGCGTACTGCATTCTTTGAGCGGTACGATGGCGATCAGCGAAGTGTCGCTGCGCGATGTTGTGCTGATGGCGGTCGAAGAAATCAATAAGGCGGGCGGTGTCATGGGGCGGCAGATCGAAGCGAAGGTCGTCGACCCCGCGTCGAATTGGGACCTGTTTGCCGAAAAAGCCAAACAGCTCCTCTTGGAAGATAAGGTGTCGGTGGTGTTCGGCTGTTGGACATCGGTCAGCCGGAAATCCGTGCTGCCGGTTTTTGAGAAGAACAACGGGCTGCTCTTCTATCCTGTCCAATACGAGGGTGAGGAATGCTCACGCAACGTATTCTACACCGGGGCGGCGGTCAATCAACAGGCGGCGCCTGCTGTGGAATACTTGATGAGTCCCGAAGGGGGGAGCTACAAGAAGTTTTATCTCTTAGGCACCGATTACGTGTATCCTAGAACGACGAACAAGATTCTGCGTGCCATGTTGTTGGCAAAGAAAGTCTCTGCCTCCAATATTGAAGAAGAATACACCCCTTTCCATCACCAGGACTATCAAACCATCTGCGGAAAGATCAAGAAGTTTGCAGCAGGTGGCGGAGCTGCCGTCATCAGTACCATCAATGGTGACAGCAATGTGCCGTTCTATAAGGAATTCGGCAACCAGGGATTGCGCGCAGAAGATGCGCCGATCATGGCTTTCAGCGTTGCCGAAGACGAACTGCGTGGGATGGATACCAGTGCGCTTGTCGGGCATTTGGCGGCGTGGAATTACTATCAAAGTGTGGATACACCGCAAAACAAGAAGTTCGTGGCGAATTTCAAGGCCTATTGCAAGAGGAATAATCTGCCGGATGGAGAAAACCGAGTCACGGACGACCCGATCGAAGCCGCGTATTTTGGCGTCTATGTGTGGAAACAGGCGGTCGAAAAGGCTGGTTCTATCGAGGTGGACAAAGTCCGCAAGGCTGTCTATGGACAAAAGTTCCTGGCGCCCGGCGGCCAGATTATGATGGATGAAGCCAACCAGCACACGCACAAACCGGTGCTGATCGGTGAAATTCTGAAGAACGGTCAGTTTAAGGTCATTTGGCGGTCAAAGGGATTGGTCAAACCTGAACCCTGGAGTGAGTATACGAACCCAGAGAAGGGTTGCGATTGGATTAATCATCAAGGAACCTATCAAAAGAAATAACATCGGGATGGG